>Ga0335075_10000257_pt1 | contig 99100 bp, 86 predicted proteins | sample Lox_Sample_24_FD_206723 | JGI IMG/M metagenome (GOLD analysis project Ga0335075, IMG submission 206723) | Soil microbial communities from Loxahatchee National Wildlife Refuge, Florida, United States - Lox_Sample_2.4 | ecosystem: Environmental > Terrestrial > Soil > Wetlands | place: USA... | reverse complement strand
TGCTCCGTCACTCGAATCGGTGTTATCTTTGCCATGGGTGTAAGCATCCTTTCCAGGTTTGGTTTCTGCTCGTTAGGCGAAACCAACTTACACCCCCTGCCCTTTACACAATCGAAATTACATCACCCACCACCCCTGTGCTAGGCTGATAAGCGTTCTCGGCTCTACACGCTAAGCCCGCTTGCTTGCGGGTCGCCTTGACCTTTTCGCCATGTCGCTGCAAGTTTTTTTGCAAGCTCAACTGCTCGGGATTGAAGAGTTCTTAGCAACTCCCGCTCCCGGCAATCAGCACGGCACGGCGGACGTTTTCGGGCGTTGTGCATGGCTGACACTGCTGTGCGAAGTATTGCCGCGTGCGCTGCTTGCCGAGTTGAAGCTGTCGCGTATGCTACTCGGCTCGAGCAGTGCGGAACAATTCCTGCTGGTTTTGGCCGAAGAAGACATACCAAGGGCGGACGAATTTCTGGGGCGCGCTGCGAAGGCGGTTGCGGAGCTCTCGGCGAACAGGCTGCGCCTGGTGTGGGCGAGCACTGAGAATCTGGGCGCGTGGCCGGTGGCGCGCAAGCGGCTGGACGATGCATTGCTGGCCGCGACCTCGGCACCGTTGAGCGCCGTTCCAGATATACAGCAGTTCTTCGAGCCGTTTGCCGGCACGAACGAGAGCGAAGGCGAATCGTACTTCGCTTCGCTCGGACAGAATCTCGCCGACGCGGCGCGGGTGGGGTGGTCCGCAGACAGGCCAGCGCACCTGCGTTGGGATGGCGGCCAATATTCGTGGGCGTTGAAGGACGATTCATCGAGCGACGACGACGCTATTCTGTTTCCGCGCCGCTTTGCCATGGACGAAAACGGGAACCAACCGAGTTCGGTGGCGGAATTGGCCCAGCGCGCGGAAGGCTCGGCGCATTGGGGCATTCTGCGCGGTGACGTGGACCAGTTCGATCCGCAACTGCGGCGAGCCGGGTCGATTGAAGAACATATCCATCTGTCGGTGCTCTTCAAAGAGTTCTTTGCCGGCGAGCTGTCGCTGCTGTGCACGATGCCGGGTTTCTGGCGCAAGGTGAGTATCCTGTACCGGGGCGGCGACGATTTTGCCGTGATTGGGTCATGGGATGCGCTGGTGGCGCTCGCGCGCGAACTGCAGCGGCTATTCGAGAAGTTCATGGAACAAAATTCACCGGCGCTGCCGAGTCTGGAAGAAAAGACAATCAGCATGGCGCTGGCGATTGCGGCGGAAACAGATAGCGCCGCGGCCGACGTTTTTCGCGAGGCGGGGCAGCAACTCGCGGTCGTGAAAGCCAGCGAACCAGGCGCATTTCACGTGTTCGGCCACACCTTGGAGTGGAAGCGAATAAGCGAAGCGGAAGAACTGAAGACGAGCCTGGTGCGGCTGGTGCGCGATTTCGGCTATGCGCCGGAGTACATCCTGGATTTGACTTCGGTGTATCGGGAATCGGCATTGGCGCGTGGTTCGCGGCGGAGCAAAGCGGTTCGCATTGAGAAGCCGTGGCGCACATACATGCGGGTTTCGAGCGTCATTCCGCAGGGGCGTGGGAAAGAGGTGAACAACGTGCGAGCGGCCGTGATCACCAATTTGGTCGGCAAGAGAACGGCGGGATTGAAATTGCGACCGTCGGCTCGTGTGGGGTTGGAGTGGGCGCGGCTGGCGGCCGGTTAGGACAGCGGAAAGGACGAGAATGGCTGAAGTGGAAGAGAAAAAAGGGGAAGAACGCCGGGGCGGAGAGAATCGGCCGGGGCGTGATAACCGAGGCGGAGGCGGCCCACGGCCAGGCGGAGAGCGCGGAGGCGACCGAGGTTCGGGCGACCGAGGGGGAGATCGCGGGCGTGAACAGCGCGGGGGCGGCGGGTTTCGGCCGGGCGGCGAGAGACGCGGCGAGGGACCACCCGAGATTGAATTAGACAAGCTGATTAGCGACAGCTTGTATCTGGACAACCAGGCGCATGTGGTGGTGAGCCGGATGCGCGATATGGATTCGGGAACCAAGAGCCAGTTGCGCCGGCTCTACAATGCGGTGCGGCGGGCGACACGAGCGCCGGAAAACGAACGCCAGCACGAATTCGTGATGGTGCGCGCGCGGCTGGCGTACACGATTGCGCGGCATTCGCTGCGCAGCCTGGATGCGCTAGAACGATTGTTATTGCAGGTGACGCGAAAAAACGAGACGCGCGGCTACGAACGCTTCCGCGATTTATTTGAAGCCATCATTGCCTATAACGAATAGGGCTTAGAACGAGAAGACAAATGAGTGCACATACCGCATCGACCGAACTGACATTTCTTGGAAAGCTGGTTTTGGAAGGCGAAATTCAGTGCCAGACCGGCTTGCATATTGGAGCGGGCAAGGGATCGCTCGAAATTGGCGGCGCTGACAACCCGGTGGTGAAGGACGCGTTCGGGATTCCGTACATCCCAGGCAGTTCGCTGCGCGGAAGGCTTCGTTCGCTTTTGGAGCAGACGATGGGCCTGGCGCTGCCGAACGAACTGGTGTACCTGTCGAAGCGCAAAGGCCAGGAAGTCCGGATTCATCAGAGCGACCGGCCGGATGACGAGGTATGTGTGCTGTTCGGGCGCAATCCCGGACGCGTGGAAAAGGTCAGCGGGGAAGCAATTGAAGCGGCGACCGCAACGCCCGCGCGCTTGACGGTGTACGATGCTCCGCTGGTGGTGGAGAGCATCACTCCCCAAATGCGGGAGAACCTGGACGATGAATTGACGGAAGTGAAGAGCGAAAACGCGGTGGACCGCATTACGTCGCAGGCGAATCCGCGAACGCTGGAGCGCGTTCCCGCGGGCGCGCGGTTCCGGTTCCGCATGGTGCTCGACGTGCTTTGCGCGGAAGACAAGCCGCTGCTGGGACGCGTGGTGGAAGCGCTGCGGCTGCTCGAAGACGATGCGCTAGGAGGCGGCGGCAGCCGAGGCAACGGACGTATTGCGTTTAGCGGTTTGAATCTGACGTGGCGCGGCAAGGAGTATTACGCCAAAGGAGCCGAAGAAGCGGGACTGCTCGCCGGCGGAGACCTGGCAGCGTTACAGCAATTGGCCGGCGCCGACGATTTTGCCGAGAAGCTTGGGTAGATGCAACCGGCGGTTTTGATCCGGCTGCGGCCCACGGGTCCGTGGCGTTTTGGTCCGGGAGATGGCGGGCACGATCGCATCGATGCTCTGTTTCGCAGCGACCGCGTCTATTCGGCCGTCACGCAGGCGATGCGGCAGTTGGGGTGGCTCGAAGCCTGGCTCGACGCGACGGCGCGCGCCACCAAATCGGCGGTCGTATTCAGCTCGCTGTTCCCGTATCAGGGCGAGAGTCTGTTTGCGCCGCCGCCTGCGACGTTGTGGCCTCCGCCGGCAACGCTGGTGACCACATCGAGCCCGGTTTTTCTGAGCAAGATTCGCTGGAATGCGGCGCGCTTCGTTCCCCTGAGCGTCATCGAATCAATTCTGACCGGCCAAAATATCCTGGCGGATCAGTGGCTACCGGATGCGGAAAGCGGGTGCTTGCTGCGGCGGGACCGGCCGAGTTCGAGTCCATTTCGCAAGGTGACCAGGAGCCGCGGCGCTGTGGATCGCGTGACGGGTGCGGCTGTGCACCCGCAGAGTTGCGCGGGGGTCGAGTTCGAAGCCGGCGCGGGGTTGTGGGCGGTGGCGCGCTTCGAAGGCGGCGAGGCATATACGGCGTGGAGCGATCGAGTAATTGCTGCGTTTCGACTGCTGGCGGATAGCGGTTTTGGAGGTCATCGAAGCAGCGGGTGGGGGCATGCCGCGACGCCGGAATTTCAGCACGGAGCGTGGCCGGCGTTGTTGATGCCGAAGCTGGGGCGAAGCAGGAATGGAAATCACGGGGCGAACGGCGAGGCTGAGAATTCATTGTATTGGCTGCTTTCGATCTATTCGCGATCGGGTACCGATGAGGTCGATTGGAAGCGCGGCGATTACCGGGTCACGACGCGCGGAGGGCGCGTCGAGAGCGAGGCTGCAGTGGGCTCGCAGAAGAAAACCGTGCGGATGATTGTCGAAGGGTCCGTAATCGCGGCGCAGGGCGAACCTTCAGGCGCAGCGATAGACGTTGCTCCGGAGGGGTTTCCGCATCCTGTCTATCGGTCAGGATTTGCGTTGGCGTTGAAACTGCCGGAAGCGCGGTCGCTTGCCGAGGGGCCGGTAGAAACCCCCAGCGACGAAGAAGCCCTGGAAGAAAAGCCATGTGCGGAGCCGCAGGCGGCGAGTGCGACGAGCGAGGAAGTCGAGGCGGTTCCGGGCGCGGAGGAGCGGCCTGAAGATGAGGTATAAAGTGACGGCGCTCACGCCGCTGCTGGTAGGCGACGGACGGGAGCTTGCGCCGATCGATTACATGGTGTGGAAAGATCAGGTGAACGTTCTCGACCAGCCGCGCATTTTCAAGCTGCTGTCGAGCGGGCCGCGTCTGGACGGCTACCTGGCGCAATTGCGCAAAGCTACCAAGTTGGATTTCGCATCCTGGGGCGGGTTCGCGCAGAATTTTTCGCAACGTCGCATTCCGTTCGAGAGCCCGGAATCGACAGCTATATGGAACGCGGCGCAGTCGGAATCCTTGTTCATCCCTACCTTTGCGGCCGGCTATCACGGAGCTTATCTGCCTGGCTCTGCTATCAAAGGAGCACTGCGTACGGGACTGGTGTTTACACGCTGGTCGGCCGGCACAATGGATCGGATCGCCGGTTCGTTAGAGGGCGATCGGCTGCCGCGGCGAGTGGCGGAGGGAGCTGAGACCAGCGCGGGCGCCTCACAGGTGAAGATTGTTGCGGCTGCCGACAGTAGCCCCGTGCCTGCGACCGCTTTCAAGGTGTTCCTGACACGAGTCGCGTCGCTTGACACGCGGCAACCCGAGCGGCCGCAACTGGTCTGGAAAGTGGCGGGGCGGGGCAGTGTTCCCGCGCAGCGAGTTTCAGAAGCAACGCCGTTGTTTGCCGAAATGGCCACGCCAGGGACAGTGTTCGAAGGCAAGTGGGACGAGCGAACGTTTTTCGAGAATCAGGAACTGGTCCGGGCGCTGGGTTGGCGATCCGTTCCCGACCTGAAGTTGATTGTCGATGCGGCGAATCAGCACGCGGGAGCGCAACTCGATTTGCACGGAACCTATGCGGAGGCGGCGGGTCTCGCGGGGCTGCAGAAGGCGGTTCAGGGGTTGAAAGCTGAGTTGGCGTCAGCGCAAAATGCGCCCTACACCTGCGTATCCTCCATGGGTTGGGGAGGCGGATTCCTCTCTAAAGCCGGTTTTCTGGATACCGGACAAGAAGGATACCGCAAGATTCTGCGCTCGGTCCCGGCCTTTGGCAAGGCGCTACGCGAAGGAGTGCCATTTCCCAAGACGCGGCGGATTGTGTTCCTGGGCGGGCAACCTGCGACGGTTCCCGGTTGGGTTCGCTTTCAATTTGAGAAGTAAGGTCCGGTCTAGGGACCTTTTCTCTGACGACGTTCCAGTACACTGCCGCGAAAGATTGGCATTGGAATTGCCGATGATCCAGGTATGATGGAAGAGTTAGTGTCGTTCCGGTTTCGGGATTCAGACTTGCGCTCGTGGTGTCGACGGCAGGAAGCGAAGCATGCATAACGCGATCTATAACGCGTATTTCGGGTTGGCGGAGAACCCGTTCAATATCAGTCCGGACCCGGAGTTTCTGTATCGCAGCCCTCAGCACGAAGAGGCGCTCGCCAACTTAATTTACGGCGTACGAAGCCGTAAAGGGTTTATTGTCCTCACCGGAGAGGTGGGGACAGGCAAGACTACGATGCTCGAGTGTTTGCGGGACTATCTGGACTCGCAGCGTGTAGAATTTGCATTCATCTTCAATTCGCGGCTGACGCCTGAGCAGTTTTTCGAAATGATGGCGTTCGATTTCGACCTGCAGTGTAACCGGAAGTCGAAGACCGACGTGTTGTTCGCGCTGAATTCGCTGTTGCTGCAGCAGACCGACCGTGGCCGCACGTGCGTTCTGATCGTGGATGAAGCGCACAACCTCGAATGGGATGTACTCGAAGAGATCCGGCTGCTGGGCAATCTCGAAAACCGGCAGGGCAAGCTGTTGCAGATCATTTTGGCCGGACAGCCTGAGCTGGACCGCAAGCTGGATGCGCCGAATTTGAGGCAACTGAAGCAGCGGATTGTGCTGCGCTGCTCGTTGGATCCCTTGACTCCGGAAGAATGCGCGGCATACGTGGCGGCCCGGCTGGCACGGGCGGGAATGCCGAACCAGAAGATTTTTTCGCCGGAGCTGCTGGAAGAGGTCTATAAACGATCGCGCGGCATTCCGCGATTGATCAACCTGCTTTGCGACAACCTGCTGGTAACGGCGTTCGCGATGGAGCAACGCACCGCGACGATGACGATGCTCGACGAGGTGTGCAGCGATTTGCGGCTGGAATGGCCGGGGTCGATGCGAGACCGGCGCAGCCGCGCGCGCTATGCCCATAACGAGGAGCACCAGCCGGAGACGCCCGTTTCGATCACCGGCGACTGACGGTTCGGTGTACCCGTTGCGACAACTCTAGTCAGCGTGAAGTGAAATTTCTACCCTCCGGTTTTTTGTGCGAGCTACTATAGTGAACGATAATGGCTGAGAGGTTATAGATCTGACGCATGCTCGTACAGAAATTCCAAGGCGCTAAGGTAACCGAGCAAGGTGTCACATTTGGAATCGTCTCGGTAAAGCCGCACGTTCTGCAGGACAAGAATGAGGCGGAACGATTGATCGCGAACTTCCAGGTTAGGGTGTTTCCAGGTACCCCAGTCGTATTGATGGCCCAGGATGCCGGTGGAGTTCCGACCTACTTTGGGCGGCGCGACATCGCGCAGTTTCTGTCTCGTGTCCCTGTTCAAGCGATTCCGTGGCGCGAATTCACGGTTGCTGTCGGATAATCCGTTAAAATCTGGGGCCCGCTGCCACTACCGCGATGCGGCGGCGTTTCGTGCAGCATGTTTGGCTGTTGTTACCGTTCGTCGGGATTCTCAAACAGTGAACGCCATCGCCTAATCAGCCCGCTATCATCCTGCAGATTTGCGCCAACCGTTGTCCTTAAATCGTCCATTTTGGCGCTGAACGTTTCCATAGCTGCGGCGAAACCAGCGCTAGAGTCTGCTAGGGAGAATAGAAGGGCTTTCGTTGTAGCTTCGTATTCCTTGAGCGCCCTCTCCACCGGCTCTGTTATGTGCCACGAAACGTCGCCGATCCTGCCATCGGACTTCAGCACCATGAAATTTGTGTGACCACCGCATCCTTCCACATATTCTTTCGCCTTCGCTATCGCATAAGTCGCCGGGAGAGCTATGTCTCGTAAGGACATTCCAGTCTGATACATCGGCCGTAACAAATAATGACCCAGGTAAAGGCCTGCCCCTAAGCAGACGTATTCTGTGCACGGCTTTACAGATGTTTCCCTGGTCGAATACAAGGCGGCGCCATCACGCGGAGACCACACAGCAAATAACAACTGGAAATGATAGCTTGGATGGCGATCTGGTCGTCTAAAAACAAGGCGTCTATACTCTAAATCCAGAGCATGTGAAATGACCCTAGCCAGATCCGCCTGTCCTCCGATGGAGGACGGGTCTGCGGATCTGATTGCCTCTGCACACTTGTAAATTGTGGCTTGTGCAAACTCTGCATCCCCCGCTGCTGAAAAGATGGCCTTGCCGCAGCCCGCTTTGACGGGAAATAATTTGCTTTCGTGTAAATTCACGCCGGTCCCAGTATGGAGAGTGTCGGCCCCGATTAGAATGCCGTCAGAAGCACAAAAACCCGCTGCTATAGTCATTGACAATACTAGAAGAGAGACTTCCTTAGGATATCGTCGTCACGAGTCAGGTTCTACGTTCACGCACTCTGTGCCAAGCTAGAACTATGGCACGCGGCTGGGAAAGTAAGGCTGTCGAATCCCAGATTGAAGCAGCCGAAACGCGTGCGGCGCACTCCCATCAGCCGCAGCTCAGCGGAGACGAATTACGCCGCCAGCGGGAACGCGAAAGTCTGGAGCTTTCAAGAACCCGGGTGATGCAGGACCTGGCGGCAGCGAGAAATTCGAAGTATCGGGAGATATTGGAGCTGTCTCTGCGCTATCTCGACGACAAGATCGCTGCCTTAATCGGCAGTTGAGTGCCCGCGCCGGACGCGCCGGCACCGAAGGACGAGAAGGGCGGCTCCAGCCGATAAAAGCAACGCAGTTTCTGGTTCGGGAACAGGCGTACCCGGAATCGGGCCACCGCTACCCGGACCCGAACCACCTGGAGTGGGGCCGGACGTGGGGCCGGTTGAGCCGCCGCCAGGTGTCTTGGCTGGAGCGCCTAAGGCGCCAAAGGGCAGGCTGGCGACCGCGATGATGGGCGAGTTCAAAGCAGAAGCCGGGAACGCTCCCCCGAGGGGACTCGCACCCGTCTCGCCTCCGGGAAATGCAAAAGACCGCTCGCGCGCGTCTACCATCGGCAGCGACGGGGCATCGTATAGCGGTGCAAACAGCGGAGCTTGCGGCAGTTCGATACCCGCTGGTATCTCCGGGGCGTTCAAAGCTGTCTCGGTGGGTTGCGGACCAGCCGCAATGGGGAGCTGCGGCGTCTCCGAAAGCCGGTTTCCGCATCGCGTGCGCGCCATATTCTTGCCATCGCTCAGCACTCTCTCGCCCTTCGGAATCCGGCGCTTGTTGGCCGTCCAGTAAACGCGGTCGGATTTTCGATAGGAGACGTACAGGTAGGTGTCCTGTGGGAGCGTGCGAACCGTGATCGCGCCGGTTTCAAAGTCAGAGTAGTGCGCGGCGACAACGCGGTCGACGCGGCGCGCTAAGGCGAGCTCTTCGCCGGAATACGCCCCTCCTGGAATCACGGAGTACGGATAGATCTTGCGCGGAAGTCGGCCGGGATCCGGGGGACTCAGTCGAGGCGCGAGACGCGCAGAGTTAAGATTTTGTTGACGAGGACGGGCAGCAAACCGCAGCGCGGTCGCGACAGCCAAGCTCACCCACAAAATTGCGACGAATCTTCGTAAGCTCAGGGCTGCCCTACCTCCATTGGTTACTATCACAATAGGGTGGGATGTAGATGTAATTCTCGCAGGATTTTTCTGAAAAATCCAGGAGAATCTTTCGGATCGGTCTAAGAGAACTCTGGGGTCGCCGATGAGAGCAAGTGGAGACAGTTCCGGTGCGACTCACTCCCACGCTAATAGCTCTATTAGCTTTCTCGGGCTCCGCATTTTCGGCGGAGCGTTGGATCAAAGTCACGGCTCCGCATTTCGAGTTGGACACGCAGCTCGACCGGCAGCAGGCGCTCGAAGCGCTGCGGATTTTCGAGCAGGCTCGAACGTTTTTCCTTCAGGTAGGCTTTAGCCAAGCAACCCTGGGCGAATCGGTCAGGATCGTGGACCTGGGCTCGGACAGCGAGTACAGATCGTACCTGGTGAAGCCCGGCGCCTACGCCATGTATCAACGCGGGCGGCGTGGCAATTACATCGTGATGCGGAGCTTGAATAACGGCCACTACGAGGTTGCGGTACATGAGTACACGCACTTTGTGATGGACCATGCGGGACTGAAACTGCCGATTTGGCTGAATGAAGGTTTGGCCGAGCTCTACTCGACGCTCAATCCGCAGGGCGAGCAATGCCTGATCGGACTGCCACAACCGGGGCGGCTGGCCACGCTGGCGGCGCAGCGCCGTTTGGACTTGGCAACCCTGTTTGCGGTGGATGCCGCTTCGCCGTACTACAACAATCCCGATAGGATGCCGATCTTTTACGCCGAAAGCTGGGCTTTGACGCACATGCTGGCGATATCGGAAGACTATTCGAGGCGTTTCAATGCGTTTGTGTCGATGGTATCGTCGGGCCGGCCGGTGCCTGAGGTGCTGCGGGTGGTATATGGTAAAGAGCTTTCGAACGTAGAGAGAGATCTGAACGAGTACCTGCAGCGCAGAACACTGCCGGCTCTGCTATACGACATCCGAGTGGAAAGCACGTTAGCGCAAGCAACCGTTACGCCGTTGCCTAAGGCGGAACTGGATCTATCGGTTGCGGACCTGCTGTCGTCGAACGCGTCGGCGGGCCCGGAAGCAGAGGCCAAAGTGCTCGAGCTAGCCAGCGCGCATCCAGGTGACGCTGGATTCGAGGAGTCGCTGGGGTACCTGGCGCTGCGGAAGAATCAGACAGACGAGGCGCGGGTACACTTCGGCAATGCCGTGGAACGGCAGTCGAACGATCCGGTGACGATTTACAATTCCGCGCGCTTGCAGCAGGACGCGGGGGCGCCGGCAAGCCAGGTGATCCCCATGCTGGAGCGAGCGCTGGCATTGAATCCCGACTATGAACCGGCGCGCCTTGATCTTGGCTTTACGGCAGCGAACGCGAAGCAGTTCGATTTGGCGGTTTCGACATTCTCACAGTTGAAATCGATTGAGCCAAAGCTGGCGTTCGAGGTGTATTTTTCGATGGCTTATTGCGACCTGGAGCTGCGCCGGTTGCAGGACGCAAGGACCTATGCGGGCGAGGCGCAGCAGCGTGCCCGCACGGCCGAACAGCAGAACCGCGTGAGTAACTTGGTAAGGTTCATCGACAGACAGGAATAGTAATTACCTTTAAAGACAGGTAGGCGATCGCGCGCCAAGGGTCTTCGAATCCCGGCGCCGGTTGCATCACGCAGCGAACTCGACTAAGATCAAGCCCTATGAGTATTTCGGGGAAACTATCGCGGCGCGGGGCCGTGCAGTGGTTATTATTGGCGGCTCCAGCCATCGCGGCGGCGATCGAGCGCGGGGATCCAGCACCCCACTTCACAGCCAAGACGCTGGATGGCGAGAAGTACACCAGCGATTCGCTCAAGGGCAAAGTCGTGCTCATACAGTTTTGGGCGACGTGGTGCCCTTACTGCAAGAAAGACGAAGCGGCGCTCGAGAGCGTCACTAAAGAGTTCGAGAAAGCCGGTCTGGTGGTGCTCGCGGTGGATATGGGCGAGCCACGGCGCAAGGTGAAGAAATATGTTGAGGCGTCGCCCCGCCCGTGGAAGATTGTCTTAGCGGAAGACACCACGTTGGCCGCTATTTGCGAGGCCAAGGGTTATCCGCTGTACGTGCTCATCGATCGCGAAGGAACGGTCGCCGGGACGCAGCATGGAGCGGCGGGCGAGGGCGCGCTGCGGAGACTATTGGCGCGCGCGGGGCTGGAATCGGAAAACTAAGCTGCCCTTTACGCGCTGCCGTTTGCGGCAACCTAGAATCGCATTTGCATGAACCGTTTGGCCGTCATTATTCTTCTTGCGGTCCGCGCCTTGTGCGGAGCTCCTGCCGGACCAGAGCTCTGGTATTGGCACCACAGCTATTTGACGAACGAAAAAGCGGTCCAATCGAGCGAGGCGCTTATTGATCGCGCTGTTGCCGCCGGGTATACGGGCGTGGCGTTTTGGGACAGCAGCTTCAGCTTCATGTCGGATTCGTTTTGGCCTCCGGAAAACGTCGCGCGGCTCAGAAAGGCGATCGCCTACGCGGCGTCGAAAGGCTTGAAAATCATGGCTCCGGTGGCGCCGTTCGGCTTTGCCAACGACGCGCTGCAGGCTGATCCGAATTTGGCTGAGGCGCAACGAATCGTCGGCGCACGGTTTCAGGTGGATCCGTCGGGCAAGCGCCTGCGATTCATCAACAGCTTCAGCGGCCTTGTAAACTCCGGGTTTGAATCGGGCGAGAAAGATTGGTTCAGTACAGGTGACGCCGGCATCGCAGTCGACACCGCCATCGCGCACAGCGGACATGCCTCCGGTGTGATACGCAGTGCGCGCGGCAACGCTCGCTTTCGCCAGCAGATGGCAGTAACGCCCTGGCGCCAATATCATCTCCGGTTGTTCTTCAAATCCGAGAACTTTCGCGGCTTAGCCCAGCTCGGCGTTCTGGATGAGGCTTTGGCCGCGAAAGAACGCTTGAATGCGCCGATTCCGGCGAACGGCTCGCACGATTGGACGCAGCTCGATTTTACTTTCAATAGCCAAGACAGCACTCGCGCGTGGCTCTATCTTGGGGTCTGGGGAGGCAACTCCGGAACGCTGTGGCTTGACGATATTCAGATCGAGGAGACTGCGCTGGTCTACGTGGTGCGGCGCGATGGGGCTCCGGTGAAGCTATACGATCCGGCTGACCCGAAAACGGTCTTTCGCGAAGGCGCCGATTATGAGCGCGTTACTGATCCGCGCATGACTTCCACGCGAACGCCGTTCACGGACCTTTATCACGAGCCTGCTCCCGTGACGCTGCCGCAGGGAACTCGTCTCCGGGCCGGCCAGACCGTCGCGATGGACTTCTACGCGGTCTTTCCGATTCCCGGTTTGGTGCAAGTGGCCATGTGCCTGACGGACCGCGGGGTCCTCGAGTGGCAGCAGCGCAATGCGCGAGCGATTCGGGAAGTGCTGCCGCGCGGGGCCGGCATTCTTATGCAGTACGACGAGATTCGGCAAATGAACTCCTGCGCCAGTTGCCGCGCAAAGAATCTGACGGCTGGGGAGCTACTCGACTGGAGCGTGGGCGAATCGACTCGAATCTATGATTCGGCTTTTCCAGGCGCAAGGCTCTTCGTCTGGAGCGACATGTTCGACCCGTATCACAATGCGCGGGATCATTACTACTACGTCGAAGGCAATCTCGCGGGTTCCTGGAAAGGCGTTCCGGCGAACATAACGATCTTGAACTGGAATCTGGAACATCTGAGCCAGTCGCTCGCCTGGTTCGCGGGAGAAGATCGACGTCAGCCTTTGGCACATCAGCAAATAATCGCAGGATATTACGACAAGGGCGATGGCGCGGCGGCTGCACGGACGGAACTGGCTCAGGCTGCCGGCATCCGCGGCATCACCGGTTTGATGTACACCACCTGGGGCGACGATTACTCGCAACTGGAACCGTTCGCGGCGGCAGCCAAGGAGGGATGGGGCGCATATCTGACAAGCCTGTCCCACCCGAAGCTTGTCAGTTCCGGCGCATTTCCGGCTGCTGTGCTGACGGCGCTCGGAGTCGCAATCGCTGCCCTGGTGTGGGTGCGGCGCACTCGCAACGGATCATTTTCTTAGAGCCGCACAACGGACAGTAAACGCCCTGTGCGCGCCAGGTCCCGCTCACGATTTATACACTGCTATGCAGCGAGCAGTCCGGGTGCCCGCAGTTGCACTGAATTTCCGTAGTGCCGCCCGCCGCCTCACAATAAGGACTGCAGTAGTCGCTGCCTTCCCTTGCCTGGCAATTACAGGCTGGATGAGAACACTTCTTATCTTTTGCCATAACGCCTCCGCCCGTTTGACTCGCTGGAGCGGCGGGAGCGATCAGGATTCTTGCTTGATCTGGCGGAGAGGGGGATTCGACCCCGGCATCCGTTCGTCTCTTCCATAACTCGTAGAAAACACGCTGCCCCATCGCGTCTGTGCGATGTTATAAGCTGTTTCAGTCTCCTCTAAATGACGACAAAGAACATATCTCGCCGGGATGTGCTGCGTGGCGCTACTGCCTCAGCCGCTTTCTCTATCGTGCCGCGGCACGTTCTGGGCCGCGGGTTCGTCCCGCCGAGCGACAAAGTGACGATCGCCTCCATCGGCCTCGGGCGGCAAGGCCAGGTGATTACGATGGAGCTACTCGCGCGCCCCGATACGCAGATCATCGCGGTTTGCGATTGCAACGAAAGCGCCATGAATTATGTGGAGTACGACAACAACGCGCTGCTCAAGGCCGCGCGTCAATTGCTAGGCCCCGGCTATGAGAACTGGGGTGCGGACCTTAGTTCGCCTGGGCAGGTCCAACTCACTCATGAATTCCGCACCAGCCTTGGCATGGGAGGCCGCGAGCCCGCGCGCCGTCTTGTCGAAGCCTACTACGGCGCCCGTAACAACTCTGCTTCGGGTGCATACAAAGGGTGCAACGCTTACAACGATTTCCGTGAGCTACTGGCGAAAGAAAAAGATCTCGACGCCGTCTATATCGCCACCCCCGATCATTGGCACGCGGCGATCAGTATGGCCGCCATGCGCCGGCGCAAACACGTCTTGTGCCAGAAACCGATGACGCACAACATTGCCGATGCCCGCCGCGTTGCCTCGCTTGCTAAAGAGATGAAAGTCGCCACATCGCTTACCGTGAACAACCCCTCCTCTCAGAGCACCAAGCTGATCTCCGACTGGATCGCGGACGGAGCCATCGGACCTGTTCGCGAAGTTCACAACTGGTCGAGCCGGCCGTTCTGGCCGCAAGGTATCGATCGGCCAGCGGCTGTCGATCCCGTTCCCGCAGGTCTTGATTGGGATCTTTGGCTCGGGCCGGCCCCGGAACGTCCTTTCAGCAAGGCCTATTTGCCCTTTGTCTGGCGCGGTTGGTACGACTTCGGCGACGGTTCATTCGGGGATATGGGTTGCTACAGCTTCGCCGGTGTCTTCAAGATCCTGAACCTGACGCCGCCAGTTTCGGTCGAAGCAAGCACCTCTGAGCGTTACGACGAAACCTTTCCGAAAGCCTCTATCGTGTATTTGAACTTTCCCGCCGCAAACGGCCGGCCCGCCGTGCGCATGTCATGGTACGACGGTGGTCTTCGGCCGCCGCGACCGAACAATTTGCGCGCAGAAGACCAGCACTTCTTTGAAGGAGGCGAGGACAACGAAGGCATTCTCTACGTTGGGGACAAGGGTTTCCTACTCGCCGGATTCAACGGACAGCGTCCGCGCGTATACCCCGAATCGCCCAAATACGTGCTTCCGCCGGCCAGCCCCGAGCATCACGGCAACGACATTGCCATTGATCAGTGGATTGCGGCGTGTAAGGGCGGCCCCGCTCCGCTCGCCAATTTCGAAACTCAGGCCCCGGTAACGGAAGCGTTTCTGCTCGGCTGCATTGCGCAGCGTCGCCCCGGCGACTTGCTCGTATGGGACACGGCGCAAATGCGCATCACCAGCTCAGAGGGAGCCAACGAGTACGTTGATCCTCCGGTCCGCAGCCCATACCGCATTACATAACCACGCATCCACGCGCTTCACACTTGGAGCGCTCTTAAATAGGGCACACTCTCGCGCATCAGCTCCAGATCCATCTCCACGAAATAATTCTGAATCCCCCCGATCTTCGCTGCCGTAAAGATGCGCTTCCAATTCAGCGTTCCTTGGCCGATTGGCACGATCTTCCGGGTTTTCGCCGACCATCCCTGCGCGTGCATGGAGATGAACCGGCCCGGATACTTCATGAAGTAATCGGCGGCGTCATATCCCCGGCTTATGGTCGAAACCTGGAATTGAAACTTCACCAGCTTCGGATCGAGCAGGTCAAAGAGCAAATCATACGTGCGCTTGCCGTCAACCGTGGTCATTTCGAAATCCTCATTGTGGAGACCTTGCTGGATTCCGGCCTGATGCGATGCCTCCGCCATTCGGTTGTATTCATCGGCCGCTCGCTTGACATCGTCCATCGTCGGGTGCTTTGGTCCATCAAGGCTTGGAACCATCATCTGAGTAAGCCCGATCTCCTTCGCCCATGCGATTCTACCCGGTAAGTCTTTTCTCAGCTCATCAATGCTGAAATGAGAACTCTGGCATGCCAGATTCAAATCGCCCAGCATTTTTTTCAGCTCGGCGCCGTTGTATTTTCCGACGACCGCGAACCCCGAATCGGCGTAGCCGACCGGCGAACACAGCTCGATCGTTTGAAAACCCGCATCGGCTAACTGCTTGAGCGTGCCCGGAAAGTCCTGTGCAATCATTTTGCGGACAGGGTAAGTCTGGCACCCGATCGGCAGTTGCAACGGATTACCCCTCAACGGGCTCGCTCCGGCCAGTGCCCCAATCGCGCAGCCTGCCCCAATCCGCTCCAAGAAGTCTCTTCTTCGAAGTTCGTGCATAATTCTCCTTTTTCACCGCTTCGCCATGCATTGTAGCTAGCTACCGCAATATGCTTTTCGGGCCAAGCGCCGAGGTATCGGCCGATGATAATGTGCTGAACGATCGTACCGCCGGCTAATCGCGACAGATCACATCCGGAACAATATCGCATCTGGTCGATCTCGACGGCGTGGTGCGCAACGATGAGCCAGTTTGATTCTGGCGGAGAGGGGGGGATTCGAACCCCCGGTAGACTTTAAAGGCCTACGACGGTTTAGCAAACCGCTGCTTTCGACCACTCAGCCACCTCTCCGTTTTCTAACTGCCTTTGATTCACCCGTTTGCAGGCCATGCAGTGGTCGCTCTACGCAGCTTCGGATGGATCTGTCACTACTTTGTCACTAAGCAAGTTTACCGCACGGCGCTTCGCTTGGCGGCTGCATCGCACGTGCAGTCGCCCTAGGCATGTGAGCGCGGCCCTCGCGAGGCTTGCTTCAACTTAACGCTTGCGCGATTTCCACCTCTAACCCGGGGCTAAGAGTATAAGTCCTCGAAAGCTTGTTCAGAGCCGCGGTCGCCCAAGAGCGAAGATAAGCGTCGCCTGTAATCTTAGTAAGTCGAGCGATTTCCATCAATGGGGATTTCCCGAGCGGATAACTGGCCAAGGAGCGCAGATGGCTTCGAACCGCCTCTTCGACATCGCCGAGATCTTCATAGCAGCAGGCGGCCCGGTACCATCCGATATCGCTCGTGGGGGGCCCTAACCGCGCCGCCCTGACGAAGGCGCCCGCAGCATCGGTATACCGGCCGAGTTTCTGCTTAAGGTCTCCTATGTTGAGCCAGACCTTCCCGTCCCAGGGATCTACCGCGGTGGCGAGTTCCTGCAGGTAGTCCAAGGCGCTCTGCAGATCGCCCATCCACTCGGCGATGCGCGCCCGTGTTTCGAGGGCCGCGTATAAGTTTTCGAAACCGTAAACGCCTCCGGCGGCGGCTTCGCGCGCTTTCATAAGGTATAGATCGCCTTCTTGCTTTAACGCGTCACTTTCTCCTCGCAGGAAGGGAACAAAGGCCGCAAATCGCCAGAAACGGCTCTCCAGTAGAAGATGTTCCGCGCTCGAGAAGCTGGCGCAATGCAAGATGCTATTCAACAGGAGAAGTCCTCGAGATCGCCACAGGGAGGCTCCAGAGATATCGCGGGCTTGGCCGCAATACGCCCCGCACTGAATGCAAACATTAAGACGAGTGCGCAGACTCTCCTCCGTCTCCGGCATACGCCGATAGGCCTCTTCGCAGTCGCTCAGGTAACCGTCGCCGCCGCGGTTCAGATAGCGCAAGAGCAAATGCGTGTAGGCTGCATAGGCATCTTCGTCATTCCAGCGCGGCGTGGCTGGCAGCATCGCGAGTCCCGCGGCTTCCGTCGCGAAGCCGAGATAGAAAAGGATGCGGGCGAGACGGGTACGCTCCAAGGGGGCGCCGATGGATGCGCCGCATCGCCATCGCGCGATCACCTCTGAGATCTCCGGGGATTCGCCGTCGAGCGACTCCAGAGTTTCACCGAACACAACCGACTCCGTCGACAATCGACGTGTTCCAGCGGCGCTCCAGAGAAGACGATCCCTGAATTCGGGCCGCTGCGTACTTTGGAAATACAAGGTTTGGAACCAGGGCTCTGGCGCTCGTTGAAGAATGTCCCATGCATTACGAGGCTGCCGCGCCCAAAAGGGCAACGGAGCCGCCGAACCGGTTTCGTCCAAGCGCCAGAAAACCGCGAACCGGCTGTATGCTTCGCTCCGTTTGACCAACTCGCGGAGATCCCCGGAGTCTGCCGCGGCAGCAGCTACGGATCGCTCAAAGTGTTCTACCCTTACCGGAGTCGAAAAGATGGACTCGGCATCACCTCCGCCTATCCGCTCGAGCCAATCTTCCGTAGCGCGCAAACTGCGGGGATCGCCGCCGGACGTCTGGAGGAGCCACCGTCCGGCACTCGCCGTTTCAGGCAATCGAAGCGGATCGCTCGAGACGAATTCAATCACACTTGTCTCGGTTGGCTCTTCAAGTCTGGCCAATCGCGCCAACGCATACGGGCGCTCGAGGACGCCGGTCAACGCGGCTCGGCGGAAATAAGACCGCGCGTCCTTGCTGTCGCCCTGAGCTTCCGCCAATTCCCCCAGCAGCATGGCCGCGCTGCCGCAAGTCGGATCAAGCGCGAATGCCTCTGCCGCGTGCCGTCCTGCAAGCTCTAGCGCGCCTTGTTCCCGCGCAGTGTGAGCCGCGAAGCTGTGAATGCGTCTGGCAGCCTCCCGTTCGATGAAACTGCCGCCCGGCACGTGGGCGAGCGCGTCATCGATGCAGTTTCGATATCGTACGAGTTCTTGCCGGCGTAACCAGCAGACTGCCCGGTGTCTCTGAAAGCGGGCATAGGCTACCGAGTGGGCGGTTTCGTCGGGCCATGCCGAGCGATCCTTCAGACAGGCGCCTATGATTTCCGAGTAAGTTCTTTCAAGGTCCGGCCGTGAATCAGAGTCACAATAGTAACTGAACAACTGGAGAGCGGCTAGAAACAACAACGGAGATGGCGCGGTCGCAACCTCGTGGACGGCGCCGTCGAGAGAATCGGGAAGCCAAGCCAGCGGCGCTTGTAAGCGCCGCGCGAGTTCACCCAGATAGATCGCCCACAGCCGTTCGGTGGGGTCGGCGGCGTGCACGCGGCAAAAATCGGACTCACGTTCGGCATCGGGATAGAACGCAAGGTAAAGCAAGAGGCGGACGAAATACAGGCGCTCGGATGTTGAAAGAGCGCCCGATTGCCAGCCCTGCTGCAAAGAGCCCCACTTTTCATTGTCCGTTTTCAAACGAGTGAACGATCGCCAATCCGGGATCAAACCGGCGCGATAGAACAGCCAGCGGCTCGACCCATGCAAATACATGGACGCGCCCCAATCCCAGTGAGATGTACGGCCTAGCCAATAGCTGACAGCTTCCGCCGCGAGATTGGCCTCAGCAGCGGGCGAGAGATCGATTAGAGGCTGGTGCGCCAGCGAAGCAGGAACCGAGATCCAAGGCAGCATCGAGTTTTTGACCGTTTAGGATAAAGCGTGGAGAAAAGCCTTCGCAACGAAATGAGGGTCGAGAAAGAGCACGTAGGTCGATATCGTAGCCAAGGAGAAATGAGCAAGGGTCAGCGGGAGCAGCAACGTTACGCAGCAGTGGAACAGAATCCCGAGTATGGCCCCGAACAGGCTTACCGGCGTTGCCAGCAGTAGTAGCGGCAATGCGAGTTCGATGGCGATGGTGGCGAGTGCAAATGGACGCCAGCGCCGCCGTGCTCTCTCGTCGTCCATACAATCGAAGTATCGCGCCACAGGCGATGGATACCAGCCGTCAGCATGGTGTTTATGGAGGCGCTCGTTCTGTAGCGAGCGAAAAGATGCGGCAAGAGTTCCTCCGCTCGTGAATTCGACACTTCGCGCCTTGCGCAAGGCTGTAACAAGGTACAGGAAGACGGTGGTGGCGATGATCAGGAATGGGCCAAATCCATCGCCGGTCCGCGCAGCCGCGGATGGGCCAGGATTCAAACTGAACTGCGCTCCCAATCCAGGCGAGAGCACCAACGCCCCCGACAACAAGGCGAAGTACGAAACATGGAACTTGAAATAGACGGCGCTCTCAACCAGGAACCAAGTCAACAGGATCCCCGCGGCGAGCTGTGGCACAATGCCCAGCAGCAAAGATAGAGCGGCGAAAAATTTCACGACATAAAGACTCTTATAGAGGGCGGGGCTTACTCTCAAAATTCCCGGCGCAAATTGCCGCTGGACGTATAAGAACGTATGGGGCTCGTAATAGGAGTAATAGCCCCGCTTTGTTTCGACGAAAAACTTTTGGAGACACGCGCACGCAAACAAGATGCGGAATATGCAAAGCGGCGCTAACGGAAACTGCGCCGGGAAGTTTGCGCGGAAAGCATCAAGCCACCACATGGGAGTTTTCTACGATGAACCGGCGCGATTCCAAGCCTTCAATGATCACCACCGAGCCGGAGACGCTGCAGTTTCTGAAATGCCGCAGATAGAAGAGAAAGAAGTCCAATCCCTTGCGATTCATCGCCAGGGCGCTGTGCGGCAGATAGTCCCACGCGTTGAGAGGCCCGCTGGGCGTATGCAGGTCGAAGACGCAACGATCCGCTCTGACGAACATGTGCCACGAGGCGAATCTCTCTTTCGAGGACACGCCGCGCGAAATTAGAAACGCTATGTAGGCCAGAGCGGCGAGCGTCTTCATCGAACGCGCCTAACGCGTAATGCCAACCGCGAGTTGAGTCCGAAGGCGGGCCGGCGAATTCAGCTAGTCGAGCTGGACCATCACGTGTGAATGAGGCGCGGAAGTGACCCGGCCGCCGTCCTGCGCAAAAGCTTCGAATCGGCGGGAAGAGAAACGGACGACCACGTGATTTCCTTCTTCTCCCAGCAGCTCAATGCGCTGGGCGCCTTTCGCGGCGGTGGTGAGGTCAGCAAGGCCGGCTGAATCCACCTTGAGGCGACCACCTTCAAGCTGTGAAGCGCGATTTGAGTGGATGAGAGATTGAACTACGTCCTCAAAGCTGCGCGGCGCTGATACTTCAGTCATAGTGTTTCGGTCTCCTTGTTCTCTTGCGCTGAATCGGCGCAGAGGGCTAGTATGTTATCACTGCATTCAGCCCGTTGCAATCCGGTGAAGCTGATGCTTTGGAGCTGACTTTTCAGGAATGCGACTCATTATACCAGGGCTTCGAAATGCAGTGCGCCGGAGCGAATTGCTGCTGTGGCGCGCCACGGCGATGCCCGCGTGGCTTCATCGGAGTGGTTTAGACGATCTCGACGGGGTGAAGCGCCGCATTGAATTTGGGGAATCGAGGGTGCGCGCGGTTGGAATGCGCGATGAGCGGCCATGGTCCATGCTGCTGGCGGACAAAAGCTCTGCGCCGGACTTGCTTCGGTCGGGCCTGACGATCATGGTCGACGATTTGCCGGCCACGATTCCAGCTCTCCGGGAGCTTAAGCATGCTGCCGCCACGGATCTGGGTATTCCCGCGCGCTCAGTGGATGTGAAGCTCAGCATATCGCCGGAGCGTGCCGGCTTTCCAATGCATTTCGATCGCCACGACAGCATCCAATTTCAGATCTCAGGGTCTAAGAAGTGGACGCTGGCGCCCAATCGCGCCGTCCGTTTCCCCCTGCACGGCTGCACTTTAGGGTTGTCTGTCCCGGAAGAATTGCTGGATTACTACCCGGCCGGCCAGCCGCAGCCCCCGCGCGAGCGCGAGTGCATCCAGCTGAGTCCCGGCATGATTCTGTTTGTGCCTCGCGGATATTGGCATTCGACCGCAGCGGGTGAAGCGTCCGTGTCGCTTGTGATTCGACTTGCCCCGCCGGCCTGGGTCCAGCTTCTCCCGGCGCGCTACGAACGGCGTCTGAGCCGCGATTGGCGTTGGAGAGAACCGTCATTCTGGGCATGGGGCCCGGGCACCAAAACGGCGGCAGCGCGGCGCAGGATGGCGGATTTGTTGCGCTGTGAGAGTTTGCCCTTCTCTGTGCCGAACCTCTTAAGGGAATACTCTGTGACGAAGCAGGTTTAGCGCACCATCGTCGTGACGGCGCCGCGGCGATCAAAACAGTGCCGCGGCAAATAATAACATGGAAAACAAGTGAAGAATTTGTGGAGCCTGGGAGGGCTCTCGTGGCGCGAGTTGGTGATGCGCACCTGGCACGAGACCTGGGAAGACGAAGTCTTCGGACAGGCGGGCCGACTCGCGTTCTATCATTTCCTCGCGATATTTCCTTGCCTGCTGCTGCTGTTCTTTCTGCTCTCCCACTTCCCCACAGCCGAGACCCGATTGCGCAGCACTTTGGTAGAAAGCCTCGACCGGCTACTGCCGCAACAATCCTCGGCTTTGTTGGAATCGATGATCGGCCAATTGCGCGACACGGCTCATACGGGAGCAGTACGGTGGTGGTCGGCGGGCGCCGGCGCGGTTTGGGCTGCGGTCAACGGAACATGGGCCGTGATGGCAGGACTGAATATCGCATACGAGGTGAAGGAGGAGCGGCCCCTCTGGAAGGTGCTCGCGATTGCCATTGCGCTGACGGTGTCGCTTGCCATCTTATTTCTCATTGCGCTTACCCTAGTTGTCTATGTGAGCCAATGGCTGCCCGCTCTGGGCGTGCGGCTCGTGCAGTGGCCCATACTCGCCGCACTGTTGCTCGTGGCCTTTGCATTGTTCTATCGCTTCGGACCGAATCTGAAAGACCGAAGATGGCAGTGGAGCACGCCGGGCGCAGCAGCCGCGCTGGTTCTCTGGCTGAGCGCGGCCGGCCTCATGCGGCTCTACTCGGCGCATTTCCACTCGTATGGTGTGATCTATAAGCAGTTGAATGGCGCGGCCACACTGCTGCTATGGTTCTATTTCACCTCAGCCGGAGTGCTGATCGGCGGTGAGATGAATTCGGAAATTGAAAAGGCCGTGAAGGAGAAAAGCGGGCAGGCACAGCCGCATTCACGCGAGGGAAGCTAAAGATGTACGTTCACTTAGCAAGGTACTTGTCAAACCATTCGAGCGCGCGATGGAGCACATCGAGGCGGTCTTTGGGGTCGTGGAAGGCATGACCCTCGCCGGCGTAAACGACCAATTGCGTTGGAACGTTAAGGTCTTTCAGAGCGTGCCAGAACTCGAATGACTGCGGGGCCGGGCATTCGCCGTCCAGTTGGCCGACGACCACCAGGGTGGGCGTCTTCACCTGCTTAATATAGGTGATGGGCGAACTCTTGGCATACACCGCTGGATTGTCGTACACGGATGTGCCGAAGAAGGGCGTCATCCACTGATCGATTGAATTCTCGCCATAGTAGCTCAGCCAGTCGGCAATTCCCGCGCCCGCAACCGCAGCGCGAAATCGATTGGTCTGCGTGACCGCCCACATGGTCATGTAACCGCCGTAGCTCCAGCCTGTGACACCGATGCGATCGTTGTCGACTGGCACTTGCTTCAGCACAGCGTCGACGCCCGTCAGGATATCGCGAAGATCTCCGCCCCCGAAGTCCTTGACGTTGGCTTGCGTGAAGGTCTCGCCCTCGCCATAGCTCCCTCGCGGGTTGGGAAAGAAAACGAAGTAGCCGAGGCCGGCCATGATCGACATGTCGAAACGCGGCGACGGCCAGGAAGGCGTCTTCAGGTTTGAGGGGCCGCCGTGGATCTCGACCACCATCGGATAATGTTTGCCTGGATCGAAGTTCTCCGGATACAGAAGCCAGCCCTGTGCGTGGAAATCTCTATCCTTCCAGGCGACGCTCTCGGCTTTCCCCCAGTGCGGCTGCTGGTTGGAATTGGCGTGGGTGATCTGATGCCAATCGCCGATGGGGCCGCCCCAGACTTCAGGCGGCTGCTGCCAGGAGGAACGAATCAGGGCGCTGGTCCAGCCATCGGCGGCGAGAGAGAAATCCGGGAAGTTGCCATCCTCATGGATGCCTTCGTTGCCCTTCCACAGGGTTTCGGCGGTGGCGCTGGCGATCGACAAAGTTGAGATGGCGCTGGCGCCGTCAACGTATTCAGTAAATGCGATCTTGCCGGGATCTTGCCAAGAGAGGCCGCTCGGCGAGGATTTGCGATTGGGGGTGAGATTGCGCGGCGCGCCGCCGTCACTGCTCATCAGAAAAATGTCGCCGCCGTTGAAGCCCTGATCGCTCATCAGGCCGCCGATAAACGCAATGTGCACGCCATCGGGAGACCAGCGCGGAACCGCAAGCTGCCGCTCTTTGGGCGGCGCATAGAGCACGTTCATCCGGCCTGACGCGGCGTCGATTGTATAGAGCTTGGCGATCCACCAGTTGTTGTCAGCGGGCCCGGGCGCGGCGAGCGCAGCAAACCGTTTGTCATCGGGAGACCAGTCGTATTCATAAATGTTCAGGTCTCCGGGAGTGAGCTGCTGCAGGCCGCTGGCGTCCGCATTCATGATGGTGAGGCGCTGATTGTGAATTTCGCTTTCGACGGGACCAGTCTGGGCGGGCACAGCTTCGAGCGGACCGCCTCCGCCTCCGTTTTCGGCATAAAGAAATGCCAGGCGCTTGCCATCGCGCGACCAGCGAATATCGGTCGCGTAGCCATTGAGATTTGTGAGACGACGGGCCTTGGCGTCGGGTGTGGAAGCGGACGACACCGGGAAAGCGAAGATCTGATTCTGTGTAGATTTGGACGCAAAGAACGCAAATTGCTTGCTGTCGGGAGACCATGCGACCCCGCTCGGGTGGGCCGCGTCATTGGCTGGCGTGACGCGCTGCGCATGCGCTGTGGCATTCTTCCAATCGAGCAGATAGAGCTCGCTCTTTTCGGATAGGCGCGCGGCGGGTTCGATGTAGGTGATCCATCTGCCGTCCGGCGAGATGGTGACATCGGAAAATGTATGGACCTGTTCGAGCTGGTGCAGGACCTGATCGATTTGGGAGTTTTGGGCGGAAAGGCTGATCGCCGCGCAAATGAATAAGATTGCGGTTTTGATATATGCGTTCGGCATGGAATCGAAGTTTTTATGGTCGCACGGAGCGATCAGGCAGCTTCGACCATGAGCGGCGGAGGCGCGTTTTGCGAAACGAAGCCGGCTCCTGGTGCGTTTGAGAGCCGATTTTGCGAAACGAACCCAAGTTCGAGGTTCGGCGAGTCGCTGTGCTGCGAAACGAAGCCACGGTTTTCTTTGCGGCGGTCTTTTTGGAGCCTGATAAGGATGTTGAGCGCTTTGTGAAAGGCGCGTTCGTGGGTGGTGTGATAGCGCAAAAACAAAGCCAACCGTTTTTCGTCAATGCCGCTCTCTGTGAAGCAGTCATTTTGAAGTTTAAGGGCGCGCTGCATGAGCCAGTGTGACTGGGCCATTTCGCGGACGAGGAGTCCTTCGGTGGTGTTGGCGGGCTGGTGGTCTTCAAGAAGGTCTTGGAGCAGCGATTCGAAGGCGGCAGGGTCTTCGCCGGGGATGATGAGCTGGCCGGAGGCGAGTCCATGTTTGAGCGAATTACGAGACGAAGCCAATTTGCCCTCGGGTGACTGCGGGCCGGTGGAGTGGGCGGCGTTGGCGCGGTTGATTTCGGCACGTGTGGGAGCGGCAGGTTGGTGCGTGGACTGGAGTTTCTCGGCTTTGCGGGCTTCTTTTCTGGCTTTGCGCTCGGCGGCGCGGCGGATGGATCGTGGAGACATAAATTTGGTTGTTGCGGGTTGAGGGTAGCAAGGGGTGGATTCTGCGACGGACGCGGAGTTTGGGTAAGTCGGTGAGGCGTGAAGGATTAGAGAGTTTGCGGGTGCAAGTGACTGGCATTTTTTGTAACACTTGGTGTTGTAATTATTTTTGGGAGCAGTGTTCACGTGTTGGCTAAAACGACAAGATGGGTGCGTGAGTCATTGCGGCGGTGATCGATGACAAGAAGACAGTGTCTTAAGCCCGTTGATGGCGTCGATTCACGAGACCGCCGAAGGTCTGCATGCGGCCGGAGTGATGGAGAAGCGCACCATGCGGGAATTCGATGAACTGTGCCTTACTCCGGTGCGTCGGCTGAAGCCGAAGGAAATCCGAACGCTACGCCTCAGGGAAGGCGCGAGCCAAGCGGTTTTTGCCCGCTATCTCAACGTGACTACGGACTTGATAAGCCAGAGGGAGCGCGGTGAAAAGCAGCCGCAGGGAGCTTCTCTGAAACTGCTCGCGTTGGTGGCCAAGAATGGGCTCCAAGCTGTAGCGTGATTTGATGAGAGCCGGCTATTTCGTTCCGTCGCTGGCGTGCTCTGTTTCGGAAGGGTTGAAATCCCGCTTTTCTTCTATATCCGCAGAGTCTTTGTGATAGGTGCCGCGTATTCCGGCTGCGAATGTTCGCCGTGAATAAGCCGAGGAAACGCTTGTTGCTTCTCATTCGGATAAGCATGGTGGAGAACCTCGGGCAGAGCCATCAGCGAACGGAGTTCTTCAAGGTGATTAAGTCGATTCACAACTCCGTCGGAGGAAGTGGGCCGCCCTGGGGGATGCGATCAGTCCGTGAGCTATCGTTGCAAGACTAAAGTATAGGAAAACGGGGGCAGGGAGGCGACCGGAAGAAAAAGCTATTTCGATCGGCAAGCACTTGATCTAATTTTGTGATATGCCAGTACCATTCCGGACGTCGGTGCGAGAAGGGACACCTAGCGCTTGGCAATAGATTCCGCGACCGCGTTTATCAGCTACTGCCGCGAAGATCTGCAATTTGTGCGGCGCCTTGCTACCGATCTAAAGGGTGCGGGAGCCAAGGTTTGGATGGATAAGCTGGATCTGCGCCCCGGTCAACACTGGGGGCGCGCTATTGAAGACGCCGTCGATAGCTGCTCCCGCTTGCTGGTCATCCTGTCGCCGGCTTCCGTCGTTTCGCAGAACGTAGACCGCGAAGTCCTGTTTGCTCTCGATGAACGGAAGGAAGTCATACCGGTTCTTTATCGGGAGTGTCGAATTCCATTCAATTTGCGCCCGATACACTATGTCGATTTTCGGGAGGGAGAGGATTATGCATCCGCTCTCGAAGAACTGCGACTAGCTCTCAGTTTGAAGCTACAGAGCAGCACGCGGCCGGCAGCCGCAGGGCCTAAGACGCGTTCGAAAGCAGAAGCTACGCGGCGCGCTAAAGCAGAGGCACTGCAACTCGCGAAAGCACAGGCGGCGCAGCGGGCCAGAGCGCAAGCCAAGCGGCGCGCAAGAACAGAACCCGAGCGGCGCGCGAAAGCGGCAGCTACGCGGCGTGCGAAAGCAGAGGCGTTGCAGCTCGCAAAAGCAGAAGCGGCGCAGCGGGCCAGGGCGGAAGCCAAGCGGCGCGCAAAAATAGAATCCGAGCGGCGTGCAAAAGCAGAAGCTACGCGGCGTGCAAAAGCAGAGGCATTGCAACTCGCGAAAGCAGAAGCGGCGCAGCGGGCCAGGGCGGAAGCCAAACGGGCCGCAAGAGCGGGACCGGCGCGGCGTGCCTGATGGCGGAACGGTAGATGACGAAAAAACCAAAGAGAATCCAGTTCTTGATTGCCTTTTGGGCAGCGGTTTTGCTGGCCGTGCCGCTGGCCGCGCAGAGCGGCTCGGACTCGAACTGGAAGACGATTCTCGCTGATCGCGTCCAGCTTTTCGGCCACCGCAATTGGATCGTGGTCGCGGATTCGGCGTATCCGGCGCAGTCGGCGAACGGGATCGAAACGATCGTCTCCCGAGCAGATCAATTCGAGGTCTTGCGAACTGTGCTGGCGGCGCTGGATCGGTCGAAGCACGTGCGGCCGATCGTTCATCTTGACCAGGAATTGCAGTCTGTTGACGAGAGCGACGCATCGGGCATTTCGGCTTATCGCGAACAGCTCTCGGCGTATCTGGGAGGTAGAACTGTTCAACGGGAGCCGCACGGGCAGCTCATCTCGAAGCTCGGCGAGGTTAGCCAGAGCTTTCGCGTACTGATCATCAAAACGAATTCGACGCTGCCTTATACTTCCGTTTTCCTGGAATTGGGTCCCGCCTACTGGAGTGACGAAGCCGAGCGGCGGCTCCGGCAGAGTATCGGAGAGCATCCGCCCAAGTGAACACGGCACTCACTGGGCGTGGGGCCGGAAGATCAGATCAAACCAAGGCTGCCAGGTCTTGCCGCCGTCGATTGAGATCACCGCAGTCTCGCGAACGCCTCCGCTGACGGGCTTCCAGGTGCCACGCACGAGCCGCTGTTTTCCATCCGCCTGCCGGTCGGCGCCGCTCAGAACCATGGCGCCCGCTTCAACGCCGCCCTCGATGACGAGCAGTTTGCCGCGATTTGTGACCCAGCTCTGATGCCAGACCTTTCGCGATGCATCGTAGATGCTGAAGCTCTCGCCGTGCGAGCCGTTCGCGCCCTGGTAGTCCTCGAGTAAGACACAGCCGTCGAGTATGCGGTCGACTCGCGTCCGTGCGACAACCGTTCGTGGATTGTCGATGTCGAAAGCGTCCCAATCGCCGATCCAGAAATCGAACTGGCGGTACTCCGGGGCTGCACACGCGGGAGGTTTGGCGGGCGCTGCGGAGGAGCCTGCAACGCCCGCGAGCACGGCAAACGCAGAGAGGACGCGGGCCATCATGGGCCACTATTTTACAGGTTGAGGCGCAAGGTGGCCGAAAGCCATACGGTGCATGATCTGCTGCCGGATGTCGTCTGAAACAGTGGCGCTTTGTCCTTCAGTGAAAGCGGCATTGTGCGCGTCCCAATCACAATCGGGAATAGCAAGAAAGGCGGGCAGGTCGCTGGTGCAGGCGCCATCTGAGAGGACACACGCTTGGCCTGTGATTTCGCCGCGATTATTGATGTCGCCGGTGGAGATAAGCGCCAGCGGTGAGTCGGATGGGATGAGCTTGTTGAGGTCGGTCATGACGCCGTCCTGCCAAATGAACGCATGGGAGGAGGGAAACGATACACCCACGATCTGGCCTTTATCGTTAATGCCGGTGGCTTCGCTCACGCTGTCGCCGGGAAGCGTTCCGAGGTCATGGATCACGTGCTCTTTGGTCCAAAGCACGGCGTGAAAATTCGGTGTCAGGATACCGCCGCTTACATCGCCGGGGAGATCCGAGAAGCCGGCAATTTCGCCTCGATTGTTGATTGCGGCAGGCGTGTTCCAGCCAGCGCCGCCGAGCGTGGGTAGGTTAATGACATGCCCATCTTCCCAGAGCAGGGCATGCTTGGCGCTAAAGGCGCCCACGGCCACGTCGCACGTGCCGGAGATGCCGACGATCTGGCCGCGCTCATTGATCGCGGTGGCAGCTCCGTCCTGGTCGCCGTGCAACGGCGGGAGTTCCTGGATGTGATGCGTGCCCGGCTCCCACAGGACTGCTTCAAACTGCAGAACCTGGTTGCCTGCTGGAGGCGGGGCGCACGTCGAATCGTGAACCTTATTTTCGGCCCAGCCGACGATTTCACCGCGATTGTTTACGGCGGCGGCGAAGCCGTTGTAGCCGCCCAGAGTGGGCAGCGCGGTCATCTCACCCCACTGCCACACGAAGCCGAGGCAGATGTGCCCAGTGACGGTGGGGAAGAACGCAGAGCAGCTCCAAGCTTCGCCGAGCGGATTGACGGCTCCGGTTTCGGAGATGCCGACGATCTCGCCGAAATCATTGCGATTGGGAAACACTACATTGCTGTTCGGTCCGCCGAGTGTGCCGAGGTTGGATTTTAGTCCGAAGAACCATGCGGTGGCGTGCTCGGTCGTGTTGTCCGGGAGGTTGGCAGCACCCAGCGCCAAGCCGCGGTTGTTGATGGTGTTGCCGGTGCTGGCTGTTCCGCCGAGTGTGCCGAGGTTGAATACACGATAATGTGCCGGCTGACTGTGTTCAGTCGCATCTTGTGCGGAGAGCCGAACCGCGACGGCCAACCAACCAAAGAGGATTGCCGAGGTAACGCAGGTCAAAATTTTGGAGCGCATGGTGCCACGATAGGTCCGTTGCGCGATCAACATTGGACGTTTGCGGACCTTGAACAAGTTGGCCGATGAACTTTCACCATGGAGGAGGCCTATTTTTAGCGGTTTGGATTGAGGTCCGAAAACGTCCAGCGGCGTTTTCGAGATCAACTATGATTCGGATTGGATCCCGATTGGCAAGTTTGTGCGCGTGCCAGGCTGGCGCGCGACCCGCGCTTCGACGGCAAGTTCTTTATCGGCGTGCTGACCACCCGAATTTATTGCCGGTCCATTTGTCCCGCGCGGGCTTCGAAAGAGGAAAACGTCTGCTATTTCCCAACCGCGGCCGCGGCCGCGGAAGCGGGATTTCGACCCTGTTTGCGGTGTCGGCCGGAATGTTCACCGGGAACGCCCGCCTGGGCGGGAACTTCGAACACGGTGTCGCGCGCTTTGCGGTTGATCGGTGAAAGCGGCCTGGAAGAAGGCGGCGTGGAAGCACTGGCAGACCATTTGGGAGTTGGGTCGCGCCATCTTCGCCGGCTGTTCCTTAAACACCTAGGCGCGACGCCTACTGCGGTGGCGCAAACCCGGCGGCTGCACTTTGCGAAGAAGCTCATCGATGAGACGAGTTTGCCGATGACTCAAGTAGCCGTGGCCGCGGGATTCGGATGCGTGCGAAGATTCAATGCCGCCATTCAAACGACCTATCATCGAACGCCCACACAAATTCGCGGGCTTGCGCGCCAGAAGGTGGTTCAGCCGGAAAACCAGTATTTGTTTCGCCTTCGCTATCGACCTCCCTTTGACTGGAATGGCATGCTAGCGTTCTTGGCGCCGCGCGCGACGCCGGGCGTTGAAGCCCTGGAGGCGGGTCGGTATCGGCGGACTATTTCTTTGAACGGCAGCAATGGATCTTTTGAAGTCTCGCTGGACGAGGCGAGCTATTCACTCGTCTTGCGGGTTCATTTTGGGGACCCGAGTGCGCTCTTTTTCATCATCGAGCGAATACGCTCCATGTTCGATTTGAATGCGGATTGGCCAGTCATTGTGCGAGGGCTGCGGACCGATCCGATCTTGCGCGACCGAATCGACTCCGGTCCCGGGCTGCGGGTAGCTGGCTGCTGGAACGGTTTCGAGCTCGCGACGCGAGCCATACTTGGCCAGCAGATCACAGTCAAGGGGGCGACAGAGCTGGCGGGCCGGATGGTGAGAGCGTTCGGGCAGCCGATCCTTTCAGGAAACGGTCTCACCCATCTGTTCCCTTCCCCTGAAATCCTAGCGGGGGCCAATGTGGCGAGCATCGGGCTGCCCAAAGCGCGCGGCGAAAGCATCCGGGCGTTGGCGCGTGCGGTTTGCGATGGGAAGATCAGCTTCGAACGGATTGCGGACACGGGCGCGTTTCTGGACCGGCTATGCGAAATCCCGGGGATCGGCAAGTGGACCGCGCAATACGTGGCCATGCGGGCGCTCGGCGAACCCGACGCTTTTCCCTCGGGCGACATCGGGCTTCTTCGCGCTCTTGGCCTGAAGAATGCGCGTGAGCTCGAGCCGCGCGCCGATGCGTGGCGGCCCTGGCGCGCTTATGCGGCGATGTATCTCTGGAGCGCGACCTAGGTTCAGGGGAACGGCGAAAAGCGAGCCGGCGTCAAACTAGTGAACGTGCGGCCTGCTCACCTGATCTTTTTGTCGACTGTTGCACTCGGAATCAGCGCGGCCTTCGCATTCGCTGATCTGCACAACAGCGACCCATCGCAATGGACCGGTCCCGAAGTTTACCAGATCCTCAACAACTCTCCTTGGTCGAAGACGCTGAAGGTAAATGTGTCGAGCGGGGGCTCGGATAATTTTCAGAATCAGAATACGGGCAACACGAATAGCAACGCCGGAACGCTGCCTCCGGCGGCTGGCGGCATGGGCCGCCGCGGAATGGGCGGCGGAGGCCGATCGCAAAGAACCTATAGCTCCGGCTCAGGAGGAAACGGCAACGCGAACGCCTCGAGATCCGGGCCGACGGAAGTGACCATTCAGTGGCAAAGTGCGCTGGTGGTACGAATGGCGGCCGCGAAGAGAGCGGGAGACAGCGTGGATCCGGCATCGTTCAAGCCGCTGAACGAATATGTGATCGCGGTGATCGGGTTGCCGATCACGGCTGTCGGCGGACCTGCCGCGTCGGCCGATGCGAACAACACGCTTACTGCCGAAGAAGAGCAACGCGTGGAAGAACACGTGAAGAGTTCCGCGTCGATACTCCGCTCCGGACATGAGCCTCTCACACCGATCAAGATTGAACTGGACCAAGGCAAGGACGGGCGGATGCTGATTCACTTCCCGAAATCGGATCCGATCAAGGCCAGCGACAAGAGCGTGGAATTCCGTCTTGCAATAGAGCATGCGGAGCTTCGGAAGAAGTTTCCGCTGAAGGAGATGGAGTACCGGGGCAAGTTAGAACTTTAGCCGAGCCTTTCCCGCCGAGAGATCATCTAAGAAGAACTCGTATAGGGGAGAGCTGTGGATAAGCCAAGCCAGTCGGAGCGCCTGAAAACGCTGCTGCCGGAGATTTGGGCGCTCATGAAGCCGCGCCGAGGGTTGCTGCTCGCTGGCGCCGCACTCATGATAGTGAATCGCGTTTGCGGACTCGCGCTGCCGGTCAGCACGAAATTCCTGATCGACAATGTGATGCGGAAGGGCCAGATGCGGCTGCTCCTGCCCATTGTGCTGAGCGTCATTCTCGCCACCGTCATTCAGGGAATCACGTCGTTCTCGCTTACCCAGCTTCTGTCCAAAGCCGGGCAGCGGCTCATTTACGAGATGCGGGTTCGCATACAGGAGCACATCGGCCGGCTGCCGGTTGCTTTCTACGATTCCAACAAGATCGGGATGCTGGTTTCGCGGATCATGAGCGACGTCGAGGGTGTTCGTAATCTTATCGGAACCGGATTAGTGGAGCTGGTTGGAGGGCTGTTGACTGCGATTATCTCCACCTGCCTGCTGTTTCGTACCAGCGCCACGATGACGTCCTTCGTATTGATCGTTCTACTCGCGTTCGGGGTTGTACTGCAGCGCGCGTTCAAAACCGTGCGGCCCATTTTCCGCGAGCGCAATAAGATCAACGCCGAAGTGACCGGGCGCCTCACCGAGACGCTCGGGGGTGTTCGGGTGATCAAGGGCTATCACGCGGAAAAACGCGAATCCGAAGTCTTCGCGGGTGGGGCGAAGCGCCTGTTGAATAACGTGTTCCAATCGCTGACTACGATTTCATTGATGACGCTGGCTTCGACAGTGCTGCTCGGGTTGGTGGGAGCGCTCATCATGTTCCTGGGCGCGCGCCAAGTGGCCGCTCACCGCATGGATATCGGAGACTTCGTGATGTACACTTCGCTGCTTGCCTTCATGGTTGCGCCCGTGGTTCAGATCGTCAACATCGGCACGCAAATTTCTGAGGCATTGGCCGGGCTGGAACGTACGCGGCAGATCCTGCGCGAGCGGCCGGAAGACGAAGATCCGCTGCGTTCCACGGTGTTGCCGCCAATCGATGGACAGGTGCAGTTCGAGCATGTTTCGTTCTCCTATGAAGCGGGAAAACCGGTGCTGCACGATATCTCTTTCGACGCGCGGCCAGGAACAGTCACGGCGCTGGTTGGCTCGTCGGGTTCGGGCAAGTCCACTATGATCGGCCTGATCACGGCCTTCCACTCGCCGAGCGAAGGCAAGGTGCTGGTAGATGGCTTCGATCTTTCCACGGTGGCTCTCGCGAGCTATCGCCTGCAGCTTGGCGTGGTGCTGCAGGATTCGTTTCTGTTCGACGGAACTATCCGCGAAAATGTCGCCTTCTCGCGTCCGGCAGCTACGGAAGAGCAAATTATGGAGGCCTGCCGAATTGCGCGGGTCGATGAATTCACGGAGAAGTTTCCGGAGCGGTATGAGACTGTCGTGGGAGAGCGCGGCGTGAAGCTGAGCGGGGGACAGAAGCAGCGGGTTTCGATTGCGCGTGCGATTCTGGCGGATCCGCGCATTCTTATCCTGGACGAAGCCACTTCGAGTCTCGATTCCGAATCGGAGGCGTTGATCCAAACCGGGCTTTCGTACCTGATGCAAGGCAGGACGACGTTTGTGATCGCGCACCGGCTATCGACTATTCGGCGGGCGGACCAGATACTGGTGGTCGAGGACGGCCGCATCATCGAGCGCGGAAATCATGCGCAACTGTATGCGGCGGGCGGCCGCTATTACGATCTCTACACGCGCCAGCACGGGTTAGAAGCAAATTTGTTTCTTGCGCCGGGCGAAGGCGACAAGATAGAAGCATCGGTTGGATAACTTCATCAGGTTGAGCTTGCAATGAAAGTCGTTGTCTCGATGCTGCGCGGGGTCAATCTTGGGCCTCACAAGAGAGTCAAGATGGAAGCGCTACGCTCGCTCTATGAATCTCTCGGCCTGCGCGATCCGCAGACGTATGTGCAGAGCGGGAACGTTCTTTTCAGGACGTCGGAAAAGAATCTGAACGCAGTTGCGAAGCGGATCGAGAAGGCGATCGAAAGCAGCTTTGGCTTTCATGCGGACGTCATTCTGCGCACGACGTCCGAGCTGAGAGAGGCGCTCGCGAAGAATCCGTTCGCGGCACGCAGCGGCATTGATCCGGCCAAACTTCTGGTGACGTTTCTCGCCAGCGATCCCGGCGAGGAAGCTCGCGAAAAACTCCGGCAGATCAAAGCCGAGCCCGAGGAGTTGTGGATTGACGGGCGCGAACTGTTCATCTATTTTCCCAACGGGCTGGCGCGGCCGAAGCTATCGATACCGCTGATTGAGCGGACGCTCAAGACATCCGGAACGGGCAGAAATTGGAACAGCGTGCGGAAGCTGCTGGAGATGGCGGAAGAGATGGAAAGATAACGGCGGCGCTTGTGCCTACGAGCGGGGTGTGCAAACCTAGCACTCGTTGGATGAGGTGACGAGATGCCGTGCAACCCGGAAGATTTGAGACACGTTCCGCTCTTCTCATTGTTAGATGAAGAAGAGACTGCCGTTCTGGCGGCGCAAGTGGAGTTGAAGCGATACGCCACGCGCCAGCGCATTTACAAGATGGGCGAGCCTGGAGGGCGCGCGTATGTCCTGATTAGTGGAAAGGTGCGGCTGGCCACCATCGATGAGGACGGACAGGAAGTGATTGTCGATGAACCGGGTCCGGGCGAGTTTTTCGGCCTTGCATCCATGCTGGACGAAACGCCGCATCAGACGAGCGCGACGGCACTGGAGGAGACGGTTTGCGTAGAAGTTGACCGGAACGACCTTGCCGTGCTGCTGCAGCGCAAGCCGCTCGCGGGGATGGATATGTTGACAGTGTTGGGCCGCCATTTCCATACCGCACACAGGCTGGTGCGCGTCCGGTCATTACGAAACCCGAACGAGGTGATCGAGGAGAAGGCGACCCACGGCGAGCGGATCGCCGATTCGGTGGCCAAGTTTGGCGGCTCCTGGGCGTTCATCATCACGTTCGTGGTGGTTCTGATCGTGTACACGTGCGTGCAGGTGGCGCTTGGGAAGCTGGCGTGGGATCCGTATCCGTTCATTTTGCTAAATCTGTTTCTTTCCATGCTGGCCGCGATTCAGGCGCCGGTGATCATGATGAGCCAGAACCGGCAGGATAAGAAGGACCGGCTGCGGGGCGAACTGGATTTCGACGTAAACCGGCGTGCGGAATCGGAAATTCAAGGGTTGGCGCGGAAGCTCAATCTAATTGGCGACAAGATCGACGACGTGGAAGAGTTGCTGCGCGAGAGATTGGCGAAGGTATAGCGGATTGCGTCAATCGTGTTTGCGAAGCTCGGTGGTGAAAAATTCATCGAGTTCCGCAAACGGAGTCAGGCCCGCGAAGCCTCCAAAGGTCCCTTGCTGGGCGATCTCGCGAGCGGCGCGTATGAATCCGGACCAGGCGGTACGCGCCAAGCCGGAACCCACGCTAATCCGCCGCACGCCGATCTCTGCCAGGTCCTGCACACGCAGTCCCAGGTTGGAACTGATGAGCATGTTGACCGGCTTGGGTGCAACCGCAGAGACAATTGCCTGCATTTCTTCGCGCTTCATGACGCCGGGCGCGTATAGAACATCGGCGCCTGCCTCTGCATAGGCCTGAAGGCGGCGGATCGATTCCGCGAATGGCTCGGGATGGCCGGTCAGGTAGCACTCCGCTCGTGCGGTGAGAAGAACGCCGCTTCCCGATTCGTCAATAGCGGCACGCGTAGCCGCGATGCGATCGACTGCGAAAGAAAATTCGTATAACGGCCTGGATTTGTCACCGGTTGCATCCTCGATTGAGAGACCGGCAACTCCGGTCTTCAGGCAAGCCTTCACGTTGCGGACTAATTGCTCCGGCTCGCCGGCAAAACCCTGCGCGAAATCGGCATTCACCGGCAAGGGGGTCGCGCTGACTATTTCCCAGATATGAGCCAGCATGTCCTCTAGGCTGACGGCTCCATCGGGTAACCCGTGCGCAAACGCAAATCCGGCGCTGGTGGTTGCCAACGCCTGGAATCCGAGATGGCGCAGGTATTTGGCCGAGCCAATGTCCCAGGGGTTCGGAATTACGAAGCAGCCGCTTGCGTGCAGTTCGCGGAATGCCGCACATCGGGCGTCAAGGTCTGGCATGAACCAGAGTATACGCGAAAACGGAGGCTTTTAAGGCAAGCTTCCGCCGTCGTGTCTCGGGAACAGTTTGTGTGAAATATCCGGCCAGAATTCGATAAAAACGGCTCCGAGGGCGCCTTCGGCGGTGACAGTTGCCGCCCGTTCAAAGGTGAGACCCGCGCCGCGATCCGCCGGCGGGTAGTACAGGTTTGAGATCCCACCCGCAGCGATGTTCCCAAGCACATTCGAATAATTCGGAGCCCATTTCCCGTCGTCGTCTTTGCATTTAACTGTCGACGCCATGGCATAGAAAAGGCGGCTCATGAAGCTTCCGGTGCCCTTTCTGAAATATCGCGGATCTTGTTTGAGGAGCACGGGAAACAGAGCGTTGCCAATCATGGTGCTGTCGAAGCTGTCGGCATACGATGCCCCGAAGCGTTTCGCATACCCGAGTGCGCCTTGCCGATATTCCGGGAAACTGTTTTCAGCCTGGCTCAACCCAGCGTCCAGGCCGGCCACCGCGAACGTAAATGGATCGAACGCTCCCTTGGCCGCCAAGTCGAACTTTTGTCCCGGGGTGAGCGGTTCGGCGTCCTGAACGTTGGACGTATTGAAGTTCGGCATCACGCCCAGGATGCGCTGGTGTTCTTGCGCGCGCACTTCCGCTGCGCCCTTCAATTTCCGCTGCAGCGCATCGTTCGCGGGAGGTGACTGTGGGGCTGGCGAGCTAGCGGGCGGCGTGGAATCGGGTGCATTTTGGGCACATCCCGGTATCGAGCTTAGCGGAATCCCGAGGATCAAGACGAGAGACAGCCGGATACGGTTTGCGGTCAACCTGTGAAACAATTGAGGTCCTAATTTTTACGGTCGGCCGCCAGCCCGTCTTCTCTCACTACTGTTATCTTAACCGGCTGGATTCATGGCAGAACTTCAGCGGCTGCCGGCGTCCATATCGACCAGAATCTTTGTAAATTTTTGGGGCGATTCGCTCCATTCGCGAAGCGCGTCGCCGGCGGACGCGAGCGGAACGGTTGCAGAAATCGCAGCTTCCACGGGGAAATCGCCTCTTGCAAGTACCTCGATGACTGCCGGAAATTCATTCAGGTAGTTGCGCGAGCCCAGAACGTCCAGTTCTTTATGCACGAAGAGGCTGGTTTCGAAGCTGACCGGGTCCTTGACCCAGCCGATATAGACGACGCGGCCCGTGTGCGCGACTTCCTCCACCGCCATACGGTACGTAGCGGCAGTTCCGACTGCTTCGATGACGACATCGGGTCCGAGGCCGTCGGTGATGGCACTGAGGTCGTCGTGCAAAGAGGTGTCGCGCGAGTGGACGAGATAGCGCGCGCCGGCTTGTTTTGCGAGCGCGAGCTTGTTCTCATCGAGGTCGATTGCGATGGTGGTTGCATTGCGCGAAGCCGCGGCGGCGAGAGCGCCGAGGCCGACCGTGCCGCAGCCGATGACGGCCACTGTGTCTACGCCAGTGACTCGACCGCGTTCGACGGCATGAAAGCCGACCGCGAGCGGCTCGACCAATACCAATTCGCGTAGTGACAGACGCGGCGCTTCCACGACTTTTTGCCAGGGGATGGTGAAGAGGCCGGCCATGGCGCCATCGCGCTGGACGCCGAGCGTCTGATTGAACTTGCAGGCATTGGTTCGGCCGCGTTTGCAGGATGCGCAGACGCCGCAGGAGGTGTTGGGGTAAAGCGTGACGTTCAGGCCCAGTCGAAATTCAGGTGGGACTTCGCCGCCGGCTTCCACAATGGTGGCGGCGATCTCGTGGCCGGGAATGCGCGGGTAGCTGACCAGCGGATTCTTGCCGCGAAAAGTGCTGAGATCAGTGCCACACAGGCCGATTAAGCGGGGTTGAAGCAGGAGTTCGCCGGGGGAGAGTTTGGGCGGCGAGAGATCTCTCAGTTCGGTGGCGCCGGGCTCCTTTATGTAGAAGGCTTTCATGGCGATAAGCGCACAGGCCGTCAGGTGGCCGTTGTGCGCGGTCTTAGCATAATGATAAGTTCATCCTAATGAATCCGCAGGAGCGCGAGAACCTGGACGAGCTCGGTTACGTGGTGGTCGAGAGATTTCTAGATGCGGAGACGTTGGAGCAGGTTCGCAATCGGGTGGAAGAATTATACGGGGCCGAGGGGGAAAACGCGGGATCGGAGTTTCGCAAAGAAGAAGGCTCGCGGCGGCTGGCAAACCTGGTCGATAAGGGCGAGATTTTTCAGCGGCTGATCGCGATGCCGCGGGTTCTCGAGCTGGTGCGACATGTTTTGGGTGAGCGGTTCAAGTTGAGCAGCTTCAATGCAAGGTCGGCGAACCCGTATTCGAACGAGGCGCAGCCGTTGCATTGCGATGCGGCCGCGCTGCCCGACGAGCAAGGCTATTGGGTGTGCAACACCATCTGGCTGCTGGATGATTTCACACCTGCGAACGGAGCAACGCGCGTAATTCCAGGGTCGCAGAAATGGAAAGAGCTTCCGCAAGATGCGCTGGCTGACCCCGTTGCGCCGCATCCGCAGGAAATCTTGTTGACTGCGCCGGCGGGCAGCGTGGTGGTGATGAATACGCATGCGTGGCATGGCGGCACTGCGAACCGGACGGCGAATCATAGAAGGGCGCTGCACGCCTTCTATTGCCGTTTCGATAAGCCGCAGCAGCAATATCAGAAACGCCTGCTACGGCCTGAGACACAGGCGCAGCTTGCTCCCGAAGTGCGGCGGCTGCTGGCGCTGGACGATCCGTTGAACGATGAACTCAGCGCGGCGGAGCAGAGAGCGAGCGGATTTCTGAAATGAGGCGCGCATGAAGTGGACCAGGCGCGGATTTCTGGCGGCAAGCGCGGTGACGCCGCTGATTGCGATTGAGACGCCCGCCAGCTATACGAAAATGTTCGATGCGCGGGAGCGGGCGGTGTTGGTGGTAGCGATGGATGAGATTGTTCCGGCGTCCGACGCCATGCCCGCCGCAAGCAAAGCCGGAGGACTCGCATATCTTCAGCGCATCGCGTACCAAGACGCATCCGTAGCGGTTGAAATTCGGAATAGCGTGGCGGCGTTGCTGGCTTTGAACGAGCAGCCGTTCGACCGGCTTCCCCACGAGGCGCGGGTCAGCACGCTGCAGAGGCTCGAATCGCAGAAGCCGAATGACCTCGCGCACCTTCGCGATTACGTTTACGAGAGCTACTACACACAGCCGCAAGTATGGAAGCTGATCGGGTACGAGTTCTATCCGACGGACCGCCCGGGGCCGCACATGGAGCCGTTCGATGAATCGATTTTAGAGGACGTGCGCAAGATGCCGAAGCTTTATCGCGAAGCGTAACGATGGCCCAAGAAATTGCGGACATATTGGTGATCGGATCGGGTGCGGCGGGAGCGGCACTGACCAAGCGCTTGACAGACCTGGGCGCGAAGGTGATTTGCCTGGAGCAGGGCGGATGGATCAACCCTTCGGATTATCCATCGGCGCGGCCGGATTGGGAAGTGCAGATCCGGCGGGGAAATTTCCACTTCAGCCCGAACGTGCGCAAACGGTGGGAGGATTATCCGGTCAAGGAAGCCGGAAAAGATCCACCGGCGGTGCTGATGTTCAATGCGGTGGGCGGGAGCACGCATCATTGGGCGACGCATTTTCCGCGCTTTCATCCGTCGGATTTTCGAACACGAACGCTCGATGGAGTAGCGGAAGACTGGCCGGTAAGCTACGCCGATCTAGAACCGTATTACGACATGAACGATCGCGAGATGGGCGTGGCCGGGCTGGCTGGAGATCCGGCGAACCCTCCACGCTCGAAGCGCCCCACGCCGCCTTTGCCCTTGGGGAAGCTTGGTGAGACCATTGGCCGCGGCTTCAACAAACTGGGATGGCACTGGTGGGTGTCCGACAACGCGATTATTTCGACGGACTACGACAACCGCCCGGCGTGCTCGTTGCACGGCAAGTGCATGTTCGGATGTCCGATCGGAGCGAAAGCATCGACGGATATAACTTACTGGCGCAAAGCGATTCGCAAAGGCGCGGTGGTGAAGCCGTGGTCGCGGGTGCGCGAGATCACTGTAGATCAGCAAGGGCGAGCGAGAGGAGCCGTCTATTACGACCGCCAAGGCGTGTTGCATGAGCAACTCGCGAAAATCGTGGTGGTTTCCTGCAATGGGATTGGGACGCCGCGGCTGCTGTTGAATTCGAAATCGAATCTGTTTCCCGATGGATTGGCGAATTCCTCGGGACTGGTTGGGAAGAATTTCATGCTGCATCCGTTCCGGTTCCTGGAGGGCGTGTTCGAGGAACCGATGGACGGTTATAAAGGGCCGTTTGCGATACCGGCCATGAGCCAGCAGTTTTATGAGACGGACTTGAATCGGGGATTCATCCGCGGCTACACGTTCTTGCTGGAGCGATCGTTCGGGCCGCTGCACTATGCGTGGGGCAGCTTCTCGAATCATCCTGTCCCATGGGGAGCGGACCATCATCGCGTCATGCGGCAGCGATTCCCGCATTTGATTCGCGTGACCGTGGTCGGTGAAGACTTGCCGCAGGCAGAGAACCGGGTAGAGATCGATCCGGACTTGAAAGACACGAGCGGGATTCCGGCGCCGCGCGTCGTATACGGCTACAGCGAAAACAGTTTGAAGATGCTGGAGCATGGCGGCACGATGGGGCGCCAGGCGTTGGAGGCCGCGGGGGCGAAAGAGATTCTTGATAGCGGCGTGATTCAGCCGGCGTTCCACTTGATGGGCACGGCACGCATGGGACACGATCCGAAGAAATCGGTTGTCAATGCCTGGCATCGCGCGCACGACGTGAAGAATCTCTATATCGTGGACGGAAGCTCGTTCGTGACGAGCGCCTCCGTAAATCCTACGTCGACCATCGGCGCGCTCGCTTTGCGCGCGGCGGATGGCATCTGGAGAGACCGGAATGGCTAGCGAGGTGAAGGCATCTCACGCGCACGCAGCTCTTTTGCTGATCCGCATCGCCAGCGGGCTGGCGTTTGTATATCACGGCAGCGCGATCCTGTTTGGAGCCTTCGGAGGTCCGGGGCCAGCAAAGTTTGCGGCGTTCATGCATGCGCCGCCAGCGATCGGGTATCTGGTTGGGCTCGTGCAACTGTTTGGAGGACTGGCGATGCTGACCGGCATCCTGGTGCGGCTGGGCGCAGCGTGCATCATCGTCGTCATGCTGGGCGCAATTTTTCTAGTTCACCTGCCGCACGGGTTCGATATCGGTAAAGGTGGCATGGAATACGCCCTGACGCAGTTGTTGATCGCGGTTGCCATATTGATTGCGGGCGGCGGCGCGTGGTCGTTGGATCCGAAGGCACGGAAAGCTCAGTGAATGCCTACGGCGCCACGGACTGACTCGATCAGCTTCGCGGGATCGTAGGCGACGCCCTGTTTGAAGACGTACTTCACTTTTTCGACATCGGCGATGTGAGTGGATGGGTCGCCTTCGACGACGACCAAATCGGCCTGCTTGCCTTGTGCGATCGAACCGATGCGGCCGGCGCGGTTGAGGTAAGCGGCGCCGTTTTGGGAATAGATCTTGATCGCCTCTTCAGGTTTGAAGCCGGCTTCGACCAGAAGCTCGAGGTTGCGCTGATCGCCGAAACCAGGAAGCGCGCCGCCGTTGCCGGTGGGATCGCAACCGCCGATGAGCAGGCCGCCCGCCGCAACGAATTCGCGTTCGAACTCCATTTCCTTTTTGAGCCAGGCGACGGTGCGCGGGTCGGGATTCGCGACCGTGCGGGCTTTAGAGGCGAGATAACTTTCAGCCGCCTGGGGCGACATGGCGTCGAGCATGCGCGATTCAAGCGGCGGACGGCCGGGTAGCAGGGCATCGAAGACGGCGAGAGTGGACGTGACGGCGACCTTGTGATCGACCAAGGTGTGAATCATCTTCTGAGCCGCCGGACCTTTGAGGTCGAGACTCATGATGGAAGCCGTGGTCTCGCGCTCTTCGGGACAGGCGCCTGGCTGCTTGCCGGGAACGAACTCGGTGTCGACGAGCAGGCCGTGCTCGAGGTCGTCGATGCCGAGTTGGGCGGCTTCGGTGAAGCCGACGGTGCAGAGATGGCCGGTGATTTTTATGCCGCGCTCGTGGGCGGCTTTGATGGCTTCGGCGAGCGCGTCATGCGAGATGTTCATGTAGGCTTTGAAGGAAGTGACGCCTTCTTGTGCCCAATACTCGACCAGACGCCGGGCCTGCGCAGGAGAAGCGACTACGGGCATCTGAATGGCGTAGCCGTTCGGGCCTTGAATATACGGCCCAGTGACATCGATGGCGGGGCCGGGAACGCTGCCGTCATCGATGGCTTTCTTGAGATTGAGATCGGTGTAGGGTTCGAGCGAACCAGCCGTGCGGATGGTGGTCACACCCGCGGCTAGGTAGAGGCGCGGCGCGCTGAAAGCCTGCTCGGCATAGAGCGGCATGCCGGGAGTGGACGGGTAGAAAGATGGATAGAAGAGATGCTCGTGCATGCCGACCAGGCCGGGATAGACTGTGTCGCCGGTGAGATCAAGCTGATGCGCTCCGGAGGGAATCTGCACGGATGCTGCATCTCCGGCTGCGGATATGTTGCCATGCTCGATGACGATGGTCTGATTGGCGCGCGCAGGCGTGCCCGTGCCGTCGATGACACGCACGTGCACGAGGGCGATGACAGCGTCGTTGAACGTGACGAGCCGCTGGACGCCGGGTGAGAGCGGCGTCTGCGCGGAAAGAAATGGAGCGACAAGAGCGAGGGCGAGCAAGCGAAATTTGAGGCGCATTGCGCTTGATTGTGCCACAAACGGTCTGGCCCGCTTGTTTACCATTTGGTCATGTCTGACGCTGGCCTGAATTCGCTCTTGGATCAGCTCGGTCCGGTTCGGCACAAGAAGACACGATTTCTGTTCGCGCTGAGCGTCGTGATTTTGGCCCTGGCGTTTGCCGCTGTTTCTCAATTCGTGTTCCGCCCCGGGGCCGCGCTGATTTTTGCGGCTGCGGTGGCCGGCTGCACGGCTCTGTTTGGATTGGCAGCGGGACTGGTGGGTGCTGGGTTGGCGGTTCTGGCCGTGGATTTTTTCTTTATCCAGCCGATTTTCGTGCTCCATTTCGATGCCGTTACTTTCCGCGCCGCGCTTGAGCTGGTTGCAGTCGCGGTTGTCACTCACTTCATTGAACGGCGCATCTCCAGCCGAATTCGAAGCAAGAAGAAGGCGCCATTGGGCATTCGTGGCCATTTGGACGGAATGAAGGATGGCGAAGTTTATGGTTGGGCGATGGACTGCGATAATCCGTCCTTGCCGGTTTTGGTGACTATCTCGGTGGATTCGCGACCGGTGGCGGAGGTGGCCGCGGTGCATTATCGGCCGGATATAGAAACCGAACTGCAGTCGGGGAGTCATGGATTCTATGTCGACTTGGGTGGGAGGATTTCTGCGGAAAAGGAAGCTGTAGTAGAAGTCCGCACGCCAAACGGGATGCAACTGGACAATTCGCCGCAGAGGATGAGGATTCCTTCGCGGATGCGCGAGGATGGGCCGGCGGTCTTATTCATGCACATTCCAAAGACAGCGGGGATCGCTTTCCGGGAAGCGATTACAGCGAATTATCGCGAATCGGAGATTGCTTACTTGTATGGCACCGCGCCGGGATTTCTCACCGGAGATCTGCGCCGGCTGCCGCTTGAACAGCGGCGCAGCCTGAGATTCGTTGCCGGCCATTTTCAATACGGGATTCATCACGAATTGCCGCAGGAAACGCTCTATTTCACGATTGTGCGGGAGCCTGCCGCGCGCATGTTGTCACACTACGCTTTTCTTCAGCACACGCAGCCGGAGCTATTGAAAGAGGGTGGGCGCGTTCTCTCGCTGGAGGAACTGCTGGAAAGAAAGCCGCACGTCCATTTCGACAATGCATTGGTCAGGCATTTCGGCGCGGTGGACGAACGCGACTTCCGAGCCGGATCGATCGACCAACAGTTGTACGACAAAGCTGTTTACTATCTGCGGACGGGATTCACGTTTGTAGGCCACCAGGAGTTTGCCGCCGATGCCTATGCGTGGTTACAGCAGCGATTCGGTTGGAGTGCAAGACCGAAACTGGAGATCGTCAATGCGGGCCGCACGCGTTTCGACGATGCACGCTTGGCGAGCATCCGCGAAATCTTTGACAGCTACAACCGATGGGATTCTCTGCTCTACAAAGAGATTTTGAGATTGTTTCCGTATGCGAGATGAAGATTGGAGAGCTATTTTGCGGTCTTGCTTTCGCGCGCGGCGGCGCGCTTTTGCTCGTCCTCACGTTCGCGCTCTTCCTGCTGGCGGGCGCGTTGCTCCCGTTCGGCGACGAGCTGCTCGTAAGCCGGCACCTGCTGGGGCGTGAGGATCGATTTCACGCGCGCGATCTGCTCATTCTTGATTTTGAGCATGGCGGGACGATAGGCATCGCGAATGGTTTTGTACTCGGCCTTGGTGTCGTCCAGAATGGTTTCGAGCTGGCTGACCTGAGTGGGGCTTAGCTTCAGGCGCGATTCCATCTCCGAAATGTAATGATGGCGGAAATCCTCGGCTGTTTTCGCGCTGACGGTGGTGCTTGCATAATAGCGGTGGCCGAGCGCGCCGACCAAAGCGCCACACCCGAATAGCAGAATCGCAAGCAGAGCGGCTGTCCACTGATTACGCTTCATAGGTCAGCTCCGGATCAATGGCGCGAGAAATCGGAGACCTGGGAGGCGGCGGGTGTGCTGCGAATGGCTTCGGTGTAATAGGTCTCCTCCGCCGTGTGGTCTGCCATGAGAGCGTCGGCGTATGTGGAGGCGGCTAAATGATTTTGCGAACCTACGAACAAGTTGAGGACCAAGAGCACCACAAAGAGCGCGGCGGACGCAGTCATAACCGCGCGGGCTTCCCGCTGAAAGACAAACCAGAAACTGCGCCGCGCTTCGATGCGTTGCCAAATCGCAGGCATAAAACCGGCGCTGGGCTCTACGTCGGGGCAAGCGCGCCCATACGCCTCCAGGAGATTGTCCAGTCCAGATTCCTCGTCCGTCATACTCTCAACCCTTATCGGTTCCTCAACCCAATGAGCTTGCTCATAACTTACCATCGGCCGCGGCGGATTTGTAGGCCTTCAGCACCCGCTGCCGCGCGCGAAACAGGCGAACTTTCAAGGCGTTCTCATTCACGCCATAAATCTGCTCCAACTCTTTCAGCGACAGGCCCTCCACCTCTTTGAGCGTCAAAAGCAGCCTGTCTTCTTCGGACACGTGGCGAAACAGCGCGTCCACAAACTCGCGAACCTTTGTCTTCTGCTGGTCTTCACTCTGCTGGCGGCCTCCGGCAGCCGAATCGGCCATCAGCACCTGTTGCTCACTCAGGTCCGCCATGCGCGATTCGCCGCGTCGCCTAGCGCGGCGCAGATAATCGTAGCAAGCGTTAACGGTGAGCCGATAAAGCCAGGGCTCAAAGACTTCCGCGGTTCGGAGCTGATCCAGTGAATAGTAAAGCCGGACGAACACCTCCTGAGCGACATCCTCGACGTCCTCCGGACGCCCGATGAGCCGCGAAATCGTGCCCAGGATCCGTTTGCGATAAGCGAGAACAATCTGATTGAACGCAGGGGCGTCACCCGCGCGCGCTCTTTCAACGAGTTCTTGCTCGACAAGCATACCGGCTCGGCTGCCGGACCCTGTCGGCCCCAACGCAAGTTTAGGCGCTCCGGCAACTTGTTAGGTTACAAGGCTTTGAGCAAAACTCCAAGCTGCGGGCGGCAGAGACGGAGTCGGCCGCGGCAATCGCGATGGCGCGTTTCCAGGATTCCAACTCGCGGATGGTCGATTCGAGCGCACAGCGCCGCGCATAGAGGCGCTCCAGTTCCGTCCTGAGGAAAGTAGAGCTTCTATCTCGACAGGAGGAACGACCGTGCGGCATAGCCATGTTGTACCTCCAATCCCCACACTGAGCAACGAACTTGGTACTGAGGCAAGTACTGGTAGTCCGACTACTCGATAAGGAGGTATTGACTGAAATTGCAAATCGTGATAAATAGTTAGCAGATTGCTATATGAAGGTGGCTGAGAAAATCCGGTACTTGCGGCTGGTCGAAGGGCAGCTCCGCGGACTGGGGCGCGAGATGACTCAGAAAGAGGTGGTAGCGGCCATCGGCCGGGAAATGAACGGCTCGATCAGCCAGCCATACCTATCGCAACTCGAGGGCGGGCAGCGGAAGCACCTGACGAATACCACGCGCTTGCTGCTGGCCAAGTTTTTCCGGGTGCATCCCGGGTATCTGGTGGACGATCCGGAAGGCTTCCAGACCGAACTGATTACCGACTTCCAGCAGCAGGAAGACAAGCTGGACCTGTGGCTGATCCAAGGGGCGGAAAAGTTCCGGCGCGACACCGCTTTAGGGGAGGCGTTATTGAAACTGGCGCGGCACCAGGATACCCGCAAATGCTTGCTGCTATTGGGAGCGGTCCTGGAGACGCCGGAACTGGTTGATCGCTTATGGGATGTTTTGGGTTCGAAGGAGGCGTCCCAACATGAACTGGCCTAACATATTTCTACTGTGCTTCGCGGTGGGCAGCCTTTGGGCGGTGGTATCGCTTCTGTTGGGCGGCCTGCATCTAGGGCATTCTGGCTCCGGGCATGCCGTGGGACATGGCCACGGCGGCCACCTGGGACATGGAGGGACATGTCCAGGACAGGGAGGACACCCCGTTGCGCCAGCCAGATTTGCCAAATCGTTTGCCAATGAAGTGAGCTGGTTCGGCAGCATGGCGAACCCGAGCTGCGCGGCGGTGTTTCTGGCGTGGTTTGGAGGAATCGGGTACCTGTTGACCCGGCACTCGGGGCTGGCGTTCTGGATAGATTTGGCGCTGGCGTTGGCGCTTGGCCTAGGGGCGGCCTGGGTGCTGGCGGCTTTCTTGCACTTCCTGCAGTCGCGCGAGCAGCCATTGAATCCGGCGGATTACGAGATGGTTGGGGTGCTGGGGCAGGTCTCAAGCACGATCCGGCCGGAGGGTGTCGGCGAGGTGATCTACGTCCGGGATGGCGCTCGGCGGCCGCTGGCCGCGCGCGGCGAAGATGGCCAAGAAATCAAACGTGGAGAAGAAGTGATTGTGACGCGCTATGAAAAAGGAATCGCGTACGTGCGCACGTGGGAGGCAATGACCCAGGAGGACCGTGCGGCCCGGCCAAGGACGGGCGTATTGCAAAAGGAGACGAAACATGTCGAGTGAAATTGTTTATATCGCGGCGGCGGTGGTGCTGACGTTGTTGGTGCTGATGATGACCATGGCGACGCTGTACCGCAAGGCGGGGCCGCATGAGGCGTTGATCGTTTACGGGCTGCGCGGCACGCGAATTGTGAAGGGAAGAGGAACGGTGATCTTCCCGATGGTTGAAAATTTCCGGCAGCTCTCGCTGCAGTTGATGTCGTTCGACGTGGCGCCGCAGCAGGATCTCTATACCAAACAGGGCGTGGCGGTCACGGTGGAAGCGGTGGCGCAGATCAAGGTGAAGAGCGATCCGGAATCGATTCAAACGGCAGCGGAACAGTTCCTGACCAAGACGGATGTGGCGCGCGAGGCGCTCATCCGGCTGGTGATGGAAGGCCATCTGCGCGGGATCATCGGCCAGCTCTCGGTAGAGCAAATCGTGAAAGAGCCCGAGATGGTAGGCGACCGCATGCGGGGGACGTGCGCCGACGACATGAGCAAGATGGGGCTGGAGGTGGTGTCGTTCACCATCAAGGAGGTTCGCGACAAGAACGAGTACATCACCAACATGGGACGGCCGGACGTTGCGCGGATCAAGCGCGATGCGGATGTGGCGGCGGCGGAGGCGGAACGCGACACGGCCATTCGGCGCGCGGATGCGCTGCGGGCGTCGGCGGTGGCCAAAGCCGAGGCCGATCAAGCGCGGGTGCTGGCGGAGGCGCTTTCGCTTGCCGCGCAGGCGGAGGCGCAGCGCGACCTGGAGATCAAGAAGGCGCAATATGTGGAGACCATCAAGCGGCAGCAAGCGCAGGCGGACAAAGCCTATGACATCCAGTCGAACATGATGCAACAGCAGGTGGTAGCGGAAGCTGTGAAGGTGCGGCAGGTGGAGAAAGAAGGAGAAGTGAAGGTGCAGGAGTTCGAGATCCTGCGGCACGAGAAGGAACTGATTGCGACCGTGCTGAAGAATGCCGAGATTGAGCGGAAGCGGATCGAGATGCTGGCGGAAGCGTCGCGGCAAAAAGTGACGATTGAGGCCGAAGGCGCAGCGGCGGCGACGCGCATGCAGGGCGAGGCGGACGCTGACATCATTCTGAGGAAAGGCGAAGCGGAAGCCAAGGCGATGAACGTGAAGGCCGAGGCGTATCAGGAGTGGAACCAGGCGGCAGTGGTGGACAAGCTGATCACGGGGTTGCCTGAGGTTGTGCGCGCGATGGCTGCGCCGCTGGCCAACGTGGACAAGATCACCATTGTTTCGACAGGCGACGGAGATGGCGCGGGGATGAGCAAGATCACCGGCGATCTGACGAAGATTGCGGCGCAGATACCGGCCTTGTTCGAGACGCTTTCGGGCATGCAGATGTCGGATCTGCTGGGCAAGGTGCGAGGAATCAAGGACCGTTCGAATGGCGATACGAGGCCAAACGGCCCAGGGAAGTAAGTCGAGCGAAGGAGGAATTATGCCTTTATTGGATCGAGTAACAACACTTATCAAAGCAAATTTGAATGACTTAGTGGACAAGGCTGAGGATCCGGAGAAGCTGCTGAAGCAACTGCTGCTGGACATGCAAAACCAATTCATGCAGGTGAAGACGCAGGTGGCTATCGCGATTGCGGACCAGCATCTGCTCGAAAAGAGACAGCAAGAGAATATGGACGCGCAGAAAGAATGGCTGCGCAAGGCCGAACTGGCGGTTCAGAAAAACCAAGAGGACCTGGCGCGCATCGCTTTGGAACGGTCGCTCACTTACGAGAACGCGGCTAAAAACTTTGCCCAGCAGATTGAGGATCAATCGCACCAGGTGCAGAGTTTACGCGACGCGCTACACCGGCTGGAGCAGAAGATCACCGAGACGAAGGCCAAAACGGAGGTTCTGATAGCGCAGCACAGGCGCGCGCGGCTGGCGGTGCGGTCGGGAACTACGGCCATGAATGAGCTGGAGAGCGATGCCGCTTTCGATCGGCTCAGATGGAAGGTTTCCGAGGCGGAGGCATTGGGTAAAGGCCAACTGGCAGCCGGGGAGCCGAATACGGATCAGCGGTTCTCAGCGCTGGAGAAGTCGGACCAGGTGGATCGCCTGCTGGCGGATTTGAAGGCGCGGGTCGGGCCGGCGCAGTGAGCCTCCGGCTGGCTGCTTTAAACTGCTAGCGGATGGCTCTTTTCACACGCCGCAAGAAACCACGCCTGTCAGAAGCGATTCGTCCGGACAAGTATCCGCCTGTGGCGTTGCCGTACGTGGACGGCATGATCACAGATGAAGAGCGGCGGGCCCTTGCGTGCTTCGCGAAGAATACCTGGGAGCACGGCGCGCCGGGTAACGGAGTGATCGTGGACGGCGGATGCTACGTCGGCGCGTCCACGGTGGCACTCGCCGAGGGATTGCGGCAGTCGAGCCTGCCGGAACGAAAACGGCAGGGCCGCATCTGGTCTTACGACCTGTTCCGAACCACGCCGGCGATGAGCGAGCATTACCTGAAGGGCTCCGGGCTCAAACCCGGCGACAGTTTTCAACCTATCTTCGATAAAAATGTATCTTCGTATGCGGGATACATCCAACTACAGGCGGGCGATATCCGCCAGGCTGCGATACCTGCTGAACCGGTTGCCATCCTATTTCTAGATATCTTATGGTCATGGGATTGCACAAATTTCGTCGGCCGTAACTTCTATCCGACACTGGAGCCTGGCCGTTCATTGTTGATTCATCAGGATTTCGTGTATCCGTTTTACCCATGGGTAATCCTTAGCATGGGACAACTTACAGCCTTCTTCGATTTTGCCTATAACGTGCAACACTCGTCCGTAGTATTCGATGTTGTGCGAAAAGTTCCGGAACGAGATGTTGAAGATCCCCGGAACATCCCATTGCCAACGGCTTTGCAAATCTATGATCGGTTTATCAATCAATTAGAGGGATGGGGCCAAGGCGCGGTCGCGCTCGGAAAAGCATTATATCTTGCGTCGTTGAATCGGATCGAGGATGCGAGGAAGTTAGTCGACGAAATTGAGGTCAAGTTTGCAGACCAGCCGCTGGTGACACAATACCTGGATGCGATACGAGGCTATTGCGATCGCGCGGTTGCCGAAGGCAAGCCGGTTCCGCTAGATCAAGCGGTGGGTATTTAGCGGTTTGTAATGTGACCGCGCACAACGGACACCTACCGTCCTGTGCGCTTTGTAACATCGATCATGTTGTCGTCTGAAATACGATCGATTAACTTGTTGTAAGGATCAATGCCTGCGCGGGTGGGCGGCTGGTCGACTACCACGGTAAAGGTCTCGTGTTCGCGAGTTAATTTCTCTTTTTTCAAATAGAGCGGCTGTTCTTCGTCCTTCTTACCTTTGAATACCCCGATGTCGATATAGTCGGCGAGCGGCATGGGGCTTTCCACGCCGTTTCCGTCAGCCTGTACTTTGCGGGCCTGGACTTCGAGCGTCACCTTGTACTTGCCATCAGGGGTCTTTTCCGAGGTTGCCGAGAGCGCCTTATTGTCATAGAGGACGATGCGATTGAACCCGTCGTCTACCAGGTACTGAAGCTCGGGCGGCGTTTGGGCACGGATGGCGTCGACTAGCATGCGCGTGTCGGGATACGGTTTATCCAGATAACTGGCGGCTGGTGCGGCGGAGGCGCCGGCATTCTTGTCAGCATCGACCTGGTTGTTGGCGTTGGCGTAACGATACTGCATCAGGAAGTTGTGCAGCGCGAGATCCAGCTTGTCCTCGCCGATGTAATCGGCAAGTGTATAAAGGATCTGGCCACCCTTCTGGTACCAAACGTAGGATTCCTGTTGGACGAGGGCGAGAGGCGGCTCATGACGTACTTCGCCGCCGCGGCCGCGTAGATAAGTATCCAGCTCGTGGCGAAGATAGCGTTGCATGTTATCGCGCCCGTACTTGTGAGCCATGACCTGGAGGGCGGAGTACTCGGCCAGACTCTCCGACATCATGTTCGATCCTTCGACATCGGCTCCGATCAACTGGTGAGCCCACCATTGATGGCCCAGTTCATGGGCAGTGACGAAATAAGTGAAGTCAATATCGGTTGGCTTAAGAACGCGGCCGATGAAGCCGATGGCTTCCGAGTAAGGAACCGTGTTCGAGAACGACTGCGCGAACGTACGGTAGCGCGGAAACTCCATAATTCGGAACTGGCTGAACTGATATGGGCTGTAAACTCGCTGATAATAGTCGAGGCCGGCGCGGGAACTGGCGAGCATATCATCGAGGTCATAAGTGTGCGCCGGATCGTAATAAATTTCGAGCGCGACGTGGCCCTGGTTGCCGTGATAAGTCTCCTTGCGGACTTGATACCGCGCCGAGATATAAGCAAAGAAGTCGAGAATGTGGGTTGACCCCATGCTGTATTCGAAATAGCGCTGCCCGTTGGACTGCCATTCGCGCTGCAGATAGCCGGGGGCCAACGCAATCTGATCGGGCGAGGTACTAACGACGGTGTGATAAGTGATCCAGTCGGATTCGCGCGGAAAAATGTTGTTCAGCGAGTGGGCCGGATCGCCGCGATGCGCCATCTCTTTCAGTGGCGGCAGGCGCTCTTCGCGGCGGCGGCGCGGATCCGTAAGCTCGAGATCACGGTTGTAGCCGACGTAAGGAGTGTAATCGGAATCGAAGAAGGTGCCGTTGTAAGCGAATTCGGGGAGTTCGTCGCCATCGCGGAAGCCACGAGACTGATGGCCGATGTTGCAGGTGAGTAACAAGGTATCGCCGGGAGCGAGAGGCTGATCGAGAGCGTAAATGGAAAGAATATTGCGGGGCCCGGAGCTAACGAGATGGAACGGGCGATTGAAATGGACATTGGTGACCGACTGATGTTGGTCGGTGAGGTATAGGCGATCAAGCGGTTGGGCGGTTTTGTTCTGGAGGGTGATGCTCATGTTGCCATCGAATGAGCGGCGGCCGGGGTAGATATTGATAGCGGCGTCGACGGCGGTGACCTTAGGCTGCAATGCGTTTTCGTACTGTTTGAAATGGCGCTCGTAATCGGCTTGGATGTCGCGGCGGATGTGAGCGTTGCGGTACTCGTTCAGGACGTGCGCGTTGTAGTAATACCAGCAGCCGGAGCCAACCGCGATCAGAAGAAACAGCAAGCCGAAAGGCGCAAGGCGAGGAGCGCGGGCGAAAGCCAGGCGAGTGCGGGCGCGAAGAGAATCATCGGCGCCACGGCGCGCGTACGCGATAGAGACAACGGCCAGCACAGCCGCAATCGCGAGCCAATAAGTAACGGCCCAGAAGAGTGCTGGAACGAAATGGCCGTAGCCGTTCATGTCGGAGTAAGTGTAGGCGGGCACCTGGCCGACGAGGTAGAGCGTGTTCTCCCAGCCAAAGTTGAAGAGGATGGGCATGAGCACAAACAGTCCGATGACGATGCCGTGGCCCAGGAACTTATTCGAGACTATCGTCTGAACGAAGAAGGCGAGGAGCGTGAAGGTAAGGATCTGCGGGAAAGTAACGATGTAGAGCTCCTTGAAATATTGGAGAAGCTCGTAATGGTAGTAGCCGGCGATGGTCTGCATGAAGATGCCGATCAGCATGGCGGCGGTGAGCAGCATGAGCTCGACCACGATAACGGCAGTGAGGCGGGAAAGCCAGTCGGTTGATTCGCGCATGGGAAGCGCGTCGTGGATGCCGTCGAAATGTGTATCGCGTTCGCGCCAAAGTAACTCGGCAGCGTAGAGAGCGGCGACGATAAAGAGGAATAAAGTTGCGCTGCCTTCGACGGCCTGCAACATGAGATAGGTGACTGGCCAGACGTTGCGGTCGGCCAGTCGGCCTGCGAAATGACCATTGTTGATGCCGAAGGCAATTATCAGCGCGAGCATGGCCCAGAAGGGTATGTCGCGAAGGATATTGCGAATGCGAAGCCGCGAAAGAGACCTGTACTGAGCGAGCGTGCTCGAGGAACTGAACGCCTGATGAACCAAGGGGAGACGGGCGGCCACCAGCGAGCGAACGGGCCGGCTCTCCGCAATGTCCTGTTGCTTGGCTTTGGCCGCGCGACGACCCTGAGTGCGACCGGTGAGCGCCTCAGCCGACATCGGGAACAATACCCAAAGCGTAGCCAGGACAATAAAGCCTACGGATAGCCAGAGCAGACGGTTATACAAAAAGATGCCATTGACCAACGAAGGCGACCAAGTAACGAATAACGAGTTCTTCTCGATGACGGTCCAATACCGGGTCACGTCGTCGAAGAGGATGAAGCCGACCGGATCGAGGATGCCGGACCAGAAGCGCTCGAGTGAGCGGGTCGCGGAGAACACGGTTAGGCCGATGACGTAGAGCATGAAGAGCGCCACGCCCTGCAGGTAGACGACGAAAATTTTGCGCGTCAGTGCGGCGATAGCAAAGAAACCGGAGCCAACAAAAAAGATCTGGATGACAGTGATGCAGAGGAAAGGCTGCAGATAATTCCACAGATGGTTCGGCCCGATGCGCGCGTGATCTGCCCAGGGCGCGAACGTGCCTGCGAAAGCTCCGAACATCAGACCGGAGAAGACGAAGACGGTTGTGATGAACGAGCCGGCCCAGCGGCCGCCGAGATAGGCGAGTTTGGAGATCGGTTTGGTGAAGAGAATCTGATAGGTGTCGCGCTGGAAATCGCGCAGCATCGAGGTGCCGAAGATGGCCGCGACGATAATGATGCCGAAAAGCGATGCGCCCACATCGTTGTAGGTATTGGCGTAGGCCGAATTGAGCAAGACCTTGCCGTTGCCGAAGCCGACCGGTCCGAAATTTTCGGAGGCGACACAGAGGAAGGCGAAGGTGAACCAGATAGCGAAGTAGACCCAGGTGGAAATGCTCTTGGCGCGAAACTTCAGCTCAAATAAGAGGAACTCGACGAATTGCGGCATGATGTTTTCCGGCGGCGGGCGAGTTAGTTGACGGCCTGCGGCTTGCGCTGCTTCGAAAGCTGCAAAAAGTAGACATCCTCGAGACTTGAATCCACCGGATGGAACCCCTGGCCTGGGTCGGTTTCCGAATAAACGCGAACCGCGTGCTGGCCGCCGATGAGGTAGGTGCTGAGGACAAGGAACTGCGATTCGAGCAAGCGCAGATCGTCGTCGGATGCGACCACTTTGCTCCAGATGCGGCCGTTGAGAGCGGCGATGACTTCGAGAGGCGCGCCTTCGAGCAGTAGCTGGCCGGAGGCGATGATGGCCATGCGCGGGCAGAGCTGGCGAACGTCATCGACGATGTGGGTGGAGAGGATGACGGTGCGATCGCGTCCGATGGAGGAAAGCAGATTGAGGAAGCGGTTGCGCTCGGCGGGATCGAGGCCGGCGGTGGGCTCATCGACGATGATGAGGCGCGGGTTGGCGAGCAAAGCCTGGGCGATGCCGAAGCGCTGCTTCATGCCGTTCGAGTAGGTGGAGAGAGCTTTCTTGCGCGCGTCCCACAGATTCGTCTGCTGAAGCAAGGCCTCTACAATGCCCTTGCGCTCGGATGAGGAGGCCACCCCTTTCATGACGGCCAGGTGGTCGAGCATGTCGAGCGCCGAGACCTTCGGATACACGCCGAACTCCTGGGGCAGGTAACCGAGAATCTTTCGCACCTCGTTTTTCTGTTTCAGTACGTTGATTCCATCGAGCGAGATGAAGCCCGAATCGGGATCCTGAAGCGTGGCGACGGTGCGCATGAGCGTGCTCTTACCCGCGCCGTTTGGACCCAGCAACCCGAACATGTTGTTGCCGATGGTCAGCGAAAGGTCATTGAGGGCTTTGACGCCATTGGGGTAAGTCTTGGAAAGGCCGGTGATGGTTAGGGCCACACTATCTCCTGGCTCCGCTCAAGATATGCATATAGAGATAACGCAATCTAGCACATTTGCGGAAGAGACTAAGACGTTGAGCGACAGCGCAAAGTTCCGTGGCGCCGACTGGGAGGGTTAGGGATGAATTTTCTCTTTACGCTCGAGCATGGCGATGAACTGTTCGACTTTGCGGGCGCGAGTTTCGGCTTTTTTCACGGTTTGGATACGCCAGAGGACCGCGTACCGGTTCGCCCGGTCGAGACTATCGAAAAATGCCTTCGCTCGCGGATGAGCGTCGAGAGCGGCTTGAAAATCTTCGGGCACAGCAGCTCCGCTCGGTGAATCGTAGGCTGTCTCCCATCGGCCGTTCTGTTTGGCGTTCTCGATGGTCCGCAGGCCGGCGGCTTTCATTCGTCCGCTTGCAACTAGCGCCAGCGCCTTCTCGCGATTGATCTTCGACCAGATGCTTTTGGCCGTGCGCGGGAGAAATTTCTGGAGCCAGGCCCGATCGCTTTCAGGTCTCTTCTGGCCGTCGATCCAGCCGTAGCAGATCGCCGCCTCAAGCGCTTCCTTATAGGAGACCGATTGCAATCCGGAATCTTTTTTCGCGATTCGAAGCCACAGGCCGATACTCTTGCCGTGGTTCTTTTCGAGCCACGCAGCCCAGTCTTGTTCGGACTTGAAGAGCTTGATAGGGGAGCCGTCAGGAGCATTGGTTGGCATGCGGTGCATTGTTATTTTGCCGCCGTGGTTGACTGCGAAACGAAAGCTGGGAAGCTCGGTCCCATATATGGAGGCGATTCCAGTGGCGAAGAAAGACAGATTGATCCTGGTGACCGGAGCGACGGGAAAACAAGGCGGGGCGGCGTTGCGCCATCTGCGACAGAAAGGTTTTGCGGTGCGGGCGATGACGCGCGATCCGGACCAGCCGAAGGGGCGGGCGTTGGAGCAGCCCGGCGTTGAGGTTGTGAAAGGCGACCTGGACGATGTGGATTCCATCAGGCGGGCGCTGGATGACGTGTATGGCGTGTACTCCGTGCAGAATTCGCGCGCCGGGGCGGAAGCGGAGATCCGGCAGGGAATTAATTTAGTAGAGGCGGCGGCACGAGAGGTGGTGGACCACTTTGTGTATAGCTCGGTTGCAAGTGCGGATCAGAACACGGGTATTCCACACTTCGATAGCAAGTTCAGGATTGAAGAACGCGTGCGAGCGGCGGGAGTACCGTACACGATTTTGCGGCCAGTCTTCTTTATGGAGAACTGGCTCGGGATGCGCGAGAGCATCGACCAAGGGACGATTGCGCTGCCGCTGAAGCCGGAAACGCGATTGCAGATGATAGCGGCGGACGATATCGGCGCGTTTGTGGCAATGGCGTTCGAGCATCCAGGGAAGTGGAATGGACGCGTGCTAGAAATCGCGGGCGATGAGCATTCGATGACGGACACGGCGCGTGTGCTGAGCGGAGCGGCAGGGCGCGAGGTCAAGTATCAACAGATTTCGTGGGATGACTTCGAGCGGAACGCGGGACACGAAATTACGGTAATGTTTCGCTGGTTTGAGACCACCGGTTATCACGTAGACATCGCGGCACTGCGGCAGGAGCATCCGAATTTGCTGACGCTCGAAAGATGGTCGCAGACTTATTGGGCGAAGGCGGCCACGGCAGCTCACTAGGGGCGCGTTACTGCACCAGCATCTCGGTCAGCACACGCCCGGAAGATCCACTGGGCGTTTGAATATTCAACATAGTGGCGAGCGTCGGCGCAATATCATTAGGCTCGATGGTTTCGTCATAGCGGCCGGGCTTGATGCCGGGACCCATGAAGAGCACCGGCACGTGCCTGTCATAAGCGTAGGGCGAGAAGTGGGTAGTTCCTGAGTGGCCGGGCACGTAGCCGGGCTCAAGCACAATCGAAAGATCGCCGCTTCGCTTCGGGTTGTAGCCGAACATAGCCGCGCGTGCGACAAAGTCGCCTGTCACGCCATTGTCAAGCTGCTCGCGCGTGTAGACGCGGGCGATGTGAAGCGCGGGATTTAGAAGCAGAGCCTCTTTTGCAACACGGCATACTTCGTCGAGGGTGACGGGCCGGCCGTCACGAGTCTTCATTTTCAGGATGGTTGCGTAGTCGAAGTATATGTTTTCGCCGCCGCCGGGGATGAGCCAATCGGCCGCGCCGAATCGAGCGGTGAGAGCGGCTTCAACCTGCCGGCCGATTTCTTCGGCTGCTATATAACCGCCAGGGAGCTTGCCGGTGCGGTCGGGCACCCGCGCGACGCCGTGATCGGCGGAGAGGACGATGACAATATTCTTGAGGCCGACCTGTTGATCGAGGACTTGAAAAAGCTTCCCGAGTAACTGGTCTGTGCGGAGTGACATATCGCGAACCTCCGGTGCATCCGGACCGACAGCGTGACCGACATAATCATTCGAGGAAAAGGAAACGGTCAGCAGATCGGTCGTTTTGCCTTGACCTAGCTTCTCGGCTCCGATCGCCTGTTCTGCAAACTGCTCCGCCAGTTCGTTGCCCCAGGGGCTTGCCGGAAGCTTGTCGTAGGGCGCTTTGGAGGAGCCGTGGAAATTCCATTTGGGAAAACCTTCCCAGGGGCGATCGACAAACGCGGCTGGCAGTTTGCGCTGGTTGAAGGCGTCGACCCAGGTGGGAAGTTCGTTGAGATAGTAAGTGGTGGTGATGAAGTTTCCACTGACATCATCGAACCAATACGCCGCGGCAGCGCGATGGCCGGAAGGAAGGATGGCCGCGCGAGGCTTAAGCGAGATGCCGATGACTTTGGATTCGGCGTCGGCGTTGCGGAGCTCATCGCCGAGGGTGGTGACGAGCAGGCGTTTGGGCGATGCGGGGTCGGCATCGGTGCACTTGGGGCCCGGCTGCGGTTGATCGCCTCCGACGTTGTGAACGCTCCAATCGCAGACGCTGGTGACGACGCTTGCTTCGCTGCGATCGTACCAGGCATTGCCTACGATACCGCTGACGGAAGGCATTGCGCCTGAAAGGAAGATGCTGTGACCTACGGCGGTGACAGTGGGGACCTGCGCGTAGAACGCGTTGGTGAAATCGGCGCCGTTGGTAAGGAGCTGGTCGAGGCCGCCGTGATAATCGGCGCGGAAGCGAGTCAGGTAGTCGTAGCGAAACTGATCGATGATGATGGCGACTACGAGCTTCGGCTTAGCGGGTGTGGCGCTGAACGAGGGAGGGGCGGAGAGAATTGCGAGTAGGAGCGCGGCGCGAGTAAGCATCGGGCTCAGAGTAGCAGAGAGTTAATTGAGAAGCGGCAGGACAGACGGGATGATCAGGAGCGCGGATGAATCAATGATCATCCAACTGATCCATGCCCCATAACCAGTCCATTTCCTCCTTAGTGACGGGCGGGATTCCTTTTTCTCGGGCCTCGTTGCCGACACGCGTTGCGATCTCGAAGAAATGCTTACGTTTCTTGGCACGCTCACGGCCCTCAAGCGCCTTGCGTAGGAGTCGTCGGAGAAGCTCAGTCTTGGTGATCTTCTCAAGCTTGGCCAGCTTCGTGACCAGCTTACTTACCTCGGGATCTGCGACGTGAAGCGCCATATACAGTTCTTGAGAGGATATAAGCGGGCGGGAGAGCGTTTTGAAAATTAAGAGAAAAACCCGTTTTGAAGGCAGGTGCTTTCTGAGTCAGAATCGATAACTTTCCGCCCGCTCTTTGAGTGTACGTTATCGGCGTGTAGGTACGCTCGAAACGGCTCGCGTCCACACGATTCAACCCAGCATCTTGAGGGGCTCGTTGAGGATCAGCTTCGGTTCGGTGACGCGCTGGACGTCATCAACGGTGAGGCCGGTGGCGATTTCTTCGAGGACGAGTCCTTCGGGCGTGACGCGGATGAAGGCGAGCTCGGTGATGATGATATGCACGACTTTCAGGCCGGTGATGGGGAGCGAGCACCGGTTGAGGATTTTGGGTGAGCCGGTTTTGGTGGTGTGCTCCATGGCGACAATCACGCGGCGGGCGCTGGCAACCAGATCCATGGCTCCGCCCATGCCTTTGACAACTTTGCCTGGGACCATCCAATTGGCGAGATTGCCTTCGCGATCGACTTCCATGGCGCCGAGAATGCTGAGGTCGATGTGTCCGCCGCGAATCATGGCGAAAGAATCGGCGCTCGAGAAATAAGAGGAGCCGGGGAGTTCCGTGACGGTTTCTTTGCCGGCATTGATAAGGTCCGGGTCTTCCTGGCCTTCGAATGGATACGGACCGACACCGAGCATCCCGTTCTCCGATTGCAAAGTGACTTCGATGTCGGGCGGAACGCAATTGGCAACGAGCGTGGGCATGCCGATGCCGAGGTTCACGTAGAAGCCGTTTTGCAATTCGCGGGCGGCGCGGCGGATGATGCGGTCGCGCTTCTCGGTATCCTTCAGAGTTCCTGCCGCGCTCATCCGGCATTGGCCTTTCGCAGCGTCCTTCGCTCTATGCGGCGCTCGTATCGCTCGCCCTGAAGAATGCGCTTGACGTAGATGCCGGGCGTCATGACTTGATCGGGTTCGATTTCGCCGGGCTCGACGAGGTGCTCGACTTCGGCAATGGTGATGCGGGCCGCGGTAGCCATCATGGGGTTGAAGTTGCGGGCAGTTTTGCGATAGACGAGATTGCCGAGGCGGTCGCCACGCCAGGCTTTGACGAGAGCGAAATCGGCCGTGAGAGCGCGTTCGAGCAGATAGGTGCGGCCGTCGAACTCGCGCACCTCTTTGCCTTCGGCGACGACGGTGCCCACGCCGGTGGGCGTGTAGAAGGCGGGAATGCCGGCGCCGCCGGCGCGGAGGCATTCGGCCAGCGTGCCTTGAGGAAGCAGCGTGACTTTCAGCTTGCCCGATATGACCATGGATTCGAGCAGGCGGTTCTCGCCGACGTAACTGCCGATGTGCGATGCGACCATGCCGGCTTCGAGCATGAGGCCCATGCCAAAGCCGTCGATCCCCATGTTATTGCTGATGGTGTGCAGTCCTTTGACACCCTTGCGCACGAGGGCGAGCACGAGATTTTCAGGGATGCCGCAGATGCCGAAACCGCCGATCATGACGGTGGCGCCCTCGAAGATATCGGCGACGGCTTCATCCGAGCTGGCGACGACTTTATTCATGGACTAAGGCGGCCACGAACGAGATGATAGCGCGAGAGCGGCTTTGGAAGCGGGTTTGCGGCCAAGATGATGCGAGATCATGCGCCCGGCGGCGGCGACTTTTTCGAGGTCGATTCCGGTGTGAATGCCCATGCCTTGCAGCATGTAGAGAACATCTTCGGTAGCGACGTTGCCGGTTGCGCCGGGCGCGTACGGACAACCGCCGAGGCCGGACACGGAGCTATCGACGACTGAGACGCCGAAGTCGAGGGAGGCGAGGATGTTGGCGAGCGCCTGGCCCCAGGTGTCGTGAAAATGAACAGCGAGAGCGGACATCGGCACGCGGGCAGAGACGGCTTCGAGCAGGCTTTGGGTCTTGAGAGGCGTACCGACGCCGATGGTATCTCCGAGAGAGATTTCATAGCAGCCCATGGCGTAGAGATTTTCGGCGACACGAACGACAGCACCGGACGCGATTTCGCCTTCGAAGGGACAACCCAGGACGCAAGAAACGTAGCCTCGTACTTTCATGCCGTGGGCGAGCGCAGTTTCGGAGACGGCGTGAAGGCGCTCAAGACTTTCCGAGATGGAGCAATTGATATTCCGTTGCGAGAAGGTTTCAGATGCAGCGGCGAAGATGGCGACTTCTGTGACACCGGATTCGATGGCGGCTTCGAGTCCCTTTAAATTGGGCACGAGCACGGGATAGGAGACGCCAGGGCGGCGGTGAAGGCGCGCGAGAACTTCGGCGGTACCGGCCATCTGAGGCACCCATTTGGGCGAGACGAAGCTGCCGGCTTCGATGGTAACGAGACCGGCATCGGCGAGAGCCTCGATGAGCGAGACTTTAACTTCGACGGGAACGACGGTGGATTCATTCTGCAGCCCGTCGCGAGGGCCGACTTCGACGATGCGGACAGTGCCAGGACGGTGCATCGGTGCGGCTGAAGCCTTTGCCGCTATCATACGAATCGATGTGGTGGAAGTGGTTGGTGGTAGCGGCGTGCGTGGTGTGGGCGGCTGGAGCGCAGAGCGTGGAGCAGGCTCAGCAGATGGAGGCGCGAGGGGATTGGAAGGGCGCAGAGGGAGCGTGGCGCGCGCTAGCGGAGCAGTCTCCAAAGGATTATCGCTTGTGGACCAGTTTAGGAGTTGCGCTGGCGCACGAGGAACGCTACGGCGACGCGGTGGCGGCTTATCGAAAGGCGCTGAGTTTGCATCCCGAAGCGCCGCAGACGGAGTTGGACTTGGGTCTGGCGTACTTCAAGGCTGGCAAGTTTGCCGAGGCGCTGGAGCCGCTTCGCGCCGCGGCGCAGGGGTTGCCGGATAACGCGCAGGTACAGATTCTGCTGGGAATGAGCCTCTACGGAACGAGGCAGTATCGCGAAGCGAGCGGGTATCTGGAAAAGGCGGTGACGCGGAGCGATGGAAACGCGGAGCTGAGATCCGTGCTGGCGCAGTGCTATTTATATGGCGGCGAGTACACGAAGGCGCAAGCGGAGTTCGAGCAGATGCTGAGGCGCGACCCGGATTCGCCGGGCGTCCACATCTTGCTCGGCGAAGCGTATGACGGTTTAAATCGGCGTGACCAAGCGATCGCAGAGTTTCGCGCCGCTGCGGCGGCCAAGCAGTACACGCCGATGGCGCACTTCGGCCTTGGCTATCTTCTTTGGGCGAATCGACGCTACGACGAGGCCGCGGCGGAGTTCCGGAGCGAACTGGAGCACGACGCAAAGAACGCGCAAGCGATGGCGTATCTGGGCGATGTGGAGCTGAAGAAAGGAAACCGCGAAGAAGCCGAACGGATGCTGCGGCAAGCGATGGAACTGCAGCCCGAAGTGCGCATCACGCATTTCGATCTGGGAGTGATCGCGAGCGATCAAAAGCACTACACGGCGGCGATTGACGAATTCAAGCAGGCCGTCTCTTTAGACCCGAAAGATCCCGATGCGCACTACCGGCTGGCGCACATCTTCCAGCAATTGGGACGCAAAGGCGAGGCGCAGGAGCAGTTCGCAATCGTGAAGCAACTCCATGAAAAGACGCGGGACGATTTGCTGGAAAAGATGGGCGGAGCGCCCAAGGGGCCGTAATTACTGGCGAGTATCGGACTCGTCGGCCACTTCGATAGCGGAAAGATTGGCGTAGTTTTTTACAGGAATGAAAGAGAGCAGCAGTTTGCCTTGGGCATTGGGCTGCAGGTTGTGGAAGGTCTTCACAATCTGAGTACGCGGCGCGGCTTCTTTGAGCATGTCGAAGTTACGCAAGAGGGCGACTCCATTGCAATAGACATCGAAGACGCGCGTACCTGGACCGCCGCCGCCTGGCGCATTGGGACCCCAGTAGCTTTCAGAGAAGTGAAGCGCCACGCGGTAATGGCCTTCGCTCACCGGGATCGCGTAAGAGAAATTTCCATAGCGCTCACGCGCGTAGATTTCAGGGTCCTCGGTCCCGGTCACGGTGAGCGATCGCGCGATGGTCCTGCCATACAAGAAGTAATTGTCGGGGTACCAGGTCACGCCCGCACGGTCTGTGAGAGCGCTGTCCTGAGTGATAAGCCGAATGGGGCGGAGCCGGTGAGGGATGCCTGGAACAATCTCGATGGCATTGAGCAATGCCGCGCCCTGGGTCCCAGCAAAGGCGAGATGAAGGTAACCGTCGCTCTGCGGGCGGACATCTTTAAAAACGCGAACGTCGGCTGTGTTCGGGCCGGCGTCGGCGAAGACGTCGAAATCGCGAAGCAATGGATCGTTATTCATACTGACCTGAAAGACGCGAGTGCCTTCGCCGCCTTCCAACCCGAGGCCGGGATTGTACCAGGAGTCCAGGAAATACAGCCTCAGTTCATACACCCCCGGTCGAAGAGGGATTTTGTAGGAAAAGTCGCCGGTACGCATGGTGCGGAACAGAGAACTGTCTCGTGTGCGATAGACGGGCTCGGGGGACAACGCGACGGCTGATCCTCCTGAGTAGAAGGCGTCCGAAGCCCAGATGTTTCCTTCGCGATCCCGATAGCTGGATTTGGATGAGCCGCACAGGATGCGAATAGCGTCTGACGGCGGCGTCCCAGCAGCGGGTAATTTGATTGTATTTTGGACTGCAGCAGGCGGTAGGGGATTTAAGGTTCGTTTTGGCCACAGGACGGCCACGATGGCCAGAGTTACCGTCAGAGCTGCCACTAACAACCAGACTGCAGTCCAAACTCGAAAGCGCTGAGTGTGCTGCAACGGAGGCGATGCGGGTTGGGGCTCAGGCGGGGGTTCCGGGGAAAGTACATCGCTAACCTGCCGGGCCACGAAATCGGGCAAATAACGCCCGCTGTGAATCACGATCTCAATCGGCTCACGCTCGCCTTCCGTGGCGTAGAACTCGGATAGCTTCTTGCGTAGCCGATGCATCTCCACGCGAACGATAGCGTCCTGGCTCTGATCGAAGTTGGATGGACGGCCAAAGACGTCCGTCGCAATGCTGTATTCCTTGATCGATTCCGCCGCTCCCTCAAACGAGCGGACACACAGGTACTCAAGTAATGCGCTGAGACGTGGATTCTTGGAAAACGTGCGTGACCGCAAGACAGTTTCTAAAGCCGCGCGTTGAGCCTCAACCCCGAAGGCAAGCGGCGCCTCGTTCATGGAGGGCATTTCGATTAGAGAGAGTATAGCACCGGGCGAGCACCAGTCACCAGGCAGTTAAATCCGGTTAAGCGATCCATGTACGTCCGTAAGAATACGGCACTTATGCCCAGGTAACCGGTACCTAACGACAGTAACCTAGCGGGGGCCTGGGTCAAGCGCGTAACATGTTGTCTCAAAGCTTCGGGGTTTGCCGAGCCGCTGCTTGTCAGTGAATCATTTAATCGGCATTTCTGTCCGTGACCGACCAAATTCTAAGTACGAGGTGACTACGTATGCACCGCTGCATGCACTGTGGTTTTGAGCCGCCCGCTCGGGTTCCCGCTCCGTTTTCGATTGCAACCCGGCTGCTGGTACTCTGTCTCGCGCTGCTTGGCTCCGCGTTTTTAGCGGTAGCGCAAATCGGCGCAGGAGGCACAATCGTCGGTACCGTAACCGACCAGTCCGGCGCGGCAGTTCCCGGCGCCGACGTTGTGATTAACGATATCGATACCAACACGGTTACGCACGTGACCAGCAACGCGAGCGGCGAATACACGGCACCCGGCTTGCCGGTCGGTCATTATACCGTCACGGTAGAAGTAAAGGGATTTAAGAAGTTTGAGCAGACCGGCATTCCACTTAACGTCGGAGACCGCCGCACGGTAGACATCAAACTGGAAGTCGGAAGCACGACGGAAAGCGTCGTCGTTGAGGCGGATGCCGTTCAGGTGCAAACCGAATCCGGCGAGGTCAGCGACGTGATCACCGGACAGCAGGTGACGCAGCTCGCAACCAATGGCCGCAGCCTTTATACGCTGACGGCGTTGATTCCCGGCGCATCAAGTAACATGAGCGACTACCAGAGCCCGACACCGGTGGGCGGCAACTCGACCGTGAGTTTCAATGGGCTGCGCCAGTCTCACAATCTCTACATGATTGACGGCGGTGAGGATCTCGACCGCGGCGGTTCGGGCAACATCAGCGTCATGCCGTCCATCGACGCCATTGGAGAGTTCCGGGCATTAACATCCAATTACAGTGCCGAATTCGGCCTTGCCTCTGGCGGCACCTTGACTATGGTGTTCAAGAGCGGAACCAAGGATTTTCACGGCGAGGGCTGGGAATTCTTCCGCAACAACGATTTGGACGCCAATAACTTCTTTTCCAACCGCGCTGGCCAGCCAATCCCCGAACTTCGCCAGAACATCTACGGGTTCAATATTGGCGGTCCAGTGTTCATTCCGAAGGTTTACAACAGGAATCGGGAGAGAACCTTCTTTTTCTATAACCAGGAATGGCGGAAGATTGTTCAGGGAGGCTCCATCAACCAGCAAGTCCCGCTGACGAGCCAATATGGCGGAGACTTCGGCTCGACACTGGGATCGAGCCTGGCAAATTTCCATACGCCCTGCGCCAATCAGGTTTCAGCAGCTATAGCATCCAAGTTCGCAGCCGCACACGTACCGCTCAGTTCGTGCACGGGAGCGAATCCATATGCGGCATTTCCGAACAATACAATCCCGGCGTCGCTGCTCGATCCGAGTGCGCAAGCACTCTTGGGCGCCGGTATCTTTCCCGGCCAGTCGATTACGCAAACCTCTTCGAGCGGGGTGACCACTGGGAACTTCGTCGGCGGCGCGAATGCTCCGACGGACGTGCGCGAGGAAATCATCCGAATCGACCATCACTTCACAGATAAGGTGTGGGTGTTCGGCCACTGGGTGGACGAAGCGATCAGCCAGACGTATTCACCGTCGCAGTGGAACTCCGATAATCTGCCGACGAGCCGCGACGTGTTCGGCAATCCGTCGTATAGCGGGGTTGTCCACCTGACTTATTCCATCAGCCCAACCCTTTTGAACGAGACCGCTTTCAATTACAACGGAAACCGGATTAATATTGTGCCCGAGGGCGTGATTACGCAACCCAGCGGGCTCAGCATCCCGCAACTGTTCCCCGGAAACAATCTCAATCGGATCCCGAGCATCGGACTGAGCGGCGGCGAGAGTGCATATTTCGATATCGGAAGCTGGCCCTGGCACAACAAAGCGGACGATTACCAAGTCCGCGATGACTTGTCCTGGACCAAAGGCAACCATCAATTTAAGTTTGGCGGAAGCTGGATGCTGTACACAAAGATCCAGGATCTGTTCGGAAACACACAAGGCAATTTCAGCTTCAACGGCACTTACACAGGCAACGGCTTCGCCGATTTCCTGCTCGGATACGCCAGCAGTTATTCCGAGCTGGCCATTCAAGACGCCGGCCATTGGCCCAGCAAGTCATTCGACGGGTACGTTCAAGATACGTGGAAAGTAAGTCCGCGACTAACTCTGAACTTAGGTCTGCGGTGGGATGGCATTCCCCATACGTATGAGGTAAACAATCGCCAGTCCAACTTCTATCCAAACCTGTACAATCCGGCCGATGCGGCGACAATCCTGTCAAACGGTAATATTGCCCCCGGCAGTCCCGGACTCGGCAGCAGCCCCAATCCGATCCTGGCGGGATATCCGCTATACCTGAACGGAATCGGCATCGCGGGACAAAACGGCATCCCGCGAGGACTCGTGCAAAATGATTGGGCGCTGTTCGCGCCGCGGCTCGGATTTGCCTACGATTTGACCGGTGCAGGCAAGACCGTGTTGCGCGGCGGCTTCGGAATCATGTATGAGCGCATTCAGGGTAACGACGTGTATAACGCCGGGCCGAACGTGCCGTTCACTCTCACGTCTACTCTCAGCAACGTTCTACTTTCCGACCCGACGGTGAGCGTGGCGACCGGGACCGCTGCAGTCGCCCCTATAACAGCCCCCGGTATCACTGGCCTGGCTTACAGCGACTATAAGAATCCGGCAAGTTACCAGTACAGCCTCGGTATTCAGCATCAATTGTCTAACTCGACCGTCCTATCGGTCGAATATGTCGGAAACCAGAATCGGCATCAGAACGATTACCGGAATATCAATCTCCCTCCCGACAATCCGGCTTTGCTGGCCAGCATCGCAACGGGAGTAACGCAATATAATTCCGTGGTGCCTTACCGCGGTTTCGGGGAGATCAACATGTCTGAAGACGCGGAGAACTCCTACTACGACGGTCTGCAAGTCGAATTGAAGTCTCAAATTCGAAGAGACCTGACCGTTCAGGCAGCCTATACCTGGTCGCGCGCAATTGACCCCGCAACCGGAAACGGCGGGCAGGGTGATTTGGCGAATGTGTCGAACCCATATAACCGCGGCTACGACTTCGGGCCGAGCGGTCTCGATCGCAATCAGATTTTCGTAGTGAACTTCATTTACGATTTGCCGTTCTTCAGGAACACAAATAATCTTTTCCTCAAGTCCGCGCTTGGCGGTTGGCAGATTTCGGCGGTCGGAACGATGGAGAGCGGCCTCGCACTAAACGTCGCGCTGGGTGGCACCTATGGCTCCAACGGGATTCCAGGATCGACTAACCGGCCGGACGTGGTTGGACCGTTGACTTACCCCAGTACGGTTCTCGAGTGGTTCGACGCCGGCACTGCATTCGCGCCGCCACTCCCAGGTACCTGGGGCGACGCCGGGAAAATGCTTCTGCGTGGTCCGGGCCGCGATAACTGGGATATTTCGCTGTTCAAGCGCTTCGCCTTCAGCGAATCCGGCCAGCGCGATATAGAGTTCCGGTTCGAATCCTTCAATACTTTCAATCACACGCAGTTCAACAACGTTGATACGACCTACTATGACGGCACCTTCGGCCAAGTTACCAGCGTTTGGGATCCGCGCGTGTTGCAGCTTGCTTTGAAACTTCACTTCTAGAACAAGCCGACGTCGCAGTACTTACTACGGGCCGCTGATATTCATCAGCGGCTCTTGTCCCGTGGAGCAGAGTTACTTCGCGGCGCCGTCCGGCTGCTGCACTGTTTTCTGCAGCTTCCGAAACTCCTCCATTTCGCTTTGCGCCTTGGCCGCATTGCCTTGCTTGCGGTAAAGCGCTGCGAGACCGAAGTGAGCTTGCGCCGCGAGCGAAGTGTTTTTCTCGATCTGGAGGAGATGCAGCCACGCCTTTTCCGCCGCTTCGGCGTCGCCTTCGAGCGAAGCGGCTTTGCCGAGCGAATAAAGAATTTCGGGCATGTCAGGTCTGAGCCGATCGGCGCGGGTGAGTTCTTCGCGAGCTTCGGGGACTTTTCCTTGCTGCAGGAGGGCCGCACCCAAACGATAACTGGCCTCGGCGTTTCCCGGCTGGAGTTTAGTCTCGGCTCGAAATTCTTCTTCGGCTTTGGCCCATTGCTCGGAGCCGGCGTAGACGAGACCGAGTTCGAGGTGAATACCAGGTATTTTGGGACGCTGTTGCAGCGCGGCCCGGAACTCGCTCTCGGCTTGCGGCATCTGCCGGAGGACGTAGTAATTTTCAGCCATAGCCTGGTGACTACGCGCAGAATCCGGGTACGCTTCGTTGAGCGTGTCGATGGCGCGCTTGGAAAGCAAGCCACTTGCTCGGCCGAGGTAATACAGTAAATCCGGATCGTTTGGGCGTTTGGCGAGAGCGGCGCTCAAGTTGGTGATAGCCTGCTCGAACTGGCCGGTCTCAGTTTGAGCGACCGCCAGAGCCTCGATAGCGTGCGCGCGCTCAAGGTGCGGGATGGCTTCGGCGGGGAAGCCTTGCGACAAAAGCGCGTAGCCCAAGTCGAGATGTGCTTGCTCCAGATCGGGCCGCAGCTCCAAGGCGCGCTTCAACGGTGGAATGGCATCACTATAGTCGTGCGTCTGCACGTACTCTTCGCCGAGATTGAGGAAGGCTTCGGGGAGATCGGGATCGAGGCGGGAGGCTAGGGTGAATTCGCGAATGGCTTCCTGGAACTGGCCTCGGCGGTGGGCTTCGACACCGGCTTGCATGTGCAGAGCCGCTGCCGATGGGGCGGCCTGGAGCGCGAACCACAGGATGATAGGGCCGATCATCAGGCGCGCTCCGGTTCGCAGACTTCGAGGAACTGATTGGCGGCGACATCTTTCAAGGATTGGCGCAGACCGGAGGGCCAGGCGATTTCGACGTTTGCGGTTTTTGCAGAGCCAAGACCGAAGTGAAGGCGCTTATCGTGGGCGGAGAGATAGCTTCCCGAAGTAGTAGCGAAGCGGGTCTGGCCGTTGACCTGAACGCGTGCGCCGAGGCCGTCGCGATTGCTGCGCCTACCACGAAGGTTGATGGTAAGCCAATGATTGGAGCCGCCGCGATTCAACAGGATGAGTGGAGGTCCGCCGAGAACGGTAATGACGGCATCGATCCAGCCATCATTGTTCAAATCGCCGAAGGCCAAGCCGCGGCCGGCGATGGGGGTTGTGACGCCAGATGCCGCCGGCTCGAAACGGCCATTGCGGTTCATCGCCAGCAGTGGCGGCTCCAGATAACGCAGCGAATGATCGATGGATTCGACATTATCTAGAACATGGCTCTGGGCGACGAGTAAGTCCTTCCAGCCATCGTTATCGAAGTCTTCCAGGCCGACACCCCAGCCCGCGGTGCCAGCAGTCAGTGTGCCGAGCCCGGTTTCAAGGCTACGGCTGGTGAACAAGCCTTGTCCATCGTTGTGGTAGAGGCCATAGATTTCGCGGGGAAGTACGGTGACGGCGATATCGGGACGCCCGTCGTTGTCATAGTCCTGAAAAACAGTCCCCATGCCCGAAAGCGGCTTGCCGTCCGCCGTGAGTGCTGCGCCGGAATTGAGCGCGCATTCTGTAAATGTCCCGTTGCCGTTGTTGTGAAACAGGTATTGCTGCATGCCATCATTGGCGACGAAGATATCCGTGAACCCATCGCCGTCGTAATCGGCGAATGCAACGCCTAGTGCGCGGCCCTTCTTGGCGGTGATGCCGGATTTATCGCTGATGTCTTCGAAGGTGCCGTCACCGCGATTGCGGTAAAGAAGATTAGTAGTGGGCGGAAATTCGGCAGGCGGGCAGTAAGTGCGCCACGCGCCGCCGCAGGTTTTGCTGTGGCGGGTGTCCCATTCCATATAGCGAGTAACAAAAAGATCTAATCGACCGTCGTTATCGAAATCGAAGAAACCGGCGGAGACGGACCAGCCACCACCGGCGACTCCGGCTTTCGCAGTTACATCGGTAAAGGTGCCATCTCCGTTGTTGTGATAAAGGATGTTACGGCCGTAGCTGGTTACGAATAGGTCCGGGTGACCGTCGTTGTCGTAGTCGCCGACCGCGACGCCCATGCCGTAATTTCCTTCACCGGCACGGGCCAAACCCGCGGCCTCCGTCACGTCGGTGAAACTGCCCTCTTTATTTTGGCGAAAAAGACGGTTCCAGTAGCGCGGGTTTTGGCGATCGAAGGTTTCAGGGAGCGGCATGGGGCTGGCGATCTGGCCGCCATTGACCAGGAAGATATCGAGTAAGCCGTCGTTATTGAAATCGAACAGAGCGACCCCGCCGGGCATGGTCTCGATTAGATATTTCTGCGGAGTGGGCGAATTCCGGAGCGTAAAGTCTAGGCCACGCGGGGCTTTGACGTCGAAGATAGGCGCGGCGGCGGCGAAGCTCGACAGCCGAAGAAAATCGCGGCGGTTCATGCTCGGATAAGCGCACAGGGCGTCCCGGCTTGTTGGCCAGAGCCGACCCTTGTGCGCGTTAACTAACGAGCATAGCGAATGACAGTCAAGAGGACGTCTTCAGAATGCGAACTTCAACCCGAACTGGATCAAGCGCGGAACGTTGACGGTATTAGTCACGAACCCGAACTGGCTGCTGCCGGCCGATTCATTGGGCGGCCCGAATTGCGGATGATTGAACAAGTCGAAAAACTCGGCTCGGAATTCGATGCCCATTTTTTCGTTCGGGCCAAAGGTCGTTCGCTTAAACGCGGCGAAGTCAAAATTCGCTGGGCCATCCATCTGGATGAGACCATCGACGCGCGGCTCACTGCCGAACCCATACGCCGGAGGCGCTGTGAAGCAGGCTGTATTGAACCAGGTGTTTGGACCAAAGTTGCCGCCGAGCCGGGATGTGTCGCTGCCGGAGTTTGTTTCGGCGCAACCGGCAATAACGTTAGGCCGTAGCGTTCCGGTCCCCAAGCTCAAAGCGGAGAGAGGAGTGCCGTTCGCTTCGCTGATCTTGAGCGGGAATCCGGTTTGTATCGTCGTCGTTCCATCGATTCCCCATCCCGATATGATCTTGTCCGCGAATCCACTCACGCCGCTGGCCCAGTGCTTGCCTCGGCCGAACGGCAGATCGAGGACATAACTAAGTACGAAACGGTTCGGAACATTTTGAGACGAGACCGACCACTCGTTCTTCAGGTTATTCCAATCCTGAACCGAACCGGTGCCGCCGGTAGTGCCGCCCTCCAGCCATGAAGTCAGGGTGTCAGTGTTACTCATTAATTTCGACCACGTGTAAGCCGCTAATATGGTTCCACCGCCGCCAAAGCGCTTGGTTACTGTTGCTTGGAGCGAATTGTAACTGCTGCCACAGCAGCCATAGCCGTTCAATTGCAGTCCGTTGTACTCCGGATACGGGCGGTCCAGTTGTCCCTGGATCAAATCTCCCGGTCCTAAGCTTCCGGGCAGAGCAACACTAAATGGATAAGTGGCCGCCTTCTGGGCGATAGTAACAGGCTGGCCGGCCGTATATTGCTGCTCAGCCTGATTGATGAACGAGTCGGGAATCTGATCGATTTGGGTTTGGTATTGGGGCAGATGCACTCCATGAGACCCGGCATACGCCACGTCCGCAAAGAAGCCGCCCGGCAACTGCCGCTGAATGTCCAGATTCCATTGGTTGAGATAGCCCGACTGGTAGTTCGTGTAAGGGGCGGAATTCAACGGCACCTGTTGAAGCCCATAGGCGGACACGTTCGGTTGTGGATTCCGCCCGGGAGGGACCACCAGCGACGGACCGAACGGCCCGGGTGTCGCGCAGGTAAAATTCGCCGCGCCCGGCGCGCTCAAGGTGCAGTTACTAGCGTTCAAAGTGCTCGCAGGATATAACCCTTGGTTGTTGCTGGCAAAGAACTGCGATGTGGCGCTGTTCAGCACATCGCCGTACGGGTTTAAGGCGAAGGAAACGAAATTGGGGATGAAGAAAATGCCGTACCCACCGCGGATGACGGTCTTCTGGTCAAGTGCGTAGGCGAATCCCAGCCGGGGCGCGAAGTTCGTCTTGATGAGCGGCAGGTTGTTGTCACCTTTGTTCACGCCGGTCCCGACCAGAAACAGATCGCCGGGGCAGGGACTGCCGGCAACCCCACTGCAGCCCGTAACAGAGGAATTGACAGCGCCGGGATTGAGGTACGTCAAGCGGTTGTAGCGCTCCGACCAGGGGCCCTGCAGTTCATAGCGAATGCCCAGATTCAGAGTCAGCTTGCTCGTGGCATGCCAATTGTCGGCAAAATATAGCGCGCGATACGTCTCTTTACCCGCGACCGGTTGGGATACGACCAGCGATCCGGTAGTCTGGTTTCCGAATGCCGCACCGGCCCCGAGGCCGTAGCCAAGCAGGAAATCGGCGATATCGATCCCACCGGTTGCGCCCGTCGCGTTGCGCGCGAGGCTTTGGGTCCAAGAACCATTGAACGAAATAAGTCCGCCACCTGTGTTGGTCTGAAGATAGTTATCGTAAGTGTATTCGAGCTGGCCGCCGAAGACGAAGGTGTGGCGCCCTCGGACCAAGGTCGCTTGCGGGGAAAAATTGATCGTTGTGTCGTAATCCGAAATCGCGCTTTGTCCCTGGCTGCAGCCAACCAGCGGATCGGTGATGGCAAGGCAAGGGGTCAGAGGAGTGCGCTCGATATTGGGAACCACGCCGTTGTAGTCTGCCGGAAATCCTTCATTTGTTACATCGAAATCTTCGTTCTTCGGCGTGCGCAAGTAAGTAAAGCGACCCAAGCTGGCGTTCAAGCTGAATGTGGTTGTGGCGGTCGCTGCATAAGTGTACCCGAGGGCAATCGTCTTGCTATCAGTATCTTCTTCACAACGGTCCTTGCAGAGACCCGTGCCAAAAGGATCTTGGGCCAAGCTGAGCAACTTCCAGTCGGTGTACCGGCCGAAGAGCACTTGCTTATCTGTGATGTTCTGGTCCACGCGAGCGACATATTCGTCCGTATTTCCGCCGCCACTCGCAGCGGTGGTGAAGTTGTCGGTTACAGCGTTCGGGTTAGTGGGCAGTGGATAAAGATTAAGCAGGTAAGTGGATGTCGGATTGATGCGGGTCGAGGGGATCACATTGCCCGCAAAGGGCGTCCGCGCGCAGGTGCTTGTGGCCGGGCAATTCGGATTCACAGATAACGGATCGTAGATAATTGGAAGGCCTGGCGCCGAGAAGTTTCCTGTGCGCTCGGCCGCGGTCGGAACGGTCGTGGTGTAGGGTACGCCCTGCCGCAAGCGGAAGCCTTCGTAACTGCCGAAGAAGAAGGTCTTGTTCTTGATCACTGCTCCGCCGATGGTTCCGCCAAACTGGTTCTGTGTGAACGGCGGCGCTTTGTTGGGTAGGCCTTCGTCAAGCTCCGCGGTCTTATTGAAAAATTCATTTGCATTCAGGACCCGGTTGCGCAGGTATTCATAGAGTTCACCATGCAATTCGTTGGTTCCCGATTTGGTGTTGATGTTGATGACGCCGCCGGCGAACTTTCCCCATTCAGGGCCGAGGTTGTTGTACTGGACCTTGAACTCCGAGACGGCGTCCTGAGTGGGAACGATCAGGGGCAGGTTGATATAGCCGGTGTTGAGCGGCTCGCCATCCAGATAGATGGCGCCCTCGTTCGCAAACGCCCCGCCGATCTGATAGTTGGCGAAATCGAACGGGTTCTTGCCCACTACGGTTCCGAGAGTGTTTCCTTGTGGAACCACCGAAGGCGTAATCGTCGTCAGGTTGAAAATGTTGCGGCCGTTCAAAGGAAGCTCGTTGGCTTCGCGCGTGTCCACGACCGTGCCGAGTGACGATGTTTCGGTCTGTATCAACGGGGTTTCCGCGGTGACCTCCACAGTTTCTTGCACATTCCCAACCTGCAGGCTGGCGTCAACGTGTACGTTCTGGTTCACGTCGACTGCGATCTGCGGACGGCTGTAGCGCTTGAACCCAGGCTTTTCTACCTCGATGCTGTAGCTCCCTGGAATCAGGTTTACAAACAGAAAGAGTCCGTCATTTCCCGTCTGTTGTGTTCGCTTTTCCGATGTTCCGACATTTGTCAACGTCACCTGGGCGCCCGCTATGGTGGCTCCCGACGGGTCAGTTACCGCGCCGGCAATTGAGCCGTACGTGGTTTGGGCTGTGAGCGGCAGATTCAATAATCCGGCGCCCACGACAGCGATAAGAATGGCGCATGCAAAGAATAAATGGATGTGACAACGCAGTCGTTTCATGATGTTCGGCCCCTGAGCAGAGTTTGATTACACTACCTGCTTGTCGATGGATACGGAGGGAAAGTTGAATTTGTACCAGACTTGACAATTTATTTACAACGAAGCCTGTGCAAAAGATCACTCTTCCGCAGTCGGCTGAGACCGCGGTAGAAATGATGCCGGACATTACCGATGGGCTGCCTGAGCTGTCTGCTGATCTCTCTTAAATCCAACTCTTCGAAATAAAAGAACTCGATCGTCCGGCGCTGCATCTGTGGTAGATCGGCCAAAGCTTTCTCCAGGTGTTTGCGGCTAAGCCTGGCTTCCACTTCACTCTCCAAGTTCGTCCGTTCCGGCACTTCGAGACGGTCGATGTCTCTGGCGAAGAGTCGCCGCCTGGCCAGATAAGACTTTCTGTCCAGCGCGCGGCATAACGTGAGCTGTACAATCCAAGCTTTAAGACTGCCTTTGGATGGGTCGAAGAGCTCCGGCTTTCTATACAGGTAGAGAAACACTTCCTGGGCTACCTCTTCCGCTTCGCTCGGGTCGCCCAACACACGGCACGCAATGCTGACTACTAAGCGCGAGTAACGTTCAAACAGAGCGTCCAGGTCGCTAAAATCTGTCGCTTGCAGTCGAGCTATTAAGTCCGCGTCGTCCGCCGCTGACACATCGGATGATATCTCCGCTGCGGCGATCGAAGCCGAGTCGTTTGCCCAAACAGCCGGAGATGTAAGCGACTCTCCTAACTGGCGAGGACTCGTCATTGGATTCGACTTGGTGGTACGTCGATCGAATCAACGCGCCACGTACGTAGTAGCCGGAGGCTGTTTAAAGGCCGCTTGCAACATATCACAACACTTGCGAGCGGACTCTCACCACGCGCGGCGGCAAAGAGTTCTCGCCTCAAGCAGAGGCGCGAGTGGAAAGCTAATCGGAATCGGCGTCGAGCAGCCAATCGATGTTAGCGAGCGCGAACGTCTCGATCGGTGGCGAGCCACGATTCGAGCGATACAGCCAATGAACGTTTTCGTACCTACAACGTGCTCGATCCCCGGCTGACCGGTTTGTCGGATTTCGCGAAATCCGCGGCAGCCTCGTCAGCCGACGCTATGTCTTCCGCGCCGGTCTCGCGCAGCACCGTCTTGGCTTTCGAAACCCAATCGCTGTTATCGCAGTGCACGGAGAGAAGGATGCCGCCTTCCTTGATGCGGCCTTCATAGCGCTTCGCTTCGTACTCGGGAATGCCCATCCCGACCAGCGCGCCGATAATTCCGCCCACGATTCCGCCCGAACCAACGCCGGTAAGAGCTGCGATAATCGGTCCCGCCGCAATGAGCGGCCCGAGTCCGGGCACGGCCAGCAGCCCAATACCCGCCAAAACTCCGATGGTCCCGCCGATCACACCACCCGCCACAACTCCGGCGGTCGCGCCTTCGGGCGCCTTGGTGTGCTTCTCGTGCGCGAAGTCCTTGGTGCCGACATTATCTTGCAACAGGACCGAAATGTCTTCACTGCGGAATCCCGCTCCCGTCAGCCGGTCGACGGCGCTTTCTGCCATCTCGCGGTTTGCATAAATCCCGAAAGCCGCCGTATTCTTTCCCGCCATATCTTTCCTCCTGAGCTTCTCGCCCCCTAGGTGAGACTACGGTCGAAAGCCACGGTTTCCGCAAACCTGCTTTTGATCTAATAGAACGCGAATGTCAAAACTTGCCGCCAGCCTCGCTTCTTGCCTGCTCCTTGCTTCGCCGCTTTTTGCCCAGGACATGACCATTCTCAAAACGCTCAAATGGCGCCAGATCGGGCCGTTTCGCGGCGGCCGCGTGGTGACTGTCACAGGAGTCGAATCTCAGCCCGACGTTTACTACTTCGGCGGAGTCGGCGGCGGAGTTTGGAAAACCACCAACGGCGGCGCAGATTGGCAGCCGGTTTCCGATGGGCAGCCCTTCGGCACTGCGTCGGTTGGCGCCGTCGCTGTTTCTGAATCCGATCCCAATATTGTGTATGCGGGCATGGGCGAACCCGATATTCGCGGGAACGTGTCTTATGGCGATGGCATGTATAAGTCCACGGACGCCGGCAAGACCTGGAAGCATATCGGGCTTGAAAATACACGCCAGATCAGCCGCGTGCGCATTGATCCGAAGAACCCGGACATCGTGTATGTCGCTGCTCTAGGCCACGTGTGGGCGCCCAATGAAGAGCGCGGCATTTATCGCACGAAAGACGGCGGCAAAACCTGGCAGAAGATTTTTTCGCGCGGCCCCAAAGCGGGCGCGATTGACCTGACATTTGACCCCACCAATGCCAACATCTTGTATGCGGGTTTTTGGGAGGTCTATCGCAAGCCTTGGGATTTAGAAAGCGGTGGGCCCGGCAGCGGCCTCTTCAAATCGGTTGATGGGGGCGATACCTGGACTGATCTCACGCGCAATCCCGGCTTGCCTAAGGGCGTAATTGGCAACGTCTCCGTCACCGTCTCCGGCGCCAATCCCGAACGAGTGTGGGCGCAGATTGAAGCCGAAGAAGGCGGCCTGTTTCGATCCGATGACGGCGGGAAAACCTGGACCCGAATCAATCAAGATCGCAAGCTGCGGCAGCGCGCCTGGTACTTCAACCGCATCCTCGCCGATCCGAAGAACCCCGACCGCATTTACGCCATGAACGTCGCCTTCTTCCGGTCCGATGATGGAGGCAAGACGTTCAATCCTGTGAGAACTCCGCATGGCGATAATCATGACCTCTGGATTTCGGCTGCGAATCCACAGCGCATGATCGAAGGCAACGATGGCGGCGCGAACATCTCCACTAACGGCGGAGCCAATTGGAGCAGCATCAATAATCAGCCCACCGCGCAGTTCTATCGCGTCGCTCTCGACGACGATTTTCCCTACCATGCCTACGGCGCCCAGCAGGACAACACCACGGTCGAGATTGCAACGCGGAGCGCGACGGCGGGGATCAGCGAGCGCGATTGGCATGATGTAGGCGGCGGCGAAAGCGGCTGGATTGCTCCCTATCGCAAAGACACGAACATCGTCTTCGCCGGGTCGTATGACGGCCTGATCACCCGCTATGACCATCTCAACCGGCAAACGCGCGACGTGACCATTTGGCCCGACAACGAGATGGGCTGGGCGCCAAGCGCACTGAAGTATCGCTTTCAATGGGATTTCCCGCTGCTCTTTTCCGCGCACGATCCCGATCTGCTGTTCGCGGGCGCGAACGTCCTCTTCGCCACGAGCAACCAGGGGCAGAACTGGAAAGTAATTAGTCCCGATCTGACGCGCGATGACAAATCAAAGCAGATCTCATCAGGCGGTCCCATAACGAAAGACAACACGAGCATTGAGTATTACGACACCATCTTCACCGTCATCGAATCGCCTGTCGAGAAAGGTCTGATCTGGGCCGGTTCCGACGATGGTCTCGCGCATTTGACGCACGATGGCGGCGAGCATTGGGCAAACGTCACGCCCAAGAATATGCCTGAATGGATGCAGATCAATTCCATAGAGGCTTCGCCTTTCGACGCAGGAACGGCCTACTTCGCCGGCACGCTCTACAAGTTCGACGACAATCGTCCATTCCTGTACAAGACCACCGATTATGGCAAGTCCTGGCGGCAGATCGGCGACGGCCTCCCGCAGAATGCTTTCGCGCGTGTGATACGCGAAGATCCGAACAGAAAAGATCTGCTCTACGCCGGCACGGAAACTGGCATTTATGTTTCTTTGGATGGCGGAGCGAAGTGGCAATCGCTGCAATTGAATCTTCCTGTCACGCCGATCACCGACCTGGCGGTTCAAAAGCGGGAGCACGAGCTGGTAGCCGCCACGCAAGGGCGTTCGTTCTGGATTCTTGACGATCTGGAGATGCTCGCGCAGTTAAAAGATGGAATCGGAAACGAAGACGTTCATCTCTTCGCGCCTAAGCACGTCTATCGCGGCGCTTTCGAAGGTGCGCCTCCGAATGGAGCCAGAAATCAAGGATCGAACCCGCCTAATGGCGCGGTGGTTTATTACTGGTTGAAGAACAAGCCCGAAGGCGAGGTGACGCTCGAGTTTCTGGATTCCGCCGGTAAGCTGGTTAGGAAGTTTTCAAGCAAAGCGCCCGAGCATCCGGAAGCGAAGTCCACGTTTCCTGAGGGCGAGCAAGAAGAGGCCAGCGGGCACCGGCACGAAGAGGCGAAGCGCCCGCCTGCCGAACAAGGCCTGAATCGTTTCGAGTGGGACTTGCGTTCTCCCGACGCAACCACTTTCCCCGGCATCATCCTTTGGGGCGGCTCCGTCCACGGCCCGGAGGCCGTTCCGGGAACTTATCAGGTCCGGCTCACGGCCGCGGGTAAGACTCAAATAGAAAAATTTGAGATAAGAAAAGACCCACGCGTGGCGACCACGCCGGAGCAGTACAGCGCACAGCTCGAGCTCGAATTGCAGCTCCGCGACAAACTGAGTCAGGCGAACGCGGCGGTGGTTGAAATTCGTGACGTGCGGAAACAGATCGATGAGCTGAATGCCCGCCTCAGAGATATTGCCGGCACTGAGAAATCAAAGCTCGTGAGCGACAAGGCCAAATCGCTTTCGGATCAGTTGACCGCAATTGAAGAAGCGATCTATCAAACCAAGAACCGCGCCAGTGAAGATCCTTTGAATTTCCCCGTCAAGCTGAATGATAAACTCGCTGCGCTGCTTTCTTCCATCGGCGATGCCGATGCCCCGCCCACTGCCTCGCAACAGCAGGTGTATGAAGACCTCGCGACTTCGATCAATGCTCAAACCACCAAGCTGAAAGAGGTAATGGATACCGAGATTCCAGCGCTGAATAAGCTCGTGCGCGATCAAAATATTCCCGCAATCGCCGTCAAGCCGGCGAGCGCCCATACCGATTAATTCGAAGGCAGGCGCGCTACGGTCAGCCAAAAATCTTCTATTGACTTGATCTTCCTGAGGAAGCTATCCACCTCGATCGGCTTGGTGAGGTAGCAGTTGGCGTGTAAGTTGTACGCGCGCCGGACATCCTGATAGGATTCCGAAGTCGTGAGAATAATAACTGGAATCTGCCGCAGGTCGTCATCCTGCTTCAACTCAGCCAGTAACTCGCGCCCATCCTTTTTCGGAAGATTGAGATCCATCAGGACCAGATCCGGCCGGCTTGCATTCTCAAACGGCGTTTCCCGCCGGAGATACCGCATTGCTTCCTCGCCATCACCCACAACACAGAGCGTCAGCGGCATGCGCCCTTCGCGAAACGCTTCTTGAGTGAGGTAGACATCTCCAGGATTGTCTTCGACCAACAAAACCTCGAAATGCTGCCCAGCTTTAGACATGGATGGCTCGGGAGACGGGCTGCGCGCTCACTGGTAATGTCCCTAGGTTATCTGACTCCGAACTTGGGCATTCCGTTGCGCAGGGCAATGTAAAGAAAAATTTTGAACCCATACCGAGTTGTGATTCCGCCCACAGTCTTCCCCCATGATGCTCCACGATCCGCCGGCAGATCGCCAATCCAATCCCATTTCCAGGATAGGTCCCCATCGCATGCAGCCGCTGAAACACCTCAAAGATCCGGTCGGTATATTTTGGGTCGAAGCCGATCCCATTGTCGGCAATTTCAATCATCCATTCATGCTGTACGTTTCTGGCCGAAACTGAGATCTCCGGCCGTACATTCGGCTTGTGGAATTTAATCGCGTTGCCTATTAAATTTTGAACCACCTGGATAAGCTTGGTCTCATCGGCTTCTACGATAGGCAAGCTGTCGTGCCGGATCACCGCGCCGCTCTCTTTTATCGCTACCTCAACGTTTAGGAGCGCCGAATCCAATAGCGCCTCCAAGGAAACCCGCTTCTTCTCGAGAGCCTGCGTTCCCGCTCGCGAGTAACTCAGCAAGTCGTAAATCAATGTCTGCATGCGGGCCGCGCCGTCAACCGCAAACCGGATATATTTATCGGCTGTCTCATCCAGGTGTCCTTGATAGCGCCGCGCCAGCAGCGCCATATAACTGGAGATCATCCGCAGCGGCTCTTGTAAGTCATGGCTGGCTATATACGCGAATTGCGCCAGGTCCGCGTTGGAACGCTGCAAATCGGCCGAGCGCATCTCCAGCTCTCTGGTCCGCATTTGCAATTCGGCGGTGCGCTGGGTCACGCGCGTTTCCAGAGTTTCGTTCAGGTTCCGGATTTCCTGCTCTGCTCGATCCCGGTCGCGCGCATATCCAAGGCTGAATCGGTAAGCCAGGACCACTAGCACCAAGCCTGCAAGCACGCCGCAACCAAGCACGATTTCCAATTGAAGCTGCCGGCGCTTCTGCAGCGCCAGCTCCCGCTGGAACATCCGCGTCTGATCCGCTTTCAATCGGCCTAGCAGACGCCGGATCTGCACCATATACTCTTGCCCGCGATTGGTCTCGATTTCAGCCAACGCCGCCGCCGGTCCCGCGCTTCGCCGCACTTCAATGGTCTTCTGCAGCTCAGCCATTTTCCGTTCAATGTAACTGTGCAGAGGTCTCAACTGCGCTTGCGTCACCCCATGCCGCGCCGCGCTTGAATCGATCGCCGCCAGCTTCGCGCCGACGCTCGCCTTAGCTTGCGTAAACGGCGTCAGGTAACGCTCTTGCCCCGTCAGTATATAACCGCGCTGTCCGGTCTCTGCGTCCTGCACGGTGGAAAGCAGCTCGTCCAACTCTTGTATGAATTCGGCGGTCGAGAGCGTCTCTTGTACGCTCTGCACATGTTGTGAGCTGGTCCGATACGCGACGAAGGCGAGTAGGAGCGGCAGAACTCCGAGCCAGATGATAAGATTTTGGCTTTTGCGAAGCAACGACTGCTTCATTGCGGCTTACTACAGGATAGCGGTTTCTCTTTATTGAAACGCGCACAACGGGCAGCAAACGCCCTGTGCGCTTTATCCGACCGCCAGATTCGCGCCTGACCAGGCGTCAAATCCGCCCTGTATGTTCAGGACGCGCTGAAAGCCGGCCGCCTGTAGCAGGCTGCACGCAATGCTGCTTCGATAACCGCTCTTGCAGTAAACCGCAACCGTGCGTGTACCGTCCAGCTCCGCGATCCGCCTTCGAAGGTCATCCAAAGGTATATGCACAGCGCCCGGAATGCGGCCCTGTTTCCATTCCGCCGGCCGCCGCACATCCAGGATCGATGGCACCGGGATTACTGACCCGCCGTCCTCGTTACGGCTCGCCTGCAGCTCCTGCGCGGAAATCTGGCATGTCTGCTCGAGCGGCAGCCCTGTTCGAACCCAACCCGCGACGCCGCCTTCCACAAATCCGGCCAGCCGTTCGATGCCCACTCGCGCCAGGCGCTGCTGCGACTCCTCCACCGCGCGCGTGTCCTCGGCAACCAGGATAAGGTCTTGGTCCAATCCCACCACCGTACCCGCCCAGGCGGCGAACTGGCCGCCTAATCCGATATTCACTGAACCCGGTATGTGGCCGGAGCAGAACGTGCCGCCCGCGCGGGTATCCAAGATAGTGGCACCCGCTCTTTGCAACCGCTGAGTCTCTTCTCCCGGGATCGCCCGCAGCCGGGGCAGTTCGGCAAGCGGCACCGCTCCGTGCCGATTCAAATCCACATCGCGTTGAAAATATTCCGGGCGTGGCGGTAGGTCCTCGGTCATCATGTGCACGAATTGCTCGCGCGTCATAGGCCGCAACGCGTAATTGAATTGCCGCTCTCGCCCGATGGTCGAACTGCGATCCGGACTTATGTTCCGACCGCACATTGAGCCCGCGCCATGCGCGGGATACACAGCCACATCGTCGGGTAATGCTAAGAGCTTATTGTGCAAACTGTCATAGAGTAAGCCGGCCAGTTCTTCCGGACGGTAACTCTTGGATAAATCCGGCCTCCCTACATCGCCAATGAACAAAGTGTCGCCCGTGAGCACCGCCCAAGGGCCAGAAGCATGGCGCCTTTCCGAATTGGTGGCGCGCTCCAGGTCTGTAATTAGGACGCAGACGCTTTCGGCCGTATGCCCGGGCGTTTGTAGAAAGCGCAAACGGCACTTCCCAAATGCGATTTCGTCGCCATCCCGGACGCTGCTATGCGCAAAAGTGGCCCCCGAACCCTCGCCCAAATAGATCTGCGCCGCTGTCCGTTCAGCCAGTTCGCTGTGACCCGAAACAAAATCGGCATGTAAATGGGTCTCGATAACATGCGCGATGCGCAATCCGTGCTGGGCGGCCGCTTCCAGATATTGATCCACATCGCGCTGGGGGTCTACTACCGCGCCTATCCCCTCCGAGCCGATGAGGTACGAGGCTTGGGCTAGGCAACTTAAATAGAATTGCTCAAACACCATAAACCATGTCTCCAGGCTCGATAGGAAGCATGCTCAATCGCCCTTTCACAAGCGCTGTATATATGATTGTATGCCTCCGATAATCTCAGTAGGCGAGCAGCCTGATTATAGGTGCATTTAAGAAATCTTGATAAGAAGTCAGGCGATCTGCTTACTCCTGTTAGGGCAGTACTTATTCGCATAATTGGTACTTAAGTTCGTCCTCAACCCTTTCCAAACGCCCAAATACTTTTTAGAATCGCTACATAGCCTGACCACGAAGGAAAGGCATCGGGATTAATACGGAGGGTCTCGATCAAATGCTTAAGAAATTTTCACTTCTCATGATTTTCGGTCTGGCAGCCACTGCCATGACCGCGTTTGCAACGCCAGTCTGCAGTAACGGTGTCACCGACAACGGCTCAACCTATTTTGGTGGAGGTTATTCCTGTCAAGTCGGCGATCTGCTGTTTTCGAACTTCAGCTACACTGGGTCCGGCACAAATCCGATTTCGGCGGGCCAAATCACCGTCGATACCGTTACCAACGATGGCATAGGCCTATCGTTTCATGCGCCTTGGACTGCAGCAGCCGGCATGACGACCGACGGCACCATTGACTTCACCGTGACGGTGCTCGGCGGCGGTAACGTGCTCGAAGATTTCGGGCTGGCCCAGACCTCGGGCGTCAGCGGCGACGGTTCCGCGAGCGTTGCGGAGAATGGATGCGGTCCGGCTCCCTGCCTGGCGACCGGCGGCTCGATCTATGTCCTGACGTTCCAGGATAGTGGCGAGCGTAGCGCTCAGGGCGAAACAACGTTCAATCCGGTCAGCTCGGTAGAGGTCGAAAAGGACATATCGGTGAACGGCAACACCGGATTCGCGACGATCAGCGTAGTGCAGGATACTTTCTCTCAAGTTCCTGAGCCAATCTCGATGGGTCTGATGGGCGGCGGTCTGGCCCTGCTCGGCCTGGTCCGTCTGCGCCGGCGCGCTCAGGCGTAATCGAAACACAAATCGAGCAAGTCTGGAGGGCCCTCGGCAGTTCGCTGCCGGGGGCCTTTCATTTTGCGCGGGCCTTTCACTTTGCTTCAAAACTCGCGCATCAGATTCACCCGCATGTAAATGAGCTGGAACCCCGCGCGCTCGTAGTTCCTATGCGAAGTGCTGCCCGGCAGCACGGAAACCATCGCCAGATCGCAGCCTTGCCTCTGAGCCGCCGCCAGTCGCGCCCGGATGAGCGCTGTCTGCCATCCCTTGCGCCGGGCTTGAATAAGCGAAGCATCCCCGGAGAACAGCGCTACGTTATCTTGTACGTTCATCGCGGCCCCGGCTACCGGGGGCGATCCGTTCTGTTCATCTCCGGCAAGCCAACATTGATTCGCCTTGCAGGCCGCGGTCATCAGGTTCACTGTCTCCTCCGTCACCGGCATGTATTCAGCGAAGCCTTCACTCACCACGCGTCCCCATAGCGCTGCTTCGGATCCTGCAATGGAGCGCACGCCCGCCGCTGGTGCGAACTCCTCATTGCGCTGGATGCCCCGCGCCATGACGTTGTTGAATTCGATGATGCGATACGGCCGGCTCTGCACAAACGCAATCACGGATGCATCCGCCATCGGACACAGGTCAATCAGGCAGGCGCTTCCACGATCCCGGAAAAACGCCTCCATGCGCTCCATCTCGTTTTCCGCAACGCTGCCGCGCATCCCGATGCCCAATGCGTGCGTCATGGGGGATCCGACGCCCGCAAACACAGCCGTGCCGCCGGCGAACTCCTCGAATGCGGCATCCCCTGTGGACTCCGCCACAGACCGCGTGATGGCCGCGATATTTGCCGCCTCAGCCGCTTCCAATCGCGCCGCCAGCCCCCGATCCGCGCTCGAAAAGAAATAGCTCACCAGCTACAGAATAGATCCTGCCGCGCCGGACTTACAGGTAGTATAAATTTACTATTTATTCCAAACCGCTGAAACCGCTCTAATTGACTCGAAATCTATGAAGGGAGGAGCCGATGGCGTCCACAGTCTGGCGAGGTTATGTCACATTCGGTCTGATCTCAATTCCGGTCCGCCTTTTCCGGGCGGCCCGGGCCGAGCGCGTGAGTTTCCGTCGGCTCTACCGTCAGGAGCCGTTGGAAAGCGCGCGTTCATTCCAACGGTCGTCCGTTGATGAAGCGCCAGAACCAGAGCCGAAAGGGTTGCGTTCCGTCCGCCGCACCGAGCCGCTGGAACCTCCTGCCGAGCCGCCCCGCTCTATCCTTTCGCCCGTTCAACAGGTCTCCGTCCGCAGAAGCACTGACAAAGTGCTGCCGGAAAGGTCGGTCGTCAAGGGCTATGAATATGAAAAGGACCGCTTCGTGGTTGTCGAGCCCGAAGAGCTGAAAAGCGCGGCTTCGAAAACATCCACGCAAATGGAGATACAGGAATTCGTTCAGCTCTCCGAAATTGATCCGGTCTATTTCGAAACGTCTTACTATGTCACTCCGGAAGAGGCCGGTCAAAAAGCCTATGCGCTGCTTTATCGCGCGTTGCAAACCACCGGACTAGTCGCCATCGCGCAGTTTGCGATGCACAGCCGCGAACATGTTGTTGTGCTGCGTCCGGGCAACACCGGCATTCTGGCGCATACCATGTATTTCACTTCCGAAGTGCGGGCCGACGAAGAATACCGCGCCGATACCAGCGTTGTCGCGGCAAAAGAACTTGACTTGGCGCAGACTCTGATTCATTCGCTCGCCGCACCCTTTGAGCCTGCGAAGTACCGCGATACCTACCGTGAACGCCTGGAATCGATCATTGCCAAGAAAGTGCAGGGTGCGCCTGTCACGCCCGTCGAAACCGTGCAGAAACCGGCCGAGGTGGTGGACATCGCCGATGCGCTTCGCCGCAGTCTGGCGAGCCTGAAAAAGCCGGCCGCCTCCGAGCAGGAGCCGCCAAAACACGCGAGGGCTTCGTCAAGGACGAAGGCTTCTCGCGGCGCCGGACAGAAATAACGCCTCAGCTATTGCTGATCACCGGGCTCGGTGCCGATCTCTCGCGTACAGCTTCAGCCAGCGTTCCCGGCGAGGCTTCGGGCACGCACCGGCTCTGAGCGACGCCCGCCAAAATCTTGAGAACTTCATCCACATTGATCGGCTTCGCGATATAGCCGTCCATTCCGCCTGCCAGGCACTTATCGCGGTCGCCGGCGAGTGCATGTGCAGTCAAGGCATAAATCGGCACGTGCGCATTGCGCGGCTCGGATTCGCGAATTGCCTGCGTTGCCTCCAGACCATTCATCTCCGGCATTTCGATGTCCATCAGAATGAGATCGAACACCTGGCTTTCGCATAGCGCGAGAGCTTGTTTGCCGTTAGAGACTGCGGTTACGTGGTGCCCGGCCGATTGCAACAGCGTTTCGATCAGTCGCCGGTTGACCGCGTTGTCCTCCGCCACCAGCACCGACAAAGGTCTTGTGCAGCGCTCCGCGTCGAGCTTTGACGGTTTCGGTTCGAACGCTCCTCCCAGCTTTTCGAACCAGGCCGTGAACTCGAACGTTGTTCCGGCTCCGAGCTGGCTCTGCATGTCGATGGCTCCTCCCATAAGAGTCACCAGATTCTTGCAAATCGCCAAGCCGAGACCAGTGGTCGGGCGCCCCGGGCGGCGGAATGGCTGGAATATCCCCTCACGCTGATCGGCGGGAATTCCGATTCCGGTGTCGGCTACTGAAAAACGCACCAGAACAGAATCCGCGGTCTTGGATTCGAGCGCCGCCGTAACGATGACGCTTCCCGTTGTGGTGAACTTCACGGCGTTCTCGAGCAGGTTAAACACAATTTGTCGAAGTCTCGCCGCGTCGCCCTTTACCTGCGCGGGAATCTGTGGATCAACCTTCGAGCGCAGCTTCAGGTTCTTGGCCGCCGCTTCCGGCTGCACAATTTTGATCGCCGACCGCACGCATTCCGCCACCGAAAATTCTTTTTTTTCGAGCTGCAGTTGCGCTGTCTCAATGCGCGAAAAATCGAGCACGTCATTTACGATGTGCATCAGCCACTGCGCCGAAGTATGCACCGTATCCAGATAATCGCGCAGCTCCGGGCTCAGTTCCGTCTTCAGCGCCAGGTCGGTGAAGCCGAGGATAGCGTTCATGGGCGTGCGAATCTCATGGCTCATGGCGGCCAGAAACTCGCCCTTGGCCTCATTCGCCGCCTCCGCTGCTTCCCGAAGCGTAATCTGCTCGGCCAGCGCGTGCTGCATCCGCCGTCTCGCCCAACGCTTGGTCAGGTGGATGCTGATCCACCAGAGGGACGCAATAACACCCACTAGCAACAAAAAGAGTTGCATCTTGATCTTTAGGTCTTCCGGGACGCGGTACGCCCTCGTAAGGCTTATCGGCGCAAAACCGGTTTTCCATAAGGCCAGATAAGGTGCCCGGGAAAAAGGCGTATAGGGTGATTCCTGCCCAATCAAGAGACCGGAAACACAACCCCTTCCCGCTTCATCCCACGTTCGGAGGATTCGTCGCACCGTCCCGCATGGCCGGCCCCTTGTTGCAGGAACAGATTGCGAGGTGCGCTTCCTGGCCGCAGCGCTTTCCTCCTGAGCAGTGGTCTATTTACAAGCAAGTCATGCACCAGGCTCGGCAGCGCAACGTGCCTTTCGCGGTCGGCGGCGGACTGGCCGCCATGACATACGCCGGCCAGTGGCGGAACACAAAAGACATCGATCTATACGTTCTGCCCCGTGATCGCGACCAGATGATCGCCATTGTCGCATCGCTCGGCCTCGCCGACTACTACGAAAAGCAAGCCTACGACCGGCAGTGGATCTACCGCAGCCATAAAGACGACACCATCGTCGACATCATGTGGGCCATGGCGAACCACCGCGCCCAGGTCGACGAAGCCTGGCTGAATGGGCCCGAAGTGCAAGCAGGCGACGAATGTTTCCGTCTCCTGGCCGCCGAAGAAGAGCTGTGGAGCAAGCTGTACTTGATGCAGCGCGACCGTTGCGATTGGCCCGACGCCGTCAACCTGCTGTATGGTGTCGGCCCGCAGCTTGATTGGCGTCACCTGATCTCGCGCGTCGCCGAGGATCGAGCCTTGCTCGCGGGCTTACTGTCGCTGTTCTCATGGCTTCACCCCGAGCGCGCCCGCGAACTCCCGGCCTGGATCTGGCGCGAGTTGCAGCTCAGCGCTCCCGTCGAGGCTGGCGGCCTGGAGCTGGCGCGCAATCGCGCCCGCCTGCTCGATTCACGTCCCTGGTTCACCCCCGCGCTCGACAAGAAGGAGAAAGAAGTCACTCAATGCTGATCGGCACCATGAATCATCCGGAGCGCAATGTGCTCGAAGAGATCGCCTGGATGTCCGAGGCCGGAATGGAGTTCATCGACCTGACGCTCGAGCCTCCCGGTGCTGCCTCGTGGGAGGTCGATACCCGTGCGATCCGCGATGCGCTCGAGCGAAACCGGATGGCGGTCGTGGGCCACACCGCCTGGTATCTGCCGATGGCCAGCGCTATTCCTGAACTTCGAGCCGGCGCCGTCGCCGAGTTGAAACGCTGCCTCTACAAATTCGCCGAAGTGGGCGCCAAGTGGATGAACATCCATCCCGACCGCAACACACCCTGGCATCCGCGCCAGTTCTTTATCGATTGCAACGTGGCCACTATCGAAGAGCTGTTGCCCGACGTCGCCCGCACCGGAGTCGGCTTGATGATTGAAAACCTGCCGGGAGACTACAACTCGGCGCCGCAGTTAGCTGAGTTGCTGGATCGCGTTCCCCAGCTGGGCCTGCACCTGGATATCGGCCACGCCAATCTACAGGTCCCTCACAATACGACCGGCGAAATCCTCGCCGCGCATGGCCAGCGCCTCCGGCACGTCCATCTGCACGATAACAAGGGCGGTCACGCGGACCTGCATCTGCCGCTCGGAACCGGCACTGTGGATCTTTGCCGCTGCGTGCAGGCGCTGCGGCGGTGCGGATACGACGGCACCATTACATTGGAAGTGTTCACCCCCGATCGCCATCACCTGCTCTACAGCCGCGATCTCTTGCGCCAAACCTGGAACGAGTGCGGTGAAACCGCGGCCGCCCAGCCTGCCTAAGAACCCATAACTGAGGCAACTTAACATATTTGCAGTAGTAACGCGATGTTAGTCTATGCAGACTAACAAGACGGGCGAATTGCCGCGCATTCAGCGCGCGCTAACAGGGCTCCGAATCGAGGACAAAATGCGGGGTGTGCTATTGGCGCTAGCCTTTATTGCGGCGCCTCTTTTTACGATTGCGCCTAGGGTGGCGAAAGCCGCGGGCAGTACGGATTTCAGCGGGAACTGGCGGTTGGATCCCTCTAAGAGTCCCGAGGAAAACGGGGCGATGGTGACGCTAGCGATTCAGAACGAATCGGGCAAGATGAACTACCAGCGCACTGTGCGTGAGAGGAATGGAAGGGAGATCGTCGCGCGCTTCACTTGCCCTGTAGACGGGAGCCAATGCGATCTTGACGAAAACGGCCACAAAGCGAAAGTCTCTTTGTGGTACGACGGGTCTGCGCTGATGATGCTGAAAACGGGTGGGCCAAGAGAAGACGAAACGACCGAGCGAAGGCTCCAATTATCCCCGGATGGGAAGACGCTTACGGTTCACTTCACGAACCTGGCGGGAAACGATAAGCCAGAAACACTGGTGTTCACCAAGGAAGCTACGAGCTCGGCCCCCGGCCAATGATATTCGGCGATCGGCCCAACCGCTGGCGGACTGCAATCGATGCTTAACGCGTGTGTTCCTCGTCCGCGCATTTTCTAGTTCGGCAAGCTGATCAGTTCAAGCCAGAACTTGCGTATGAACTCCACGAATAGAGTAAGTTCCTCGGTCGATTGCGGCCTTCTAACACAACAGTTGGCGTGCAGAGAATAGGCTTTGTCCACCTCGCCGTTTTCCAGAAGTGAAAAGACGATGATCGGTATCCGCGCAAAATTCCGGTCGCTCTTGGCCATACTCAGCATCTCAAAGCCGCCCTCACCTAATCGCATATCTAAGAAAATGAGTTCCGGGCGGGGAGCGCTCGTGTGCGGTTCGGTTCGCAGCAAAAAAGCAATTGCCTCTTCGCCGTCTTCCACGAAATGAACTTTCGCCGACACGCCTCCGCGATCGAATTGCGTTTGAATTCGCGCTGCACCTTCGCGGCCGCCATCGATCAAAAGAATTGATCGCGCGGGCTGTTGTAAGTTGTCGGGCATCACAATGGTCCTGTTCTGTCCTGCCCGGGCGAGCCCTCTATCTGGAGGCCCGCCAGGATAGCGTCTCTGGAGGCGGATGCTAACTATGCAGGGCTATGGCAAGCATCGGTTGTGGGCGCTAAGTAATCCGTCACCGGCCCGCGCGGACCGGCATAGCATTGGGCCGGAGCACGATTCCGAACCAAAATTCCTCAATAATCCGAATCTGCTGGCAGAGTTCATCTAAGTCCGACGCCTTACGCAAATAGCAGTTTGCGTGCAGATCGTAAATGGAATTGACATCGTTTTGATCGGACGAGCTTGTCATCACGATCACGGGAATTCGTCTAAGATTCGGGTCGGCCTTGAGTTCGGCAAGTACCTCCCACCCGTTCTTCCTGGGCATGTTCAAATCCAGAAACACGAGGTCCGGCCGCGGTGCTAGCCCGTACGATCCTTGATGTTTCAGGAATTGTAACGCCTCTACGCCGTCACTTACACAGCTTACCCGGTGGTTCGCGGCGGTATCGCTGAGGCATCGCTGCATCAGCGTGCAGCACCCCATATCGTCTTCAACCAGTAGAATTTCAGCGGGACGGCTCGGCAAATCGCGCATAGTATCCTCCCCTTAGCAGGCAGGAGCTTGGGGAGAATCGTGGGTAGCAGACCGAAAACGGTACAGCCCCAGCGCTGGGTGCTTATAACTGAGCCTAACACAACTTAATCGTGCCCCCCTGAATCTCGTGGACCTATAGACTTTCGATGCAAGTGGCATCCTCTAGATAAAGCATGCCATTTAATATCCCGAGCGGGCTCGCGAGTAGCTGCCGGAACACGCCCGAACGTACTGCATGGCTCAACCGGTTACCCGGCACGCTGCGGAAGCTGGAGCGCCGATGGTCGCTCACGATTGGTTCGCCATTTGAAGGCGCGAGTTGCGCCTGGGTGGCGCCGGTGGCGCTTCGGCACCGGGTCTCCGCTGTACTGAAGATCGGTATGCCTCAGATGGAAGGCGAGCACGAGATCGAAGGCCTCCGCTTCTGGAACGCAGACCCCACAGTGCGACTCCTCGAGGCGGACGATCGGCTCGGCGCCATGCTGCTCGAGCGTTGTAAGCCAGGAACCCCACTGCGCGCCCTGCCCGAACCCGAGCAGGATGTGGTGATCGCGTCGCTTTTGCGGCGGCTGTGGCGTCTGCCGCCAGTTCCACATCCCTTTCGGCACTTATCGGCAATGCTGGCTCACTGGAGTCGCAAGACGCTCGTGGACATCGAATGCTGGCCAGACAAAGGGTTGGTCCGTGAGGGGCTGCAGCTCTTTGAAGATTTGCCGCGCACCGCATCGAGTGACGTCCTATTGGCGACCGACTTGCACGCAGCCAACGTTCTTCGCTCGCAGCGCGAACCCTGGCTCGTCATCGATCCCAAGCCCTTCGTCGGGGATCCCGCTTACGATGCGACGCAGCATCTATTCAACTGCCGTGCGAGGCTGCGCTCGGACCCGAATGGCACGATCCACCGCATCTCGGACCTGCTTGCTGTCGATAGCGAGCGTGTTCGATTGTGGATGTTTGCGCGCCTGGCGGCCGAGCCGCGTCCTGAATGGGAGAACGGTTCCCTGGCGCTCGCCAGAGTACTAGCTCGGTAGTAATCGACTTACTCAGGGGATCCTGGCGATCGCATCTTCTTCTTTGCCCACGATCCTCCTCAGCAGCACGAGATAGCCGAACGCGGCGGTTTGGCGGTGGCCACGCCCGCGATGTTACTAAGTCCGTCCAAACAGTTACATCACACGAAGTTTCTCCGCGCTGGCCTATGTGGCCGTTTAAAGCTGAGAGGGTCGCATGTTACAAATCCATTAAATCCTTGCACTTGCGTTTTGCGTGCTGTGCCGGGTACCATCGTAGCTTCTCCGAATTTTGGAGACTCAGTATCTCGTATGCGCGACTTCGCAATTAGTGAGCCAGGCGTCTCTTCAAAGAGCGGCGGGGCGTCCGAGGACCGTGAGTGGAACGATGACCTTTTCGAGAGGCATATTCGCAGCTTTAATGCTATTAATACTTCCCACGCGGAGCCATGCCCAGAATCCTTCCCCTGCCGGCGCTGACAGCTCACCCGCGGACCAAGTGTGGTCGGATCAAAAGACCGAATCGGAGCGTTGGAACCTGTATTTTCAGGCAACCTCGATCGGAGATTATCACGGGACGTTTCGCGCGCCCTATGAAGGCCCGCTGAGCCTTCAGGACTATCCGGAACGCGACGTGTCGCTCACAACCACGCTGTTTTTTACGGCGCGCTTGGAACAGAATACATTTCTGATTTTCAATCCTGAGATCGCTGGCGGGAAGGGTTTCAGCGGCGTGGACGGGATAGCGGATCAGCCCAATGGGGAAATCCCGCGCGTCGCCAGTCCCACACCCAAGCCCTATATCGCGCGGCTATTGATCCAGCATGACTTTGGATTCGGTTCGGAGAAGGAGCGCCAGGAGAGCGACGCAAATCAACTCGCCGGCGCGCGCCCGGTGACCCGCTATTCGATCTACCTGGGCCGTTTCACATTGACCGATTATTTCGACGACAACAATTACACGCATGATCCGCGCACGCAGTTCATGGCTTGGTCGGTGATGTACAACGGCGCGTGGGATTATCCGGCCGACACGCGCGGCTACACCTGGGGAATCGTGCAGGAGTTTCACACGCGGAACTGGGCGTTCCGCTACGGAATCGCCGCAGAGCCTCAAATCGCAAACGGTTCGGCATTCGACCGCCGGCTGTTCCGCGATCACGGCCAGGTTTGGGAAGCGGAACGGCGTTACTCTTGGCGGAAGCGAGTTGGCGCGATTCGCGTACTTGGCTACGATAATCGCTCGCAGGCGGGAAATTATGGGGAGGCGTTGAAGCTCGCGGCGGCAACCGGAACCACGCCCAACGTCAATCTTACTGATCGCGTGGGCACACTCAAATACGGTACGGGAATCAGCTTCGATCAGGCCATTTCTGACAATGTCGGCATCTTCACCCGCTTGGGATGGAACGATGGCAAAACCCAAAGCTTTGCGTTTACCGCCATCGATCGCCTGGCAAGCGGCGGCGTGTCGATCAAGGCGACGCGCTGGCACAGGAAGAATGACGTGGTGAGCTCGTCGTTCACGGCTGGAGGCTTATCCGCTGTTCACCGCGAATACCTGGCCGCGGGCGGGCTCGATTTTCTGATCGGTGATGGCCGCCTGAACTACGCTCCCGAATGCGTGTGGGAGAGTTACTACTCGGCGCGCCTGGTGCCTGGCTTCTACACCAGCTTCGATGTGCAGCGCGACACAAATCCGGCCTACAATCACGACCGTGGCCCGGTAATGATCTACAGCATCCGGCTGCACATCGAGCTTGGGCTAAAACCTTTCCAGGGGCAGTAAGACTCATGAATATGTCAGCCGCCCAGGTCGATGATCAGTTGGCCAATATCGCGACGCTCTCCGCCGCCAATTCCAGCAGTCCCGGCCTAAGCTGCCAACCATCCTCTGAAGCCAATACCGGCTGCTTCGGGCATCGCACCGGAATCGCCTGCCGGTCTGAAGCGAGATTGCATACCACTTCCACATCCTCGCGCCTTACCGATAGCCAGCTCGCGCGCTCGTCGAAATTCACTTCCACGCGGTCCATGCGCCCGTCGGTCAGTCCCGCTCGCGACCTTCTCAAGGCAATCAAATCCTTGTACCACCTCAGCAGGGAAGCGTGCGGCTCTTCGTACATCTCGCGCCATCGCAGTTTTGAGCGCTGGAACGTCGCCGGGTCTTGCGGATCGGGCACCTGTTCGGGGTTCCATCCGAAAGTCTTGAACTCGCCGCGTCTCCCTTCCGAAACCTGCTTCGCCAACTCCGGATCTTTATGCTGCGTGAAATATTGGAACGGTGTTGACGCTCCGAACTCCTCGCCTTGAAATAGCATCGGCACAAAGGGCGAGGTCATCACCAGCGCCGCCGCAATCTTCTGCAGCCCCACGCTGACCAACTGGCTCAAGCGCTCGCCCTGCGCCCGGTTGCCAACCTGATCGTGAGTCTGGGCATAACCCAGAAAGTGATGCCCCGAAAGCCGGGACCCCGCACGCCCATGTATTCGCTCCCGGTGGCGCGAGTATCTTCCGTCGTAGACGTACCCCTGCTGCAGCGCTTTCGCAAGCTGCGCGAGCGACCCGAAGTCTTGGTAATACCCGTTGCGCTCGCCAGTCAGCACAGCATGCAGCGCGTGATGGAAGTCGTCGCTCCACTGCGCGTCGATCCCATATCCATTCGCTTCGCGGCTCGTCACAATGCGCGGATCGTTCAAATCGCTCTCCGCGATCAGCACCAGGTTTCGACCCAACTGCGCCGCCAGCGCGTCCACTTCCGACGAAAGATATTCCAAAAAATGAATTGCCGACCGGTCTACCAGCGCATGCACCGCATCCAGGCGCAAACCATCGAAATGATAATCCCGCAGCCACATCCGCGCGTTCTCTGCAAAGAAACGCCGTACCTCATGGCTGCCCGCCCGGTCCAGGTTCACCGCTGGACCCCATGGCGTGTTGTACGCCTTGGTAAAGTATGGCCCGAATTCGCCTACGTAATTACCAGCCGGTCCAAAGTGGTTGTAAACCACGTCCAGCAAAACCGCCAACCTTTTCGCGTGACATGCGTCCACCAGCGCCTTCAAGTCATTCGGTGAGCCATAAGCGTGATGCGGCGCATACAAATCCACGCCATCGTAGCCCCATCCCCAATCGCCCGAAAATTCGTTTACCGGCATCAACTGCACGTGCGTGATGCCCAGCTCCACTAAGTGATCGAGACACTCGATTGCGGCTTTGAATGTTCCCGCAGGTGTAAACGTTCCCACGTGCAGTTCATAGATGATGGCGCCCGCGAGCGGCCTTGCCTGCCAATTTGGGTCCGTCCACTCAAAGCCCGAATGCTCTACCACTCGCGACGGCCCGTCGATTCCGAACGGCTGCCATCCCGATCTTGGATCCGGAAGCGGCTTTCCGCCATCGATCACGAATCGATAATCCGTCCCCGGCCCGGCCTGCTGCACATCGCCAGACCACCATCCGCCGTCCCGCTGCGTCAGAGGATACGACGCTTCGCCGATGTGTACCGCAACATCATCAGCGACAGGCGCCCACACTTTAAAAGTATGCATCCAACTTTACTCTTGAACCAAAAGACCGGCTGGAAATGGCCGCAATAGCTCGCCCGCCCGAACTTGGCCGCCGCCGTAAATATCGCCTGTGAACTGGTTGCGCCACTTCCCGGCTGGAACTTGAATCGTTGTATCGCCCCATTCGCCTTCGAGTTGCAGCACCAATCGCGGGACGATCACCAATACATCCGCAGCGCGCAAATAGGCAACCGCGTGCTTGGCCTTTGCGCCTTGGGCGGCAAGCGGCGTGTATTCCGCATCCTCATCGAACGCCGCCGGCCGCTCGCGCCGCGTGCGCAATGCATGGTAGACCGTCCACAGTTTCGGCAGCCCCTCATCGCTACGCTTCAAAACTTCTTCCACCTTCAGCTTCGGTAGCTCCGAAAGCAAACGCCGCCGCAACTCGTAATCGACCGGCCGCCGATTGTCCGGATCCACCAGGCTCAGGTCCCACAACTCCGTGCCCTGGTAGGTATCGGGAATGCCCGGCGACGTAAGCTCCAACAGCTTTTGCGCCAGCGAATTGATACGTCCGGCTTCGATCAGCGGCTCTACAAAGTCTTCGAGATCCCTTAGAAAGTCTTCCGCCGCGTACAGCGCCTCGATAAACTCGCGAGTTGCCTTCTCGAACTCTTCGTTCGGCGCAAGCCATGACGTGTGTTGTTTCGCTTCGCGGCATGCCTTCTCCATATAAGGAATCAATCTGCCGCTCTCGATCGGCCACGCGCCTACGATCGTCTGATAAAGGAAATACTCCGTGTTACGGTCCGGCATGCCGTTCTGCTTGTAGCCCGCATTGCTATGCGCCCACTTTTCCAACACCTGCCGCCACTTGCCTGGAATTTCGGAAAGCAGGCTGATGCGCGCCCGCACGTCCTCGCTGCGCTTGGTGTCATGCGTTGAGAGCCCCAGCATGGTGCGCGGCCGCGATCTCTGAATCTTGGTGCAAGCATCGTGATACTCCTCCGGCGAGATCCCAAATCGTCCCGGATCCCCGCCAACTTCATTCAAAGAGATCAGCCGGTTATAGCAATAAAACACCGTATCTTCCACGCCCTTTGCCATCGCAGGCCCGCAGAACTGCTGGAAACGCATCACAAATTCGGCCTCCAGATCGCCTGGCACGCGCAACAACAACACGTCCCTCAAAAAGTCGAACAGCTCGGCGTCGATCTCCGGCCGGTTCGTCTTCGACGCCTCTATGGCTTCATTCACATATCGCTCATCGTCTTCGGTCAGCTCCTCGCGCTCCGGAACCACATAGGTGCGATAAACGGGAAAGCATGCCACCAACTCGCGAATCGCGCGAATCAAATCGTGCCGCGTGTAATCCCGTTGGTCCCGGTGCCCCTCGCAGATCTCCAGGAACAGGCTCGTCAGCCGGTTGACATCGCTGCCCAGCAAATCGCGCAGCACCCGGTGCTTCTTATCCCGGCAGACCGCCTCGTAGTCCGTCGGCTCACCCGTAAAGTCCGCGTAGATGTTCGTGAATTCCTCTTCGTTGCGGCTGTCCACAAACAGTCCCGCCACCTGGTTCACATACTCGTAGCCGGTGGTTCCGTCGATCGGCCATTCCCCACGGAACCGCTCACCCGGCTCCAGGATCTTTTCCGCCACAATCCAAACGTCCGGCGCCTCTTTGCGAAGCTGCTCGAAATATCGGCGAGGATCGCTCAAGCCGTCCGGATGATCGATGCGAATGCCATCCAGAACCCCTTCGCGCAGCCATTTCAGAACTAACGCGTGCGTGTCACTGAACACCTGCGGGTCCTCTACCCGCAGTCCCACCAGCGTGTTGACGTCAAAAAAACGCCGGTATCCCAGCTCCTCTTGCGCTGCCCGCCAGAAGGCCAGCCGATAATTTTGCCGCTCCAGAAACGCATCCAGCTTGTCCGCATTTTGGCTCGTCTCTTTGAGCAAGGTATCCACTGTTTCGGCGATAAATGGCACTTCGTTGAACAGCCGTTCAAGCAGGCCGCGCACCACCTCCTTGTCGCGATGCCGCGCTGTGATGTGACCGCGATCCGTCGAGTCTGCCGCCGGAAGTCCCGTCAGCGCGTCAGCCAGGAACGCCAGGTATTCTGACCCCGACCGCGAAGCCGCCTCCGCAAGCAACCCCGGCAGCGACCGCGGCGCCGCGGGCAGCTCGTTCTCGAAGTACTTCACGAAGAATTCGCCGCCTCGCCGTTTCAGTTCGATCTCATGGCGCGCCAATACGTGGCCGTAATGGTCTCCTAAGATCGGGGCCAGGAGTTTGTTCCGAAGTTTCCCTTCGCGCGGCTGCCAATCGATGTCGAAATAGGGAGCATACCGGCTCGATGGCCCGTTCTCCAGCACGTCCCACCAGTACCGGTTGCGCCGCCCGCTAATCGCCATGTGGTTCGGCACAATGTCCAGCACTTGTCCCAGGTGGCATTCGCCCAGCCGCTTGGAGAAACGGTCGTGTGCCTCCGCGCCGCCCAGTTCCTCGTTCACTCTATGGTGGTCCACCACGTCGTAACCGTGCTGGCTGCCCGGCGCCGCCTGCAAATAAGGCGAGCTATATACGTGCGAGATGCCCAACTGGTACAGATAATCGGCGATCGATGCCGCCGCATCGAACCCGAAATCGGCATGCAGTTGCAGTCGATATGTCGCTATCGGAGTTCGCCGCATTCTCCATTAAGAGCCCAGTCTGTGGCACATGGTTTCGCCGTTAAGCCCCTCTGTCAGAAGTACAGTGGAGATATCCGCTATGCTGTACGACATTCAAACGCCCGCAACCGCGGAAAACTCCGTGATCTTGCTGCATCCCCGCGATAACGTTGCGGTCGCGCGCGTAAGACTCGATTCCGGCCAACAGGTGGAAGCCGGCGGAGTAACAGTACTCACACGCACTGCCGTCCCAGCCGGCCACAAAGTCGCCCTCCATGCTGTCGCGCCCGGAGAAGCTGTCTACCGCTACGGCAACATCATCGGCTTCGCAACTCGCGCCATCGAGCCTGGCGATCACGTCCACGTTCACAACCTCGGCTTCCAGGAGCTCGATGTAAACGCCGCCGCTTCAACCGCCGAACCCACCCCGCCGCTTCCCTCAACCGCACCCGCAACTTTTCTGGGCTATCCGCGCCCCGATGGACGCTTTGGGACGCGCAACTACATCGCCATCGTCGCCGCCAGCAACTGCGCCGCATACACCGCTGAGTTGATCGCCGCAAGTTTCGCCGGCGAACCTCTTCCCGCCAACCTCGACGGCATCGTTGCTTTCCCGCATGGCGAAGGATGCGCCCAAGCTATTGGCCCTGACACCGAGCAGCTTCAGCGCACCCTGATGGGCGTCCTCGACCATCCGAATGTCTCGGCCGCTCTGATTCTCGGCCTCGGCTGCGAAGTGAACCAGATCGGTCATTATCTCGGCAATCCTACACACTCCGCCACGCCGGCCACTCTGCAAGGGCTGACGCTTCAGGAATCCGGCGGCACCCGCGGCGCAGTCGAGACCGCGCGCAAGCAGCTTCGCACCTTCATCGAGCGCGCTGCCGCCGACCAGCGCGTCGAGACGCCCGCTTCGAAAATCAGCCTCGGCTTGAACTGCGGCGGGTCCGATTCTTTCTCCGGCATCACCGCCAATCCTGCCCTCGGCTATTGCTGCGATCTCCTGGTCGCACAAGGCGCCTCCATCGTCCTCGCCGAAACCACTGAAATTTTCGGCGCCGAGCATCTGCTCGTCCGCCGCGCCCGGACCCCCGAGATCGCCCGCCAGCTCCTCCATTGTGTCGATCGCTATAAAACTTATCTGCGCCAGTTCGGCGGCAGCTTCAACGACAATCCCTCCTACGGCAACAAAGAAGGCGGCCTGACTAACATCCTCGAAAAGTCTCTAGGTGCGGTTGCCAAGGCGGGCACGTCCCCGCTCGAAGATGTCGTCGATTACTCCGAGCGAATTACTAAGCCCGGCTTCACCTTCATGAACACTCCCGGTTACGACCCTGTCTCCATCACCGGTTTGGCCGCTGGCGGCGTCAACCTGATCGCCTTCACTACCGGTCGCGGCAGCGCCATCGGCTTCCCCAGCATTCCGGTCTTAAAGATCGCCAGCAATTCGTACACTTACCGGCGCATGCTCGGCAACATGGACGTGAACGCCGGCCGCATTGCGGATGGCGACGCCTCCGTCGAGGACATCGGCCGTGAAATCTTCGACGCTCTGCTGCGCGTTGCCTCCGGTGAGTGCACCCGCGCCGAACAACTCGGCCATCACGAGTTCGCCCCTTGGCGAATTGGCCCCGTTTTATGAACAGCTGGTCAAGGGACTAACAACCCGGCCCGCGCCCGGAGAGGGTTACGACTGAAAAACAGTTTGGCTGCGAATCCAACTTGGCTGGTTTGTCGTAAGCCTTGATCGGAAATGTCGCGGCGCAGAGATGCCGGGACGGAGCGGTAGTGCAGATCGCCGGACATTTTCGATAAGGAGACTTGAAGGAAGGCGCTGGTGGTTGCGGCGGGCGCGGCCTA
>Ga0335075_10000256_pt1 | contig 99116 bp, 70 predicted proteins | sample Lox_Sample_24_FD_206723 | JGI IMG/M metagenome (GOLD analysis project Ga0335075, IMG submission 206723) | Soil microbial communities from Loxahatchee National Wildlife Refuge, Florida, United States - Lox_Sample_2.4 | ecosystem: Environmental > Terrestrial > Soil > Wetlands | place: USA... | reverse complement strand
CATCGTCTCGGGCTTCCAGAGCGGCGTGGACAGGTTCGCGCTGGACGATGCGATCTTCACCCAGCTGAACAGCCCCGGCGCGCTCAACCTGAACGCCTTCCACACCGGCGCCGCGGCGGCCGATGCGAATGACCGGATCGTCTACAACAGCGCCACCGGCCAGCTCTTCTACGACGCCGACGGCAGCGGTGCCGGCGTCGCCATCCTGTTCGCCACCCTCCAGGGCAATCCCGCCCTCGCCGCAAGCGACTTCATGGTCATCTGAAGGCGCGGTTCAGCGCGGGCGCTTCAGTGTGGGCGATGCTCGAGGTGGAGATAGGCGGGGCGGAACTCCGCGAGCTCCTCCAGCGCGGGCAGGTCCATGATCGTGACCTCGCCGCGGCGGAACTCCATCAGGCCGCGCTCGCGCAATTCGCGCAGGGTCCGGTTGAGGTGAACCGCGGTGAGGCCGATACATTCGGAGATCTCGATCTGGGTGAGCTTCAGCTTGTAGCCCGTCTCGGCCGCCTGGCCGATCAGCGAGAGCCGCACGCGCAGCTCGCAGAAGATGTGGGCGGTGCGGGCGAGCGCGCTGCGGCGGCCGAGCGAGACCTCCCATTCGCGCTGGATCGCGGCGTCGAGATTGGTCAGGAACCAGAGCAGGCGGGTAAGATGCGGCCGGGTCTCGGTGATCTCGAGCAGCCGGGCGTGGGGCACGGTCGCCACCCGGCAGGGCGTCAGCGTCATGATATTGTGATCGACGCTTTTCAGGGAGAAGCTGTGCAGGTCGACGAAATCGCCGGAAATGTGCAAGGCGGTGATCTGCCGCTCGGCATTGCGCAGGTCCCGGTAGCGGCAGACCAGGCCGTCGAGCAGCAGCGTCGAGGCCCCGGGCTCCTGGCCTTCGCGGAGCAGGTGGCGATCCGCGGGGCAGTCGCGCACCTGCGAGATCGCGTCGCGAAGCGCGCCTTCCTCGGCGAGGCTGACCTCGTCGCGAACGCGCAATTTCATCAGCAGGTTATCTAGGGGCATAGCTCAGCCCTCGGAGACGCGTTCCGCCGGCAGAATGAGGGCGAACGCATCGGGAAAAGGCACGACGGCGAGGATCGTTCCGTCAGCGCTCGCGATTTCCACGCGGCCGTCCAGATCGATCCGGCCGGTCCTGGCCTCGTCGGCGATGATCGAGCGTATCCCTTGCCGCGCATGATCGATCGCCTGGTCGAGGCCGTCCAGCTCCGCGCCTTCGTCGTCGCGGGCGGCGCCGATGCGGTTGAAGACGTGAAGGAAATAGCGGGCCATGACCGGAAAATGGCCGAAAGCGCGCTGTCTGTCTTTGATGTGCGGCAAGTTTGCGGACCGGCCGCCGGACGCGCGTCCCGGCGGCCGGCGCCCGCGATCAGAGGTCGATCGAGGCCGACAGCTTGAAGGTGCGCGGCTGGCCCTGGAGCAGGGCCGGCAGGAAGCTGTCATAGGCCGACTGCCAGTAGCGCTCGCCGGCGACATTATCGACGTTGAACCGAAGGGTCAGCGGCCGGTCGCTGAGCGGGACGACGTAACGCGCGCCGAGATCGACCCGGGTCCAGCTCGGAATTTCCAGCGTGTTGGCGAGGTTCACCTGCTGCGACCCGGTATGCACCACCCGGCCGGTGAGGGTGGCGCCGGGAAGGAACGGCAGATCCCATTCGAGATTGGCATTGAGATAATAATCCGGGACGCCGACCGGCTCATTGCCCTCGTTCACGCCGCCCGGCGTGCGGGTGAGCTTGGCGTCGTTGATCGAGCCGCCGGCGATCAGGCGCAGGCCGCGGGCAAGCTCGCCGTCCACGCTGAACTCGACGCCGCGATTCCGCTGGCGGCCGTCCACCGTGTAGATTTGCGGGCCGGCGGGCACGGCCGGATCGACCGGGCGGGTGAGCGCGGTCGGCTGGCGGGTCTGGTAGAAGGCCAGGCTGGCGTTGATCCGGCCGAAGCTGATCCGGCCGCCAAATTCATACTGGACCGATTTGTAGGGCGGGAAGACCTCGCCCGGATTGACCAGGATCGGATCGACCGGCGCGCTCGGCCCCTGGGCGAGGCCCTCGATGCGGTTGGCGTAGAGCGAGACGCCCTCGGCCGGCTTCACCACCAGGCCGACGACCGGCGTCGTCCGGCTCTCGTCATATTCGCCCGACTGCGCGCCGCCGAAATAGGAGTAGGAGCGGACGCGGATATTCTGGTGCCTGAGGCCGAGGGTGAGCCGCACCATGTCGTCGAACGCCGAGAGGGTGTCGGAGACATAGAGGCTGGACAGGCGGTTGCGGGCGATCGGGAAGGGATTGTCGAGATCGCCGCCGAAGAAGGCGGAGCCGGGCTGGGCCACGGCGGGCGTGTTGTAGAGATTGGTCGCGTAGCCGGTGAAGAAATCATAGGCGTTGCGGTTGACCTGCCAGTTCACCGAGGCGCCGACGTTGAGCTCGTGATTGACGGACCCGGTGGCGAAGCGCGCGCGCAAGCCGACCTGGCCGGATTCGTTATTGTCCGTGCGCGGGATGAAGGCGCCGTCGCCGGTCGCGGCGCCGGTCACCGGATCGGTGACGGTGAGGCCGGCATAGATGCCCTCCTCGGAGCCGTCGCGGGCGCCGAAGGCGGCGTAGATCTCGACGCCGTCGCTGATCTCGTAGCTGCCGCGGACCATGCCGAAGACGTCGCGGAGCGTCGTGTAGCTCCAGGGCTGGGCGTAATTGGCGTCGGCCGCCGGCACGCGCGGGATCACGGACAGGCCGCCGACGAACACCTTCGGGCGCAGCATGTTCACGCGGACGCGCTGATAGGCGAGGTCGAGCGAGAGGCTGAGCGGGCCGCTGCGATAGTCGAGGCTGCCGCCGAGCACGGCCGAGCGGCGGAACTCGTCGTCAATGGCGACGTCGCCGGCGCGATAGGCGCCGTTGATGCGGACGCCGAAACTGTCGCCCTCGCCGAAGCGGCGGCCGAAATCGAAGGCGCCGCCGAAATGGGAGTCGCTCGTCCAGTTGGCGGTGAGCCGCAGCAGCGGCCGCGGGCCGGCGCGCTTGGAGGAGAGGTTGACGCTGCCGCCGATGCCGGAGCCGCCGGGCGCGGCCCCGTTCAGGAAGGCGGTGGCGCCGTTCAGCACCTGCACCCGGTCGTAGAGTTCGGGCGAGATGAGCTGGCGCGGGGTGAGGCCGTACAGGCCGTTCAACGAGATGTCGTCGCCGAACAGCGGGAAGCCGCGGATCACGAACAGCTCGGCGGCATTGCCATAGGCATAGCCCATGCGCACCGCCGGATCGTTCTCCAGCACCTGGCCGAGCGTCTGCGGCTGCTGGTTGAGGATCAGGGCCTCGTTATAGCTGCGCACCTGGAAGGGGACGTCCTCCGCCGCCTGGTCGCCGAGCACGCCGACCTGGCCGCCGCGGGTCACCTGGGTCTGGTTGTTGCGCTGAGCGGTGACCACGACCTCCTGGTCGTCCGGCGCGGCCGGCGCGGCCTCCTGGGCATGGAGCGGGGCGGCGAGGGCGACGGTCGAGCCCGCGCTGAGCAGGGCGGCAAGCATACGGTTAAGCGACATCATGTTGGTCCTTATCGAGAAAATTCAGGCGCGGCGGGCATATGCCCAGAGGATCGCGGCCACGAGGATGGAAAGGGCGAGCCAGGAAATGGCGTCGCGCAGGCCGTCTCCGGTCAGGGCGGAGACGAGCCCGATCACGCTGACCACGGCCAGGATGAACGGGATGAGGAAGGTGCCGCCGGTGCGGCGCTTGCGGCGCGCGCTCATTCGGCCGGCACCGGCTGGGCGAGGCCGCCGGTCTCCACCTCGCCGACCCGCGCGTCGAGCGGCGACCGCCGCCGGCCGAGCCAGAGATAGAGGCCGGTGACCAATACGACGATGGTGAACAGGGTGAGCAGGGCCCAGAGGATCTTGAGCGGCAGCCCGCCATAATCGCCGAAATGGAGCGGCTGCGAGAGCAGCAGGCCCTGCATGTACCAGGGCAAAGGCCGCACGTCGGTCAGCTGCCCGGTGCTGGCGTCGATCAAGGCGGGGGTGAGCAGGCGCTTGGTGAGCGGCGTGTCGCCCTGCAGGAAGATCGCATAATGATGGGCGCTGCTGAACGCGCCGCCCGGGAAGGCGACGAACTGGATCCGGTTGCCCGGCATGGTCCGCTGCGCCGTATCGACCGCCGCCTGCAGCGAGGCGAGCCGCGCGGGCGGCGGCGCCTCGCGGCCGTCATAGGCGCGGGTCATGTCGGCCAGCTCGCCCAGCTGCCAGGCCTGGGTGATCGGCGTGGCCAGCGCGTTGATCACGCCGGTGAAGCCGACCACGGCCATCCAGGCCGCGGCGACGATGCCGAGCAGATTGTGATAGTCGATCCACTTCAGCCTTTTGCTGCGCGAGACGCGCAACGTCCCGAACTCCAGCTTCTTCATGAACGGCGCGTAGAGGACGATGCCGGAGACGATGGCGATCACGAACAACAGGCCCATCAGGCCGAGGAAGAGCATCCCCGGCAGGCCCAGGAACATGTCGGTGTGCAGCTTCAGGATGAAGTGCATCACCCCGCTGTCGTCGATCACGCCGACCTGGGCGCCGGTGCGGCGGTCGTAGGAGCGGATCGTCATCTCATGCTCGCCCGCATCGGGGCGCGGGCCGGTGGTGATGTTGACGACGGGCCGATCTTCGTCGAAGGACATGAACAGGCCGACCTCCCCGGGACGCGAGGCGAGGGCATTGGCCATCAGCGCATCCAGGCTCCTGGAGGGCGTGCCTTCGGGCAGCGGCGCAAGCGTCTGCTCGCTCGCGGTCAGCGCGTCGATCTCGTCGTGGAAGATCAGCGGCAGCCCGGTGAGGCAGAGCATCAGCAGGAAGAGCGTGCTGATCAAACTCGTCCACTTATGAACGAGATACCAGGCACGGATGGCTTGTCTGGACATTGGCGGCGTCTATCGCATTTGCGTGTCATTAGCAAAAATGAATCGCGGCGAGGTTGGGACAGCCGCCGCCGGAGCCTCTGCCCGGCCAAGCTCTCCTGCAAACCTCCAATTTCCATCGCGCCATGGGGCCAGCGGCGCGCATTCCACGGCTGTGCCGCGGCGTTCTTTTCCTGTGCAGCGCCACTCCGCCGGGGCCCGCGCCGCGCCGGCGCGGCCGCGCTTGCAATGCAGGATTGCAAATATTCCTCCTTTTTTCGTGGCGACGAGTCGCTCCGTCGCCGCCGCCCCGCCGGGCTTCCCTTGGTCCGGCGGGGCGCCCCGACCGAAGGAGACGCCGCAATGAAGAAGACCCAGATCGTCGCCGCCGCCGCCGCCCGTCGCCGGCTTCTTCGCGTCAGCCCGAGCGAACGTCGCTCTGGATTAACTTCGTAAACTTTCGCGCCTTCGTCGCGCCCCGCGTCACTTTCGTCGAAACCGTCGCTCCGGCGCGCGCCTCCGCAGGATTTTCCTACCTTTGGACGCGGGTCGAACACATTTTGGCCGCAAGCTTCCACCACATGGCCCGACAACAAGGGGGCAAGCTGTCCATCGCCGGCCGCTGTACGGGTCCGGCAAGCCCAGGAGTTTTCGCGTCATGTCCATCAAGCTCACCACCAAGGCGGCCCTCACCGGCCTCGCCGCGGCCGGCGCGGCTTTCACCTTTTCGGCGCCCGCCGCCGCCCAGCTGGGCGCGGACGCGCAGGTCTGCCGCGGCGGCGGCCAGGCGGTGCTCGTCACCGTCGACGGCTTCCGCCAGCGCACCGGCAATATCCGCGTGGCGATTTATGGGAGCGATCCGCGGCTGTTTCTCGCGCGCGGCCAGACGCTCCGGAAGATCAACGTGCCGGTGACGTCGTCCGGGGCGATGCGGATCTGCGTCGCGCTGCCGGGCCCGGGCCGCTATGCGGTCGCCGTCCGCCACGACGTCAACGGCAACAACCGCTCCGACTGGAGCGACGGCGGCGGCTTCTCGCGCAACCCGCGCGTGACCCTGACCAGCCTGCGCCCGCGCTACGAGAATGTCGCGATCAACGTCGGCCGCGGCGTCACCCCGGTGAGCGTCACGCTGAACTATCGCTTCGGCCTGTCCATCCGGCCGGTGGCGTAAGGCGGCGTCCGGATGGCCTCGGTCGCGCTCCTCTCCAATCCCAGGTCGACCGGCAACCGGTCGCTCCTGCCGCGCGTCCGGGCCTTCTGCGCCGAGCATAAGGACATCTTCCACTATGAGGTGGAGGATGTCAGCCAGATCGCCCATGCGATGCGGACCATCGCCCGGGTGAAGCCCAAGGCGATCGTCATCAACGGCGGCGACGGCACCGTGCAGGCGGCGCTGACCGAGCTTCACCAGGGCAATCACTTCCTCGGCGATCCGCCGCCGGTCGCGGTCCTGCCCAACGGCAAGACCAACCTCATCGCCCACGATCTCGGCGCCGCCGGCGACCCGATCGTGGCGCTGGAACGGGTGCTCGAGCTGGTCCGCGGCGACATGGTCCCGCACATCGTCTCGCGCGAGCTGATCGCCCTGTCGGGCGGCCGCGCCGGCGAGAATGAGCGGCCGGTGCTCGGCATGTTCCTCGGCGGCGCCGGCCTCGCCGACACGATCCTCTATTGCCGCCACAAAATCTATCCGCTCGGCTTGCCCAATTGGGCCGCGCATCTGCTCACCTTCATGCTCGGCCTGGTCTCGGTGATCACCGGCCGCAATTCGCGCCTGCTCCCGGCCAAGTGGAAGCCGATCAAGGTGACGGTGAAGAAGAGCGGCGAGATGCACGGCAAGTTCGCCTTCGTGATGGTGACGACGCTCGAGAAACTGCTGCTCAACGGCAATGTCCGCGTCGCCGGGCAGCGGCCGGGGGCGATGCAGCTGATGGTGATCGAGCGCAACCTGCTCTCCATCTTCGGCGCCTTCTTCGCGGCGATGCGCGGCAAGCTCGGCCTGCGCTCCATCCGCGGCGTCCATCTCGAGCGCGGCGACGAGATCCGCATCTCCGGCGACGCCTCCAACGTCATCCTCGACGGCGAGATGTTCGAGGCCGAGGAAGAACGCCCGATCGTCCTCCGCCCGACCGCCCCGGTGCCGTTCCTGAAGCTCGCGGCCTGAGCCTGGTCGGCGGTTCCCGCCGCCCATCCGATCGTCGTCCATGGCACGTTTAGCCATTCCGCGGGCGATTGCGGTGGCCGGTGCCTCGTTTATTCTGCCGCATATGATCGTCGCCCGCTCCGCACGAAGACAGGCCTTTACGTGGCGCTGAGGCGTGTCGTTCGCGCCGTCGCGCCCGCCGGCCTCCGGGTCGCGGTCGCGCGGGCGCGACGGGCCTGGCGGGATGCCGGGCTGCTGGGGTCGAAGCCGCGCCTCGCGGCCCGGCCTGTGCCCACGCCCGGCGCGGCCTTTCCCTTCGAGGTGATCGCGGTCGTGCAGGCGATCCGAGGCACCGCCTTCCTGGAGGGCAAGCGCGCGAACATCCGGCTCAGCGCGGCCCTGCTCGACGGCGCGGTCGTGGCGCCCGGCGAAATCCTGTCCTTCTGGCGGCTGGTCGGCCGACCCTCGGCCGCCGCCGGTTTCGCCATCGGCCGGTCGATCCGCGGCGGCATCGTCGGCGGCGATGTGGGCGGCGGCCTCTGCCAGGTCAGCGGCATTCTCTACGAGGCGGGGCTGCGCGCCGGCCTCGCCGTGGCCGAACGCTATCCGCATTCGCGCGACCTCTACGCCGAGGCGGATCGCTTCACGCCGCTCGGCCTCGATGCCACGGTGGTCTGGCCCTACAAGGACCTGCGCCTGCTCAATCCCCACCCGGTCCCCGTCCGGTTCGGCCTTGCCGTGCGAGACGACGGGATCGTCGCAACGGTGTCCGCGCCTCTCGCGCTCCCGCCGGCGACGCTCGTGATCGGGCGGACGGATCATAACGACCGGCGCGCGGTCCGCGTCGTCCGGCGATTGGGCGATGGCCGGGAGGAACTGATCAGCGACGACGTCTATCCCGTTCTCGCGGCGGGGCGCTAAGAGGCGCGATGACCTCTCTCCCCGCCCTCGTCGCCGAAGAGCTCGCGCTGCCGGTCGACCCGCGCGTGACCGCCATGGCCGAGGCGGTCGCGGCGCTCTATCCGGGGGCGGCGCGGGCGGTCTTGTTCTACGGGTCTTGCCTCAGGGAGGCCGAGCTGGACGGGCTGATGCTCGATTTCTACCTGATCGTCTCCTCCTATCGCGAGGCTTATGGGCGCGGCTGGTATGCCTTCGCCAACCGGCTGGTGCCGCCCAACGTCTTCCCGTTCGAACATGACGGGCTGGCCGCGAAATATGCGGTGCTGAGCGAGGCGGACTTCTTGGCGGAGAATGGGCCGGAGGCGGGGACGGTCTCGGTCTGGGCGCGGTTCGCGCAGCCGTCGCGGCTGGTCTGGGCGCGGGACGAAGCGGCGCGCGAGACGGCGGTGGCGGCGGTGAGCCGGGCCGCGCCGACCCTGTTCGGCTTCGCGCTGCCGATGGTGGCGGAGGCGGAGCGGGCGGACCCGCTGGCGGTGTGGCGGCGCGGCTTCGCGCTCACCTATGACAGCGAGCTGCGCGCCGAGCGCAAGGACCGGTCGGGCTCGATCGTCGACACCGAGCCGGAGCGCTATCGGCGGTTCGGCACGGCGGCGCTGCCGCTGGCGCTGCCGCTGGCGGAGGACAGGGCGAAGCGGCGCTGGCGGCGGTTCCGGCGCAAGGGCAAGACGATGAGCCTGGTCCGGCTGGCCAAGGCGACGACCACCTTCGCCGGCGGGGTCGACTATATCGCCTGGAAGATCAACCGGCACGCCGGGACCGAGATCGTGGTGAAGCCCTGGCAGCGGCGCTGGCCGATCCTCGGCGCGCTTACTCTGCTGCCTCGTCTGTTGCGGCGGGGTGCGATCCGCTGAGATTGTCGACGCTGCCGCCGTTCACGCCGCCCATCGCGGCCTCGACCGAGGCGGCGAGGGCGGCGACGGTGAAGGGTTTGCGGAGCACGGCATGGCCGGCCAGGTCGGCCGTCTCGCCCGCCTCGCCGACATAGCCGGTGACGAAGAGGATGCGCATGTCCGGGCGGCGGCGCTTCACCTCGGCGGCGAGCTCGGTGCCGGTCATTTCGGGCATCATCACGTCAGTGACGACCAGCGCGAGATCGGGCTCGCGCTTCAATATGGCGAGCGCCTCCTTGCCGCTGGCGCAGGGATAGGGGCGGTAGCCCAGCTCCTCGAGCGCGGCGACGGTCGAGCGGCTGACCCGGGGATCGTCCTCGACTACCAGGATCGAGGCGCCGCGGCCGCCGCGCGCGGCCGGCTCGGCATGGCGGACGCGCGGCGCGATCTGGCCGGAGGCGTGCTCGGCGGCGGCGGTGGAGCGGGGCAGGAAGATCGAGACCGCGGTGCCCTTGCCGACGGTGGAGGCGATGGCCACGTCGCCGCCCGACTGGCGGGCGAAGGCGAAGATCTGGGAGAGGCCGAGGCCGGTGCCCTTGCCGACATCCTTGGTGGTGAAGAAGGGCTCGAACACCCGGTCGAGATGCTCGGGCGCGATGCCGCTGCCCGTGTCGGTGACGCGGACGCGGACATAGTCGCCGGCGGGCAGGTCCGCGGTCTCCGCCTCGGCGAGGGTGATGTTGTCGACCGCGATGCCGAGATGGCCGCGCCCGTCCATCGCGTCGCGCGCGTTGACGGCGAGGTTGAGGATCGCATTTTCGAACTGGGTCGGATCCGCCCAGACGTGCCAGATCCGGGCCGCGAAATCGGTGTGGACGGTGATCCGCTCGCCGATCGCCCGGTCGACCAGCTCCAGCATGTTCTCGAGCAGTTGCGCGGGCGCGACGGCCTCGGGCAGCAGCGGCTCGGCGCGGGCGAAGGCGAGCAGGCGGCGGGTGAGCGCGGCGGCGCGGGTGGCGCCCTCCATCGCATTGTCGAGGTGGAACTCGACCTCGCGCCGGGAGCCGTGCAGCTTGCGCCGGGCGAGATCGAGGCCGCCGACGATCACCGCGAGCATGTTGTTGAAATCGTGCGCGATGCCGCCGGTGAGCTGGCCGACCGCCTCCAGCTTCTGGACCTGGCGAAGCTGCGCCTCGGCGGCGGCGCGCTCGGCCGCCTCGCGCTTCAGATTCTCGTTGGCGGTGGAGAGTTCGGTGGTGCGCGCCTGCACCGCCTGCTCGAGATCGAGCGCGTGCCAGCCCACCTCCTCCGCTTCCTTGCGGCTCTGCAGGCCGTCGACGAAGGCGCGCCAGGCGAGAAAGGCGAGGCCGATCGCGCCGAGGCCGACGACGATGCCGAGCAGGCCGAGCAGATCGGTATAGGTGTCGGCGCGGTTCACCAGCCCCTGGGTCGCGGCCATGCGCTGGTCGAGATGGGCGCGCTCGGCATTGGCGATCTCCTGCAGCTTGGCGCGCAGATCGCCCAAAGTGTTGGTCGTGGCCATGCGCTGCAGCAGGCCGCCGGCCCGCGCGGCGCCGCGCTGCTGGAGGAAATAGGCGGCGGGCGCGAGCTCGGCGGAGCGCTGCCGGAACAGCCGCGCGACCTCCGCGGCGCGGCGCGCCTGGGCGGGATCGCCCTGCATGAGCCGCTGCAGCTGGTCCACCTGCGTGCCGGCGTTGCGCCACTCGTTATAATAAGAGGTGGCGGTGGTCGGCTCGTTGTCGAGCAGGAAGCGGTTCAGCTCGGTCTCGGCGCGCGAGATGCTGGCGTCGATATTGCGGGTGAGGAGCAGGAGGACGTTGGTGCTGCGCTCCCAGCGCAGGGCCTCGTCGCGGGCGCGGTTCGACTGGGTGATCAGGACGATCAGGGCGATCAGGGCAAGCGTCGCCAGCAGCGCGCCCGCGCTTACCCACAGGGCACGCCAGGAGTGCGGACCGCCCTCCTCGGCCGCCACGCCGTTTGCCTCCTCCGCCACATGGCGAGATTACGGCAAGCATGGAGGCGTTGGAATGGCGCGGGAGGGGGCTTGGTCCCCGGGACCGCTCGGCTCGCCGCAGTTTAACCCTGGTCGTTTACCGGTGCGCGACCGGGAGCGCGCTCAGATCACGACGAAATCGCCCGCCATGAGCGCGGGGGCGCCCTGCAGCGTGGCGAACTGCACCGCGGCCGCGCCGCCGATCCCGTCCGCGTCGAACAGCAATGCGCCGGTGGCATTGTTGTAGACGATGCGGTCGTTCGCGTCGGCGGCGGCCGTCCCCACCACGAAGGCGCCCGGGGGCAAAGCGCCGGCGGCGAGGCCCGTAAAGATCGCGTCGTCCAGCGCGATCCTGTCGGTGCCCGTCAGGAAGGCGACGATCGTGTCGACATTGGTCGCCCCCAGCGCGGCGGTGAAGGCGAAGGTGTCCGCCCCGGCCTTGCCGTCCAGAACGTCGCTGCCCGCGCCGCCGTTCAGCAGGTTCGCGCCCGCATTGCCGACGAGCGTGTTGGCCAGCGCATTGCCCGTGAGGTTGATCGCGCCGGTGCCGGCATTGTCGGCGGTCGACAGGGTCTCGACCGAGGCCCCCGCGGCGAGCGTATAGCTGACGCTCGCATAGATGCGGTCATTGCCCTCGCCGGCCAGCTCCGCGACCGTATCGGTGGCGCTGTCGACGACATATTGGTCGTCGCCGAGCCCGCCGGCCATATAGTTGGTCCCGGTGCCGCCATAGATCAGGTCGTTCCCCGCGCCGCCGTAGAGAGTGTCGTCGCCCAGCCCGCCGAGCAGGGTGTCATTGCCTTCCTTGCCGTCGAGCACGTCGCCGCCGCCCGCGCCGTTCAGCACGTTGTTGCCGGCATTGCCGAGGAGCAGATTGGCGACGTCGTTGCCCGTGAGGTTGATCGAAGCGGTGCCCGCATTGTCCGCGGTGGTCAAAGCCTCCACCGAGGCGCCAAGCGTCAGCGTGTAGCTGACATTGGCATAGATGCGGTCATTGCCCTCGCCGGCCAGTTCGACGATCGCGTCGGTACCGTTGTCGATCACATATTGATCGTCACCGATGCCCCCCTGCAGATAGTTCACGCCGGTCCCGCCATAGAGGAGGTCATTGCCCTCGCGGCCGTAGAGCGTGTCGTTGTCGGCGCCGCCGTAGAGAATGTCATTGCCTTCCTTGCCGTCGAGCACGTCGGCGCCGCTTTGGCCGTTCAGCATATTGTTGCCGGCATTGCCGATGATCGTGTTGGCGAAGCCGTTGCCGGTCAGGTTGATCGCGGCGGTGCCCGCGTTGAAGTCGGTCGACAGATTCTCGACCGAGGCGGCGGCGGCCAGCACGTGGCTGACGCTCGCATAGATGCGGTCATTGCCCTGGCCCGCGGCCTCCTCGATATAGTCGGCGCTGCTGTCGATCACATATTGGTCGTCGCCCAGCCCGCCGGCCAGATAGTTGGCGCCCGCGCCGCCGTAGAGCAGATCATTGCCGTCCCGGCCGTAGAGCGTGTCGTTGTCGGCGCCGCCATGGAGCGTGTCATTGCCCTCCTTGCCGTCCAGCACGTCATTGCCGGCGCCGCCATTGAGGACGTTGGCCCCGGCATTGCCGATCAGCATATTCGCCAGCTCGTTGCCGGTCAGGTTGATCGCCGCCGTCCCGCCATTGTCGGCGGTCGACAGAATCTCCACGGACTGGCCCGGGTTCAGCGCGTAGCCGAGGCTCGCATAGACCCGGTCATTGCCCTGGCCGGCCGCCTCGCGGACCGCGTCGGCGCCATTGTCGACGAAATATTGATCGTCGCCCTCGCCGCCCACCATCCAGTCCGGCCCGGCGCCGCCAAGGATGATGTCGTTGCCGCCCAGGCCCTGGATGAGATCGCTGAGGGCGGTGCCGTTCAGGGTCTCGCCGCCGGCCGTGCCGAGGATCGCGTCCGGCACCTCGATGCCGATGCGGCGGAAGAGCACGGAGATCTGGTTGGCATGGGGCGGGTTGGGCGCGGGCGCGCTCGCCTCCCAGCCCATGACCACCGTGTCGTCGGCGACGAGCGCCATGGCGCCGTTGGTGAGATAATGGTCTTCGGTGGTCGTCTGGTTGGCGATGAAGATGCCGCTCGTCGACTGGCCGACCGCGTTATACACCCGGCCGAAGACGGTCGAGACCGCCGGCCGGCTGTCCACCCAGATGATCAGGAAATGGTTCGAGTCCAGCCCCTCGACCGCCACCCCGCCGCCATAATCGAGATGGCCGATATGGCCGGTGGTGGTCTCGATGACGACGATCCGTCCCTCGGGCGCCGGCGTGCCGTCGGGGCCGTAGCGGCGGGCGAACACCTGTCCCCCCGTGCCCTGGCCGCCATTATTCCCGGAATTGTCGTTGCTCCAGCCGACGACGAAGCCGCCGTCGCTCAAGGCGGAGACGTCGATCCCCCTGTTAAAGGCTTGGCCGACGTCGATTTCCGCTCCGACCCTCAGCCCGGCGGCATCGAAGCGTTGGGCGCGGATGAAGAGCGGCGCGGTGGCGTCCGCTTCCGCGATCCAGACGGCGACGAAACCGCCGCCGGGCAAAGCGGCGACCACGGGCCAGGCTTCGAGCCCGGCCGACGTCGCGTTGATCTGGAAATTGCCGCCGACCGCCGCGCCCCCCGCGTCGTAGAGCTGGCCGCGTATCTCGTCCGTGTCGCCGGGCACCGAGGTCCCCCACGCGATCACGAAACCGCCGCCTTCGAGCGCGGTGACGCTGGCCGAATTCTGGTCGCCCGCAAAGGTCGTGTTGACCCGGAAGGCGGCGGGACCCGCCACATTCCCCAACGCGTCGAAGCGCTGGGCATAGATGTCGGCCGGGTCATCGCCGGTCGACGCGGGGCGGCTCTCCCAGGCGAGGATGAAGCCGCCGTCGGCCAGGCCCGCGATGGTGGGCACATTATATTCCCTGATCCCCGGCGACGCCATTCCCTTGATCCAGATCTGGGTGCCGGACGAATCATAGGCGCGCAGGACGATGATGTCGGCGTTCAGGCTCCCCCAGGCGACGACATGGCCGCCGCCGGCGAGACGCGCGACCACGGGGAGCTCACCGCTGCCGACGAGGGTCTCGTTGCCGAGATAGGTCTCGTCGCCGGGCGCCGCCTGCGGGCCGGGCGCGGCGATGGCGCGGAAGCCGGGCTCGTCCGGAAGCGCCCTCCACTCGGCCAGCCATTCGGCCTTCGCCCTGCTCTGCAGCCGCCGCATCGCCATGCCGGTCTCTCCCCTTTTTCAGCGAGGCTAGGCGGGGACCCTCGGAATGACAATGAGCCGGCCCCCGCCGCCGCTTCGTCTCAGATCACCTGGAAATCGCTCGCGACCAGGGCCACGGCCGGGGACAAGGTGGCGAACTGGACGGCGGCCGCGCCGCCGATGCCGTCGGCGTCGAACAGCAGCGCGCCGGTGGCATTGTTGTAGACGATCCGGTCGTTCGCGTCGGCGGCGGCCGTCCCCACCACGAAGGCGCCAGCGGGCAAAGCGCCGGCGGCGAGGCCGGTGAAGATCGCGTCGTCCAGCGCGATCTTGTCGATCCCGCTCTGGAAGTTGATGATCGTGTCCACATTGCCGGCGCCGAGCGCGGTGGTGAAGGCGAAGGTGTCGGCGCCGCTCTTGCCGTCCAGCATGTCGCTGCCGGCGCCGCCGTTCAGCACATTGGCGCCCTCATTGCCGAACAGGGTGTTGGCCAGCTCGTTGCCCGTCAGGTTGATCGCGGTCGTTGCCGCATTGTCGATCGTGGAGAGAGTCTCGACCGAGACGCCCGCCGCCAAAGTATAGCCGAGGCTGGCGAAGATGCGGTCATTGCCCTGGCCGGCCAGTTCCGCGATCACGTCGCTGGCGCTGTCGATCAGGAAGCGGTCGTCGCCGAGCCCGCCGTCGAGATAATTGGCGCCGGTGCCGCCGGACAGCGTATCGTTGCCATCGCGGCCGTAGAGGACGTCATTGTTCGCGCCGCCGTAGAGCGTGTCATTGCCCTCCCTGCCATCCAATATGTCGTTGCCGCCGGCGCCGCTCAGGACGTTCACGCCGGCATTGCCGAGGATCGTGTCGGCCAGTTCGTTGCCGGTGAGGTTGATCGCATTCGTCCCGGCGTTGAAGTCGGTCGAAAGCGTCTCGACCGAAACGCCCGCGGTCAGCGTATAGCTGACGCTCGCGAAGACGCGGTCCGTCCCCTGGCCGGCGGCCTCCTCGATGAAGTCGCTGCTGCTGTCGATCACATATTGGTCGTCGCCGAGGCCGCCGGAGAGATAATTGGCGCCCGTGCCGCCGTAGAGCATGTCGTTGCCGTCGCGGCCGTAGAGGACGTCATTGTCCGCCCCGCCGCTCAGACTATCATTGCCTTCCTTGCCGTCGAGCACGTCATTGCCCGCATTGCCGACGAGAGTGTTGACGCCGGCATTGCCCATGATCGTGTTGGCCAGCTCGTTGCCCGTCAGGTTGATCGCCCCCGTGCCCGCATTGTCCGTGGTCGAGAGGGTCTCCACCGACTGGCCGGCGGCGAGGGCGTAGCTGACGCTGGCGAAGACGCGGTCATTGCCCTCGCCCACACCCTCGGTCACCAGGTCGCCGGCATTGTCGACGAAATATCTGTCGTCCCCGCCCCCGCCCTGCAGCTGGTCCGCGCCGCCCTTGCCGTCCAGAATGTCCGCGAGGAAGGTGCCGACGATCCTGTTGGCGGCCGCATTCCCGATCCCGGTGCTGGCGACATTGATGCCGAAGGTCAGGTTCTCGAAATTGTCGGCCAGCGTGAAGCTGGCCGGCCCGGTCCCGAAGATGGCGACGGTGTCCGTCCCCTCATTTGCGTTCTCGACGAGGATCTGGGTGCCGCTGCTGATCGAATAGGTGTCGTCGCCCGTGCCGCCCCGCAGGATGTTGGTGCCGCCGCCGCCGCGCAGGAAGTCATCGCCGCCATTGCCGTTGATGGTCTCGTCGTGCGAACCGCCCACCAGCATATTGGCGTCGTCATTGCCGTTGATCGTGATCGTATCGACACCGTTGGTCCAGCTGTTGAAGACCAGCCCAGTGAAGTCCCAGTTGATCGTCGCGTTGATGACGATCCGGTCCGCGCCCGCCGTCCCGACGATATTGCCGGTCTGGCTGTTGGCGGCGAAATAATTGTCGTTGACCGTCAGATTCAGCACACCGGTGCTCGTGAGGATGCTGCCCCCGTCCCAATCCAGATTGTCGACGATGGTCGCAAAGCCGTTCGTGTCGAGCGTGCCGACGATCTGAAGGAGGCCGTCGGCCGAGAAATCGGAGAAATAGTTCGCCGCGACGTTCGCATTGCCGATACGCACGGTGCCGCCGGCGATGGTGAAGCCGGTCTTGCCCAGGACGAAGCTGCTCCCGGTCAGGACGATCGTTCCCGCGTCGGTCGTGGAGCCGAACTGGAAGCCGGAGAGATTGTCGCTGGCCTGGACGAGCTGGCCGGACAGGGTCAATGTCGAGCCGATCGCGGCGGCGATCGTCCCCGTGGCGTCGCCGCCGCCGACCATGATCCGGTTGGCGAGGGTGACGTTGCCGAGCACCGCCAGCACGCCGCTATTGTCGAAGCCGAGCGTGGCGTTTCCGATATTGTCGCCGTTCAGGATTTCGGTGCGCCCACCGAACAGATTGAGGTCCCCGAGCCAGGGCGTATTCGCGCCGAACAGGTGCAAGGTGCCGTCGCCGAACTTGTAGAGATCGCCGGAGCCGGTGATCGGCGCGCTGATCCGGAAGGTCGTGTCGCTGTTCGACGTGGTCAGGACGACGTCGCTCGCAAAGCTCAGACGCAGCCCGAACTCGCTCGCGATGCTCGATTCCCGGGACGAGCCGTTGGTGTCCACGTTGATATAGGCCGGACCGCCGCCGGCGCCCAGGAGGCGCAGCGTCGACGAGGTCGCGTTGGTCTGGCCGCGGAAGGTCCAGCCGTCGTCGGTGTCCGTCGCGATGGTCAGCGTGCCGACCGTGAACAAGGATGAGTCGGGGAAGGAGACGACTATGAGGACGGAATTGGCATGGGCGACCGTGAATTCGGCCACCGCGCCGGCACCGTTGGGAATGCCGCCGGTCCACCGCGCCGCATCGCCCCAGCTACCGTTACTCGCGTTCGTCCATACAGGCATGTCTTACTCCCACGTCGAAGGTTACCCATGATTCCGCTAGAAAGCCGGGATCGCACGCGCGAAGCCCGTGCGGCGAGCATGACGTTCGGCGCGACGAAGCCGCCACGTCCCGGGTCCGGTCAGACAATGATGAAGTCGCTCGCCATGAGCGCGGGCGCGCCCTGCAGGCTGGCGAACTGCACCGCGGCCGCGCCGCCGGCGCCGTCCGCGTCGAAGAGCAGCGCGCCGGTGGCATTGTTGTAGACGATGCGGTCATTGGCGTCCGCCGCGGCGGTCCCGATCACGAAGGCGCCCGCGGGCAGGGCCCCGATGGCGAGGCCGGTGAAGACGGCGTCGTCCAGGGCGATCCTGTCCAGGCCGGTGACGAAGCCGGCGATCGTGTCGACATTGCCCGCACCGAGCGCGGTGGTGAACGCATAGGTGTCGGCGCCGCCCTTGCCGTCGAGGAAGTCGCTCCCCGCCCCGCCGTTCAGGACGTTCGCGCCCTCATTGCCGACGACGGTGTTGGCCAGTTCGTTGCCGGTCAGGTTGATCCCAGCGGTGCCCGCATTGTCGCCGGTGGAGAGGGTCTCGACCGAGACGCCCGCGGCGAGCGTGTAGCTCACGCTCGCGAAGATGCGGTCGGCGCCCTGGCCGGCCGTCTCCGCCACCATGTCGCCGGCGCCGTCGACGATGAAGCGGTCATCGCCCTGGCCGCCCGACAGGTAATTGGTGCCGGTGCCGCCGTAGAGCGTGTCGTTGCCGGCGCCGCCATAGAGGCTGTCGTCATTCGCGCCGCCGTAGAGGACGTCGTGGCCCTCCTTGCCGTCCAGATAGTCGTTGCCGGCGGCGCCGTTGAGGACGTTCGCGCCGGCATTGCCGATGATCGTGTTGGCCAGCTCGTTGCCGGTCAGGTTGATCGCCGCGGTCCCCGCATTGTCGCTGGTCGACATCGTCTCCACCGACGCCCCGAGCGCGAGCGCGAAGCTGAGGCCCGCATAGACCCGGTCATTGCCCTGGCCCGCCAGCTCTTCGATATAGTCGCTGCCGTTCTCGATCACATATTGGTCGTCGCCCGCGCCGCCGGCGAGATAGTTGGTGCCAGTCCCGCCGTAGAGCAGATCGTTGCCCTCGCGGCCGTAGAGCGTGTCATTGTCCGTCCCGCCGTAGAGGCTGTCATTGCCTTCCTTGCCGTCGAGCAGGTCGTTGCCGCCGAGCCCGTTCAGCACGTTGGCGCCCGCATTGCCGAGGATCGCATTGGCGACATCGTTGCCGGTCAGGTTGATCGCGGCGGTGCCGGCATTGTTGCCGGTCGACAGGCTCTCCACCGAGGCGGCCTTCGCGAGCGCATAGCTGACATTGGCATAGATGCGGTCACTGCCCTGGCCCGCGGCCTCCTCGATATAGTCGCTGCCGCTGTCGATCACGTACTGATCGTCGCCGAGGCCGCCGACCAGATAATTGACGCCCGTCCCGCCGTAGAGCAGGTCGTTCCCGTCCCGCCCATAGAGCGTGTCGTTGTCGCCGCCGCCGTAGAGCGTGTCGTTGCCCTCCTTGCCGTCGAGCACGTCGCTGCCGGCGAGGCCGTTCAGCACATTGACCCCGGCATTGCCGATCACCGTATTGGCCAGCTCGTTGCCGGTCAGGTTGATCGCCGTGGTTCCGCCGTTGAAGTCCGTCGACAGCGTCTCGACCGACTGGCCCGCGCCCAGCACATGGCTGACGCCCGCATAGACCCGGTCATTGCCCTGGCCGGCCAGCTCGCGGGCCGCGTCGCCGGCATTGTCGACGACATATTGGTCGTCGCCCTGGCCGCCCTCCATCCAGTCCGGCCCGACGCCGCCGTTCATCACGTCATTGCCGCCCAGCCCGCGCATCAGGTCGCTGAGCGCCGTGCCGTTCAGCGTCTCGCCATTGGCCGTGCCGAGGATCGCGTCGGGCACCTCGATGCCGATGCGGCGCGTGAACACGCTGAGGAAGTCGTTGCCGTCGGACTGGCCTTCATAGGCGACCACGATGCTGCCATCCGTCCGCGTGGCGAGGCCGCCGTCCGAGAGGTAGAGTTCGTCGGTCACGTTCTGGTTGGCGATGAAGAAGCCGCTCGGCGACTGCCCGACCGCATTGTAGGCGCGGCCGAAGACGGTCGAGACGGCCGGCCGCGTGTCCACCCAGGTGATTGCGAAATAATTGCTGTCGAGCCCCGTCACCGTGACGTCGGAGCCCGCCGACGTGCCGATGCGACCGGTCGCGGTGGAGGCGACGTGGATCTGCCCCTCGGGCAGCGGCGCCCCGTCCGGGCCGTAGCGGCGGGCATAGACGTTGCCGCCGGCGCCGCCGGGATCGGCGGTGGCGTTGTTGACCGCCCAGCCGACCACGATGCCGCCGTCCTCGAGCGCGGCCACATCGACGTCGACGACCGGGGCCGTGGCCACCGCGATCTCGCCGCCGACCTTGTTGCCGGCGGCGTCGAAGCGCTGGGCGCGGATCGTGTAGGGGCCGCTGGTCCCGTCCCGCGCCGTCCAGGCGGTGACGAAGCCGCCGTCCGGCAATGCGTCGATCACCGGGAAGAGATGGTTGCGGGCGGCGCTCGTGTTGAGCGGGAAATTGCCGCCCACCGGTGCGCCGGCGGCGTCGTAGAGCTGGGCCAGGGGCGGGTCCGAGGCGCCGTTCGACTTCAGGTTGCACCAGGTCACGACGAAGCCGCCGCCGGTCAGGGCCGTGACCCGGGGATGATCGACGACCGCCGTCTCGGCCGTGTTCACCTGGAAGAGCGTGGGGCCGACCAGGTCGCCGTCCGCCTCGAAGCGCTGGGCGTAGATGTTCTTTTCCGTGAAATCCGAAATTTCCACCACGAGCACCGCGCCGCCGTCGGCCAGGCCGGCGACATGGGGTTCCTCATTCCCCGAGCCGGGAAAGGTGCGCATCGTGACCGCGGTGCCGTTCGCGTCGAAGAATTTGACGACGACCGTGTGATTGTCGGCATAGCGATAGGCGACGACATGGCCGCCGCCGGCGAGGGCGGCGACCGAGATCGTCTCGGCCAGGCCCTCCACGACCAGTTCGTTGCCCAGATAGGTCTCGTCGCCGGGCGCCGCCTGCGGGCCGGGCGTGACGATGGCGCGGAAACCGGGCTCGTCCGACGGCGTCGCCCCGTCGAGCCGCCATTCGGGCTTCGCCCTGGTCTGCAACCGTCGTCCCACCATGCCGATCTCCTGCTTGCGGGCCGAGGCTATTCGGCGAGGCCCGGGATTGGAAGAAAGAGGTCCGTCAGATCACGAGTAAGTCGCTCGCCGCCAGGGCGGGCGCGCCGCTGAGCGTGGCGAACAGGATCGCGGCCGCGCCGCCCGCTCCGTCCGCGTCGAACAGGAGCGCGCCGGTCGTATTGTTGTAGACGATCCGGTCGTCGGCATCGCCCGCCGCCGTCCCCACCACGAACGCGCCCGCGGGCAGCGCGCCGGCGGCGAGGCCGGTGAACACCGCATTCTCCAGCGCGATCTTGTCGACCCCGGTCTGGAAGCCGAGCACCACGGCAACGTGGCCGGGGCCGAGCGCGCTGGTGAAGGCATAGGTGTCCGCGCCGCCCTTTCCATCCAGCATGTCCGCGCCGCCGCCGCCGTTCAGCACATTGGCGCCGGCATTGCCGAACAGGGTATTGGCGAGCGCGTTGCCGGTCAGGTTGATCGCGGCGGTGCCGGCATTGTCGATCGTCGAGAGGGCCTCGACCGCGACCCCCGCCGCCAGCGTGTAGCTCACGCTGGCATAGACGCGGTCCGCGCCCTGGTCGGCCAGCTCCGCGATCACGTCGCTGGCGCTGTCGATCAGATATTGGTCGTTGCCGAGGCCGCCGTCGAGATGGTTGGCGCCGGCGCCGCCGGACAGGAGGTCGTTGCCGTCGCGGCCGTAGAGGACGTCATTGTTCGCCCCGCCGTAGAGCGTGTCGGCGCCCTCCTTGCCGTCCAATATGTCGTTGCCGTCGCGGCCGTTCAGCACATTGGCGCCGGCATTGCCCATGATCGTGTCGGCGAGCTCGTTGCCGGTGAGGTTGATCGCGCCCGTGCCGGCATTGTCGCTGGTCGAGAGCGTCTCCACCGAGGCGCCCGCCGTCAGGATGTAGCTCACGCTCGCGAAGACGCGGTCCGTCCCCTGGCCGGCCAGCTCGGCGACGATGTCGATATTGCTCTCGATGACATATTGGTCGTTGCCGAGGCCGCCATCCAGATAGTTGGTCCCGGCGCCGCCATGGAGGAGGTCGTTGCCGTCGCGGCCGTAAAGCGTGTCGTTGCCCGCCTCGCCATAGAGCAGGTCGCTGCCCTCCTTGCCGTCGAGCACGTCGCCGCTGCCGCCGCCGCTCAGGATGTTGGCGCCGGCATTGCCGATGATCGTGTTCGCATATTCGTTGCCGGCCAGCGCGAGCGATGCGGTCCCGGCATTGTCGGCGGTGGACAGGGTCTCGACCGCCACGCCGGCGCCCAGAATGTAGCTTACGCTCGCGTAGATGCGGTCGATGCCCTGGGCCAGCGCCTCCACCACCACGTCGGCGGCATTGTCGATGAAATAGCTGTCATTGCCGGCGCCGCCCTCCAGCCGGTCGGCGCCGGCGCGGCCGTCGAGCAGGTCGTTGCCGCCGCCGCCGATCAGGATATTGGCGACGCCGTTGCCGATGCCCGTATTGTTCGCATCATTGGCGAAGGTCAGGTTCTCGAAATTCTCGCCGAGCGTAAAGCTTGTCGGGCCGCCGCTCAGGATCACCACCCGGTCGGTGCCCTCGCCGGCGAGCTCGACCAGCGTGTCGAGCCCGTCGCTCAGCTCGTATATGTCCCCCCCGGCGCCGCCGCGCAGCACGTCCGCGCCGCCGCCGCCGCGCAGCGTGTCGCTGCCGCCATTCCCGTTCAGCACGTCGTTCCGGGCCGATCCGAGCAGCGTGTTCGCGCTCTCGCCGCCGTTGACCGTGATCGTATCGACGCCCGCGGTCCAGTTGGTGAAGATGGTGGCGGCCATGTTGAAATCGTTGACCACATTGACGGTGAACCGGTCGGCGCCCGCCGTCCCCTGGATCGTGCCCGCCTGGCTGTTGGTGCTCGTGGTCCTGTCGGTCACAATCACGTCGAGCGCACCGCTGCTCGCGAGCAGGGTGCCGCTGTCCAGATCGAGATTGTCGAGGTTCGCCGCGAACCCGCCCGTGTCCAGCGTGCCCACGACCGAGAGCAGGCCGGACGGCGACATGCTCGCGAAGTAATTGGCCGCGGCCGCCGCGTTGCCGAACTGGACCGTGCCCCCCGCGATCGTGAAGCCGCCGCTCCCCAGCACGAAATTGCCCGCGACCAGGATGATCGTGCCGGTGTCGGTCGCCGTGCCGAAGCGCAGGCCGGTCGGGTTATTGCTCGAATGGACGAGCAGGCCGGACAGGGTCAGCGAGAATTGGGTGGCGATCGTGCCGCTATTGTTGCCGGAGATAAGCTCGATCCGGTTGTCGTACGTCCCGCTGCCGGTGAGCACGGCGCCATTGCCGAGCGAGATGTCCACCTCGGCAACGCCTTCCTCAATCGTCTCGGTCCGTCCGCCCCGCAGGTGCAGGCCGCCGGTCCACTCGCTGTTGGTGTCGCCGAACTGGGGCTTCAGCTCGAGCGTACCGGCGCCGAACTTGTAGAGATCGCCCGGTCCGACGATCGGGGCGTTGATCTTGAAGCGCGTATCGCTGTCCGTCGTCGTCAGGATCACGTCGCTCGCGAAGACCACCTCGAGCCCGTTGCCGTTCGCGATGCCGTTCAGGCCCGAGCCGTTGCTGTCGACGTTGATGAAGGCGGGGCCGCCGCTCGCGCCCAGGAAGCGCAGGACCGCGCCCTCATCGCCGCTCGCGCCCCGGAAGCTCCAGCCGTCGGTCGCCGTCGACAGGATGTTCAGCGTCCCGACGGTGATCGTGGTGCCTTCGGGGATGACGATGATATAGACGAACTCGCCGCCGTCCGGTCGGATGAACTCCGCCACCGCGCCTGCGCCGTTGGGCGTCGGGCCGTCCCAGGCGCTGGCGTTCGTCCAAATGCCGTTCCCCGCGGTTTGCCAGATGGCCATGCGTTTTCTCCCTTCGGTCGGTAGGCGTTTCGCCGCAGTCTATCGCACGCGGACGCGCGGGGCCATTCGGGCAGAGGCAGGACGCCGCCACCCGAATGGCTCCATCGTCGTCAGATCACCTGGAAGTCGGCGGCGGCGAGCACCGGGATGCCGGTGAGTGTGGCGAATTGCACGGCGGCCGAACCGCCGACGCCGTCCACGTCGAACAGCAGGGCGCCGGTCGCCAGGTTGTAGATGATCCGGTCGTCCGCCTCGGTGGCGGCGGCGCCGGTGTTGAACGCGCCCGCGGCCAGCGCGCCGGCGGCGAGGCCGGTGAACACGGCATTTTCCAGCTGGATCTGGTCGTCGACGCCGACGAAGTCGCCGATCGTGTCGACATTGCCGGCGCCGAGCGCGGTGGTGAACGCGAAGATGTCGTTCCCGGCCCGGCCGAACAGGCTGTCATTGCCGGTGCCGCCGTCCAGCGTGTCATTGCCCTCCCTGGCGTCGAGCACGTCGCCCGCGCCGCCGCCGTTCAGCACGTTGGCGCCGGCATTGCCGATGACGCTGTTCCCCTGGTCGTTGCCGGTGAGGTTGATGGCGTTGGTGCCGGCGTTGAAGTCGGTCGACAGGATCTCCACCGAGACACCCGCCGCCAGCGTGTAGCTGACGCTCGCGAAGACCCGGTCGCTGCCTTGGCCGAGCAGTTCGGCGACCGTGTCCGAGCCGTTGTCGATCACGAACTGGTCGTCGCCGAGGCCGCCGGAGAACTGGTTCGTCCCCGTGCCGCCGTACAGCATGTCGTTGCCGTCGCCGCCGAGCAGAATGTCGTTGTTCGCGCCACCCGACAGCGTGTCATTGCCCTCCTTGCCGTCGAGCAGGTCGTCGCCGCCGCCGCCGGTCAGCGCGTTGACGCCGGCATTGCCGATGATCGTGTTCGCCAGCTCGTTGCCGGTGAGGTTGATGGCGTTGGTGCCGGCGTTGAAGTCGGTCGACATGGTCTCGACCGAAGCGCCCGCGGTCAGCGTATAGCCCACGCCCGCGAAGATGCGGTCATTGCCCTCGCCGACGAGTTCCACGACCGTGTCCGTGCCGTTCTCGATGACATATTGGTCGTCGCCCTGGCCGCCGTCGAGATGGTTCACGCCGGAGCCGCCGTACAGGGTGTCGTTGCCGATGCGGCCGTAGAGGACGTCGTTGTTCAGGCCGCCGTTGAGGACGTCATTGCCCTCCTTGCCGTCCAGCACGTCATTGCCCTGTCCGCCGGTCAGCGTGTTGACACCGGCATTGCCGATGATCGTGTTGGCGAGCTCGTTGCCGATCAGGTTGATCGCGCCGGTTCCCGCATTGTCGCTGGTCGACAGCGTCTCCACCGACACGCCGAGCGCCAGCGCATAGCTCACGCTCGCGAAGATCCGGTCGTTGCCCTCGCTGCTCAGCTCGGAGACGCCGTCGCCGGCCGTGTCGACGAAGAAGCGGTCGTCGCCCAGGCCGCCGTTCATCATGTCGGCGCCGCCGGCTCCGTCCAGCAGGTCGTTGCCGTCGCCGCCCGTGAGGATGTTGAACCCGGCGGTGCCGGTGATCTGGTCGGCGCCGGTCCCGGTGATCGCATTCTCGAAATTGGCGAAGGTCTCGTAGCCGAAATTGGTCGCGCCGGTGGCGAGGTTGATCACATAGGCGCCGCCGAAGGACGAGGCGTCGACCGTGTCGATGCCGTTGCCGCCGTCGAGCATCTCGGGCACGACGCCGCTGCTCAGGCCGGCCAGGACCAGGTCGTTGCCCTCGCCGCCGAAATAACGGCCCTCGCCGCTGGAGACCAAGGTGTCGTCGCCGCCATTGCCGTTGACCGTCTGGTTGACGCCCTCCGCGCCACGCAGCGTGTCCGCCTCGGCATTGCCGTTCAGCGTGAGCGAGGTCGGGCCGGGTGTCCCGGTCAGGCTGACCGAGCCGAGCAGGCCGACGCCGCCGACACCGTTGTCGCCGGCCAGGGCGTCGACCTGCGCGGACAGCGTGCCGGTGGTGATGGTGCCGCTTTGCTGGAATATGTTGTTGCCGGCGACCAGGGCGAGGGAGGTAGCCACGGAGATGCCGGCGGCGATCGAGATGTCCTCGCCGGAGCGCAGGGTGAGGGTGTTGACCGATGCCACGGTCAGGGCCGAGGTGACCTGGATGTTGCCGACCCCGCTGCCGCCGATCAGGAGGTTCGCCGCGAAGATCCGGTCGAGTTCCCCGTCGGACAATTCGACCGCGAACACCGCGTCGCTGCCGCTGCCGAGGACCATCTCGCGGCCCGCGGTGGCCGGCCGGAGCGTGACGAGGCCGGCGCTGGTAATGCCCGAGGTGGCGGCGATCAGGATTCGGTCGGCGCTGACCGTCACGTCGCCCGAGAATGACGACACCGCCCCGCTGGTCGGCGCGTCGAGCACCAGCGCCCCGCCGGCGCCGGTGGTGAGGATCACGTCCGCGCCGGCAGCGCCGCCGGCGGCGATGCTGCCGTCGGTGCCGGCGATGTTGCGCACATGGATGTTGCGGCCCGCGTTTATCACGGCGTTCCCGCCCGTACCGGCGCCGAAATCGTCCGAGGCGAGATCGGAGAAGCCGTCGATCAGGAAGTCGCGGCCGGCATTGACGGTGACGCTGCCGCGCGCGCGGACGTCGTTGTCGAAGTCGGTGCCGATGATGCCGAAACCGATGTCGCGGCCCGCCTGAAGGAAAAGGCTGCCGCCGGGCACGTTGATAGCGTCCTGGTTGCTCGTCGCGATGATGTCCGCATCGAACCCGTTGGCGATCAGGGTGACGTTGCCCGAGCTGCTGCCGCCATGGACGGTCTCCGCCCCGGTCTCGTCGCCGAGCAGGATAGATCCGTAATTGACGAAGCTGAGATCGCCCGAGGTCGCGACGTCGAGCCCGTCGACCTGGTCGCTGATCCCCCCGATCTGCACCGAACCGAAATTGCCGAGCGAGATGCCGCCGGTCACGGTCTCGGCCTCCAGGGCGCTGGTCTGGGTTTCGATCACGTTGGCGCCGGTGCCGATCCCGCTCTGGGCGCTGAGGACGAGTTGGCCGGCGACGATGTCGGCGCCAGCATCGGCGCCGACCTCTGTGATCGGGCCGTTCGACACGAGCGTCACGGTGCCAGTCGAATGGATGCGGTTTACACTGATCGAATCCGGCGTCTCCGCCGCGTTGGTCAGGTTGCCGATCGTCAGGTTCGCGGCGCCCAGCGAGTCGGTGAGGTTGACGCTGATGTTCACGCCCGGCGTGGTGACGGTGAAGCCCAGCGAGTCCGCGGGATGGGCGAAGGTGAAGATGACGACGCCGTTGCCGTCCTTGATCACGGAGATGCCGTCGCCCGGTATCCCGTTGTCTTCCAAGCTGTAATTGCCGGGTGAGATGAAGATGAGGTTGAGCGGCATGAGACATCCTCCCTGATGTTCGGCCGGCGCAAAACAGGCGCCGGCGCAGGGAGTCGCACCGCACAGGTCCTTCGAAAAAGAAAGGAGGGACGTTGCGCGGCCGCAACTCCCCCCGCGGATGATCTACAGGCAAGCGGCGCGGTAGGCCAGAGGCTTTTCGCGCCGCTTGCTTCTCCCCTGTTCAGATCACCGTGAAGTCGCTGGCGGCGAGGCCGAGCCCGGGCGACAATGTGGCGAACTGCACCGCCGCGATGCCGCCGACCCCGTCCGCGTCGAAGGACAGGGCGCCCGTCGCATTGTTGTAGACGATCCGGTCGCTCGCATCGGCCGCCGCGCTGCCGACCACGAACGCGTCTCCGGACAGCGCCCCCGCGGCGAGGCCGGTGAAGATCGCGTTTTCCAGCGCGATCTTGTCCAGCCCGGTCTGGAAGCCGATCACCGTATCGACATTGCCGGCGCCCAGCAGGCTGGTGAAGGCATAGGTGTCCGCGCCGCCCTTGCCGTCGAGCATGTCGTTGCCATTGTTGCCGTTGAGGTAATTGGCGCCGGCATTGCCGAACAGGGTGTTGCCAAGCTCGTTGCCGATCAGGTCGATCGCCGCCGTGCCGGCATTGTCGTTGGTCGAGAGGATCTCGACCGACACGCCGCCGGCCAGGGTGTAGCTCAGGCTCGCGAAGATGCGGTCGTTGCCGCCGCCGCCCACCTCGGCGATCGTATCGGTGGCGCTGTCGACGAGGAAGCGGTCATCGCCGGTGCCGCCGTCCATGAAATTGGTGCCCGTGCCGCCGGACAGCAGATCGTTGCCGCCGCCGCCATAGAGCAAGTCATTGTCGGCGCCGCCGGAGAGCGTGTCGATGCCGTCCTTGCCGTCGAGCACGTCATCGCCCGCGCCGCCGTTGAGGATGTTGGCGCCGTTATTGCCCATGACCAGATTGGCGAATTCGTTGCCGGAGAGGTTGATCGCCCCCGTCCCGGTATTGAAGTCGGTGGACAGGATCTCGACCGACAGGCCGGCCGCGAGCGCATAGCTGACGCTCGCGAAGATCCGGTCGTCGCCGCTGGCGGCCGCGTCCACCACCGTGTCGGTGCCGTTGTCGACGAAATAGAGATCGTCGCCGATGCCGCCGTCCAGATAGTTGGTGCCGGAACCGCCATAGAGCTGGTCGTTGCCCTCGCGGCCGTAAAGCGAGTCGCCGTCGGCGCCGCCGGCCAGCACGTCATTGCCCTGCTTGCCGTCGAGCACGTCGCTGCCGCCGCCGCCGTTCAGCGCGTTGACGCCGGCATTGCCGATCACCGTATTGGCCTGATCGTTGCCGTTCAGGTTGATCGCGGCCGTCCCGGCATTGTCGGTGGTGGAGAGGATCTCCACCGAGGCGCCGAGGGTCAATGCATAGCCCACGCCGGCGAAGACCCGGTCATTGCCCTCGCCGACCGCCTCGATCACCGAGTCGCCGCCATTTTCGACGAAGAAGACGTCGTCGCCGAGGCCGCCGTCCAGATAATTGACCCCTGAGCCGCCATAAAGCTGGTCGTTGCCGTCGCGGCCGTAGAGCGAGTCGGCGTCATTGCCGCCGGACAGGATGTCGTTGCCCTCCTTGCCGTCCAGCGTGTCGGCGCCGCCGCCGCCGATCAGGGTGTTGAGGCCGGCATTGCCGATGATGGTGTTGCCGAGGCCGTTGCCGGTCAGGTTGATCGCCGCGGTGCCGGCATTGTCGGTGGTCGACAGGATTTCGATGTCGAGCGCGGCGCCGAGCGTGTAGCTGAACGCCGCCAGGATGCGGTCGGTGCCCTGGCCCGCGACCTCGATCACGGTGTCGCCGACATGGTCGATGAAGTAGATGTCGTTGCCGCCGAAGCCCTGCATCGTGTCCGCGCCGCCGCCGCCGTTCAGCATATTGGCGCCGGCATTGCCGAGCAGGGTGTTGGCGAGGCCGTTGCCGTTCAGGTTGATCGCCGTCGTGGCGGCCTGGTCGACCGTCCGCATGGTCTCGACCGAGACGAGCGCCGCGAGCGTGTAGCTGGACACGGCCGAGATCGTGTCATTGCCTTCGCCGGCCAGCTCCACGATCGCGTCGCCGATATCGTCCACCTCATAGATGTCGTCGCCGAGGCCGCCGGTCATCGTGTCGATGTTGAACCCGCCGATGAGCGTGTCGTTGCCGCCTTCGCCGATCAGCGTATCCCCCCCGAAACCGCCGGTCAGGATGTTGGCGTCGCCATTGCCGGTAAGCGTGTCGCTGGCGTTGGAGCCGATGATATTCTCGAAATTGGCGATCGTGTCGCCGGCGGCATCGCCGCCGCTCGCGCTGTTGGTCATGAGCGAGACGGTCACGGCCCCGATCGAGCTGCGATAATCGAGCGTGTCGATGCCGCCTTCGCCGTCCAGGTCGTCGCCGAGCGCGCCGCCGGAGACGGTATCGTTGCCGCCGCCGGCATCGACGGTGTCGGCGCCGTCCCGGGTGATGATGATGTTGTCGCCGGACGTACCGACGATCACGTCGCCGCCGTCGCCGGTGGTGACATTTTCGAAATTGGTGAAGAGCTCGCCGAAACTGGTCGCGCCGGTGGCGAGGTTGACCTCATAGGCGCCGCCCCAGCTGGTGGTGTCGACCGTGTCGATCCCGTCGCCGCCGTCGAGAATCTCGTTCACGCCGCTGGTCAGGCCGGCATAGACGATGTCGTTGCCGCCATCGCCGTAATAATGGCCCTCGCCGCCCGAATAGAGGATGTCGTTGCCTTCGTCGCCGTGAATGTCCTCCTCGGTGCCGTCGCCGCCATAGATGATGTCGTCGTCGTCGCCGCCATGGACGGTGTCGACGCCGGAGCCGGCATGAATGAGATCGTTGCCGATGCCGCCGTCGATCGTGTCGGCGCCGCCCTGGCCGAACAGATAATCGTCGCCGCCCTCGCCGTTGAGGATGTCCGCGCCCATCACCGTCGGCGACGCGGCGACCGCGTGGCCGGTGACGGACAGGTTGAGCAGGAAGGTGTTGTTCTCGGTGAAGGTCGAGCCCGGCCCGCCGCCGAACGGGCGGACGTTGATATAATAAGTGCCGGCGGCGACGGCCGTGTAGCTCACGAGCGGATCGTAGGAGGCTTGCGAATTCGGCGAGGAGGGAAAGGAGCCGAGCCCGCCGTCGGAGATCAGGCTGTCGTCGCCGCTGGCGAGCAGATTGCCGCCGGCGTCGTAAATGTCGACGACGAAGTCGCGGGAAGTGCCGAGGGCGGAGTTGGAGGCGAAATCGATGTCGACCGTCAGCGTCTGCCCGGCGCCGACATTGACCCTGAAATATTCGCTCTGCCCGATCGTCGCCTCGGCGATCGCGGTGGTGTGCGGCGTCGACGAGGTGCCGAAGAGCGGATTCTCGTCGAGCGTCCAGGTGCCGGTGAGAGAATCGAGGTTGAAGGCGGTGGCGATCGAACCGTTGAGGTAGGAGGCGTTCGGGATCCAGGTGTCGCTGCTGTCGCCCAGGACCCAGTCGTCGCCGTCGCCGGCATTGACCGTATTGTTGCTGGTGCCGGTCGAGCCCGCATAGGCGATGATGAAATCGTCCTCGACGGTGCCGATCATCGGCTGGCCGGTGTAGATCACGCTGTAGGGCATAAGGGCTACTCCTGGTCTGAAGCTCGGGAAGGCCGTGCGGCCGGGGACTCAGCTAGGAAAAGTGCGCGGGGAGCGGGCAGGGCAGGGGCCTCGGCATGGCGTGAACGGCGCTGCCGGGACCGGGACTCCGGACCTCGCGGTCGCAAGGCCGGGCGAAGAGACGCTTCAGCGGCATTCGTTTCTCCCCGACGACATGCCGGTCTGTCCGGCCGCGGCAGATGCAACGCCAACCAACGGAAACAACGCGGTGAGAAAGGCCGCGAACGCTCTTCGATGCAGACAACGAAGGGGCGCCGCGAACGCAACTCACCCCTGCGCCGGCTATCTTACAGCCGGCGCGCCAATCATGTCAGCCCTAAAATGACGGCGTCGAAACGATCAGATCACGCCGGTTTTCTTGCCCGCCGCCTCGAACATGGCGAGGATTTCGCCGACCTGCGCGTCGCTATGCTCGGCGCAGAGCGAGCAACGCAGCAGGGTCATGCCGGCCGGCGTCGCGGGCGGACGGGCGAGGTTCACGTAAAGGCCCTCGGCGAGCAGGGCCTCCCACATGGCGGCGCCTTTCTCCAGATCGGGCATGATCACGGCGATGATCGCGGACTGGGGCTCGTCGGTGCCGAGCTGGAAGCCGAGCGCCTTGAGGCCGGCATGGAGGCGCTTCGAATTCTCCCAGAGATGCGCGCGCTTGTTCGAGCCGTGCATGAGCTTGCGGATCGAGGTGGCGGCGGTGGCGACCACGCTGGGCGGCAGCGAGGCGGTGAAGACATAGGGGCGGCAGACTAGCCGCAGGATCTCGAACTTCGGATGGTTGGAGACGCAGAAGCCGCCGACCGTGCCGACGCTCTTGGAGAAGGTGCCGATCACGAAGTCGACATCGTCCAGCACGCCCTGCGCCTCGGCGACGCCGCGCCCGTTCTCGCCGATGAAGCCCATCGAATGCGCCTCGTCGACGAGCACCATCGCGCCCGCGGCCTTCGAGACGGCGATCATCTCCTTCAGCGGGGCAACGTCGCCGAGCATCGAATAGACGCCCTCGAGCACGACCAGCTTGCCCGCGCCCGCGGGGATGCGGGCGAGGCGCTTTTCGAGCGCGCTTATGTCGTTGTGGCGGAAGGGGACGATCTCCGCGTCGCCCATCTTGCAGCCGTCGTAGATCGAGGCATGGCTGTCGATGTCGAGGACGATATAGTCGCCCTTGCCGGCTATGGTGGAGATGATGCCGAGATTGGCCTGGTAGCCGGTCGAGAAGACCATGGCATGGTCCATGGCGTAGAAGTCCCTCAGCGCCTCCTCGCAGGCCTTGTGGCCGGCATAGGTGCCGTTGAGGACGCGGCTGCCCGTCGTGCCCGAACCATATTCGTCCAGCGCCTGCTTGCCGGCGGCGATGACGTCGTCGTCGAACGTCATGCCCATATAATTGTAGGTGCCGAGAAGGATGGTCTCCTTCCCGTTGCAGATCGCCCGGGTGGGGGAGAGCACCTTCTCCATGACCAGCCCGAACGGATCCTTGACCCCGGTGGCGAGCAGGCCCTCGCGGATCTGGATCAGGGGATCGAACTTGCTGAACAGATCGACGGCGCCCGCGGGGGCGTCCGCCGCGACGGGATTCGTGCTCATCCCTCGGTCCTCAGGCTCTCCACCGCGTCGACGAGCTGGCCGACGGTCTCGATCTCGGCCTGTTGGCTCATCGTGATCAGGATGTCGAACTCGTCCTCCACATTGGCGACGAAGTCCATCACCACCAGGCTGTCCCATTCGAGATCGCCGGCGAAGGTGGTGGTTTCCTTGAGGTCGACGCCCTTCTTGTTGAACGGCTCGATCAGGCGCGCGACCTTGTCGAAGGTCTCATCTCTGTCGGTCATGCTGGTCCTTTAGGTTTCCAGCGCCGCCCTGCCAAGCGATTGCGGCAGGAAAGGGGCTTCTTCGCGGTGGAAGAAGCCCCTCCCGAACGGGTCACAAGACGATGAAGTCGCTGGCGATCAGCGCCGCCGGGGGCTGCAGCGTGGCGAAGTGCACCGCCGCGCCCGCCCCGTCGCCGTCGGCGTCGTAGAAGAGCTGCCCCGTCGCCGCATTGTAGATGATCCGGTCGTCCGCGTCGTGGGCCGCCGCGCCGACGTGGAAGGCGTTCGCGTCGAACGCGCCCTTGCTGCCGGTGCCGGCGAAGATGCCGCCGTGCAGCGCGATCCGGTCGAGGCCCGCCTCGAAGTCCGCGATCAGATCGACATGGCCGCCGCCGATCGCGGCGGTGAACTGGAAGATGTCGTTGCCGACGCCGCCATAGAGGATGTCGTTGCCGAGCCCGCCGTCCAGCGTGTCCGCGCCCTCCTTGGCGTCGAGCACGTCATTGCCGGCGCCGCCGCTCAGCACGTTGGCGCCGGCATTGCCGATGACCAGGTTGGCGAGCGCGTTGCCGGTGAGGTTGATCCCTGCGGTCCCGGCATTGTCGGCGGTCGACAGTATCTCGACCGATACGCCCGCGGCCAGCGTGTAGCTGGTGCTCGCGAACACGCGATCGGCGCCCTCGCCGGCGAATTCGAGGACCAGATCGGCGCCGCTCTCGACAATGTAGCGATCGTCGCCGAGGCCGCCCTCCAGATGGTTGGTCCCGGTGCCGCCGGACAGCGTGTCGCTGCCCGCGCCGCCATGGAGCGTGTCATCGTCGGCGCCGCCATAGAGCGTGTCGTTGCCGTCCTTGCCGTCCAGCAGATCGTTGCCCGCGCCGCCGTTCAGGATGTTGGCGCCGGCATTGCCGAAGATGGTGTTGCCGAACTCGTTGCCGGTGAGGTCGATGGCGGCGGTGCCGGCATTGTCGGTCGTGGACAGGATCTCCACCTCGGCGCCCGCCGTCAGCGCGAAGCTGAGCGCGGCGAAGACGCGGTCATTGCCTTCGCCCGAAAGCTCCGCGACCGTGTCCGTGGCGCTCTGGACGATGTAGCGGTCGTCGCCGCCGCCGCCGGCGAGGCGGTTGGTGCCCGCGCCGCCATAGAGGGTGTCGCCGCCGCCGCGGCCGTAGAGCGTGTCGTCGTCGGCGCCGCCATGGAGCGTGTCGTCGCCCTCCTTGCCGTCGAGCAGGTCGTTGCCCGCGCCGCCGCGCAGCACATTGGCGCCGGCATTGCCGAAGACGCTGTTGGCAAGCGCGTTGCCGGTGAGGTCGATGGCGGCGGTGCCGGCATTGTCGGTGGTGGACAGGGTCTCCACGGAGAGCCCCGCCGCGAGCGTGTAGCTGAGCGCCGCGAAGATGCGGTCGGTGCCGTTGCCGGCGGTCTCGACCACCACGTCCGCCAAGCTGTCGACGACATAACCGTCGTCGCCGTCCTGGCCGGTCATCGTGTCGTCGCCGCCGCGGCCGTCCAGGATGTTGTTGCCGTCATTGCCGGTGAGCTGGTTGGCGTCGTTATTGCCGGTGAGGTTGATCGCGGCGGCGCCGGACGCGGCCTCGATCGCCTCGACCGAGGCGCCGGCGCCCAGCTGCCAGGAGACGGAGGCGATCACCCGGTCATTGCCTTCGCCCGCGGCCTCGATGACAGAGTCGGCCGCATTGTGGACGTAATATAGGTCGTCGCCGCCACGGCCGGTCATCACGTCCCCGCCGCCGGCGCCGTCTAGATTATTGGCGCCGTCATTGCCGGTCAGGCTGTTCGTGCCGGCGGTGCCGGTCAGGTTGATCTGGTCGGTTCCCGCCGCCGCCTCCAGCGCCTCGATCGAGCTGCCGGCGGTCAGGCCGTAGGAGAGACTGACGACGACGCGGTCATTGCCCTCGCCCGCATTCTCCACGACCACGTCGCCGGCATCGTCGACATAATAAGTGTCGCTGCCGTCGCCGCCGGTCATCGTGTCGGCGCCGGCGCCGCCGTCCAGCATGTTGGCGCCGGCATTGCCGAGCAGGCTGTTGGCGTCGGCATTGCCGGTGAGACCGATCGCGGCATTGCCCGCGGCCGCCTCGAGCGTTTCGATCGACACCCCGTTGGCGAGGGTCCAGGACGCCGAGGCGACGACGCGGTCATTGCCGCCGCCCGGCCCCTCGACCACCACATCGCCGGCATTGTCGACCCGATAGACGTCGTTGCCGCCGAGGCCCGCCATCGTATCCGCGCCGGCGCCGCCGTCGAGGTCGTTGACGCCATTATTGCCCGAAAGATTGTTGCCGCCGCTATTGCCGGTGAGGTTCAGCGCCGTGACGCTCGAGGGGTCGACGGCCTCGGCATTCTCGATCGAGCTGCCTTCGGTGAGCGTGTAGGACGTCGAGACGCGGACGGTGTCGCTGCCGCCGCCGTCGAACTCGGTGACCGTGTCGCCGGCATTGTCGAGATAATAGATGTCGTCGCCGGTGCCGCCCGTCATCGCGTCGGCGCCGATGCCGCCGATCAGCACGTCATTGCCGCCGCCGCCATCGAGCACGTCATTGCCGTCCGCGCCGTCGAGCACATTGTTGCCGCCGTCGGCGGTGAGCTCGTCGTCGAAGGACGAGCCGATCACGTTCTCGACGTTGCGCAGCGTGTCGAGCAGCGGGATGCCGAGCACGGACATGAACACGGTGACGCCGCTGTCGCGGGCCGCGAAGGAGACGGTGTCGATGCCGTCGCCGCCGTCGAAATCCTCGGCGACGCCGAGATCCGAGGCGATCATCAGGTCGTTGCCGATGCCGCCATTGTAGAGCGAGAGGTTGGTCGCGGCGCCCGGGCCGCCGATCAGGATGTCGTTGCCGTCGCCGCCGATCAGGACGTCGTCGCCGTCGCCGCCGTCGATCACGTCATGGCCGTCACCGCCCGCAATCGTGTCGAGGCCGCCGAAGCCGTTGATCGTATCGTCTTCCGAAGTCCCGATCAGGATGTCGGGAAGAAAGGTGCCGTTGATGATCGCCATAAGTAAATCCCCCGCTCTCGGCGCCCTGGCGCCTATTAATTATTAGAAGACCGTAACGATTTGTCTTTCCCGGTTCTCTATCTCGCGCGCTTATTTTTATTGCGTAACTCTAATACGCGGAAACTACTGCACCGAAAGCCAAAGATTGGGGGCAAGGATCATAGCGGAAGATAGTGCGTCTCGACGACCGGCGCGCGCCACGACGCAAGGGCGCAGAACTGGCCGGACATCTCCCCTCCCTTACGGCGTTACCGTTGCTGATCTTTGTTAAGGATAACCGGCGGGGATGCAAGCGGGGCAAAGAAAAGTCCCGGGCCGCTGCGGGGAGCGGCCCGGGACCCAGTCCTCGGATCGGGCAGGGTGATCAGATCACGAGGAAATCGCTGGCGGTGATCGTCGGCGCGTTCTGCAGCGTGGCGAACAACACCGCCGCGCCCGAACCATTGCCGTCGCCGTCGTAGAAGAGCTGACCGGTGCTCGCATTGTAGATGATCCGGTCGTCCGCATCGTGCGCGGCGGTGCCGGTGTGGAAGGCATTGGGGTTGAGCGTCCCGAGCCCGCCGATCGCGGCGAACACCGCATCGTCCAGCGCGATCTTGTCGGCGCCCGCCTCGAAATCCACCACCAGATCGACGTTGCCGGCGCCGGTCGCGGAGGTGAACTGGAAGGTGTCGGCACCGACGCCGCCCTGCAGGACGTCGTTGCCCGCCCCGCCGTTGAGCGTGTCGCTGCCCTCCTTGCCGTCGAGCAGATCGTTGCCGGCCGCGCCGCTGAGGACGTTGACGCCCGCATTGCCGAAGACGGTGTTGGCCTGCTCGTTGCCGTTCAGGTTGATCGCATTGGTCCCGGCGTTAAACTCGGTCGACAGGACCTCGACCGACATGCCGCCCGCCAACGTGTAGCTGGTGCTGGCGAAGACGCGGTCGGCGCCCTGGCCCGCCAGCTCCATCACCACGTCCGTGGCGCTGTCGACGACATAGCGGTCGTCGCCGGCGCCACCGTCCAGGTAGTTGGTGCCCGCGCCGCCGGAGAGCAGATCGTTGCCCTCGCGGCCGAACAGGGTGTCGTCATTGGCGCCGCCATAGAGGCTGTCGTTGCCCTCCTTGCCGTCGAGCAGATCATTGCCCGCGCCACCGCTCAGCTGGTTGGCGCCCGCATTGCCGAAGATCATGTTGGCAAGCGCGTTGCCGGCCAGGTTGATCGCGGCCGTGCCGGCATTGTCGGTCGTGGACATGGTCTCGACCTCGGCGCCTGCGGTCAGCGTGTAGCTCACGCTGGCGAAGACCCGGTCATTGCCCTGGCCGACGCCCTCGACGATCACATCGGAGCTGCTGTCGACGATATAGCGGTCGTCGCCGGCGCCTCCGTCGAGATAGTTGGTGCCCGACCCGCCGGAGAGCAGATCGTTGCCGGCGCGCCCATAGAGCGTGTCGTTGCCCGTGCCGCCGCTGAGCGTGTCATTGCCTTCCTTGGCGTCAAGCAGGTCGTTGTCGCCGCCGCCGTTCAGGACGTTGGCGCCCGCATTGCCGATGATCATGTTGGCCAGCTCGTTGCCGGTCAGGTTGATCGAAGCCGTGCCGGCATTGAAGTCGGTCGACAGGGTCTCGACCGAGACGCCCGCCGCCAGCGCGTAGCTCGCGCTCGCGAAGACGCGGTCATTGCCCTCGCCGGCCACCTCGACCACCGTGTCGGCGGCGCTGTCGACGACATAGCGGTCATCGCCCTGATGGCCCGCCATCGTGTCGATGCCGCCCTTGCCGTCCAGCAGGTTGGCGCCGGCATTGCCGACAAGGCTGTTGGCCTCGTCATTGCCGGTGAGGTTGATCGGGTCGGTGCCCGCGGCCGCCTCGAGCGTCTCCACCGAGCCGCCCGCGCCGAGCGTGTAGGAGAAGCTCGCGACGATGCGGTCATTGCCGCCGCCCGGCGCCTCGACCACGACGTCGCCAGCATCGTCGACGAGATAGGTGTCTTCGCCGAGACCGCCGGCCATGGTGTCGGCGCCGCCCGCGCCGTTCAGAATGTTGGCGCCGTCATTGCCGACGAGGCTGTTGGCGTCGGCATTGCCGGTGAGGTTCACCGCCGCCGTGCCGGCCGCAGCCTCCAGCGATTCCACCGAGACGCCCGCGCCGAGCGTCCAGGCGGTGCTGGCGATCACCCGGTCGTTGCCGCCGTTCGGCGCCTCGACCACCACGTCATTGGCGTCGTCGACATAATAGATGTCGTCGCCGTCCAGGCCGGCCATCGTGTCGGCGCCGCCGGCGCCGTCCAGGCTGTTGGCCCCGGCATTGCCGGTGAGGCTGTTGGCGTCGGCATTGCCGGTGAGGTCGATGGGATCCGTGCCTGCGGCCGCTTCCAGCGCTTCCACGGAGCCGCCCGCGCCGAGCGTGTAGGAGAAGCTGGCGACGATGCGGTCATTGCCTTCGCCCGCATTCTCGACGACCACATCCCCGGCATTGTCGACATGATAGGTGTCGTCGCCGAGACCGCCGGCCATGGTGTCGGCACCGCCGCCGCCGTTCAGCACGTTGGCGCCGTCATTGCCGACCAGGCTGTTGGCGGCGCTGTTGCCAGTCAGATTGACGGGGTCGGTGCCGGCAGCCGCTTCCAGCGATTCCACCGAGACACCCTCGCCGAGGGTCCAGGCTGCGCTGGCGATCACCCGGTCGTTGCCGCCGCCCGGCGCCTCGACCACCACGTCGCCGGCATCGTCGACATAATAAGTGTCGTCGCCGCCGAGGCCCGCCATCGTGTCCGCGCCGCCGCGGCCGTCGATGATGTTGGCGCCGTTATTGCCGGTGAGGTTGTTGTTGCCGTTATTGCCGGTGAGGTTGATGGGGGTCGTGCCCGACGGATCGGCCAGTTCGACATTCTCGATCGAGCTGCCTTCGGTGAGCGTGTAGGACGTCGAGACGCGGACGGTGTCGTTGCCGCCGCCGTCGAACTCGGTGACGGTGTCGCCGGCATTGTCGATATAATAGATATCGTCGCCGGTGCCGCCGGTCATCGCGTCGGCGCCGATGCCGCCGATCAGCACATCGTTGCCGCCGCCGCCGTCGAGCACGTCATTGCCGTCGGCGCCGTCGAGCACATTGTTGCCGCCATCGCCGGTCAGTTCGTCGTCGAAGGACGAGCCGATCACATTCTCGACGTTGCGCAACGTGTCGAGCAGGGGGATGCCCAGCACGGACAGGAAGGTGGTCACGCCGAAGTCGCGCGCGGCGAAGGAGACGGTGTCGATGCCGTCGCCGCCATCGAAATCCTCGGCCACACCGATGTCGGAGGCGATCATCAGGTCGTTGCCCTGGCCGCCATTGTAGAGCGACAGCAAGGTCGCCGCGCCGAAGCCGCCGATCAGGATGTCGTTGCCGTCGCCGCCGATGAGCACATCGTCGCCGTCGCCGCCGTCGAGCACGTCATTGCCGTCGCCGCCCGAAATCGTGTCGAGGCCGCCGAAGCCGTTGATCGTATCGTCTTCCGAAGTCCCGATCAGGATGTCGGGAAGAAAGGTGCCATTGATAATCGCCATTATTGCCTCCGATGGCAGTCGCGCCACCCCGGAGAGCAAGATGAGACTGAGTCGGTTAAGAGTCCCTAAATAGAATAGTAAGCAGAAAGCAAGTTAACTTGATCAATGTAAAGATTGGAAGTAATAAACTTGATGATTGTTAATTAAGACAAGTCTCCTTTGATTCGTCATCATTGATGAATCATAAGTAACACTCCTGGAACGAAGACTCGTCCATTTCGGAGCAACTTGGATCAAGGAGTGGGCGACGTCGATCCGAAGACCGGCGCCGCCCGAATCCGGCCCCTCGTCAGATCACGAGGAAGTCACTTGCGGCGAGGTTCAGGCCGCCGGCGAGCGTGGCGAACTGGACCGCCGCGCCGGCGCCGCTGCCGTCGGCATCGAAGCTCAGGGCGCCGGTGGCCGCATTGTAGAGGATGCGGTCGCTGCCGTCGGCCGCCGCCGCGCCGGTGTGGAAGGCGGCGGCATTGAGCTGGCCGAGCCCGCCGATCCCGGCGAAGACGGCGTCGTCGAGCGCAATCCTGTCCAGGCCCGCCGTGAAATCGCCGATCGCATCGACATTGTTGGCGCCGAGCGCGGCGGTGAAGGCGAAGAGGTCGGCGCCGGTGCCGCCCCAGAGCGTGTCGCTGCCCGCGCCGCCGTCGAGCCGGTCGGCGCCGTCCTTGCCGTCCAGCAGATCGGCGCCGCCGCCGCCGCTCAGCGCGTTGGCGCCGGCATTGCCGAACAGCGTGTTGGCCAGCTCGTTGCCGATCAGGTCGATCGCCGCCGTGCCGGCATTGTCGCCGGTCGAGAGCGTCTCCACCGAGACGCCGGCCGCCAAGGTGTAACTGACGCTCGCGAAGATCCGGTCGGCGCCCTCGCCGGCCAGCTCCACCACCGTGTCGGCGGCATTGTCGACGACGTAACGGTCGTCGCCGGCGCCGCCCTCGAGATAGTTCTTGCCGGAGCCGCCCGCGAGCAGATCGTTGCCGGCGCGGCCGTAGAGGATATCGTCATTGGCGCCGCCGGAGAGGATGTCATTGCCTTCCTTGCCGTCGAGCACGTCATTGCCGCCGCCGCCGGTCAGGGCGTTGGCGCCGGCATTGCCGAGCATCGTGTTGGCCAATTCGTTGCCGGTGAGGTCGATCGCCGCGGTGCCGGCATTGTCGGTCGTGGACAGGGTCTCCACCGACACGCCCGCGCCGAGGACATAGCTCGCTCCCGCGAAGACGCGGTCATTGCCCTGGCCGGCCGTCTCGACGACCGTATCCAGGCTGCTGTCGACCATGTAGCGGTCGTCGCCCAGCCCGCCGGCCATCACGTCGCTGCCGCCGCGGCCGTCGAGCATGTTGGCGCCGTCATTGCCGACCAGCCGGTTGGCGAATTCGTTGCCGGTAAGGTTGATCGCCGCGCCGCCCGGGGCGGCGGGCGCCGCTTCCAGGGTCTCGACGGAAATGCCCGTAGCGAGCGCATAGCTGACCGAGGCGATCACGCGGTCGTTGCCGCCGAACGCATAGTCCAGCACCAGATCGGCCGCTTCGTCGACATAATAGAGATCGTCGCCGAAGCCGCCGTCCATGCGGTCGATGCCGGCGCCGCCCCTGATCGTGTCGTTGCCGTCATTGCCTTCGAGCCAGTCATTGCCGGCCCCGCCGTTGACGGCGTCGTCGCCGCCGCCGCCGGAGGCGCGGTCGTCGCCGGCATCGCCCGTGAAGCTGTCGTTGAAGCGGCTGAGCGTGTATTTCTCGATCGAGAAATAGCTGTCGGCCGAGGCGGCGCCGAAGTTGCGGCCGGAGGGAAGGTCGATCGCCAGGCCGAAGGTCGAGCGGGCATAGGTCACCTCGTCGAAGCCCTCGCCGCCGAGCAGGATGTCGGTGCCGATGCCGCCTTCCAGCACGTCATTGCCGTCGCCGCCGTCAAGCCGGTTGATGCCCGCGCCGCCGGAGAGGATGTCGTCGCCGGCCAGGCCGTAGACCACGTCGTCCAGGTCGCCGCCGATGAAGCGGTCGTTGAAGCGGCTGAGGCTGATCTGCTCGATCTCCTCGAAGGTGTCGCCCTGCGCCTCGCCGCTATGGCCGCCGGTGAGCAGGTTGAGCGAGATGCCCGAAAGCGCATTGGCATAGGTGACCTCGTCGCGGCCCGCGCCGCCGATCATCCGGTCGGCGCCGAGGCCGCCCTCGAAAAGGTCGTCGCCGCCGCTGCCGCGCAGGATGTCGTCGCCGCCGAAGCCTTCGAGATAGTCGCTGCCGTCCGTGCCCATGGCGCGGTCGTTGCCGTCGGTCAGATAGTCGGTGGAGCGGAAGCGCTGGGTGAAGATGTCGCCATTGCCGTAGCTGACGATGAAGCTGCCGTCGCCGAGCAGGGCAATGTCCGGGCGGGTCTGGAGGATTGGGACATCCTCGGCGATCGGCCAGGCGTCGCCCAGGGCGTTGCCGAACGCGTCATAATTGCGGACCATGATCATGAAGCTGGACTGGAAGGTGATCGCGAACCCGCCGTCCGCGGTCGCGGCGATCGCCGGGACGGTCGCATTCGCCATGGCGATGCCGGCGGTGACCACGAATTCGGCGCCGATCTTCTGGCCGTCGAACGTGTAGCGCTGCGCGTAGACGTCGCTGCGCTGCCCGCCGGGATCCAGATGGTCCCAGGCGACGACGAAGGAGCCGTCGGCCAGCGTGACGACGACCGGGCGGCGCTGCAGGCCTTCATCGGTGGCGTTGACCATGACCTCGGGGCCAATCTTCGCGCCATTGGCGTCGAAGCGCTGCATGAAGATGTCGAAATCGCCGTCGCCGGGATTGGCGCACCAGGTGGCGACGAAGCCGCCGTTGATCTTGTCGGCGGCGATGCTGGGCGTGGCGATGGCGCCGGCCGGGCCGCTATTGACCATGAACTGGTCGCCGACCGCGGCGGTTCCGGTCGCGTTGAAGAGGCGCGCGAAGACGCCGGTCTCGCCGGGGGTGTTGCTCGTCGCCTGCCAGGTAACGAGCAGATTGCCGTTGGACAGGCGGGTGATCTGCGAGGTCTCCTCGCTGCCCGCCGTCGTCATGTTGACCTGGAGTTCCTGCCCGGCGGAGCCGCCGCCCAGCGAGAAGGTCTTCATGTAGACGCCGGTGAAGGCCTGATCGATGCTGGTCCAGGTGACGGTGAACAGGCCGCCGGCGCCGCCGATCACGTCGGCGTCGACCTTGAAGCCGGTCGGATTGGTCGCGAGGATGAACTCCTGGCCGATCTTGCTGCCGTCATAGGCATAGCATTGGCCGAACAGGCCGCTCTCGGAGGGGAATTGCGGGTTGGCGCCCGGGCCCTGCCAGATCACGACATAGCCGAAACCCGGAATGTCGGCGACGGTCGATTGACCCTGGCTGTTCGCGGTGGTGGTGTTGACCAGGACGGGGGGCGTTCCATTGGTAAGCGGCACAAGTTCCTCCATGCGGGCGCGCCTCACGCGGCCCGTTTTCACGATGTTGATCCAGTGGCGCCGGCCCGGTCTCCGCGGGGGAGTCGGAACCTGAACCGGCTTTCAGATGAAAGGTGTATTAGCCGGACCGTACGGCGGCTCACCCGCGCTGCGATGAAGCTGCTGGGCCGGACGACGGATGGTGAAGGCCGGAGACGAAGGCGGCACCCGGCACGACGAAGCTGTGGGAGATATTCGTAAAACGAAGAGAAATTGCTGTCGTGCAAGAATTAATCTCGATCAACCTGCGACACGTTGCCGATCTTGTCTCGGCCGAATCGCACCTTGGCAGGGCGGCGGAAGCCGTGCCATGACGCTCCGGGGCGTGAACGGGGACAGTTGCGTGACGGAAAGAACAGACGAGGGCGCGCCCGACGCGACGAGCCAAATCTATCCGCCAAATGCGGTCCATCTGATGCGCACGGCCCAACTCGCGCAGCTACAGCTGTCCGCCATGGCGGACGCGAAGGCGAGCCTGCTGATGGGGGCGACCTTCGTCATCTTCACCATCACCATCGGCCAGGCGCGGGACGGCCTGCCGCCCCTGCCGCTGCTGATCCTGGGCGGCGCCGCCTTCTTCGCCGCGATCTTCGCCGTGCTGGCGGTGATCCCGATGACCAGCGGCAAGCGCAAGGGCGGCCGGCCGAACATCCTCTTCTTCGGCACGTTCAGCCATATGGCGGAAGACGCTTTCATCGAGGAGATGACAGGGCGGCTGACGACCGAGGACAGCATCTACCGGACGATGGCGCGGGACATCCACCAGGCGGGAACGGTGCTGGAGACCAAGAAATACCGGCTGCTGAGCTGGGCCTATCGCATCTTCCTGCTCGGCCTGGTGGCGAGCGGCGCGGCGTTCGTCATCCGGTTCGTCTAGCTAGAGCCAGCCCTGCTCCTGATACCATAAGGCCGTGGCCTTGAGCCCGGTCTGCGTGCGGATGGCGGGGGTCCAGAGGCTCTCGGGCGGGCGGGCCCCGGCGGCGACCACCCAGTCGGGATGGCAGAAATAGCGGGCCCGGTCCGGGGTCAGCTTGGCCTTCGAGCGGCGGACGAGCCGGTCGAGGCGGGCGGCGCCCTTGACCACGGCCTTGGGCATGGCGACGGTGGCGGGGCGCTTGCCGAAGACGCGGCCCAAGGTGCGGGCGAAGTGGCGGTGGTCCCAGCCGTCGGGCGTGCCGTCGTCCGGCTCGTAGGTCTGGCCCACGGAATCGGGCGCAGCGACGAGCGCGAGGATCAGGCCGCAGAGATCCTCGACATGAATGACCGAGAAGCGGCCCTTGGGCGGAAGGGCGACGAGGCCGCGTTTCGCCATCTTGAACAGTTCGAAGGTCTCGCGGTCGCCGGGGCCGTAAATGGCTGGCGGGCGCAGCACCGTCCAGTCGAGGCCGGAGGCAGCGACCACCCGTTCGGAGCGCGCCTTGGACCAGCCATAATCGCTGAGGTCGGGCTCGCGCGCGGCGAGGCTGGAAATGTGGATGAAGCGGCGCAGGCCGGCGGCGCGGGCGGCGTCGACCGTCGCGGCGGTCCCGCCGACATTGACCGCCTCGAAGCCGGCGCGGTCGGGCGCGTTGATCAGCCCGGCGATGTGGATGACGACGTCGGCATGATCGCAGAGCGCGGCGAGGCTCTCCGGCCGGTCCAGCGCGCCTTCGATCCATTCGATGCCCGGCTCGGCCGGCCGCCAGCCGCGCGTGAGGGCGCGGACCGGATAGCCCGCGGCCCGCGCGGCCTTGAGCAGGTGCCCGCCGACGAAGCCGGTGCCGCCGGTGATCGCGAGGGTGGGGAGGGGGTCGGTCACCGGACGTCTCCGCCCGGCACGACCGGGTTTTGTCGATCCGCCCCGCTCATAGCGGCGACCACCCGGGCTCCTCCGCATCGCCGACGCCTTCGCGCCTGATCGCGCCGAGCTCGGGCAGGATCGCATCGAGGATCGCGTCGACCCCTTCGCCGGTCGCGCCCGCGACGATGAAGACGGGCCGGCCGCTCTCCTCCGCCAGTTCGGCGGCGAGCGCGTCGGCCAGTTCCTGGTCGATCGTGTCGGCCTTGTTCAGGCAGGCCAGCTCCAGCTTTTCGTCCAGGCCGGCGCCGTAATTCTCCAACTCGGTGCGGACGGTGCGATAGGCGTCCGCCACGTCCTCATTATTGGCGTCGACGAGGTGGATGAGGATGCGCGTGCGTTCGATATGGCCGAGGAAGCGGTCGCCGATCCCGGCGCCTTCGGCGGCGCCCTCGATCAGGCCCGGAATGTCGGCGATGACGAAGTCGACGCCCTTGTGGCGGACCACGCCGAGCTTCGGGTGGAGCGTGGTGAAGGGATAGTCGCCGACCTTGGCCTTGGCGTTGGAGACGGCGTTGATGAAGGTGGACTTGCCGGCATTGGGCAGGCCGACCAGGCCGGCATCCGCGATCAGCTTCAGCCGCAGCCAGACCCAGAGTTCCTCGCCGGGCCAGCCGGTGCCGTGCTGGCGGGGCGCGCGGTTGGTCGAGGTCTTGTAGCTGGCATTGCCGCGGCCGCCGTCGCCGCCCCGGAGCAGGACGATGCGCTGGCCGACCTCGGTGAAGTCGGCGAGCACGGTCTCGCGCTCGTCGTCCAGCACCTGCGTGCCGACGGGCACCTTGATCACCAGATCGTTGCCGCCGGCGCCGGTCATGTTGGAGCCGGCGCCGCCGGTCCCGCGCGGCGCCTTGAAATGCTGCGTGTAGCGGAAATCGATGAGCGTGTTCAGGCCCTCGACCGCCTCGAAGACGATGTCGCCGCCCTTGCCGCCATTGCCGCCGTCGGGCCCGCCATATTCGATGAACTTCTCGCGCCGGAAGGACACGGCGCCGGGGCCGCCCGCGCCGGAGCGGATGAAGATCTTGGCCTGGTCGAGGAAATGCATGCGGGGGCATGTAGGGCACGCCCCGCCGCATCGCCAGCCTTAACGGGGACTCGGCGCGCCTGCGCGACCGCAAGCCCGGCCGGCGTCACGGTCCCGTGAAGCCCGGCGCCCGGGCCTGGGCAAGCACGAAGGTGAAGGCGTCGGTCCACGTCTCGATCAATTGTTCGTTGGCCGAGCCGATACCGTGACCGGCTTCCGGATCGGTGCGGATCAGGACGAGGCGGCGGCTGCCGAAGCGGTCGAGCGCGCGGGCGGCATATTTGGCGGACATCCAGGGCGCAACCCGGCGGTCGTTGAGGCCGACGAGCAGCAGGGTGTCCGGCGTGTCGTTCGCCCTGGCGAGCATCTGGTAGCTGTCCTGCGTCATCAGCGCGTTGAAGCCGGCTTCCACGTTCGGATCGCCCATCTCGGCATATTGGTTGGGGCCGTTGGGCGCGACCGCGAGCCGGGTCGGGTTGAGGATCGCGACATTGGCGATCAGCCCGGCGAAGAGCTCCGGCCGGCGCAGGGCCGCGGGCGGGGCGAGCAGGCCGCCGGCGCTGGTGCCCATCACGGTCAGCCGGCTCGAGGAGGTCAGGCGCAGCTGGATCAGCCGCTCGGCGCAGGCGATCAGATCGGCCTGGGCATTGGGCTTGTTGGCCTCGCGGCCGCCCTCATGCCAGGCGCGGCCGCGCTCGCTGCCCCCGCGCGTGCCGCAGAAGACCACGGCGCCGCCTTCGGCGACCAGCCCGAAATAGAAGCGGGAGTAGAAGGGCTCGGCCACATTGGAGCCGTAGGCGCCATAGCCTTCGAGCAGGATCGGCAGCGAACCGTCGCGCGGCGCATATGCGGGCAGCAGGATCGCCATCGGCACGCGCGTACCGTCGGCGCTCACCGCCTCCTCGCGCAGCTGGGTCGCGCCAGCGAGTCCGCCATAACTGGCCGAATCCATTCCGAGCGAGGCAATGACGCCGCCCTCGGCGCGATACCAGCGCGTCGCCGTGAACCAGTCCTCCATGCCGAAGGTGATGGAGCGGCCGTCGCTGCTGGTGTTGAAGGCCGCGGCGGAGCCCTGGAGCGGGAGCGTCAGGCGCCGGGCGGGGCCGCGGGCCGGAAGGTAGACGATCTGCGAGAGGCCGTCGCGCTGGCCCTGGACGTAGAGCCCGTCCCGGGTCACGGCCATGCCGCCCAGCACCAGCTCGCCGGCGGGCAGGGCCGGAGTCGCCGCGGCGAAAGCGCCGGGGCGGGCCAGATCAAGCTTGAGGACCTCGCCGTTCGGATTGTTGCGGGTGGTGAGCAGATAGAGCGTGTCGCCGCTCAGCGCCGCATTCTGGACGCGGTCTTCATAGGAGGCGATCACCCGCCAGTTGGGCCGGCCGGCGGCGATATCCGCCCGGCGCGCGACGAGGACCCGGAAATCGGCGCGGGCGCCGCCGACGCTGCCGATCAGCCAGTCGCTGGGGCCGGCGTCGAAAATGCCCGGCCAGTCCTGCGGCGTGAGGGTGGGCGTTCCGGGTACGTCCATGCCAAGCAAAGGCGTGTCGCCGGCGCCGCCGACATTCTCGCCAAGCCGGTGGAGCATCACGCGCTGGCGCTGGATCGGATCCGGCTGCGGGCCGAGGATCGTGTAGGTCATCACCCGCTCGTCGAGCCAGGTCACCCTGTTCTCGCCCCAGATATTGTCGAGCCGGTCGTCCAGAGTGCGGCCGCTGGCGACGTCGATGAAGCGGATGCTGCCCGCCTCCGCGCCGCCCTCGGCGGTGTGCAGAGCCACCGTCCGGCCCGCCGGCGAGACGCTGTAGCTGTTGATTGCCGCGCCGCGCCGGCCGCCGGCTTCGGGATCGTAGAGGATCCGCTCGGTGCCGTCCGCGGCCCGCACGACCAATTTGGCGAGCTGCGCGCCCGCGTCGGTCCGGCGGTAGAAGACGAGGCCGCCCGCTTGCCTCAGATCGGAATTGCGGACGCCAGCCTGGACTCCGGCCGCGACCCGTGCGCGCAGCCGCGCGCGGCCGGGGAGGGCGGCCAGCCGGGCGACGGTGTGCGTGCTCGACTGGCGGATGAAGGCCTCGACATCGGCGGCCCGCTCGGCTCGCTCCATCCACCGCCAGTCGTCCTGGATCGCCTGGCCGAACAGGGTCTCCCGGTGCGGCTCGGCGGCGGCGCGGGTGGGTGCGTTGATGAGGGCGGGGGAAGGCGCCGGCGGCGTCTGGGCGGTCGCCGCCGTGGCGGTCAGCAATAGGGCGAGCGCCCCGGCAAAGATCGGCTTCATGCAGTCCCCCTTAAATGGATGCCCCTAGGGCCGTGAGTCGGTCTGGTCTCCCAGCTTCGTCGTCGCGAGCAGCAGCTGCCGGGTGATCGCCCGCGCCCGGTCGCGCGGCAGGCCGAGCGAGGCCGCCATTTCCTGGCCGAGCAGGGAATCGCCCATCGACAGCAGCACGATCCAGAGCGTGGTGTCGGCGACCGGATGGTCTTCATGGCCGGCGCTGAGATGTTCGACCAGCTCGTGGATCGCGTCGAGCACCGGGTTCAGCGCGTCGCGATTGCCGCTGAGGATCATCCAGGCGGCGAGCGCGCCGGCGCCCTCTCGGCCGAAGGCGTCGAAGACGCGGTCGGCGATCTCGATCGGGTCCGCCTCATGGGCGCGGGCGCGCTGCACCGCTTCCTCGATCCCCGCCACGACCCGGCCGGTGATCAGGGCGGCGAGGGCCGATTGCAGGCCGGCGGCCGAGCCGAAATGATGGAGCAGATTGGCGTGGGTCTTGCCGATCTCCGCCGCCACCGCCTTCAGCGTCACCGCCTGCGGGCCGTGCGCGATCAGCAGCCGGCGCGCCGCCTCGAGCGCGGTGGCGCGGCTTTCCTCGGGGGAGAGGCGTTCTCGGGGAGCGGTCGCTATTGACATCTATGTAAATACGTGGTCTTGCTGTCCGACATGATGGCGGGATGCGTCCCGCACCGTTCACATCATTTGCCAAGGATTACAACATGGCGCGCCAGCACAGCCCCGAGGATCTGACGATCACCCCGCGCGACCGCCGCTTCGGGCGCGGGTCGATGCAGGCGCGCTGGTGGCTGAACGGCGATCCGGTGGCGACCGCTTTCTACAATGCGCTGTCGGCGACCTTTCCGAAAGGCGAGGCCTTCTTCGTGGAGAGCGTCCGCGCCTTTCGCGATGCCGCGCCGCCCAAGCTCGCCGCCGAGATTCGCGCCTTCACCACCCAGGAGGTGATGCACAGCCGCGAGCATGTCGCGTTCAACAAGCGCGCGCTTGAGGCCGGCTATGACATGACCGCGCTCGAGGCGCAGGTTGACCGGCGCCTCGCGGTGGTGAAGGAGCGCCATCCGGTGGTGAACCTCGCCGCGACGATGTGCCTCGAACATTTCACCGCCATCCTCGCCAACCAGCTGCTGCGCAACCCGAAGCACCTGAAGGGCGCGGACAAGGAGAGCGGCGATCTCTGGCGCTGGCACGCGATCGAGGAGATCGAGCATAAGGGCGTCGCCTATGACACCTGGCTGCATGCGACCCGGGAAATGGGGCGCTGGAAGCGCTGGAAGATCAAGGCGAAGGTGATGCTGTTCGTCACCCGCAATTTCGTCGTCGACCGGAGCCGCGGCACGCTCGAGCTGCTGCGCCAGGACGGGATCACCGGCTTCAAGGCGTGGCGCCGGATGCTCTGGTTCGCCTGGATCAACCCCGGGATGCTACGCAAGATCCTGGGTGCCTGGCTCGCTTTCTTCCTGCCGCGCTTTCATCCCTGGAAGCATGACGACCGCAATTTGATCCGGCTCGCCGAAAGCGACTACGAGGCGGCGGTGCTGCCGGCGACGGCGGCGGCCTAGGCGTCGTCCCGGCGCGGGCCGGCGAGGCGGACCGCCGCGACCAGGCCGGCCAGCGCGAACGGGATCGCGATCCCGAAGGCGCCCCAGGCGATGGGCGCGAAATTGTCCGGATTCACGCCCCCGCCGAAGTCCGCCGCATTGGCGGCGACCCCGGCCAGCGCCGCGCCCAGCGCGCCGCCCGCATTGCGCACGGCGCCGATTGCCGAGGAGCCGCGCGCCCGCTCCTTCTCCCCGAACGAGCCGATCACCCGCTGGCTGATGAAGGCGTAGGAAAGGCCGTAGCCCGCGCCGAGCACCGCCCCGGCGGCGGCGATGGCGATCAGGCTCGGGCTGGCCATGAGCAGGGTCAGGCCGGTCGCGCCGGCAAGGATCGCGGCGGGGCCGATCATGCTCAGCCGGCGCCGCCAGCGCGCGCCGGAGCCCGATACGGCGAGCGAGGCAGCGGTCCAGGCCAGCGCCTCGATCGCCACCACATAGCCGGCCTCGAGCCCGCTCAGGCCGAAGCGGAATTGCAGCAGGGCGGGCCCGTATAGCGCGAAGGCGACGCCGGCCGCGGTGGTGGCGAAATAGGTGAGCCAGGCGGCGCCGAGCGGGAAGGCGGGATCGGCGGCGCGCAGCGGCAGCAGGCGGTTCGTCCCCGCGCGGTCCAGCGCAAGTGCCGCCAGCAGCAGGGCGATGCCGGCGCCGACCAGCAGGGCGGCCGGCACGAGGCCCTCGATCACGCCGGCGCTGGCGATGCAGGCGATGCCCGCGGCGAGCGGCAGCAAGGTGCGGACGGGCAGGCGGCTGCCCTCGGCCACGGCGGCGGCGCGGGGGATAAGCAGGCGGGTCGCCGCAGTGAACAGGATCGCCTGGCCGGCGAACAGCCAGAAGACGCCTCGCCACGCGCCGGCGTCGGCGAACAGCCCGCCGACCAACGGGCCGGCGAAGGTGGCGACGCCCCAGACGCTGGTCAGGATCGCGAAGACCCGGGGCAGATGCCGGCCGGGAAAGAGGATGGCCAAAGCGACATAGACGAGGCCGATCACCCAGCCCGCCGCGCAGCCCTGCAGCACCCGTCCGGCGAGGAAGAGGGCGATGCCGGGCGCGGCCGCGCTGAGCGCGCAGCCGATCGTGAAGCCCGCGCCGGCCAGCATCATCGCCGCGCGCAGCCCGATCCGCTCGGCCAGCCAGCCCGCCGACGCGCCCGCGACGACGAGGCCGATGAGGAAGCCGGACGCCGCCCAGCCGAACCAGGCGAAGCCGGCCAGGTCCGCGCCGACGGCGGGCATGATCGTCGCGGTCACCAGCGAATCGGCGGCGGTCACCCAGCAGCCGAAGACGAGCAGGGCCAGAATGGGCGCGCGGCCCTCGGCGACCAGGTTCCGCCAGCCTTCGGCGCGGCGCGGGGCAGGCGGATCGATGGCGGCGTTGGCGGACATGGCGTCTCCGGGAAGCGAGTGTGTCGGCCGCCTCCTATGCAACCTCAACCGTGGTTGAGATCAAGCGAAACCTCCTCCCCGATCGCCGATCGGGGAGGAGGTTTCAGGCCGCCATCGCGCGATCGTCGCAATCGGCGCCCACGCACAGGTCGAGCGCATATTCGCGCACCGGCGCGATGCCGTCGCGGCCGGCGCTGTAGCGGCCGCGCGTGACTCCGGTCGGGCGGAAGCCGAGCTTCTGCAGCACCCGTCCCGAGGCGGGATTGTCGATGAAATGGCCGGCGACGAGCCGCGGCAGGCGCAGCGAGTCCCGCGCATTGGCGAGCACGGCGCGGCCGGCCTCGGTGGCGATGCCCAGGCCCCAATAGGGCCGGGCGATCCAATAGCCGAGCTCGGGCACGCCGTCGGGCCCCGGGTCGACGCCGATGCAGCCGACCAGCGCCGGCGGACCGTCGCCGCGCAGGAAGATGAAGCGGGGGCCGCCGCCCGGCCGGTGGTCGCGCGCGAGGAAGGCCTCCGCATGCGACCGGTCGTAAGGCCAGGGCGCGGACGCCAGATTGCGGACGATGCCCTCGTCGGCGATCGCGCGGCAGAGCGCCGGGGCGTCCTCCCGCCAGCCCGGCCGCAGGAGCAGTCTCTCCGTTCTCGCAAACATCCCGATTTCCCTTCGCTCTCTCCTGGCGAACGCCGTTGCCCTGAAAGGGTTTCAGCTCCGCGACACAAAGTTCTGAGGGAGAAATGAAAAGGGAGAGGAACCCTGGTGGCCCCTCTCCCTCTTAACGGTTCGCTTGCGAGAACCTGGGGCCACCCTCTCCGGGCAGCCCTTTCTCGACTGCCCCTATTCCGCCGCCTCGAGCGCAATATTGTCTACACAGACGAACTTGCGGCCGAGCTTGCCGTCGCGAAACGCGACGGTGCCGCCGGTAAGCGCGAAGAGCGTATGGTCCTTGCCCATGCCGACATTCGCGCCCGGATAATATTTGGTGCCGCGCTGGCGCACGATGATGTTGCCGCCGACGACCGTCTCGCCGCCGAACTTCTTCACGCCGAGGCGCTTGGACTGGGAGTCGCGGCCGTTACGCGACGAGCCGCCTGCTTTCTTATGTGCCATCGTTCTTCTCTAAGCCTGGATCTGTTTCTAAGCCTGAATCGGTTTACGCGTCCTTAGCGTCGGCCGCCTTCTTTGTCGAAGCCTTCTTCGCCGGGGCCTTTTCCGCCGGTGCCGCTTCGACCTTCGGCGCCGCCTTGGTCGCGGCGGCCTTCTTCGGCGCCTCGGCCTTCGCCTCGGGCGCGGCGTCCGCGCCGCCCTTGGCCGGAGCCTCGGGCTTCGGCGCCTTGGCCGGCTTCGCGGCGGCGGCCTCGGCCGGGGCCGGCGCGGCCTCCGTCTTCGGCTTCGCGGCCTTCTTCGGGGCGTCGCCGATCGCCAGGATCCTCAGGATCGTGTGCTGCTGGCGGTGGCCCTTGCGGCGGCGGTAATTGTGCCGGCGGCGCTTCTTGAAGACGATGACCTTTTCGCCCTTCGCCTGGGCGATGATCTCGGCCGCGACGGTGAGGCCATCGGTCGACTTCAGCTCGCCGCCGTCGCCGGCCAGCAGGACGTCGCTCAGGGTGACGCTGTCGCCGGCCTCTCCGGCCAGCTTCTCGACGACGATCTTGTCTCCGGCGGCGACGCGATACTGCTTGCCGCCCGTGCGCACGATTGCGAACATGGGCTTTTCCAATTCAACTCGAAATGCTTGGCGCGCGAGGCTGGGCCCCGCACGGGAAGTGGGGCCGCTACAGGCTGGGGGCGTTCATGTCAACCGAAGCGGGACGTTTTTAATCCGGTTCGGCGTGGCCGAAACAGGTCCCACCGACCCGCTCCCCCACCCGGCCTCACAACGACAGTTTATGCTATGGGCGGCCGGGCGGGAGAGCGGGCCGGCGTCGGGCGGCCGGGCGGGAGAGCGGGCCGGCGTCAAAATCCGGCGAGGTCCATCTAGTGACGTCGTTCGGGGCGCAGCCGGTAACGGCCGCCGGCAAAGGGTTCGAACATGCCCGGGATCGCCGGATGGTCGACCGGCTCGTCCTCCTCGTCCGGCAGCAGGTTCTGCTGGCTGACATAGGCGATGTAGCTGCTCTCCGCATTTTCGGCGAGCAGGTGATAGAAAGGCTGGTCCTTGCGCGGGCGGATGTCCTCGGGGATCGCCTGATACCATTCCTCGCTGTTGGCGAAGACCGGGTCCACGTCGAAGATCACGCCGCGGAAATCGAACATGCGATGGCGGACCACCTCGCCGATGGTGAACCGGGCATGGGCGACGGGAGGCGCCTCGACCGCGCCGCCCTGCCCCGGATGGAGGATGTCAGGCTGCGTCATGCCCCATATCTAGTGTGGCGCGCGCGGGGCCGCAAGCGAGCCGCCCTTCGGTTCGCCTCAACAGGAGGTTGGCAAGCGCCGATCCTTGCGTTAGAGCCCGCGCCTCATTCGACCGGGCGGGCGCCTTCACGGCGCCGTTTGGCCTTTCACGCGGAGAGGTGCCGGAGTGGTCGAACGGGGCGGTCTCGAAAACCGTTGAGCGCGCAAGCGTTCCGAGGGTTCGAATCCCTCCCTCTCCGCCATTTACCCCCTCATTTTCGCTACCATTTTCCCTCCTAATCCCCTACAAAACAACGGAAATCAGCGGCGTCGTTCGTGTCGCTGGATTCCAGGAAATCCCACGCAATCCCACACCAAATGTGGGGAAAATGTGGGGCCAGAATGGGTGAGGTGCGATGGGTAAGCTTACGGTTCTCAAGATTCGCTCGCTTACAGAGCCTGGCCGATATCCGGACGGGGAGGGGCTCTTCCTGAATGTTAGTGGCAAGGGCTCCGCCAGCTGGATACTCCGAGTGCAATATGACGGCCGCCGCCGCGATATCGGGCTCGGCTCTCTGAAATACTTCTCGCTCGCCGAGGCGCGCGACGCCGCCTTCTCGATGCGGAAGATGATCGCGCAAGGGCTTGATCCTGTCGCGGAGCGAAAGAAGGAGCGGGTGGTCATCCCGACCTTTCGCGAAGCCGCGGAACAGGTCCATCAGGAGCATGAGAAGGCCTGGAAAAGCGGAAAGCATCAGAAGCAGTGGATTACCACGCTCGTGAACTACGCATTTCCGAAGCTTGGCGATCGGCCGGTCGACCAGATTGAAGGCCCGCTGATCCGGAACGTCCTGGCGCCGATCTGGCTCAGCAAGCCCGAGACGGCCCGCCGGGTCCGGCAACGGATCGGTGCCGTGCTCGACTGGGCTTACGCTAAGGGCTTTCGCGCAACCGAGGCACCGATGCGTTCCCTTTCGAAAGGCTTGCCGCGCCAGCCCAAGAAAGACGGGCACTTCGCGGCCATGGACTATGCCGACGTGCCGGATTTCCTCGCCAAATTGCGTGAGCGGGAGACGGTCGGCCGCCTGGCTTTGGAAGCGCTCGTCCTGACGGCCGCCCGCTCTGGCGAGATTCGCGGAGCGACCTGGTCCGAGGTCGATCTCGAGCACGGTCTGTGGACGCTGCCCGCCGAGCGCATGAAGATGGGCCGGCCTCACGTGGTGCCGCTGTCGTCGCAGGCGCTGTCGGTCTTGGAACGGGTAAGCAAATACAGGGCTCGGGCCACCGATCTCGTTTTCCCAGGACAGAGCCTTCGAAAACCTCTTTCGGACATGACGCTTCTCAAGATTCTGCGCGACCAGGATCTCGCCGTCACGGTTCACGGCTTCCGCTCCGCGTTCCGCGACTGGGTGGCGGAGCAGACGGATTATGCCGGCGAGGTCGCCGAGGCGGCGTTGGCGCACACCGTCGCCAACAAGGTCGAGGCCGCCTATCGCCGCACTGTCTTCCTGGACAAGCGCCGCTTGCTCATGCATGACTGGGGGGAGTTTTGCGGAGGACCCAGCGCAGCGTAGCTCTGCTTGGCGGCCCGATAGCTGGCGAGTTCTATTTCCGCCTTACCGCGTTGACAAGGACGGGCTGCACCCCTAGTTCGCGCGGCCTACCCCGTGCCCAGATGGCGGAATTGGTAGACGCACCAGCTTCAGGTGCTGGCGCTCGCAAGGGCGTGGAGGTTCGAGTCCTCTTCTGGGCACCATTTTCCGATAGTGTATCGTCGCGGTGCAACGCACCGCTGGGCTCCCGCTCGTGTATCACGTTTTCGCTTGTGGCCTGATTCCCCGGCAGCAAGATGCTCCCTAGTCGCGAGCAGCCTCCAAGTACGGTTGACGTACATGGTGCAGGCCTTCCTCGGACACGAACCACTCGTAGCCAAGGGCCCCGAGAAAGGGGCGAGGTACGACTTTGGTGGGGCTTAGGTGTACCGCTAGGACTTCGGCCAAGAAGATATCGGATCCAGGGCCCCCTTCGAGAGCTTCGTGGCGATCCAATCGGCACTCCAGCGCAGAGTTGCACCCAACGATCAGTTGAGAGCCGACGTGATGCGCAGGCGTCATTCGAACATTCGCTATCCTTGCCCTCTGTCCTCCCGCTATCGTAGGGTCAGCACTCAGCATCAAATCGGCGAGCTGCTCCTTGGTAGGAGCATTCACCACGAAGTCGCGCCGCTCAATAATGTTTTCGGAGGATCGCTTCAGCGAACCATCGGGACATCTTTCGATTGCGAGGAGGACGGTGGGGGGAGAATTGGACACAATGGTGATCGCGCTAAATGGCGCCATATTAATTGTAGCGTCTGGACCCGACGTAGTAACCCAAAACACAGGCCGTGGTGCAAACACGTTCACAAGGAGCGCTTCAGTGATGATCTCTGCGGTCGAATAACTCATCGTCAGCGCTCTATTATAAACAAGCAGCATGCTCCGGCTGCATTTGACCAGCCTCAATCTGGATGCACCTGTCTGCCGCTCCTTCGAGGCGCGGATCATGCGTCGCGATCAAAATGGCCGCCCCTTTGTCCCGAAGCTCCCTGAGTAAACAGCTGATCCTCTCTGCATTGTCATCGTCCAGGTTAGCCGTCGGCTCATCAGCAAGGATTACCTTGGGGCTCCGGATCGCGGCGCGGGCGATCGCCACCCGCTGTCGCTCGCCGTAGCTCAGTTCGGCCGGCTGATGATCTAGGCGCGCACCGAGGCCAACCCGCTCGAGCAAGTCAGCGGCAGCGCCCAATGCAACGCTTCGCTTCTCGTCGAAAGCCAAGGCAAGTGCCACATTCTCAATCGCCGAAAGGTGAGGAACTAGCACGAGTTCTTGGAATACGAAGCCTATTGCGTGACGCCGGAACGCTCCCCGTTCACTTCGGGAAAGAGCAGAAAGATCTGTCCCAGCCACAACGACCGTGCCTCGGGTAGGGATTGCTAACCCGCCAATCAGATTCAATAAGGTCGACTTGCCGCTTCCGCTCGCGCCCCTCAGCACGGTCGTGGTTTTGGCATCCATGGCCAAAGTGACATTTTGAAGCGCTTTGACGATCTGGTTCCGAACCCGAAACAGCTTCCATACTTCGTTGCAAACGATCATTGATTCAGACATCGGCTCGCCCCACAGATTTCAATCGCACCGGTTCGAGCCGCGCCACGCGCGCAGCGGCGAGCAATGAAGGCGGCAATACGCCGGCGAGCGCGACGGTTAGCGCTATTCCCATTGCCGCCACGAAGTCACCGACGGATGGGGTTGCGGCTCCTTGAGACCAAGTTGCCAAGCTCGCGAGGAAAATCGAAAGCGCGCCTCCAAGAAACCACCCGATCAGGCCATGAATGACGGCTTCGGACACAAGAACCGAATAAATAGATCGTGGTGAACCGCTCAGGAGCATAACCAGTCGGAATTCACGGATTCGGCGTTCGAGCATACGGCCAAGGAGCACTTGGACTTGTAGCCAGCCGACGGCAGCCGCAAGGCCTGCAGTCGCCAACGCAGCAATTCGAAACTGACTTTCCAATTCATCCCCGCCGATCGCACTCCCCTCCGCGGAGATGATTGTTTGGACGAGCCAGACTAGGCTCGGTAAGGCGACCGCGCACGCAAGGGCCGCGTAGGCTGCCTTGTTCCGATCAGCCTGACGCATGCAAGCTACTGCCCCGTAGGCCACCGGTGAATCGACGGGCGACAGCCGCGCCGTCCGCGCTTGAGGCTCTCGAGCGATCATGTCGTCCCCCGCATGAGAGAGACGACAGAGCGCTTTGCGACGCTTTGACCCATCAAGAGCGTGGCGACCACGAGAACAAATATCGTGAAAAACGCTGATAGCCCCAGACCCGCCGCTAGGCTGGCAACGAGCTCTCTGGGATGAAGGACAAATACGCTCAGCGCAGCTGCAGCGGTCAATCCGATTATAATGCTGGTTATGAAGAGGAAAGAGGCTTCGATCAGTGCCATCTGCGTGAACTCAGGCTCATAGCCGAGCGCGGCCAGCGCGGCGATCTCCGGGCGACGCTCCTCGACGCTCATCATCAGAGAGCTGATCGCAAAGGCGCCTCCAAGCAAAAAGACCAGCCGCGACACCCAACCCAAGAGAGAGGATGTGACACCGTTCAGCTGGAGTGCGCCAAATTTTGTCTGGAAGGAAAAGGGGTCGAAACGTGATAACGAGGAATTCAAGAGGAAGATCGTCCCGTTGTCGTGCGGGACCCTCTCTTTAGCCAGATTGTCTCGGATCGTAAGTCGCTCGTTAGCAGCTGCTTCTCGAGCATCTCGTGTGGAGACGCGACCGACGATCCACGTCGGTCCCTCATTGGCGGATCCTCGGAGCCACTCGTAGGGGAGGACAATCGTCTGGCCTGGAAGGTCGTCGCGGACTTGGAGCGGGGTTGGGGGCACAACGCTTAAGGACTCCGGAAATGGCCGGGATCCGACTGCGCTGGCCAGGCTAGTAGATATCGCCGCGCCTTCGTGCGAGCGCCGACGGCCATCCCAATAAACTGTTATCGGTCGTCCAGCCCACGTCATCCGCTGTACAACTATCGGTGCAAGTGACCCGTTGGAGCCAGCAATTATTCGGTTCGCGGCGCTCGGAGAGATATGTGACGCTTGGATCAGGCTATGAGTAGCCTGGTCAACTTCTGGAGAGCCGGGGCCGGTAATCCAAACCGATCCGTCCGCGACAACGTAGCTTAGCGCTGCGCTCGATTGCAGTTGAACACTCGCTGCTAGTGCGTAAGCGATTAGGATGGCCGCGTAGGCCAAGCCGAGACCAAGTGCAGTCGCAAAGAACCTGCGCCAATGCGCGCGGACATTCGAGACCACCAGAAAGAGCATGATCTACTCTGGGGCTTCGTCGAACATTGCGTATTTCGCCAGCTCGCTCTCAACCGTAGCTTCCTTCGCGTTCTTTCGGCCAAGGGCAAAAATCGCGATGCCTGTGAGCAACACAAGCCCTGCCAGCACCGCAAGCCATTGCCTCCACTGATCGGGTGAAACATCCGCGCTCATCGGCAGCGCGAAGACGTAGTAGATCGCTACGGCGTTGAAGGCGGACCCGAAGAGAGCGACGAAGATTACGCCGGCCTTTCCCCCAGGGATACGCCAAACTTCGTCGCCGCGCTCCACATAATCATGCTGGAGCGCGAATCGAGCACGAACGATGCCGAAGTAAAGATAAAACAAGGCGCAGCACCACACGACGATCAACGCCGCGATATAGAAGTTGAAGGCCACTGCGAGATTGGGCTGGCTTGAGAAGATCAATACCACTCCGATGGCGCCCACGCCTTGAGCCAATAGGGCCGGAAGCGGTACGCGGGTTGTGCTCGTGATCTGCCCGAAAACGGCAGGCAAGCGCCGCTCGATCCCTGATATGAAAAGCAGCCGCGAATACGTGTTCATGTAAGCGACGTCCTGTGACGATACCGCCAGCATGACGGCACAGCCGACTATCACGCCTGCGGTGGCCCATTGGCTTCCCGCGGCCCGGGCCAGGCCCGTCGTCACATCTATCTCCCCTTGGCTCGTCGTCAGCAATATTCCTGCGATGCCGATGAGATAGGCGATCAAGAGTGCGATGGTCCCCCAAAGAAACATCGTGCCCACCGCCCGCTTATGGTCGCGGATTTCAGCGCCCATATTGAACGGCACCTCCACACCGAGGAGCCATAGGACCGCTGCCGAGTAGAGCGCACCGTGCACGTTGAGATCGAAAGCGTATATGTCGGAGTTCACGGGAGTTGCCGGCTGAGCCGTGGTCAACCCAACCGCGAAAACAGCGAGGGCTGTCGCGAGCGACACAAAGAACATTATCCGGATGTACCCTTGGGAGATCCGCAGGCGCGTCGCAGACACACCCGTTACCGCCGCTATAAAACAGGCCTGCACGAAGACCTGCGTCGAAAGCGACCATTCACTATCGAATAAATACTGCGCGTGGGCCACGACGGTGATCGCGCCGAGCGGAAGCAGGAGAAAAATCGGAACCCAGGACAGCCAGCCCGCAATAAATCCATGGATGGGTCCCGCCGTCTTATGCGCCCAAACATAGACACCTCCCTCTCCCGGATAGAGGGTGCCAAGTTCGTAGGCGGCCAAGGCACAAGGGGCGAGGAACGTGATTGCGGCTAGGATCATCATCGGGATGGCGGCCCAACCGCCGGCTGCCATTTGAGCGGCACCATAGGAGCCGAATATCAAGGCGAAGTAGAGAGTAACTAAGTCGAATCTCTGAAGGAGGCGAGGGAGTAGTTTAGGGGGGATGATCTCCGCCAGCATGGCAGAACGATCGCTTTCGGTATCGGTCATCACCTTTCCCCCGGCTTGCAGAAGTTATGCTTGATATACTCCCAAGTGTCGTCCCACTTGCTAGATAAGGTTGGTCTTTGACGTACTATTATGTTGCGATGAAACAAAGTATCGGTGTCTTCGAAGATTCGCTTGGTGTCTTCGAAAACAAGTTGCTTCGCACTGCGGCCTTCGTCCTGTATAGCTGTGTCATCGTTCAATATCATATCGATCAGGGAAACAGTTACGGGGCAAGTGCAATACGGGAGACCCTCCATTAAGGACGTCTGATAGGAATCAGTAAGCACGGAATCCCGCAGAAATTCGTACAATTTCCGTGTGCCGCCTTGAAGGTTAGAGACGAGGGCGGCTCCTTCGATCCAAAGGAACCCCATCGATTCTGGAGGGATATGTGTCCTGATCCTTTGGTCCTCGGCTTTGGGATTGGCGAGCCAAGCACCACCGCCAAGCACCGCGTCAATCTGATCCGCGTTTAGTGCACGTGACAGTCGCTCGATGCCGCCATACAAACGAAACAGCTTACGATTCTTGCCAGCCAGGGCTTGGAGCCTAGTCAGCTCAGATTTGACTAGATCAAGATGATCTTCGCTCTCATGCGAGAATACCTCATCACCCTCGAGGTCCGGGCAAAAGGCATTGACAAGTATCGACAAGCTCGCGCCGACATTGTCGTAGAGGCCGATCCTGAATTTAGGATTGGCGCTCGCGTACTCTATGGTCTCTTTGTATGAGCTATGACGCTCGACCATTTCTCCGTGGCGATGGTGCCAAGCTACAGCATTCAGGCCACAGCGAATCGGTATAAAAACGAACTGCTGAGAATCTGGAAAAGCCGGGGCTACCAGCGTTTCGTCGGCCTGTTGATTACCTGGCGCCAAGCTCACGATCTTTTCACTATGCATGGCCTGAAGACTATCGAAGTCATCAATGATAAACTGGAATTGATCTGCCTCAGCCTGTTCATATCCATTGCGAGGCCAAATCCGGAGAGAGTCTATTTTTCCGCGTAATCCCTCATGCGTTAATACGGTAACGCCACGCGCATTAAGGCCAAGCCTGTTACCGTCGACCGGCCTGCGTCCAGCGAATCCTGGCCAAGCTAGGCAAGTCCAATCATGTATCTCGTCCACCTCTTCAGTAGCGAGGCATCTGGCAGCCCGCCCTGGTGCCATCTCTAGGGGATATTCACGGCTCAGTACGGGTCGGACCTGACCAAGCTTCTCGATGCTAAGATGCTCGGGATCTGGCACAGCAATCACGACCCCTTCAGGCCGCGCCAGGTTCTGCAACTTGGCCGCGAGATTGATCGTGTATCCGTAGTAATCCCGGATCCCTGTATCGCCTTCGGAAAGATCGCTCGACTTTAGCACCGCGCGAGCAGCTTCACCGAAGGCGAGCCCCATCCCGATTTTCACCCTCTTCTCAAACCGCCAAGTTTCCTGCAGCCGCCTTCCCAGAGAGTCGAAAAAATTGAGTACATGGCCGGCTAGATTGTCTTTCGCATCCTTACCCTCCAGCTCCCAAACACAGAACAAGCCGTCGCCGACCAGTCTAACAAGTTTGGGCGACGGCGCGCCCTCTGAGGTCTCGAGATCGATCCAAGCGGATCTGGCTAGATGCGAGAAGTCTCGTGCCCTTTGTCGCACAAGTCCCGCACCGCCCGGTAAGTTTGACGATCCTCGGATGTCGACAAACAGCGCCCCGCAATTCTGGAGGATGTCATCGGTCCCCTGAAGATGAGGCCATGGGTCAGGTCTGCCATCCATCGGAGTTGGACCCGGAAGTATTTCTGCCGTCACTCCCGATCTCCTACCTCGCGAAAAAGACAATCCACCCTGCGATAATTGCGACTCCCGAGCCCCCCAGTCTCATGGACCAAGCCAATAAGCTCATTTTGCGGGCACAGATGATGCTAAGTTGGTGGAGGTGATCGAGGCGGTCACGGAGCAGGGTCGCAGGGTCTAGGCGGAAGACCGCGTCCGCGTAGCAGTTTGGACTGGGGGCATGATGGTGCGCCGCCACGTCGCCCCAATACGTGTACCCTCGCGGAAAGCCCGGCTCCCGACCTTCGAACCGTGGCATAAGCACCCAGAAGCAAAGAATAGTGCCCCAAGCGCAAAGCGCGACCCCGACCCACTCAAAGGATCCAGACCAATTGAAGGCCGTTCCCGGAGTCCACAACCTACCGGCCGTTGCCCTAATCTGTGCAAGAAATTGATCGTTTTGCAAGATTAGCGCGATGGCGCTTGAGAATGTCACAAGCGATAAGCCAGCCTTGGCATCTGCCAGATATATATTCCTGCTGACGTATTCCTCGTGAAAGTCACAGAATTCCCGTATGCCTTCGATATCAGGGGCTGCTCGATGATCATCAGGGGGAGTCGGCGGGTCTACAGCCTTAGAGCGCTGCATAGACGTCGGCGCCACCTGCTTAGCGTCTGGCGCTGGCTCTAGATTTAGAATCATCAATGGCCCCCAACACGTAGGGTGAATGACGGGTTGGATCGAGTCAACATGCGCCGCAACCTTCCAGCAGCTACGTGAAAGACTCGGGATCAAGAACATTCGAAGGACGGAGATACTACGGAATGGCGACGTGCAATCTAATCTAGACTCGGGGTGACTCAGATGTGTGACTCTAAGACCTCCTACTTGAGCTGAAGTTGCATACGGAATTTGCGACCGGGATTATCTACGCGTCGAGACCTGGGTCCGCGGCCGCATAAAATATGGGATTGAGCATCCATTCTATGACGGACGACTCGCGCCACCCGGCGCAGCGGGTGCTGATCGACAATTGACGGGGAAACGTCCCCGCCTTGATCTTCCGGTAGAGAGTGGAGCGGCTGAGCCCGGTTCGTTCGAGCACGGCGGGTAGCCTGAGGATGCGATCGGGCTTGTCGGCTGTGTTGATGGGATTGTCCTGCATCTTGTCTGACCTCTTGGGTTGAACAGAGACGATGAAGGTCGAGGCGGTGCGTGGTGCAATGTCTGCAGGGCTGAGCATCGTTGGGCATCCGCCAGATTCCATGGAGAGGTAGGTCAGCAAGGCTCGCGGCGTCCCGCACCGGCGGCGCGGCCGCGCTCTACTCCGCTTCGCTCCGCCGAGTCGCCTTGCGGCGTCTCGGCCCATCCGGGTGACATGGGGTAACAGCGGGCGCTCTGATCAGCCGATTCGCAGCTAGTCTCGCTCCTTTCGTAGATGGAGGGTGCAATGGCTCTGTTCGTGGGTTTGGACGTGTCGGTGCAGGAGACCAGCATGTGTGTCGTCGACGACGCCGGCCCGGTGGTCCTCGGCGCCGACACCGCCTTCGCCGAATATTTCTGCACCTTGCCCTGGGACCATCTCTGCTTCACCGGCGGCACCGCGATCGGCCGCCGCGTGGCCGCGCTCGCCGCGCCGCAGCTGACCCCGCTGACGCTGGAGCTCGGCGGCAAGAATCCCACGGTCTTTTCGGACAGCGGGGTCAGCCCCGGGCTGGTCGAACGCTTTCTCTATAATCGGGTGTTCAAGGGCGGGCAGGTCTGCACCTCGCCCGATTATGCGCTCGTCCCGGAGGACCGCCTCGACGACTGGGTCGCGCTGGCGCGGGAGACCTGGACCGCAATGTATCCGGCCTATGTCGGCCATCCCGACGCGACCGGCACGATCAACCGCCGCCACTATGATCGCATCCTTGGCTATCTCGCGGAAGCCGAGGCCGCGGGCTGCGCGGTGATCTCGCTCAACGGCGAGGGCCCGGATCCGGAGCGGCTGCAGCTGCCCATGGTCATCGTCGTCGATCCGCCCGAAACCCTGGGAGTGATGACCGACGAGATTTTCGGGCCGGTGACGGCGGTGAAGCCCTATCGCGATTTCGACGAGGCGGTCGCTTATTGCAACGGCCGTGCCCGGCCGCTCGCCGCCTATTTCGTCGGGCGCGAGCCCGATCTCGCTGAGACGTTCCAGGCGCGCGTGATCGCCGGCGGGATCGGCATCAACGTGTTCGGCCTGCAGGGCGCCGAGCCTGGCCTGCCCTTCGGCGGCATCGGCGCGAGCGGGATGGGCTGCCATTCGGGCCTGGAAGGCTTTCTGAACTTCACCCACGCCAAGTCGGTGTTCGAATGCGCCGACGACAGCCCGCTCATGGCCGCGCTCAAGGGCCCCTATGGCGCGATGACCCAGGCTTTCGCCGACGCGGTCTTTCCGGCCGCCGACTAGCAAAAACTGAAAAGCCGGCCGTCGGCGGGAGCGACCCGGCCGGACGGAACCGGACGATCGCGCCGAGCGCCGCGAATGGCCCAAGGGGTACGGCCTGCCAGACGTCCGCAGGGAGGCTCCTGCCGGTATCGACCCTGTCATGACGGCTGACCAGCGGGGCCGTGCGCGGCCTGAGGTCGGGCCGGCCTTTACGCCGTCATTATGCCCGCCGGCCGCATTCCCCATGGAGGCTTAACGGGGCCATGCCCCACATGGGCCGGGTCTCGGACGCCCGGTGGCGTCCGCATCACGCCGGAGTTCCGAATGGTCCGCCGTTCCGCCGCGGCCGCGCTTGCGGTCTCGTTCTTCTTCAGCCAGTCCGCCTTCGCCCAGTCCGGTCCAGCGCCCGAGAGCGAGCGGCAGCCGGCCTTCACCGTCACGGGCGGCGTCACCCTCGCCTCGCAATATCGGTTCCGCGGCATCTCGCTGTCGGACGAGGAGGCGGCGTTGCAGGGAACGCTCAACCTCAACCACGAAAGCGGCATCTATGCGGGCGTCTGGGCCTCGACCCTCGACGGCTTCGGCGAGCTGGGCGGCTCGAACCTCGAGCTGGACCTTTATGCGGGCTATCGCCGCCAGGTGGCCGCCGGCATCACCCTGGACGCCGGCCTGCTTTATTATGCCTATCCGGGTTCGTCGGGCGGCGATTTCGAGTTTTTCGAGCCCTATGCCAGCGTCACCGTCAATCGCGGCCCGGTCACCGGCAAGCTCGGCATCGCCGTGGCGCCGTCGCAGGACGCGCTGGGCGGCAATGCCAATACCTATGTCTATGGCGATCTCAGCCTCGCCATCCCGCGGACCCCGCTGACACTGACGGGGCATCTCGGCAATTCGCATGGAAATACGCCACTGACGCCCTCGGGTGACTATCTGGACTGGTCGGTCGGCGTCTCGGCCAGTTGGCGAAACCTGACCCTGGCGGCCGCTTACGTCGACACCAACCTGTCGGCGACGGAGGCCGCCGCCGGCGGCGCCACCCGCGACATCGTCGACGGCGCATTCGTCGCGACGCTCGCGGCGAGCTTCTGAGGAGGATGGCGGATGGAAGACCTCACATGGCTCGCAATCATCGTCGCGCTGGGCGCGAGCGCCTTCCTCTACGTCCGCCTGCTCGGCGGTCCCGCGGCGGGCGGTGGCGAGGAGCAAGGCTCGTGACCGTCGAACTCTGGCTGGGCAGCGTCACCGCGCTCGGGCTTCTTTTCTACCTCGTGGCCGTGCTCGCGCGGCCCGAACGCTTCTGAAGGAGCGGCGCCATGGCGCACACCACAGTTCAGGGCTGGCTGCTGATCGCCTTCTTCATCGCGCTCACCGTCGCGATGGCGAAGCCGTTCGGTCTCTGGCTGTTCAATGTCTATGAGGGCCGCCGCACCTGGCTCAGCCCCGTGTTCGGGCCCATCGAACGCGGTCTCTACAAGAGCGGCGGCGTGGATCCGGTCCGGGAGCAGGGCTGGCGCGGCTATGCGGTCGCCCTGCTGCTGTTCAACCTGCTCGGCGTCCTGCTGGTCTACGCGGTCGCGCGCCTGCAGGGCGTGCTGCCGCTCAACCCGCAGGGTCTGCCGGGCGTCGCCCATCCGGTCGCGTTCAACACCGCGATCAGCTTCGTGACCAACACCAACTGGCAGAGCTATGCGGGCGAGGCGACGATGTCGCACCTTACCCAGATGGTCGCGCTGACCGTGCAGAATTTCGTCTCGGCGGCGACCGGCATCGCCATCGCCTTCGCCCTGATCCGCGGCTTTGCGCGACGGGAGACCGGCAAGCTCGGCAATTTCTGGGCGGATCTTACCCGGATCACGCTCTACATCCTGCTGCCCTTCTGCGTCGTCTATGCGCTCTTCCTCGTGTTCAGTGGCGTGCCGCAGACCCTGGCGGGGTCGGTGACCGCAACCACGGTCGAGGGCGCGCAGCAGAGTCTCGCGCTCGGTCCGGTCGCCTCTCAGGTCGCGATCAAGATGTTCGGCACCAACGGCGGCGGCTTCTTCAACGCCAATGCCGCGCATCCGTTCGAGAATCCGACCGACTTGTCCAACTTCGTCCAGATGCTCTCCATCTTCGCGCTCGGCGCCGGCCTGACCTGGACGTTCGGCAAGGCGGTCGGCAATGCGAAGCAGGGCTGGGCGATCCTCGCCGCGATGCTGATCCTGTTCACCGCCGGGACCTCGGTCGCCTATGTCGCCGAGGCCGCGGGCAACCCGATCCACCAGAGCGCCGGCGTCGACGCGGCCGGCGGCAATATGGAGGGCAAGGAAACCCGCTTCGGGATCGTCGGCTCCGTCCTCTTCGCTTCGGTGACGACGGCCGCCTCGTGCGGCGCGGTCAACGCGATGCACGACAGCTTCACGCCGATCGGCGGGCTGGTGCCGATGTTCAACATGCAGCTCGGCGAGATCGTCATCGGCGGCGTCGGCGCGGGCCTTTACGGCTTCCTGCTCTTCGCCGTCCTCGCCATCTTCGTCGCCGGCCTGATGGTCGGGCGCACGCCCGAATATGTCGGCAAGAAGATCGAGAGCCGCGAGGTCAAGCTGGCGGTGCTCGCCATCGCCATCCTGCCGCTGATGATCCTCGGCTTCACCGCCTTGGCCGCGGTCATGCCGCAGGGCCTGGCGGGCCTGCTGAACCAGGGGCCGCACGGCTTTAGCGAGATGCTCTACGCTTATTCCTCGGCGGCGGGGAATAACGGCTCCGCCTTCGCCGGGCTCACCGCGTCGAACGGCTTCTGGGCCTCGACGCTCGGCATCGCGATGTTCGTCGGGCGCTTCTTCATCATCCTGCCCGTGCTCGCCATCGCCGGCAGCCTCGCGGCAAAGAAGCATGTGCCCGAAGGCGCCGGCTCCTTCCCGACCACCGGCCCGCTCTGGATCGGCCTGCTCACCGGCCTGATCCTGATCCTCGGCGGTCTTACCTTCCTGCCGTCGCTGGTGCTCGGCCCCGGCGCCGAGCAGCTCGCGATGCTGCACGGCCAGCTCTTCTGAGAGGCGCAAGCTCATGACCACCCAAGCCGCCACCCGCTCCTCGATCTTCAGCCGGGACCTGATCGGCCCGGCGATCGGCGGCGCATTCAGGAAACTCGATCCGCGTCAGCTCGTGCGCAATCCGGTGATGTTCACCACCGCGATTGTGGCGCTGCTGCTGACCGTGCTGCTCGCCATGGGCCATGGCGCCGGCGGCACCGGCTTCCAGCTGCAGCTCGTCTTCTGGCTCTGGCTCACCGTCCTGTTCGGCAATTTCGCCGAGGCGCTGGCCGAAGGCCGCGGCAAGGCGCAGGCGGCCTCGCTGCGCGACACCAAGACCAGCCTGTGGGCCAAGCTCATGCTCGGCGTCGGCGACACCTGGGAGCGGGTACCCGCCTCGCAGCTCCAGGCCGGCGAGATCGTGCTCGTCGAGACGGGCGACCTCATCCCGGCGGACGGCGAAGTGATCGCGGGCGTCGCCAGCGTCAACGAAGCGGCGATCACCGGGGAGAGCGCGCCGGTGATCCGCGAGGCGGGCGGCGACCGTTCCGCCGTCACCGCGGGCACCCGCGTCATCTCGGACTCGATCCGGGTCCGCGTCACCCAGGAGCCCGGTCAGGGCTTCCTCGACAGGATGATCGCGCTCGTCGAGGGCGCGGAGCGGCAGAAGACGCCGAACGAAACCGCGCTCACCATCCTGCTGGTCGGGCTCACCATCGTCTTCCTGATCGCGGTGGCGACGATCCCGAGCTTCGCGGCCTATGCGGGCGGCGCCATCGGCGTGCCCCTGCTGGCGGCGCTGCTCGTCACCCTGATCCCGACCACCATCGCCGCCTTACTCTCGGCGATCGGCATCGCCGGCATGGACCGGCTGGTCCGCTTCAACGTGCTCGCCAAATCGGGGCGTGCGGTGGAGGCGGCGGGCGATGTCGACGTGCTGCTGCTCGACAAGACCGGCACGGTGACGATCGGCGACCGGCACGCGACCGAATTCCGGCCGCTGCCGGGCGTGTCGGAGGCGGAGCTCGCCGAGGCCGCTCATCTCGCCAGCCTCGTCGACGAGACGCCCGAGGGGCGCTCCATCGTCGCCCTCGCGCGCGAACAATATGGCGTGGCGGACCGCGGGCTTCCGGCCGGCGCGGTCGTCATTCCCTTCTCCGCCCAGACCCGCCTGTCCGGGGTCAAGTTCGGCGAGAGCCTGATCCAGAAGGGCGCCGTCGATTCGCTGCTCCGCGCGGTTCCCGCCGCCGCCGAGGCAGCGAAGGCGGACCTGCGCCGCTTGTCCGAGGAGATCGCGCGGGCTGGCGGCACGCCGCTCGCGGTGGCGCGCGACGGCAGGCTGCTCGGCGTCCTGCAGCTCAAGGACGTCCTCAAGGCGGGGATGCGCGAGCGCTTCGCGGAGCTCCGCCGGATGGGGATCCGCACGGTGATGATCACCGGCGACAATCCGCTCACCGCCGCCTCGATCGCGGCCGAGGCGGGGGTCGACGATTTCCTCGCGGAGGCGACGCCCGAGGACAAGCTCGCCCTGATCCGCAAGGAGCAGCAGGGCGGCCGACTCGTCGCCATGTGCGGCGACGGCACCAACGATGCGCCCGCGCTCGCGCAGGCCGATGTCGGCGTGGCGATGAACACGGGCACGCAGGCGGCGCGCGAGGCCGGCAACATGGTCGATCTCGACAGCGATCCGACCAAGCTGATCGAGGTGGTCGGGCTCGGCAAGCAATTGCTGATGACCCGCGGCGCGCTCACCACCTTCTCGGTCGCCAACGACGTGGCCAAATATTTCGCGATCATCCCGGCCATCTTCGTGGCCCTCTACCCGGGCCTCGGCCTGCTCAACGTCATGGGGCTGGGAAGCAGCGAGAGCGCGATCCTCTCGGCGATCATCTTCAACGCCCTCGTCATCCCCGCGCTTGTGCCGCTAGCCCTGAAGGGCGTGCGTTACCGGCCCGCGCCGGCCGGGGATGTGCTCCGCCGCAACCTCGCCATTTACGGCCTTGGCGGAATCCTCGCGCCGTTCGTCGGCATCAAGCTGATCGATCTCGCCGTGAACGCCCTCGGCCTCGCTTAAGGACATCCGCCATGTTCAACGACATCAAGACTTCGCTCCGGCCGGCCTTCAGCTTCCTGATCCTGCTGACGTTGCTCACCGGCATCCTCTACCCGCTGACCGTCACCGGCCTCGCCCAGACCCTCTTCCCGCACCAGGCGAACGGCAGCCTGGTCCGGGACGGGGACCGGATTCTCGGCTCGGAGCTGATCGGCCAGAATTTCACCGGGCCGCGCTATTTTCACCCGCGCCCCTCGGCGGCGGGCGACGGCTACAACGCCGCGGCCTCCTCGGGCTCGAACCTCGGTCCGACCTCGCGCGCGCTGGCCGACACCGTCCGGGAACGCGTCGCCGCCGCGCGGAGCGACGATGGGGTGACCGGTCCGGTGCCCGTAGACATGGTCACGGCCTCGGGCTCCGGGCTGGACCCGCACGTCTCCCCGGCCAATGCGCTGGCGCAGGTGACTCGCGTCGCCGCCGCCCGGGGACTGCCGCCCGGCCGGGTCCGCGCCCTGGTCGAAGGGGCGATCGAGGAGCCGGCCCTGGGCATTCTCGGCGATCCGCGCGTCAACGTGCTGCTGCTCAACCGTCAGCTTGATCGCGAAGCGGCCAATCGACAATCGCCCGCGCCACCCCCACATGAAGCTCCGTGAGTCGCTCGAAGACCACCGAGAACCGTCCCTCGCCCGAGGCCCTCCTGCGCGAAGCGGCACAGGAGTGCCGCGGCCGTCTCAAGCTATTCCTCGGCGCGGCTCCCGGGGTCGGCAAGACCTATGAGATGCTCGTCGAGGGCGAGGCCCGGCGGCGCGCCGGCGTCGACGTCGTCATCGGGATCGTGGAGACCCACGGCCGCGCCGAGACCGAGGCGCTGATCGGCGATCTCGAGGTCGTCCCCCGCCTCCGCGTGGACTATCAGGGCCGGACTCTGACCGAGCTGGACATCGACGCCATTCTCGCGCGCAAGCCCCAGCTCGTGCTCGTCGACGAGCTTGCCCACACCAATGCGAGCGGCTGCCGCCATCCAAAGCGCTATCAGGATGTGGAGGAGCTGCTCGCCGCGGGCATCCACGTTTATTCGACGGTCAACATCCAGCATCTCGAAAGCCTGAACGACGTCGTCGCCTCCTTCACGAAAGTGCGGGTGCGCGAGACCGTGCCGGACCGCGTGCTCGAAAATGCCGAGGTGGAGATCGTCGACATCCCGCCCGACGAGCTGATCGAGCGGCTGAAGGACGGCAAGGTCTACGTCCCGCACGAGGCGACGCGCGCGCTCGGCCATTTCTTTTCCAAGTCCAATCTCTCCGCGCTGCGCGAGCTGGCGCTGCGGCGTGCCGCCCAGACGGTGGACGCGCAGATGCTGGACTATCTGCGCGCCCATGCGCTGGCGGGGACCTGGGCCGGGGGCGAGCGGGTGGTCGTCGCGGTCAGCGAGCTGCCGAGCGCCGAAGAGCTGGTCCGCGCCGCCAAGCGCCTCGCCGACGCGCTGCGCGCCCCTTGGACCGCAGTGCATATCGAGACCGGGCGCGACGCCGCCTTCGGCGAGGACGATCGCCGCCGGCTGGCCGCGACGATGCAGCTTGCCGCTCAGCTCGGCGCCGATGTCGCCTCGGTCCCTGCCACCTCGCCGATCGACGGGCTGAAGCGCTTCGTCCTGGAGACGCGCGCCACCCAGCTGGTGCTCGGCAAGTCGGCGCGCTCGCGCTGGTTCGAGCTGCGGCACGGTTCGGTGGTCGACCGGCTGGTCCGCGAGACACCCGGCGTCGCGGTCCATGTCCTGCCGTTCGATCCGGGGGCTGCCCCCCGCCCGCGGCGCGACCGGGCCGAGCGGCGCCCGGCCGATTGGGGCAAGCCGAGCGACTATTTCGTCTCCCTGCTGGCCGTCGCGCTCGTGACCTTGCTCGGCACGTCGATCTACACGCTCGGCGAGATCACCAATATCGGCCTGCTCTACCTCATTCCGGTGATGATCGCGGCGACCCGCTACGGCCTCAGGACCGGCCTCTTCACCGGGATCGTCTCCTCGCTCTGCTACAATTTCTTCTTCATCCCGCCGCTGCACACCTTCACCATCCAGGATCCGCAGAACCTGCTCACCGTATTGGTGCTGATCGGCGTCGCCATCGTCTCCAGTCAGCTCGCGGCGCGGGTGCGGGCGCAGGCGGATCTCGCGCAGCGCAGCGCCACGCAGAATTCGGCGCTCGCCGGCTTCGCGCGTTCGCTGACGGGGGTGACCGCGCCCGAGGAGCTCGGCCAGAGGCTCTGCGCCGAGGTCCGTCGGCTGCTCGACGTGGACACGGCGCTGCTGCTGCCGGGGGAGGGCGGCCTGGCCCTCGCCGCCGCGGTGCCGCCCGACGACCGGCTGGGCATGATCGAGCAGGCGGCCGCGAACTGGACCCACGACCATGGCCAGCCCGCGGGCCGCGGCTCGGACACGCTGACCGCGTCCGACTGGCTGTTCAATCCGCTGAAGGTCGGGGAGAAGACCCTGGCCGTGTTCGGGATCGCCGATCCGGCCGGCGGCGACCCGATCCGCTCGGATCAGCTGCCCCTGCTGCTCAGCCTGCTCGACCAGGCGTCGCTGGCGCTGGAGCGGATCGGCCTCGAAAGCGAGATGGCGACCGTCCATCAGCTCAAGGAGCGGGACCGGCTGCGCGCGGCCTTGCTGTCCTCGGTGAGCCACGATCTGCGTACCCCGCTGACCACGATCCTCGCCTCCGTCGCCGAGCTGAAGCGCGCCGAGGCCGGCGATCCCGAGCTCATCGCCGCCCTCCAGGCCGAGGCCGAGCGGCTGAACCGCTTCGTCGCCAATCTCCTCGATATGGCGCGGATCGAGGCGGGCGCGCTCGGCCTGGCGCTCGAGCCCGTCGATCTCACCGACGCGGTCGCGACGGCGGCGCACGATTTGCGGCGGGCGTTGGCGGACCATCCGATCAGGCTGGACGTCTCGCCCGATCTGCCGCTGGTCCGCGTCGACCCGCAGCTTTTCCACCATTGCCTGATCAACCTGCTCGAAAATGCCGGGAAATATGCCGGGCCCGGGACTCCGATCGAGGTTCGGGCCAGCCGGTCGCGGGACGGCATCACGCTCTCGGTGATCGACGAGGGGCCGGGCCTGCCGCCGGGCGAGGAGGCGCGGATGTTCGAGACCTTCACGCGGCTGGAGGGCTCCGACCGCAAGGGCGGCACCGGCCTGGGGCTGGCCATCGTGAAGGGCTTCGCCGAGGGCATGGGCCTCAGCGTCTCGGCGGCCAACCGCCAGGATCCGAAGGGAGCCTGTTTCATGATCGGCTTCCCCGACCATGTCCTCGTCAAGGAGATCGGGGCGTGAGCCTGGCGCCGCGGATCCTGATTGTCGACGACGAGGCCGCCATCCGGCGCCTGCTGCGGACGAGCCTCGAACGGGCCGGCTACCGGCTCGCCGAGGCCGGCAATGCCCGCGAGGCGATGACCGCGGTGCAGATCGACCGGCCGGACGCCGTGCTCCTCGACCTCGGCCTGCCGGACCGGGACGGCCTGGAGCTGGTGCCGCTGATCAAGGCCGCGGGCCCGGCCCTCATCATCGTCTCGGCCCGCGAGGCGACCGAGCAGAAGGTGGCCGCGCTCGATCTGGGCGCCGACGATTACGTCACCAAGCCGTTCGACACGGACGAGGTGCTGGCCCGCATCCGCACCGCCTTGCGCCACCGGCTGGCGGCGGAGAACGAGCTGGTGATCGCGGGCGAGGTGACGGTCGACCTCACCCGGCGCCGGGTCACCAGGGGCGGCGAGGAGGTGCATCTCGCGCCGAAGGAATATGGCTTTCTCGCCGAGCTCGCCCGCCATCCCGGCCGGGTGATCACGCACGCGCAGTTGCTGCGCGCGGTCTGGGGCGAGGCGCATGAGCGCGACGTCGAATATCTCCGCGTCGCGGCGCGCGGCCTGCGCCGCAAGCTCGAAAACGATCCGGCGGCGCCCGTGCTGATCAAGAACGAGCTCGGCATCGGCTATCGCCTGGACGCATAACCGAACATTGTCGCACCGCCGGCCTCGCGCGACCCAAGCCGTTGCCCAATAATGATTAATCCAGAGCAAGGTCGGTCCGGCGCCGGGAACAAAGCGCCCCAAGTCGCGCTCTTGCGGCACGTCACCCAGATACGGAATTCCTCCCATGGCAACCGCATTCGACATGGCCTCGGGCCAGTCCCGATCCCAATTCCTGAACGACGAATTCCAGCAGGCGCTGGCCTGCTGGAACCACCAGCGCCTGGCGCCCGCCTTTCCGTCCGCGGACTGGCGGATGTTGCTCGACGGCGACGCCAAGATGCTTCGGCTCGAAGGTGCTTTCCTGGAGGAGCTGCGCGCCGACGTGATCGAGCGCGCGGCGGAAGCGCCGACGGATCCGCAGGGCTTCGTCGCCTGGTTCGAGGCGCTGGAGAGGGACGGCCCGGGACAGCATGATCCGCTCTTCCCGTGGCTGGCCGAGGAAGCGAGCCTCGACGCGATGCGCTGGTTCCTGACCCAGGAGGCGGCCGGCGAGGCGGGCTTCGAGGACCTCACCGCTTATGCCCAGGTGAAGCTCCCCACCCGCGCCAAGCTGGAGCTCGCGCGCAATTATTGGGACGAAATGGGCCGCGGCAACGTCAAGGGCATGCACGGGCCGATGCTGGAGCATCTGGTCACGGCGCTGCGGCTCGCGCCGTCGATCGAGGCGACGGTCTGGGAGAGCCTCGCCCTCGCCAATGCGATGACCGCGATGGCGACGACTCGGCGCTATGCCTGGCATGCGGTGGGCGCGCTCGGCGTGATCGAGCTGACCGCGCCGGGCCGCTCGGCGGCGACCGCCGCCGGCCTCAGGCGGCTCGGGATCAGCGGCAAGGACCGGCATTATTTCGATCTCCACGCGGTGCTGGACGTGAAGCATAGCGAGGCCTGGAACCGGGAGGCGATCGCGCCGCTCGTCGCCGAGGATGCGCGCCGCGCGACCGCGATCGCGGAAGGCGCGTTGATTCGCCTGGAATGCGGGGCGCGCTGCTTCGCGCGTTATCGGGACGCTTTGTGGGGGTGACGCGCGTCCGGTTTCCGTCGCGGCTCAGTGCAGCTTGTGCCCGCCCGCGGCGCAAGCTGGCCGGCCGGGCGAGACGGTGAACAGGGTCACCCCGTCTCGCGCGGTGAGCTGAATGGACAGATAGGGGTCGCTGGACGACAGGCCCGCGAACCGCTTCACCGCGCAACGGCACGCCGTGGCCAGATCGGGAAAATCCTCGCCCTGCTCGTCTTCCCAGCGGCTTCGGCCGACGAGGTGGAAGAAGTATCTGGTCATGGCGGGGTCCCTGGCGTGTCACCCCCCCGGCGGCAAGCGCCCACCGCGCCCATTGGTTCCGGATCCTTAAAAACTTATCCAGATCAACATGTTGTGCCGCCAGTCGTTACCGGCCGGGCGCCCGTTGAAAAGGCCGCCCCCGAACGAGCGGGGAGCGGCCCTGGAAGTGTCGAAGCTTCCGCCTGTTGAACGCCCGGGGGCGGCCCGGCGTTCCGCGAGCCACCCCCCGACGCGAACCAGACTCTTAGACCTCGGCCGAGATTGCCTGGCCGATGCCGTCGCCCTTGAAGCCGACCGCCTCGGGCTGCACGACGCCCGGCATCGCCGCGACGTCGTAAAGCTCGACGATCTTGCTCTCGAAGCGCAGCCATTCGACGGTGCGGCCGGTCTGGATGTCGACGATGATCAGGCCGCAGCGCGCCTCCGCGTCCTTGGCGGCGAGCCGTTCGTCCAGTTCGAGCCCCTCGAAGGTCTTGTTGCCGCGCGGCCGGGAGAGCCCGATGATCGCGAAGCGGCCGACGAAGGCGAGGCCGCGGGCATAGCCCGGGCAGAAGGCGATCGACGTGAAGGCGCCCGTCGCCGGATCGACCGTGCCGAACTCGCCGCGGCCCGAATTCAGCACGAACAATTTCCCGTCGTGCAGGCGGGGGGAGTGCGGCATGGAAAAGCCGGAGGCGACGATCTCGCCCGAGTCGACGTCGACGATCACGCCGCCGTCGCGGCGCCGCTCGCGCCAGCCGTCGGCGACGTCGGAGCGGCTGACCGCGGTGACATAGGCGGCGCGCGTGCCGTCCATGGCCAGGCCGTTGAGATGGCAGCGATCCTCGCGCGACAGCTCGCTGATGAAGGGCGGCCGCCACAGCGGGCGGAAGCTGGCGACGTCGCTGATCGTCGCCAGGCAGTTGAAGGCGGTGTTGACGAAGATCGGGCCCAGCCGGCCGCCGCCGACATCGCCGACGCCGATGTCGTGGACGTCGATCGCCCCCGTGACCCGGCCCTCGCGCGGCACGAACATCCGGTCGGCGCCGCTCTCGCCGCGCTCGCCGGGCGGCAGCGCGTTGCGGAACCGCCAGAGCACGGACTTGGCGCTGGTCCACAGGCCCTGGCCGTCCGTCCACAGGCCCTGGCAGTGATCGATCATGCGCTCGTGCGCGCGCATCGTCCCGTTCGGACGGCGGCCGATCATGAACAGACGGCCGGCCTGATAAGTGGTGAAGGCGATGCTCGCATTCTGGGCGCCGAGCCAGTCGGACAGGCCCGGCGATCCGTAGAGCAATGCTTCGCGGGGCGCGGATTCGGCGGCGGCCGACGGTTCGGCTTCGGTGATGTCTTGGGTGTCGCTCATCGCGCGATCTGGGATGAAAGCGGCGACTCGGTCAAGCCGGGGCTATTCGGTGAAGCCGAAGCGCTCCAGCAGCGCGGCGCGGCTGTATCGCGGCGGGACGCCCCGGCGACCTCGCCCCGACACCAGTTCGTAGAGGTCGGGGCCGACCAGGCGGTACCAGGGAACGTCCGCCGCGCCGCGCGATTCGAGGTGCGCGAGATAGGCATCGAGACTGTCGAACGTCCGGCCTTGGGCGAAGGGCAGGGGCGGGTTCTGGGTCATGGTTCACCTCCGGAACGAGTCGCGCGAATCTAGATGCAGGTTTGTAACACTGGCGCAAACTGTTGGAAAACATGAGAAAAATCAGCGCTTGGAGTCACGGTTAACAATCGGTTAGCGTGGACCCTTCGTGTGGGGGGACCACAGATAATTTTCAAAGGGGATTCTCGATGGCCAAAGTCGCGAAGGGTCGCGCAGTTTTTAACGGCACCACCGAGCAGGTAGGCGGAGAAATCATCTCGGGACGCCAGCTGCTCGCCGTATCCGACAAGCCCGCGCCCGCTTTCGGCACCGACGGGGTCCTGCAGGGACCGCACGGCACGCCGCGCGACTTCTCCGTCTACGGCGTCGACAAGCCCGCCGGCTCGCTCACCTTGACCTCGCTGACCGACAGCGCCGCCCTCGGCGGCACCGCCGATCTCGGCACCACCCTTCGCACCGGCCATTACGAGAACATCCTCGCCGCGCGCCATGTCGTGACCGACCCGCGCGCCCAGAGCCTCGGCTTCTGCGGCGGCTGCGGCACCTGCGCGCACAATGACGGCAAGGACTTCAACGGCTACGAGCGCAACGGCAGCGATGTCGGCGCCGGCACCGACGCCCTTCCCTTCGAGACGGCGGACGAAGGCGTCCTTACGGTCACCGTCGGCGGGACCGTCTCCGGCGTGATCGACGTCACCGGCGACGAGGACCAGATCCAGGTCGCCCTCGTGGCGGGCAACACCTATTCGTTCCACCTCTACGGCGCCGGCGCCAATGCGGTGAACGACACCTTCCTGCAGCTCTTCGCGCCGGACGGCACCACCCTGATCAACGAGGACGATGACGGCGCCACCGGCATCTATTCGATCATCACCTACACGGCGGCGGTTTCCGGCACCTACAATCTCGTCGCCTCCTCCTTCGACAATCCGGGCGATCCGGGCCTTGGCGACTGGACGCTCGCCGTCCACCAGCAAGGCGCCGACGAGGCGCCGAGCGCGCCGCCGTCGGTCGTTCCGGTCACGGTCGGCTACAATTACGGCTTCATCAGCCCGGCCGGCACGGACGAGGACGTCTATTCGATCACCCTGACCGCCGGCATGATCTACAATTTCGAGGTCGCGGCCGGCGCCGACTACAATACCGACTGGCAGGCCGTGCCGCTCGGCGAGGTCGACACGATCCTGCGCATCTACAACAGCGCCGGTACCCTGGTGTTCGAAGGCGACGATATCGACTTCCCGGATGACATCAGCTCGGCGGTCGGCTTCATCCCCGACGTGGGCGGCACCTATTATGTCGAGATCGACGGCTATTCCGGCCAGTCTGGCGGCTACGTCCTCGAGATCACCGAGACCGATCTCTCCACGCTCGATCCGCTCGATGCGATCAACTGGGGCGGCGACGACAACAAGGTCGACAATGCCGACACGCTGCTGATCTACTTCGCCGCCGACGGCGAGACCTATGACGGCGTCGAGTCGATGGGCTGGACGAGCTACGAGCAGGGCCAGGCGCTCGCCGCCTTCCAGACCTATTCGGAATTCGCGAACCTGACCTTCGCGATCACCACCGACGAGTCGATCGCGGACTTCCACCTCGTCACCACCGAGAGCGACGAGTTCCTCGGCTATTTCAACCCGCCGGGCGAGACCAATGCCGGCGTCGGCGTGTTCGCGATCAACGGCTCCGGCTGGGATCGCACCGGCACCGAGGGCTCGATGGAGCCGGGCGGCTATGGCTGGATCACCCTCATCCACGAATTCGGCCACGGCCTCGGCATGGCCCACCCGCACGACAATGGCGGCGATTCCGACGTCATTCCGGGCGTCACCGGGCCGTTCGGCAGCTACGGCATCTTCGACCTGAACCAGGGCGTCTACACGACGATGTCGTACAATGACGGCTGGCAGCTCCATCCGGACGCCGACGGCAACGGCTTCCCCGTGCCCGACACGCTGGACTACGGCTATCAGGGCACGCCGATGGCGTTCGACATCGCGCTGATGCAGATCAAGTACGGCTCGGTGACCGCCAATACCGGCAACACCGTCTATACCCTGCTCGACGCCAACGTGGCCGGCACCTTCTACCAGACGATCTGGGATACGGGCGGGACCGACACGATCGCTTATGGCGGCAGCGCCAACGCGACCATCGACCTCACCGCCGCGACGCTCGATTATTCGGCGACCGGCGCGGGCGTCGTCTCCTGGGTCGACGGCATCTTCGGCGGCTTCACCATCGCCAATGGCGTCGTCATTGAGGACGCCGCGGGCGGCACCGGCAACGACACTCTGGTCGGCAATGCGGTCAACAACACGCTGACCGGCAATGACGGCAACGACACCTTCTTCGGCGGCCTTGGCGACGACACATTCGGCGGCGGCAACGGCACCGATACCGCCATCTATCTGGGCAACCAGGCCGACTACACGATCACCGCGATCGCCGGCGGCTTCACCATCGAGGACAACAACACGGTCGACGGCGACGACGGCTTCGACACGTTCATGGATGGTGAGCAGATCCAGTTCGCGGACGGCACGATCAACCTCGGCGACGCCCCGGGCAACCAGGCGCCGACCCTCACCGACTTCGGGCCGACGGTCACGTTCGGCGAGCAGGCCGTCAACGGTGCGCCGCAATTGCTCGACGCCGATGTGACCTTCGCCGATTCCGACAATAATTTTGACGGCGGCACCTTGGTCGTCTCCGGCCTGCTGGCCGAGGACGTGGTCGCGGTTCGCAACCAGGGCAATCTGGCGGGCCAGGTCGGTGTCTCCGGCGCGAACCTCTCTTATGGCGGTGTCGTCATCGGCACGATCGCCGGCGGCAGCGGCGCCACGCTCACCGTCACCTTCAACAACCTGGCGACGGCGGTCGCGGTCGAGGCGGTGATCGAGAACCTCACCTACGCCAATGCCAGCAACGATCCGACGGCGGTCCGCACGCTGACCCTCAATGTCACCGACGACGAGGGCGCCAGCCTGATCGGCAGCACCTACACACCGGGCGCCTATGTCGAGCAGACGGGCGCGAACGATCCGCTCGCCAATCCGGCCCGCCTGGTGACGCTGGACGCCAATCCCACCCTGGCGTTCGTCGACGTCAACAATGACGGCGATCTCGACATCATCGCGGGCACCGGCCCCGGCCTGCCCGGCGGCACGCTGCGCTATTTCGAGAATAACGGCGCCGGCTATACCGAAGTGACCGGGGCTGCCAATCCGTTCAACGGCTTCGACGTGGACGCGCCGGGTCTCACCCCGCCGGACAATGAAGGCTATTATTCCTCGCCGGCGACGATCGACATCGACGGCGACGGCGACCTCGACCTCGTCGTGGGCTCGAACTACGGCTACTTCTTCACCTTCCAGAATAACGGCAACGGCACCTGGACCCAGCTGCTCGGCGCCGCCGATCCGTTCGACGGCCTCTATCATCCCTATTTCTCGGATGTGGCCGGCATCGACTTCGACGGCGACGGCGACATGGACCTCGTCTCGGGCAACAATGGCGGCGGCCTCGCCATCATCGAGAATGAAGGCGGCGGCGTATGGACGCCGCTGGCGTCGGGCAGCCCGTTCCCCGCCGACGTCGGCAGCTTCGCCTCGCCCACGGCCGGCGACATTGACGGCGATGGCGACGACGACCTCGTCGTCGGCCTCGGCGGCTCGTCCAATCCGTCCGGCCAGATTCTGACCTTCCAGAACAATGGCGGCGGCAGCTTCACCCAGCTGACCGGCGCGGCCAATCCGTTCAACGGCATCGACGTCGGTGTCTACGCCCTCCCGGTCCTGGTCGATCTCGACGGGGACGGCGATGCCGATCTCGTCGTCGGCGACAGCTCGGGCGGCGACACGCGGGTGTGGCTGAACACGGGCGTGTTCACGCCGGTCCCGGCGCCGACCATCCAGGTCACCGTCAACGCGCAGAACGACGCGCCGGCGGGCACGAACAATAGCGAGACGATCCTGGAGAACACCTCCTACACCTTCGCGGCGGTCGACTTCGGCTTCAGCGACACGCTGGAGGGCGACGCCTTCGCCGGCGTGGTGATCACCACCCTGCCTGGCAACGGCTCGATCACGCTGAACGGCGTGGCGGTAAGCGCGGGCCAGTTCGTGTCCGTCGCCGACATCAATGGCGGTCTGCTCGAATTCACGCCCGATGCGGATGAGAATGGCGCGAACTATGCCAGCTTCACCTTCCAGGTGAGGGATGACGGCGGCACCGCCAATGGCGGCCTGGACACCGACCAGACGCCGAACACCTTCTCCTTCGTGGTGACGCCGGACAATTTCGCGCCGGAGCTGACCGACGTGGATTCGCCGGTCACCTTCCTCGAGAACACGGTCAACACGACGCCGCAGATCCTCGACAACGACGTCACCCTTGTCGACGCCAAGGGCTTCGCCAACGGCTCCGTCGTGGTCAGCGGCCTGCTGGCCGAGGACCGGGTCGGTCTCAACAACGAGGGCACGGGCGCCGGCCAGATCGGCGTCTCGGGCGCGAACGTCACTTATGGCGGCGTCGTCATCGGCACCTATGCCGGCGGCGTCGGCAACGACTTCACCGTGACGCTGAATGCCTCGGCAACGACAGCGGCGGTCGAGGCCCTGCTCGAGAACCTGACCTACGCCAATGTCAGCGACACGCCGACGGCGAGCCGCACGCTCTCGATCCAGGTCTATGACGACGAGGGTCTGGGTCTCCCGACCGGCGCCGCCTTCACGGAACAGACCGGGGCGAACAATCCGTTCTCCGGCTTCCAGGTCGTCGACGACATCAACGGGGGCGACGGCAACGGCACGATCTCGACCTTTGTCGATGTCGACGCCGACGGCGATCTCGACCTCGTGGTCGGCTCGCAGCGCGGCGTGCTGCAGGTCCTCTCCAACAATGGCGACGGCACCTACACCGAGCTCACCGGCGCGGCGAACCCGCTCGACGGGTTCAGCGTCGGCGCCAGCGGCACCTATTCGGCGCCGACGGCGATCGATGTGGACGGTGACAGCGACCTCGATCTGGTGGTCGGCTCCAATTACGGCGATCTCGTCGTGCTGGAGAATGACGGAGCGGGCGGCTGGACCAATGGCGGCTTCATCTCGGGCGCCGCGGTCTATGCCTTCTCGACGCCGGTCGCGGCCGACATCGACGGCGACGGACTCGACGATCTCGTGGTCGGCAGCCTCACCGGCTTCCTCTACGGCTTCATCAACAATGGCGACGGCACGTTCACCGAGCTGACCGGGGCCAATGATCCGTTCCTGACCACGGTCGTCCAGTATTTCTCGGCGCCGGGCTTCGTCGACATCGACGGCGACGGCGATCTGGATGCGGTGGTCGGCGATTATTATGGCGGCGTCACCGTCTTCCTCAACGACGCCGGCACCTTCGTCGAATCGACCGACAATCCGTTCGCCGGCGAGACCTTCTCGTCGATCCCGTCCTTCAACTTCCACGACGTGGACGGCGACGGCGATCTGGATGCGGTGGTCGGTTCGTTCGACGGCGACCTTCGTTACTTCGAGAACGTCACCGCCAACGGCGCCGAGATCGTCGTGAACGTGACCGCCGAGCCGGACACTCCGGTCGCGGCGCCGGACGCCTTCGCGATCGCCGAGAACCAGAACCTGTCGGGTTCGCTCTTCGCCGACAACGGCTCGGGCGCCGACGAGGGCTCTCCGCTCACGGTCTCGCAGGTCAACGGCTCGGGCGGCAATGTCGGGACGCAGATCGTGCTCGCCTCGGGTGCTTTGCTGACCGTCAATGCGAACGGAACGTTCGACTATAATCCGAACGGGGCGTTCCTCTCCACGCCGACCAACGGGTCGGGCGCGTCGAATACGCCGGGCCAGGACAGCTTCACCTACACGGTTGCCGGCGGCAACACGGTGACGGTGACCATCGTCCTCAACGGTCTCGACTCGAACGACACGCTGCGCGGCACGGCCGGCAACGACGTCCTCGCGGGCGGTCTCGGCAACGACGTCTACTTCGTGGAGAATAGCGGCGACGCGGTTCTCGAGACGGCGGGCCAGGGCACCGACCGCGTGTTCACGAGCGTGAGCTACACGCTGGCGGGCGGCAGCGAGGTGGAAATCCTCTCGACCACCGACAATGGCGGGACGGGGGCGATCAACCTCACCGGCAACGGCTTCGCCAACACCCTGCTCGGCAATGCCGGCGTCAACGTCCTCACCGGCGGCGCGGGCAATGACGTGCTCGACGGCAAGGACGGCAACGACACGCTCTACGGCGGTGCCGACAATGACTCGCTCTACGGCGCGGGCGGCAACGACGCGCTCTATGGCGGGTCGGGCACCAACTATCTGGAGGGCGGCCTCGGCGACGATCTCTATTTCGTCGACAACGGCCCCGACACGGTGATCGAGTTCGCCGGCCAGGGCACCGACCGCATCTATGCGAGCACCAGCTACACGCTGGGCGCCGGCGTCTCGGTCGAAACCCTCTCCACCAACGACAATGCGGGCACGGCCGCGATCAACCTGACCGGCAACGCGCTGGCCAACACGATCTTCGGCAATGCCGGCGCCAACGTCCTGAACGGCGGGGTCGGCAACGACATCCTCGACGGCAAGGATGGCAACGACACGCTCTACGGCGGCAATCACGACGACACGCTCTATGGCGGCCTCGGCAACGACAATCTCTACGGTGGCCTTGGCACCAACTATCTCTCGGGTGGCGCCGGCGACGACCGCTACTTCATCGAGAACGCCACGGACACGGTCGCGGAGGCGGTCGGCGACGGCAATGACCGCATCTTCACCAGCCTCAGCTACGTCCTGGCGGCCGGCGTCTCGATCGAGACGCTGTCCACCAACGACAATGCCGGCACGGTGGCGATCAACCTGACCGGCAACGCGCTGGCCAACACGATCATCGGCAATGCCGGGGCCAACATCCTGAACGGCGCGGCCGGCAACGACATCCTCGATGGCAAGGAAGGCAACGACACGCTCTATGGCGGCGCCAATGACGACACGCTCTACGGGCGCGACGGCAACGACACGCTCTATGGCGGGTCGGGCACCAACTATCTGGAAGGTGGCGCCGGCGACGATGTCTTCATCATCGACAGCAGCACGGATGTCGTCTTCGAGGCGACCGGCCAAGGCAATGACCGCGTCTACTCCAGCGCCAGCTACACGCTGATCGGGGGGATGTCCGTCGAGACCCTGTCGACCGACTTCAACGCGGGCACGGCGGCGATCAACCTGACCGGCAACAACCTCGCCAACACCATTTACGGCAATGACGGCATCAACGTCCTGACCGGCAATGGCGGCGACGATTTCCTCGACGGCAAGGGCGGCAACGACACGCTCATCGGCGGGGCCGGCAACGACACGCTCTACGGCCGGGCGGGCGCGGACATCTTCGTGTTCAACAGCGCGCTCGGGGCGGGCAATATCGACTCGCTGCCCGACTTCCAGACCGGGGTCGACAAGATCCACCTGGACGATGCGGTCTTCACCGCGATCGGTGGCCTTGGCGCGCTCAACGCCAATGCGTTCCACGCCGGCACTGGGGCGCACGATGCGGACGACCGGATCATCTACAACAGCGTGACCGGCCAGCTCTTCTACGATGCCGACGGCACCGGCAGCGGCGCCGCGGTCCAGTTCGCGAGCCTGAACTCCGGGCTGACCCTGGTGGCCAGCGACTTCCTGGTGATCTGACGAGGCGCAAGGCGGCGGGCCCGTGCCCGCCGCCGCCTTTTCCGGAACGTCCCAATGAGGCGCCGCTCGCGGCGCCTCTTTTTTTGCTCAGAGCCTCACCAGGCGTCGCGGGCCTGGCGGAGCGCGAGGAAGAGGTCGCGCCGGTCCGCATCGGGGCCGATGGCGCCGGTGCGGCGCAGCGCTTCCCGCACGGCTGGACTGTCGAGCCGGAAGAACAGGTTGATCCCGGCCTCCTCCGCCATCGTCGTCACATGGAGCGCCGCGCCGGCCGGCTCGAGCAAGGCGGCGGCCGCGCCGTTGCCGGGCTCATGGGCGAGGGTGAAGGCGAGATTGCGGGCCAGATAATCGTGGCCCGGATAGAGGCGCGTGCGCGGATCGAGCGCGGCGCGGAGGCGCTCGACCGTGTCGAACAGGGTCGGGGCATGGCCGCCATAGCCGCAATTGCCGACGCCGGCGCCGAACAAGGTGTCGCCGCAGAGGAGATAGGGCGTGCCGGCCGCCGCATCCGTCCCGAGCAGGGCGATATGGGTCATGGTGTGGCCGGGCGTGGCCAGGACCCGGAAGCTGCAGGTCTCGCCGATCGTGACGCTGTCGCCGTCGTTCAGCGTGGTGTCGATCGTCTCGATCACGCCCATCGCCGCCTTTGGCGCCAGCACCCGCGCGCCGGTCTCGCGCACGATCGCGTCGTTGCGTCCGGCATGGTCCCAATGTTCGTGGGTGTTGACGATGGCGGTGATGCGCAGGTCGTGCGCCCGCGCGGTCTCCAGCGTCAGCTCGACATGATAGGGGTCGATGGCGGCGGCCTCGCCGGTCTCTGCGCACCAGGCGAGGTAGCTCAGATGCGCGAAGGCGTTGCTGACCGGCGTGACGAGCAGCGGCATCAGGCCGCTTCCGTCGCCGCGGCCCGGATATTGTCGAAGAACAGGGTGTAATTGGCCTCGGAGATCGCCTTGGCCTCGGCCTCGCTCATGTCGACCGGGATGAAGGTGGAGCGCAGCGCCAGCACGCAGGCGTCCGGCCCGGCGCGGATCACCTTGGCGGTGCCGACATAGTCCGCGAAGGGGACGAAGCCGCCCGTGTCGACGATCCGGTAGTGCATCTCCATCTCCGCCGCGTCGAAATGGTCGCAGCGTTCGACCACATAGGTCTGCCCGAGATGGCCCTCGGTGCGCATCGTGCGGACCATGCCGAGCCCGTCGCCCTCGAATTCCATGGCGGCGACGAAGCCCCGCGCCGCCCGGCGCTGCCCCTCCTGGGTCGCGACCAGGGCCCAGACCCGCTCGGCCGGCGCGTCGATCTTCGAGGCGCGTTCGTTGACGACCATGGACTTCCCTCCCTGACAGGCGCCGCGGACCCGCCCCTCAGGAGGCGTTGAGGTCCCATTGCAGCTTCATCTTGTGGACCTTGAGGACCAGGCTGTTCTCGACGTCGGCGATGTCCGACCGGCCGTAGCAATGCTCGGTCAGGAAGGCGCGGAAGTCCTCCTGCGAGCGGTGATAGGTGGCGATGCTGAGATCGAAGCGGCCGAGCACCATGATCAGATAATAGACTTCGGGGACCGCGCTCAGCCGTTTGGCGACCTCGTCGATCGAGGCGCCGGCCGCGACCTTGATGAAGGTCAGCGCGTTGAAATTATAGCCCATCGCATAAGGCAGGGCCTCGGCCTGGATGGTGATGATATTGTCGTCGAGCAGCTGGCGCACGCGATTGCGGATCGTGCCCTCGGAGACGCCGAGCTGGGTCGCGATGGCGGAATAGGCCATGCGCCCGTCCTGCTGGAGCAGGGCGATGATCCGGCGGTTGAGCTCGACGCCGTCGGCGCCGCCATCTTCGCCCGGGTCGCCGCGCAGCGCCTTCACGGCCCGCCCGCGCCTTGCCGATTCCGCGCTCTCCGACATGCGACTCTTCCTTCCCCCAGCCAACACACCCCCCTCTGTGCCTTGCGCGGCTCCGATGCTCAATACGTACGGATTTCACAGCACAAAGTCAAATATGATACGAATATCGTAGATTATGAATTGACATAGTGCGCGAATCACATCCATATTTGTGATGGGTTGAGGGAATCGTAGACAATATGAACCAGCTTGCCGCACCGCTCATGCCGCGCCAGTCGCTCGCGCCACCCGTCGAGGGCACGGACGGCCTGTTCTCGCAAAGCTGGTTCCCGGTCTGCCTGTCGACCGATGTCGGCATGGACGAGGTGAAGGGTTTCGACTTCCTGGGCGGGCGGGTGATCGTGATGCGCGACGCGGCCGGCACGGCGAGCGTGCTCAGCGCCTATTGTCCGCATATGGGCGCGGACCTCTGCGTCGGCGAGATGATCGAGGGGACGGTGCGCTGCCCGTTCCACTTCTGGCGCTACGGCCCGGACGGCAAGTGCGTCGCCACCGCCTCCGGCGATCCGGTGCCGCCGGGGGCGCGGCTCTTCGCCTTCCCGACGGTCGAGAAATATGGCTGCGTCTTCGCCTTCAACGGCAGCGAGCCGTTGTTCGAGCTGCCCGACTTCCCGAAGCCGGCCGAGAATCTGGTCTGGAAGATCGGTGAGTGGGACGTGCGCATGCCGATCGATCCCTGGGTGATCTGCTGCAACACGCCCGACATGCAGCATATCCGCGTCGTCCACGGCATCAGCTTCGACAATGGCGAGCCGCACAAGGATGTCGTCTGGACGCCCCATTCGATGACCTACAAGTTCGACGGGACGATGCGCGACGGCACGAAGATCACCTTCGATGTCGGCATTTTCGGCACCAGCATCTACTGGCAGCACGGTCCGCTCGGCGGCCGCTGGTTCGGCTTCGTCGCGCCCATGGGCCTGCCGCGCCCCGGCGAATCGCGGCTCTTCTTCGCGGTCTGCGTGGAAGACGATCCGGCCGATCCCGAGGGCACCCGGGCTTTTCTCGAGGCGATGTACGATCTGGAGGTGGCGGTCGCCACCGAGGATCTGCCGATCGTCGAGCGGGCGCGGTTCAGGCCCGGCCTGCTGACCCGGAGCGACCGGTCGCTGGCCCGCTTCCTGCAATATCTGCGCGATTATCCGCGGGCGCATCCGTCCGCCGACCATATCAGCTGAGGGACATGAGATGGGCATCCTGACCGAGACCGACCGCGCCGAGATCGCCGCTTTGTGTCCGCGCCTCTACGCCGCCGTCGGCTGGGGGCCGGAGCGGACGCCGGACTGGGCAACGTTCCGCGCCTGCTGCCATCCGCAGGCGTCGCTCGTGCCGATGGGCAGCGGCGCGGCCGCGCCCATCCCGCTCGAGACCTTCATCGCGGGCATGGAGGAGCAGCGCGCGAGCGGCGCGCTCGCCGCGCTCAGCGAGGAGGAGATCGGCCACGCGGTCGAGGGCTATGGCAATCTCGCCAGCGTACGCAGCGCCTTCGTCGCGACGATCGACGGGGCCGCGCGCCGCGGCGTCACTTATGCGCACATCGTGCGCGACGAAGGCCGCTGGGTCATCCTGACGGCGATCTGGGAGAATGAGCGCGAAGACGCGCCATTGCCGGCCGCGCTCCTCTGAGCCGGCCCAATCAACAAGAAAAGATAGTCGAGGGGGAAGGGATCGACATGATGCGACGCGACACCAAGAGGCGCCTGTGCGCCCTGCTGCTGGGCACGGCCGGCCTGGTTGCGGCGGCGGCTCCCGCCAAGGCGCAAGACGCGCCGGAAACCGCACCCGCCGCCGCGCAGCAGGATGACGGCTTCGGCGACATCGTCGTCACCGCCCGCCGCCGCGAGGAAAATCTCCAGGACGTGCCGGATTCGATCACCGCCTTCTCCGCGACGGCGATCGCGGACCGGCGCCTGGAGCGGATCGACGACTTCCTCGCCATCACCTCCAACGTCCGGATCAACAACGATCAGGACACGGCGACCAACAACATCTCGATCCGCGGTCTCGGCGCCAACCGCAACCAGGCGGCTGCGGTCGCCTTCTCGGTCGACGGCGTGGTGCTGCCGGATTCGGACGCCTTCACCATCGACCTCACCGACGTCGAGCGGGTCGAGGTGCTGAAGGGGCCGCAGGGCGCGCTCTACGGCCGCGGCGCCATCGCCGGCGCGATCAACATCACCACCCGCCGCCCGACCAACGAGCTGCAGGTCGAGGGGCGCGCGGGCTACGCGACCGGCGACGCATGGCGTCTGTTCGGCGCGGTCGGCGGCCCGCTGGTCGAGGACGTGCTGCTCGCCCGGGTCTCCGTCTCGCACCGCGCGACAGACGGCACGATCATCAACCAGCTCGACGGGCGCGGCATCGACCGCAACCGGCAGACCCGGGCGACCGGGCGCATCATCCTGATGCCCGCGCCGGGCCTCGAGCTGGATTTCCGCGCCGCCTATACAGACGAGACCGGCGGCTCCACCTGGTTCAGCCGGTTCGACGTGCTCGGCCAGACCGGCGGCGAGATCACGCAGGCGGTCGCTTCGCTCTTTCCGTCGCAGGATACGCGCTCGCTGACCGAGCGGTCGATCACGGACCTGTCGCTGCTGATCAATTACGATGCGGGCTTCGGCACCTTCACCGCGATCAGCGCCTATAACGATATCGACGTCTTCTTCATGCAGGACCTCGACATCTCGCCTTTCCCGATGGTGCCGAACGCGCAGCAGTCGCGCGTCACCGAGGCGTTCAGCCAGGAGTTCCGCTTCACCTCACCCGCCGACCGCCGGTTCCGCTACATCCTGGGCGCCTATTACCAGCATTCGACGCGCGCCATCGAAACCAATGCGGTGCTGGACCTGTGCCTGTTCGCCAATTGCCTCACCGGGCCGGGCGGGTCCTTCGTTTCCGGCGGCACGATCGCGGCGCCGCTCGCGGACAACCGGATCATTTTCAACCAATATGCCGTGTTCGGCCAGTTCAACTTCGACATCAGCGAGCAGATCGAGCTCACTGCGGCCCTGCGCTACGATTCCAACCGCGGCCGCATCAACGACATCTTCTCGGCCTTCCGCACGGAAGCGACCTTCTCGGCGCTGCAGCCCAAGCTCTCCATCGCCTGGCGGCCGTCAGCGCAGTGGATGCTCTACGCGACCTATTCGCAGGGCTTCAAAAGCGGCAATTTCAACCCCGCCGCGGCCGGCCCGGCCTTCCCGCGCGTGCTCGGCGAGGAGACGTCGCGCAATTACGAGCTCGGCTTCAAATCCACCCTGCTGGATCGCCGGCTGATCTTCAATGCCGCGGCCTTCTATACCGAGCAGCTCGATCCGCAGATCTTCCAGCTCGATCCGGCGACGATCTCGCAAGGTTCGCTCAACGCGCGGCGCTTCGAGATCAAGGGCGTGGAACTGGAGCTCAGCGCGCGGCCGATGCAGGGGCTCGAGCTCAACGCCACCTTTGGCTGGCTCGACGCCGAGATCGACGATTTCAACGGCACCCCCGTTTATGTCGGCCAGCAGGTGCCGAACGCGCCGAAATTCATGCTGAATCTCGGCGCCCAATATCGCTTCCCGCTGGCCGGGGAGATCAGGGGGCGGTTCCGCGTGGATGCGGGGGTGGTCGGCCGCCAGTCCTTCCAGGACTTCCAGCTCCCGGCCAACGACCAGCTCTATCTCTACCAGCGCAGCTACGGCACGGTCGACGCGCAGATCGGGATCGAGGGGGAGAATTGGACGGCGACAGCCTTCGTTCGGAACCTGTTCGAGCGGGATTATGCGACCAGCGCCTTCTCCCGCTACATCTTCGCGGCGGCTCTGGTGCCGCTGAACAGCGACGCGGTGCAGCGCGATCCGGGCCGGATTTTCGGCGTCGAGCTCGGCTTCCGGTTCTGAGGGGGCGGGGGATGACGATGAAGAGCGAGCCTTTCCACCTGCGGCCCGAGGGCGAGAAGGCGTTCGGCTATGCCCAGGCGGTGCGGCGCGGCGACACGCTTTATGTCGCCGGGACGCTGGCGGTGGACGAGGGCTTCGCGCCGATCCATGCGGGCGACATGGCGGGGCAAATCGAGGCCGCTTATGCCGCGATCCGCGATACGCTGGCGGCGCATGGCGGGACGCTGGCCGACGTGGTGCGGGAGACGGTCTACGTGACCGACATGGATGCCTTCATCGCCGCCAATGGCGCGCGCATGGCGGCCTATGCCGGCTGGCTGCCGGCCGCCACGGCGGTCGAGGTGAAGCGGCTCGCCTTTCCCGAAGCCATGGTCGAGATCGAGGTCACCGCGATCCTTTGAGTGAGGAGCAGCCGATGACCGACCAGGCCGATCCCGCGCGCGTACAATGCCGCGACAGCGTCCGCATCGCCGCGCCGGCCGAGGCCGTCTGGGCCGTGGTCGGCGATCTCGCCAGCCTGGTGCCGGGCGGCGGCATGGTCGAGCGGATCGAGCTGGACGGGGAAGGGGCGGGCGCCATCCGCACCTTCCACCTGTCGGGCGGCGCGCGGGTCGTGGAGCGGATCGAGAGCCACGAGCCGGCGCTGCGGTGCTATTCCTACCGGATACTCGACTTCGGCCCTTTGCCGTTCGCGGATTATGTCGGCGCCGCCGAGGTGATCGCGGACGGGCGCGACGGCTGCCTCCTTTCCTGGTCTGCGGATGCGACGCCTGCCGGCGTGGATGCCGCCACGCTGCGAACGATCGTCGCGGCCAATCTCGACGGCGCGCTCCAGGCGGTCGCGGCGCACTTCCGGCCGGCGGCGTGAGCGAAGCGCCACCGCTCGCGGGGGAGGCCGGCGCCGACGTCGCGGTGATCGGCGCGGGCTTCGCCGGCCTCGTCGCCGCGCTGGAGCTGGCGGAGGCGGGGCGGGCGGTCGTGCTGCTGGAGGCCGGGCCGCTCGGCGCCAATGCCTCGGCGGCCAGCGCGGGGCAGATCGGCCCGCTGTTCTACGGCGCGCGCAAGACTCCGGCGCAGGTCGCGGCGAAGCTGGGTCCGGCGCGGGCCGACCGGCTGCACCGCCGCGTCGCCGGCTCGGGCGACTGGCTGTTCGACCGGATCGCCGCGCTCGGCATCGACTGCGGCGCGCGGCGCGGCTTCCTCGCCGTCTATCGCAGCGAACGATCGCTCGCCCGCGCGGCGGCGGATTTCGCCCAATGGGACGGGCATGGCGGCCTCTGGGAGCGACGGGGGCGGGACGATGTCGCGCGCGCCATCCGCTCCACCCGCTATGCCGGCGGCATCTTCCTGCCCCAGGGCGGGATCCTCGATCCCGTGCGCCTGCTGGAGGGGCTGGCGCGGACCGCGGTCGCGGCCGGCGTCCGGATCCATCCCGGCAGCCGCGTCGAGACGCTGCGCCAGTCGGGCGACCGCTGGACGGTCGGCACGGCGGACGGGCGCGTGAACGCCCGCTTTGTCCTCGTCGCGACGGGCAGCGCCGGGCTGCCGGCCTGGCCCGGTCTCGACCGGACCGTCTACGCCGCGCCGGTCGGCATCGCGGTCACCGCGCCCTTGCCCGATCGGGGCGCCGGCTTGCTGCCCGGCGGCGGGCCGGTCGCGGACCTCGACGACAAGGCGATCTTCGCCCCCGCCATCACCGAGGACGGCCGGCTGTCGATGAGCTTCCTGATGAGCGGCGCGGCGGCGGATCTCGCCCGCAGCCCCGCGCCCGCGCGGCGGCGGCTGGCGCGGGTCTTTCCGGGCCGGGACCTGCCCCCGTTCGAGCGCCTGTCCTGGGGCCGGGTGGCGCTGACCCCCGACGGACTGCCCCGGCTGATCCGCGGCGGCGAAGGGCTGCTGGCGGTGACGGGCTGCAACGGCTTCGGCCTGACGCTGGGCGTGCTTGCCGCGCGGGAAGCGGCGCGGCACATCATGGGGCGGGCGCCGGCTGCGCTGGCCTTGCCCTTGTCGGAAGCGAAACCGCTGCCGGCGGCGCGGCTGATGCCGGCTTTGCTGCGCGCGGTGCTGGCCCCGCTGGCCAACCGGCTGGGCGCCTGAACGGAAGAAGGACGAGACATGGTCGAGACGGCGGATGTGGTGGTGATCGGCGCGGGCATCATGGGGATGAGCGCGGCCTTCCAGATCGCGCGCCGCTCGAACGCCCGCGTCGTCGTGCTGGAGAAAGGAGTCGGGCCGGGGGAGGGCTCGACCGGCGCCTCCTCGGCGGTCTGCCGCTTCCGCTATTCCTATGCCGAGATCGTCCAGCTCGCGAAGGACGGGATCGGCGCCTATCGGCATTGGCCGGACTTCCTCGGCATGGCGGCGCCCCATGCGCGCTTCCACCGGATCGGCGTGGTCTGGCTGTCGGACGAACGGGACTGGGCGGTGCGCGAGGCCGCGCGCATGGAGAGCCTGGGCATCGCCGCCGACGCGCTCGACGACGCGGCCCTGGCGGAGGCTTTTCCGGGCCTCTCCCCCTGCGTCGTGCCGCCCGATCTGGTCGGCGGCGAGGCGCATGAATGCAGGGGCGGAGCCCGGCATCTGTTCGAGCGCGACGGCGGCTATATGGACCCGGTCGACGCGCTGCAGGACCTGATCGCGGCGGCGCGGGCGCGGGGCGTGGAGGTGCGCTTCTCCACGCCGGTCGACGACATCGTCGTGGGCAGCGGCGCGGTCGCCGGGGTCAGGCTCGCGGACGGCGCGACCATCGCCTGCGGCCAAGTGGTGATGGCGGCGGGGCCCTGGTGCCTGCCGTTTCTCGACCGGCACGGGCTGGGCGGGCGCTGGCCGCTGGAGCCGACCCGGATCCAGATCGCCCATATCGATCGGCCGGCGGAATTGAAGGGTGACCTGCCGGTCTGCGTCGATATGGCCGGGGGCATCTATTTCCGCCCGCAGAATCGCGGGCAGCAGATCATCGTCGGCTCGGTCCTCGAGGAGGACGAGAAGGAGAGGGTGGACGCGCCCGACGACTATGCGCGCTATGCCGACGACGATTTCATCCGGCCCAAGCTGCACGCGCTGCAGCATCGCCTGCGCCTGCCGGAGATCAGGGGGCATGTCCGCGGCTATAGCGGCCTGTACACGATCAACCGGGCGGACATGCACCCGATCGTCGGGCCGACGCCGGTCGCCGGCCTGCATGTCGCCAGTGGCTGCAGCGGCCACGGCTTCAAGCTCGCGCCCGCGATCGGAGCCTTGCTCGCCAGGCATGTCACCGGCCTCTCCGCGCCGGACTTCGACGCGGCGATGGATCCGGCCTTCCTCGCCTTCGACCGCGCGCCGATCCGGCTCGCCGCGATGAACGTGCTCGCCTGAGCGCTGGCCGCTTCGGCGGAAACGCGCGGCGCCTCCACCTTCACGATCGGCTAGACCGGCATCTCCGCGGCGGCGCGCAGGCGGCGGAGCGCCTTGTGGGCCTCGCTTTCGTCCAGGCTGGCGAAGCCGAGCCGCAGCCCCCGCCGGGTCGAGGGCGCGACCGCATAGGAGGTGGAGGGCGCGAAGCGGATCCCGCAGGCGGGGCCGTTGGCGTCGATCCGGTCGAGCAAGGCGGGATCGGCGAAGCTGAGCCAGAAGGCGAGGCCGCCGTCCGGTTTCGCGAAGGTCGCGAGGCCGCCGAGATGCTCCTCCAGCGCCGCGGCGAAGGACTGCATGCGGGCCGCGTAGATGGCGTGGGTCTTGCGCGCATGCCGCCTGATCTCGCCGGAATCGACCAGCTCTGCGACCGCTTCCTCGGCCGGCACGCTGCCCTGGCGATCGAGGTGCATGATCTCGCTGGCGATCGCGTCGATCACCCGCGATGGCGCCACGACATAGCCGATCCGCAGGCTCGGCAGGGTCAGCTTGGACAGCGAGCCGACATAGATGGTGGAGCCGGGCGCGTAGCTGGCGACCGGCAGCAGGGGCTGCGAATCGAAATGATATTCATGGTCGTAATCGTCCTCGATGATCGCGAAGCGATGGGCGCGCGCCAGCTCGATCAGCCGCAGCCGCCGTTCTGGGCGAAGCGCGACGGTGGTCGGGAATTGGTGATGGGGGGTGAGGAAGATGGCGCGCACCGGCTGGGCGCCGCACAGCCGCTCGAGCGCGTCGATGTCCATCCCGTCCTGGTCGACGGGCACGGTCAGGATCTGCGCCCCGACCGCGGCGAAGGCGGCGGCGGCGGGCGCGTAGCTCAGCTCCTCCATCACCGCCGCGTCGCCCGCGCCGGCGAGCACGCGCGCCGCCAGCATCACTCCCATCTGGCTGCCCCGGGTGATGCAGAGATTGTCGGGCTGGACCACGAGCCCGCGCTGCGCGCGCAGCATCGCCGCCAGGCTTTCCCGAAGCACGGCCGAGCCCCGCGGATCGGAATAGCCCAGCCGATTGCCGTGCCGCGCGCGGCGCATCGCGTCGCGATAGGCGCGGGCGAGCGGCTCGGTGGGGAAGAGGCGGCTGTCGGGCGAACCCTCGTCCAGGGTCAGCATGGCGGAGCCGGAGAGGACGAAGGGCGCCGGCGCGGCGCGGGAGAGCGGAAAATCGGGCTCGGCGCCGGGGGAGGGGCGGGCCTCGTCCTGCCCGGGCAGCCGCTCGGGCAGGGTGCGCGCGACCACCGTGCCGCGCGTCCCGCTCGTCTCCAGCCAGCCCTGCGCGATCAGGTCGTCATAAGCGAGCACCACCGTCTTGCGGTTGACGCCGAGCATGGTGGCGAGCTCGCGGCTGCTCGGCAGGAAGCCGCCGGGCACCAATCGGCCGCGCTGGATGTCGCGGATCAGCGCGTGGATGATCTGCGTGCGCAGCGGCTGCGCGCCCTCGGCGGAGATCTCTTCCGCCAGATTCTGTTTCCACGGCCGAAGCATTGGACCCCTGAATGAATCGAAACTGGCGGTATTCCATGGTCCACTAATCGCGGATGTTCAAGGCGGGGAGATCGACATGCATCCTGTCCGCCTGATCCTGCTCGCCGCCTCGGCCGCCCTGTTCGGGGCCGCCGGCGCCATTGCCCAGCCGGTCGCGCCATTGGTCGTCGACGGCCAGAGTCTCGACCCTGCCTTGCACGCCTTGCTCCTCCAGGAGCAGGCGGCGGCGCGCGCGGCGCCAGCCGTGCCGGGCGATCCCGGCGCCACCGCCGAAGGGCGCGCGGCGGCGCGGGCCGCCTTCGACCGGCGTTGGGCGTCCCGGACGATCGCGAGCGCGGACATGGCCTGGGTCCGCGATCTGGCGGCGACCGGCCGCGGCGGCGCGATCCCGGTGCGGGTCTACCGGCCGAGCGTCGAGGGGCCGCTGCCGGTCATCGTCTATTATCATGGCGGCGGCTGGATCCTTGGCGGCCTCGACGGCGCGGACGGCGCCGTCCGCCTGATCGCCAACGAGGCCCGGGCGATCGTCGTCTCGGTCGGCTACCGGCTGGCGCCCGAACATCCCTATCCCGCCGCCTGGGACGATGCCGAGGACGCCTTCGCCTGGGTGGAGGGTCAGGCCGCCGCCTGGGGCGGCGATCCGGCCCGCATCGCGGTGGGCGGGGACAGCGCCGGCGGCAATCTCGCCGTCACCACCTCGCTGCGCCGCCTCGCCGCGGGCCGGCGCGCGCCGGTCGCGCAGCTGCTTTACTATCCGGCGGTCGATATGGGGCGGGATTATCCGTCCTGGCGGCTGTTCGGCGAGGGCTTCGGGCTGGATCGGAGCTTCGCCGATTATGTGATGCCGCGCGTCTTCCCGGCCGGGAACCAGGGTGGGCCGGAAGGCTCGCCGCTGCACGCCAGGGCTGCCGGGCCGGTGCCGCCGACCGTGCTGGCCATCGCCGGCTTCGACATTCTGCGCGATCCGGCCGACGCCTATGCCGCGCGGCTGGCGCGGGACGGCGTGCGCGTCACCCGCTTGCTCTATCCCGGCCTTACCCACGGCTTCCTGCAGCTCTCCGGCCCGGTGCCGGAGGCGGCGCGCGCGGCGCGCGAGCCGGCGCGGCGGCTGGGCGAGCTGGTGCGGGAGGTGGCGCGGCCCGCCTCCTGAGCGGTCGCCGGCACGGTCGGCGATTCCAAGAACATACGCTGCCGTATTGACGATCATCCATGAGAAAAGACGCGGAGGGGAAGCGATGAGAGGACGGAACAGGCTTCGTTCGGGAACGGCGGCGCTCGCTTTATTTTGGAGCGCGCCGGCTTTGGCCCAGACGGCGGCGCCCGAGGCGGCGGCGGTCGCGCAGGACGAGTCGCAGGAGGTGGTGGTCACCGCCCAGCGCCGCACCGAGCGGCTGCTCGACGTGCCGGTCTCGGTCGCCGCGCTCGGCGAGGACCAGATCGTCGCCATGGGCGCGCAGGACGTAGGCGATCTCGCCAATTACGTGCCCAACGTCGCCATCGCCGAGGGCACCGGTTTGGGCTCGGCGGTGTTCATCCGCGGCGTCGGCTCGAACAGCCGCAATATCGGCTTCGACAGCCGCGTCGGCGTCTATCTGGACGGCGTCTATCTGGGCCAGTCCGCGAACATCAACCAGCAGCTGGTCGATATCGAGCGGGTGGAGGTGCTGCGCGGGCCGCAAGGCGCCCTGTTCGGCAAGAATACGGTGGCGGGCGCGATCAACCTGATCACCAGCCGGCCGAGCGACGCGTTCAGCGCCTATTTCAACGGCCGCGTCGGCAATTACGACGCGCGCACCGCCACGGCGCGGATCAACATGCCGCTCGGCGAGGGCGTGGCCGCGAAGGTCTCGCTCAGCCGCAATGTCCGCGACGGGTTCATCCTGAACCTGGTCGACGGCCTGCGCGGCGACGATGTCGACAATTGGGCCTGGCGCGGCCAGCTGCGCTTCCAGCCCAACGACCGGATCGAACTGCTGCTCAGCGCCGATGGCCTCAGCGGCGACGAATATGGCTCGACGGGCAATGTGCTCACCAACACGTTCGGCACGGCGATCGACACGGTCGCGCCGGGCCGCCGCGAGATCGCGGTCACCCGCACGCAGACCAATGATCGCAATTTGTGGGGCGTCTCGCTCGACGGCTCCTACCGCTTCGATTCCGGCCATGCCCTGCGCTCGCAGACCTCCTATCGCCGGACCCGGTTCCGCTCGATCATCGACCCCGATTATTCGCCGCCGGACATCCTCTCGGTCGATTTCCAGGATCGCTACCGGCAGTTCACCCAGGAGCTGCAGCTCGTGTCGCCGCAGGGCGAGCGCTTCGAATATCTGGTCGGCCTCTATTATTTCCACGTCGATGCCAGCTCGGACCGCACGGTCAGGCTCGGGCCGGCGGGCGGTCCGATCTTCGGCGCGCCGGCGCTCGCGACGCTGCCGACGCTCGGCGAGCTCACGACCGAGAATTACGCGCTCTACGCCAATGCGACATTCGACATCACCCCCCAGCTCGAACTGGGGCTCGGCTTCCGCCTGTCGCGCGAGGTGAAGAGGGGCGACTTCTCGATCGACTCCACGAACATTCCCGCCTTCGGCCTCGCCACCGGTAATTTCGCGGGGCGGCATGTGGACGAGGATTTCTCCCCGACCGCGACGCTCACCTACAAGCTGACGCCGGATCTCACCGCCTATCTGCGCTATGCCGAGGGCTATAAGAGCGGCGGCTTCAACTTCGACTTCGTGACCGCCGCGAGCTTCCCGGACGGCCTCGAGTTCGACAAGGAGACCGTCCGCAATTACGAGGCGGGCTTCCGCGGCTCGCTGCTGGACGGGCGGCTGCGCTTCTCGCTGACCGGCTTCATCGCCAATTACAGCGACTATCAGATCAACCAGTTTCGCGATCTCGGCGGCGGCCGCAGCGCGATCGTGATCGGCAATGCCGCGCGCGTCCGGACCAAAGGCCTCGAGCTGGAGGTCCAGGCGCGGCCGGCGCGCGGGCTGACCTTGTCGGGCGGCATCGGCCTGCTCGATGCCGAATATCGCGGCCTGCCGGTGACGCCGGTGCTGACCGTCAACGGCGACCTGCCGGGGGCGTCCGATTTCCAGGCCAATGCCTCGATCGGTTACGAGACCGCGCTCGGCGATAGCGGGCTCAATCTCCGGGCGAACCTGACCTACACCTATCGCGGGCCTTATTTCTCGTCCGTCGAGAATCTGCGCTCGGTCACGGTGGGCAGTCCGGCCGGGCCGGTGACCATCCCGATCGACCGGGTGCGGGGCTACGATACTCTGGATGCGCGGCTGGCGATCGGCGGCGCGAACGACCGCTGGGAGGTCGCCCTGTTCGGGCGCAACATCACCGACAGCCTCTATGTCATCGGCTATGAGCGGGACTTTTTCGGCACGCTGATCGAGGGGCTGGGCGATCCGCGCACCTACGGGCTTGAGCTCACCCTGCGATTCTGAACCCGATCGGGAGCGGCCCGCCCGCCGCTCCCGGCCGCGGCGGCGAACGAACCGGACGAAAGCGACAGAACAGAACATGCCCCCGTGCCCGCCCGGCGACGATCCCGTCGCGACGCTCATCGAGGATTTTCCGCTGGCCTGGGTGGTCACGCCCGGCGCGGCGACCCCCTTGCCGCTGCTGGCCGAGCGCGACGGGGAGGGGCGGCTGGTCTCCTTCCTCGGCCATCTCGCCCGGGCGAACCCGCAGGCGGCGGCCTTCGCCGGGAGCCCCGAGGCGCTGATCCTCTTCCAGGGACCGCAGGCCTATGTCTCGCCGCAGCTGGCGGGCGATCCGAGCTGGGCGCCGACCTGGAATTATGCGGTCGCCCGCTTCCGCTGCCGGATCGCGCTGGCGCCCGACGAGACGGATGCGGCGCTGCGCCGGCTGACCGAGCGGATGGAGCGCGTGGCGGGGGGCGGCTGGTCGGTCGAGCAGCTGGGCCCGAGATACGCCATGCTGCGCGAGCGGGTGATCGCCTTCCGCGCGCGGGTGCTGGAAACGCAGGCGACCTTCAAGCTGGGTCAGGACGAACGGCCGGACGTCTTCGCCAGCATCGTCGACGGCCTCGCCGACCGCGGCCTGGCCGAATGGATGCGCCGCGCGCGCGAACGGTCGGAGTGAGCGCGATGAATGCCTTTGCCGGAACCGTCGCGGTCGACGTCGCCAACGAGCCCGTGCTCGACTATCGGCCCGGCTCCGCCGAACGCGCGGCGCTGCGGGCCGCGCTCGATGCGGCGCTGGCCGAGCGGCCGGAACTGCCCTCGATCATCGGCGGGGCGCCGGTCCGGACCGGCGTGCTGGAGAGCGCCCTGGTCCCGCACCGCCACGGCCATGTCCTGGCCGACGCCCATCTCTGCGGCGCGGCGGAGGCCGTGCAGGCCGTCGCCGCGGCGAAGCGGGCCTGGCCGGATTGGTCGCGCATGCCGGCGGAGGCGCGGGCGCGCATCTTCCTGAAGGCGGCGGAGCTGGTCGCCGGTCCGTGGCGCGCCCGGCTCAACGCCGCGACCATGCTCGGCCAGTCCAAGACCGTCCACCAGGCGGAGATCGACGCGGCCGCCGAGCTGGCCGATTTCCTGCGCTTCAACGTTGCCTTCATGCTTCAAATCTACGCCACCCAACCCCTCTCCCCCCCGGGTGTCTGGAACCGGGTCGACTATCGGCCGCTCGAAGGCTTCGTCTATGCGGCGACGCCGTTCAACTTCACCGCCATTGCCGGCAATCTCCCGGCGGCGCCGGCGCTGATGGGCAATGTCGTGGTGTGGAAGCCGTCCGCCCATGCCAAGCTCGCCGCGCAGCTGATCATGCGCCTGCTCGAAGCAGCGGGGCTGCCGCCCGGCGTCATCAACCTCGTCTATGGCGACCCCGCCGGGATCACGCGGGTGATGCTCGACGATCCCGCGCTGGCGGGCATCCACTTCACCGGCTCGACGCCGGTCTTCGACGGCCTGCTGCGGGAAACCGCGGCGCGGCGCTATCGCAACTATCCGCGGATCGTCGGCGAGACCGGCGGCAAGAATTTCACGCTGGCCCATCCGAGCGCGGCGCCGGACGCATTGGCGACCGCGATCATACGGGGCGCCTTCGAATATCAGGGGCAGAAATGCTCGGCGACCTCGCGCCTGTTCGTGCCGCACTCGCTCTGGCCCGCGCTCAAGGCCCGGCTGGCCGACGAGATCGCGACCATCCGAATGGGGGACGTCGCCGATTTCGGCACCTTCATGGGCGCCGTGATCGACCGGAAGGCCTGGGACCGGCTCTCGGCGGCGATCGCGCGCGCCCAGGCGGACGGCCGGCACACCCTGATCGCGGGCGGCTCGCCCGACGCGAGCGAGGGCTGGTTCGTGCCGCCGACTTTGGTGGAGACGGAGGATCCGGCCAGCGTCCTGATGACCGAGGAATTGTTCGGCCCGATCGCCTGCGCCTTCGTCTACGAGGATGCGCGGTTCGCGGAGGTGCTGGAGACGATCGACGCGGGCAGCGCCTATGGCCTGACCGGCGCGGTTTTCGCGCGCGAGGCCGCCGCGGTCGACCTGGCGCTCGACCGGCTCCGTCACGCCGCCGGCAACATCTATATCAACGACAAGTCGACGGGCGCGGTGGTCGGCCAGCAGCCGTTCGGCGGCGGGCGCGGCTCGGGCACCAACGACAAGGCCGGATCGGTCTGGAACCTCATCCGCTGGGTCTCGCCGCGCACGATCAAGGAGAGCTTCGTGCCGCCGGTCGGCTATGGCTATCCGCACCAGCTGCCCGACAGCCCCGCCCGCGCATGACCGTCGGCGAGATACGGCCGGGCTATCGGGTCGAAATCATCGCGATCGCGGCCTTGCCGGCCTGAGCCGCAAAGGGCGCCGCCTGGTGGCGTCTTTTGTTTCTGGTCAGATGACGGTGAAGTCGCTTGCGATGAGCGGCGCGCCTTGGACGGTTGCGAACAGGATTGCCGCGCCGGCGCCGTTGCCGTCGGCGTCGTAGAAGAGCTGCCCGGTGGCGGCATTGTAGACGAT
>Ga0335075_10000255_pt1 | contig 100019 bp, 86 predicted proteins | sample Lox_Sample_24_FD_206723 | JGI IMG/M metagenome (GOLD analysis project Ga0335075, IMG submission 206723) | Soil microbial communities from Loxahatchee National Wildlife Refuge, Florida, United States - Lox_Sample_2.4 | ecosystem: Environmental > Terrestrial > Soil > Wetlands | place: USA... | reverse complement strand
TCCGCAACGACGCTCGCGAAACACATCAGGCACCATCAACACCAACAAAAACCACACAGAGGTGGGGCCACTTCAAACGTCGAAGCTGGGGCCACTGCAAGTGGCGACGCTCATCAACAACACCACCGGCACCGTCGAGTATTTGCACCACGACCAACAAGGCTCAACACGTCTCATCACCGGCAGCACAGGCAAAGTCGAAGGCAAATGCAGCTACAGCGCCTACGGCACGCCCACCTGCGAAGGCACCGCTACGACACCGCTCGGGTGGGACGGCCAATACACAAGCTCGGACACGGGCCTCGTCTACCTGCGCGCACGAGAGTACGACCCGAATACGGCGCAGTTCCTCAGCCGTGACCCACTGACCCCGATCACCGGCGAACCCTACAGCTACGCCGAAGACAACCCACTCAACGAGACCGACCCAACCGGGCTCTCGTCACACGAAGGACTCGGTGAAGGCTGTGCTATGGGTATTGTGGCCCACCCCCGTCACTGCCACAAGCAGGTAAAGAAGTGCTCGAAGGGGCCGAATGGCTCGGCAACGGCGTCGCTGAAGGCGCCAAAGAGAGCTACGAAACAGCAAGGGAAGGTGTCGAAAGCATCATCAGCTGGGCCAAAGGCGAATCAAGCGAGGAAAACAACGCACAAGCAGAGAACGCATGCGGCGAATCCGCGGAAGAACGGGCCAAGCGATTGAGGCGCGAAGGAGAAGAACTCCTAGGCCGACGCGGTGAGCGTCACTCAGAAGCTGCCGGCGAACGCTGGCAGGAATGGTACGACGAACTAAGTAAAGGCGACCGGCGGCTGTATAGGAAGATCAATGGGCCGCGGCAGCAGAGCGGTGGATAGAGCCATGCATAGACCGACCACAAAGCTGGCGTTCGTTCGCGTCCTATATTGGCTTTGCGGTTGGATTGATGAAGTGGCGTATAGGCCGGTGGTTGTGAAGCTAACCCATCGGCTTCCGTGGTTCTGGCGTTGCCAATTCTCGCTGCTCTCGATGAAGTTGGATCGTCGCTGGGGCACAGGCTTCTGGACCGCCCCAAATGCACCTCCCGCCCCCGACCGGCTCTGCGATGCTTGTAGACGACGCGCGGCGTGGTTGGAAGCTGGTGGACACTATGAGGGAATCGACGACGACGCAAGCGGCGAGCTAGGTTTTCTCGCATCGCACCCGGTGAATCTCTGCCGCTGGTGCCATCTTGATACTGACTTCAATGAGCCACCGCAGACTTCAGACGAGCTTGAACAGGTCCTGCGGGAAGCTGGCGCGCGAAGCATCGGATGGCGATGGCGATGGCGTCCTGGATGATCGGCGGGCCGAGTCGTCGCGAGCGGCCTACAGCGATGAGTTCCTGCATGTACGGTCGGCCCCGAACGAGCATCGAGCAAATCAACAACAGCACCGGAGCTGTCCTCTATCTACACCACGACCAGCAAGGCTCCACGCGCCTGATCACCGGCGAAAGCGGGAAAGTCGAAGGGAAGTGCAGCTACTCGGCTTACGGCACTCTCACCTGCGAAGGCACCGCTACGACGCCGCTCGGGTTCGATGGCGAATACACAACGCCGGACACGGGGCTGGTCTACATGCGGGCGCGCACCTACGACCCGGCGACGGCGCAGTTCCTGAGCGTCGATCCGCTGGAGATGTACACGCGCGAGCCCTACGGCTACGCCGGGGACAACCCGCTCAACTACGGCGACCCGAGCGGCCTCGCCGGCGAATCGATTGGCGAAGCCCCGTCATGTCCCCCCGGGCTGTGCTTCCCCTTCCCCAACACCAAAGAAACCGAACGCGCCATAGAAGCCGCCAAAGAACTCGGCCACGAAATCGGACACGGCATCGAAAGCGTGTGGAACGAAGTCACCGGCGAAGGCGAATCCAGCAAGGCGGGCACGCAAACTCAGTCGAGTTCGGAATGTGGAGAAGCGTACACCGGCGATCAAGATGCACTCATCAAAATCGCGAAAGAAGCGAAACGCAACGGACTGTCACCGGAAGACGCGGAAGTGTCAGAGAATGGGCCGAAGAGTACGACGTGCCATTCCGTGGAAACCGAAATCTGCAGTTTCGCCGTCACGTCCTCGAAGTCGCGCGTGTGGTGAGCGTCCGGCCTCGCCCACCCCACCGCCTCCAGGTGAACACCGCAGTCCGGGCAGCGCAGCCGGCGTAGCTCGCACTCGATCACGCAGCGCGTGCGGCCAAGGTCAAGGTGACGCCAGCGCTTGGTGCGCCGGTCGTGGATCTGCAGGTGCGGACCGGTCTGCCCGCAGCGCGAGCACACCCGCCGGCGCCGGCAGAGCCTCACGGTCACGATCACTCCCTCCGATCCGAAGCTGACGTCGCCATGCCGACCGCTCCGGCCAAGAGCGCGACAGTGCCGAGGCCGAGGGTGAGTTGCTTGGTGGAGCTCAGCAGGCCGTGCGGGCGACTGGCTTCTTCGTGCGTGTCGTGTGGGCGGCAGGGCAGGCTGCGGTCGGGCCGATCACGGAGACGTGTGTTGCGGCTCTAGCCGGGCGTGCGAGGCGCGCGGCTGTCGCCTCGACACCTAGCGGAAGCTGGCCCAGTCTGGTCGCCAACCCGGTGATCGTGAATCCGAACGCTTGGCCGCGGGCGAGGCGGGGCACGTCCAGGCAGTAGCGCCCGCGGTAGACCAACAGTCCCCGCCCGTGGACGTGGATGAGGCTGCGGGGCGGGCTCGTGCACAGCCGTACGGTTCGCGCCTCGCCGGTGACGGTGACGTGATAGCGCAATGTCGTGGCGACATGGACGACTGCGGGCGCGGTGATGTGGGGGCGAACGGCGGGCTTGGGCAGGTACGTGGTGACGGCGGCGATCGCCATTTTGTCGGCGGTGTTCGTTTCCTTGCTTTCGGAGGACACGACGACGATGCTGTGTAGTGCCGCGGCGACCAGGATGCGCGTGCGGGTGCGGATCGTGACTTCGGCTCCAGGCGCGAGCGTGCCCAGCTGGCAGCGGACCGGGCGACGCTGCGTGCACGTTCCCGCGGTGGTGCTCAGCGACAGCACGCGCGCGACGCTGTTGGGGTTGGACGGTTTGTATTGGGGCACCTCGCGCGCGGTCGCCCCGACCGCGGGCTCGTTTCCGATGTTACGCACGCGTGTCAGCGTTTCGACCGTCCCGCCAACCAACAGCCTCCGCGGCGTGATCTGGTGTGTGATCGTCAGGTCCGCACCGGCGGAGCCCGCTGAGAGCCCTGGACCTTCCGGCGGCGCGGGCGCTCCCGGTGGCAGCGTCGGCTCTTCGATGGGTGGGACGAGCGTCGGCGGCGGCTCGGGCGTACCCGGCGTCGTCGGTGGCGGTGGTGTCGGAGGTGGTTCGGTTGGAGGTGGGACGACCGTCGGGGGTGGTTCGATGGGCGGTGGTTCGGTCGGCGGCGGGACGACGATGGGGGGCGGTTCGGTGGGCGGCGTCGGGTAGGTGATCGTGACGATCACGATTTCGTTCGCTCCGTCGAGCACCTCGATAGGGTCGAGGCTCACCGTCGCCACGCCGCCGTGCGTTTCAGGGACGCTCACGATGTACGCTTCCCCGCCGGTCACCTGGTCGATCGGGGTCGCGCCTTCGAGATAGTCGCCGGGCACCGTGACGGTTTGAGAGTCGCCCTGCCCGAGCGTCAGTGTGCGTGCCGAGTCGGCTCCATCCAGAGTCACGTCCCAGCGGGTCGCGGTGTCCGGGACGGGGCCGACGGTCACGAGCTGGACCGTGATCGTGCCCGCACAGGGCCTGCTGGTCCCATCGGCGGTCACCTTGGCAGTTCCCGATGTGGCTTGGATCACGCTGCGTCCAGAGCCGCCGCTGACGTGGAAGTACTGGTCGCTTTCGGCAGGGACCGCGAAGGAGCCGAAGTCGCTGCCGGTCAGATCCACCCATTGGACCTTGCGAGGCGCGCTGCTCGTGTTGCGCAAGCGCATCGCCAGTTCGCCCGCAGCGTTGACGCACAGCGACGTCAGCGACAAGCTGGTGTCGGGCGCCGGCAGACAGACTGTCGATGTCAGCCCGCTGAACACCCAGTCGCCATCGCTGACCGATTCGGCGATCAGCTCGCCGCTCAGCTGAGGGCGCCCCTCGCCTTTTACGGTCGCGTTGGGGGCGAGGATCAGACCTTGCCAATCGACGGCGCGGGTCACGTCAAGGCCGGTGGCGAGCGGCAGGTTCCAGACGACCCCCGAGGCGGTGGCGGCGCCTGTCAGGCTCATGTATTGAGGCCCGACTGCCAGGTCCGTGTCGGTGGTGACGTTGATGAGCGCCGTCGCCCCAGGCTTTGTGAGGTCGACGATGATCCCGGCCGCCTGGGTCAGCTGTGCGGCGCTGACCGTGAACACGTTCAACCCTTCGGCGGTCCCGGTCATGACCAGCGCCCCCGAATATTTGTTCAGTTCGACGCTCGCCCCGGCGGTCTGACCGAGGCCGGCGAGCGACGAGCTCAGCTCTCTCAGCGACTCGAACTCGGCCGCGAACGAGAACGGGGGCGCTTCGTGGCGGACCGGACCGTTGACAGCGAAGTTCGCGGCGACGTTGATCGCCCCGCCATAGCTGACGCCACCGCTGACCGTGCCGCCCGCGCCGGTCACGGTGCCGCCGTTGAAGTCCCCGCCCGCTACGACCTCCAGCCCCGACTCGCCCGCCGCGGGGCCGACGCTCACCCCGTCCAGCGTCACGTCACCGGCGGCTCCGATCCGCCCCGCGATCGTCGTCCCCGGCGTCGCGGAGGCGTTGAACTCGCCATCGGAGAAGACCGCGAACCCGGCGGCTTCCCCAAGCGACGCGCAGTCGGAGGCGCTGCCGTACGCCCCGTGGACGTTGGCGACCGAGACCGAGAGGAGAGGGCTCGCAACGATGGCCGCCGCGAGCCCGACCACGCACACGATCAGCGCAACAACGATCCGATACGCGCACGACACCTGGCGCATGACAACGAGGTTACTCGCATCGGCATCATCTCGAATGGCTGACTAGGTCCAGCTATCCCAGCGAATCGCCTCACGGCCCGGGTACTGGGTCAGCCAGGACGAGCGGCACGACGAGGGCATCCTCATCGATGTCTGGCAGGAGGCTCGCCCGACACTGCGATGAGCCTCAAATCGCCGCGCTCGTGATCTCCGTCGCTTCTCGCTTTTTCGCGACAGCGAGCGTCTGCGTAGAGGGGGTCGCGTCCCTGGGCTGCTGTAATTCGCCGTGGCTCAGGTTCCCGTTGGTGGTCAGATTAGGCGGCCGTCACCTCCTCGTCACTGGTTTGTGCGCTGCCGGTGTATCTCGTCCAGCGTAGGCGTTGGCGGTCGAGCTGGCTGAAGCGGACGCCGTTCTTGGCGTGGGTGATGTAGAGGTCGAGCACGGCCCAGACGAGCGTGAGGCAGCTGCTCTCGCCGGGGAACCGGCCGATCACCTTGCTGCGGCGCTTGACCTCGGCTAGCGATCGCTCTAGCAGGTTCGTCGATCGCCACCGCCGGCGGTGAATGGTCGGGTAGCGCAGGTGCACGACGAGCGCGTCGCGGTCATCGGCGAGGCACTTTGCCGCTGCCGTGTAGCCACCGCGATCGAGCTCGCCCACGAGCGCGCGTAGCCGGTGTATTCCGTCGGTCTCGCTGGTGGCGTCATCGAGTGCCTCCCAGTAGACCCGCGAATCCGGTCGCGCTCTCGCTCGGGCAGGTTGCGCACGCGATGCACGGCGCAGTGCTGGCGGTCAGACCCCGGCCAGCATTGCTCGACAGCCTTGATCAGCCCGGGCGCGCCATCGGCGACGATCAAAAGCGGCGCCCCGAGCCCGCGGGCGATCAAATCGCGCCCCAGCTCCAGCCAGTCCTCATGCGACTCACGCATTCCCAACATCACCGACAGCAGCACGCGCTCGCCCTCTTCGGTGAATCCCCAGGCGACCAGCACCCCCTCCTTCGGCCCATCCGGGCGGACCGGCAGGAAGACCGCGTCGAGGAACAGCGCCGCCAGCTGAACCTCATACAGGCTGCGCGCCTTAAACTGCTCAAAGCGCGCCCGCAGCTCCTCGCAGATACGCGACGCGGTCGACTTCGAGAGCTTCGCGAGCCCCGCCTTCTCGCACAGCGACTCGATATCCCGCATCGACAGCCCGCGCACGAACGCGCCGATCACCATCGCCCTAGCGGCCGGTACGCAACAGCTTCCTGCTGCACGGGAACAGCTTCGAGACGAACGACTCGGCGGTCTCCCTGACCTGCGGAATATCGACCTGGATCTCCCCCTCGCCCGTCTGCACCCGGCGGGGGCGAAACCCGTTGCGCAAGCCCGACCCATAGTTGCGCAGCCCGCGCTGACACTCAGGCCGGCGCTCATAGCGAGCGCGACCCAGCCACGCGTCGAACTCATCCTCCACAGCGCGCTGGATGATCAACCGCGCCGAGCTTCGCGAGCGCCGACAAGGACTCCCGAGGGTCCTCACCGACCCCCACAGCCAACAACGCATCGATCTGACCTTCAATCTCCACGACTGCTTTGGTGGGAGGGCGATCGTAAGATATCGGTCCGCGCGAGCGCGATGGCTCGGCCAGCGTGTTGCCCGGTCGTCGAGCGTACGCGCGACCTACCAAGGCGGACGATCGACCAAGAGGCAGCTAAAGCGTTCCGTCCGAGGTCATCGCCACCGCCGGGCTGGTGCTCGTGATCTTCTCGCTCGCGCGCACCCGCCGGACGTCGATCGCGCCCGCAGCCGTCGGCGCGTACATCGGCTCCGCATACTTCTTCACGAACTCCGCCAGCTTCGCCAACCCCGCGATCAGCGTCGGGCGCATGCTCTCCGACACCTTCGCCGGGATCGCGCCCGCGTCGGTGCCCGGCTTCATCGCCGCGCAGCTCCTCGGCGGCGTCTGCGCCGTCCTTGCGATCCGGACGCTCTACCCCGAGATGACGCCCGCCGAGGCCGCCGAGGTCGTGGTCGCGCACGAGCAGCGAGCGCGCGCCGATCGCGCACGTGCGGGCGCCGGCGCCCGCTAGGCGCGCAACGGCCAGCCCAGGCGACCCTCGGCGGGTCGCCGCAGCCGTCGCGCGCCGCATCGCTTCCGTTTCTTCGGCTCACCGCAGGTTGCACGTGGTCGCCGCCCGCCCGAACGCCGGCGAGCCCGTGTCGATCGACTTCGGGATCGCGAGGTAGTACCCGCCGGTGTGGAGGATCGCGCTGTTGCCGGGGCTCGACGGCGGCGAGCTGCTCGGGTCGGGGAAGTCCGGGATCCCGTGCCGGCGCATACATCCGGACAGCGCGAGCATCCGGGCCTGCGCCCGTCCGGACGGCGGTTCGGGGCCCGGGGGACCCTTCGGCAGCAGACGCTCGCAGGATCGCACGGCGGACTGGAACGCGGGCGACTGTACGGTTCTCGGCGAGCCCATCCGGACCGCTTGGCCGCTCACCTTCGGGTCTGGAAAGTTCGGCTCCCCGTGCGAGCGGATGCACTGGGAGAACGCGATCCCGGATGCGACGGCGCTCGTCGCGGACGCCGACGCGCCCGCGCCGCCGAGCGGGCTTTTCGAGCTTCCCCCGCAGCCTGCCACCAGAACCCCGCCAAGGAGCGCTGCGCCGATCAGCAGCCCGGCCCCCGGCGTGCTCCGGCTCCTGGCCGGGGTGGTGTACGGCTGCGGCATTCGGTCCTCCTTCATCGCGTGCTTTCCGGGGTTCGCGTCCTCCTCGCCGATCGGTTCTACGGGGTGCGCTGTTTCAGGACGGTTTCGCCGTCGCCTGCCCGCCCGCGAGTCAGCGCCCCCGTGAGCGCGCTCGCGCGCGGCTTGCCAAGAGGTATTTCACGCCTTCTACCGCGAGGAACGTGGTGACGACGGCAACCAGGATCGGGGACGTCTGCAATGGGCCCACGCGGGTCAGGATCGCAGCCATCAGCACCATCGCGAACGGCGCGGCCGCGAGCGACCCCAGGACGGCGGTGAGCAGGCAGGTGAACGCAAGTCCCAGCGGGACGCCCGGGATGGCCTGGTGGACGACGATCCCGGCGGTTCCGCCGATGAACAGCGACGGGAAGATGGGCCCGCCCACGAACCCGCTGCCCTGGCTGACCGCATAAGTGAGCATCTTGGCGAGCAGGATCGCGGCGCACAGGCCCAGACCGAGCGTGCTTGCGCCTTTCAGCACGGAAGCGAGCTGGTCGCTGCCTGAGAACATCGTCAGCGGGAGCGCCACGCCGACGATGCCGAACATCATGCCGCCCAGCGTCGGTCTCGCGATCGCCGGGAGCCTCAGCCGGCCGAACAGCCGCGACGCCAGCGTGACGAACCCGGCCGCCACGGTCGTCACCAGGGCGCCGAACAGGCCAAGGGGGATGCCCGCGAGCAGTTGCCAGTCCTCGAACGTGTACCGCGGCACCTGGTAGTCGCCAAGGAACACAGCGCCCGCGATCGCGAAGTAGATCCCGAACGAGACGCTTCCCGCGACGATGTCCGTGCTCAGGGTCTTGCTGAACTGGCGTCCGCCCGGGCGGGCAACCTCGAGGATCAGCATCACCACGATCACCGGGCTGGAGAACAGCCCGCCGAAGACTCCGGCGATGCCAGCCAGGGTGCTCACCCGGAAATCCTCTTTGCACAGCCCTCGCCGCTGGGCCATCCAGCCGCCGGCGCCGCCGCCCATCGACGCCAGCAGCTTCTCCGGACCGACGCTCGCGCCGCCAATCAGTGACACTGCCGAGACGGCTATGGTGCCCGGCACCAGTCCCGGGTTCACGCGCTCGGCTCGCAGATCCTCGAACAAGCCGGGAACCTCCTCCTGCAGGCGCGTCAGCCGCCGCAGCAGCCCAACCGCGACGCCGGCCGCCGCGGTCACCGCGACCCACCACCAGTGCCCGCCGAACCAGCCCGGACTGGAATCGGCGCTCCACCGTTCCCCGAGCTTGATGATCCCCAGGGAAACCAGTCCGGCGAACGCGCCGAACACCCCGAGGGCGGCGGCGTAACCCATGAGCACCCAGAACTCCCGCTTTTGGGTGACCGGCGGATCTGCGGTCGGCCTGGGCACGGCGCCCACGAAACGCGACGCTAGCAAAACTAACCACCGCCGGCCGGCGGATCTTCGCGACGCGGCGCGGTTCAGGCCCCCGTCCGGCCCTCGCTCGCTCCTGCCCTGGGGTTGCGCCGAAGCACGTAGCTCGCGATCGGCACCGAGACCACCAGGATCGCCACGGAGAGATACGGAAACGCGCTGTACGGTGGCGGCTGGCCGGGTTGGAAGAGCTCCACGAACGGGATCGCAAGCGCCAGCGCGCCGAGCGTGGGCAGGCCGACGTAGCGCACGACCGAGAACGAGTCGCGGTGACGGCGCCACATGAACACCGGTAGCGAAAGCGCGGTGAGGACGTAGACGAAGAGCACGAGGATCGTGCCAATGGTCGAACACTCGGCGTACAGGTCGACCGGGTCGGTCGCCCCGCCGACGAGGCCCGTGACGTGACACAGCCACCACACGACCACGATCCCCAGGCCGACGACCGTCATCGTCAACAGCGCGTACACCGGCGTCTCGCCCGGTGGCCCGGACGTGCCCAAGCGCGCCGGCAGCAGTCCCGAGCGTCCGCCGTCGAAGATCACCCTCGCTTGCGAGTTCACGGCGGCGATCAGCGTCGAGAGCACCGCGGCTATACCCGCGAGCCACGCCAAGACCGCCGCCCCGCCGAGATAGCGATCGGCCAGACCCAGAAACGGAACAGAGGCGCGGCCTATAGAGGAGGTGTTGTAGTGAAAACCGGTGATCGTGGTGTAGGCGAACAGGACGAACAGGCCGGTGGTGAAGATCAGCGCGGAGTAGAGAGCTCGCGGCACGGTGCGGCGCGGCTTCGGGGTCTCCTCGGCCAGCGCCAAAGCGTTTTCCCAGCCGATCAGCATGTACAACGCGAGCGGGAATCCCGCGGAGAGCCCAGCGAGGCCGTGGTCGAGGTGCGACCAGGAGAATGGCGCACTGGAGAGGTGGTTGCCTCGGTCGACGAGCACGACGACGCAGACGGCGACCATGATCAGCACCTGTACGGCTACCGCGATGCCGACGGCCGTGGTGGACAGAACGACGCCGCGCAGCGTCAGCCACACCGCCCCGCCGCTCATCACGAGGGAGATCGGCACCCAGGAGGGATTCCAGGCGGTGTAGTGCTGGAGCGTGAGTGAGATCATCCCGCCGGCCATCGTGAACACCCCGGCGATCGCCACCGTGAAGCCCACGGCGAGCAACAGCGCCGTGACGACGCCGGCCTTGGGGCCGAGCGACGTCTCGACATAGGTGATGAAGCTACCCGCGGAAGGCTCGATCTTCGTGAACTCGGCCGCTATGAACGCGAGCAACAGGACGGCGACGCCGGCGGCGACGATCGTGAGCGGCGCCGCCACGCCGGCCGTCACGGCGATCACGCCGAACGCGAAGTAGAAGTCGATCCCCGGTCCGATGTTGGCGACCGTGGAAGCGGTCAGGTCAGCGAGGCCGAGCTTCTTTTCCGCCGCGTTGTGCTTTCGCCCCGAGATCGGGGGAGTCTAGGCCGGCACCGAGCTCGTGCGTGGATCGATCACCTAGCCTTTTTTCGAGTATTTCGCGACCGTGGCGAGCAGCTTGCCGCGCCCCCGCACTCTTCGCTGCCCTGGTCCCAGCTCCCGCGGTCAACCCTGCGGCGACTGCGACCTCAGCCCGCCGCGGGCGGGATCATCGACCTGCTCTCGGCTATGTCCAGGTTGCTTCGCGTCATCCATCCATGGCGCCCGCGCGCGGCGGCGAGCTTCGTCGTGGTCGCGCTTTTGCCGGTGGGCGGCTGCTGTGTCGCGGCAGCCGCCCGCGGATCGCCGCCACGTCCGCGCGCGTCGAGCGCTGCCAAGCCCGCGTCACCCGCGGGCCGGTCGCTCGAGCTGGTGGACGTCGCCGTGGCCACGCTGTGGATGGCGCCTGCCGAGACCCGGCCGCTCGATGCGCCCTCGCTCGCCAATCCGGTGCGACTGCGCGCCTGGCTTGACGCGATGGACACCGAACAGCGTCGCTGGTTGGTTGGGCGGCTGGTCACGCAGGCCCTGTACGGGCAGCAGGTGCTGGTGCTGGCTCGGCGGGGCGCCTGGGTCGAGGTCTCCCTCACCGGCCAGCCGACCGCCAACCATCTGAGCTACCCCGGCTGGTTGCCCGCGCGCCAGCTCGTCACGCCGCCCGTCGCCGCTTCCCCGACGTCGACCTCCTCGGTCTCGGGGCCATCCAGCTCGACCCCGGCAGCGTCCACGTCGGCGCCGGCGTCGAGCTCCCCGGCGCCCACGTCGGTCGCCCTCGTGACCCAACCCACGACCTGGTTGCGCCAGCTCACCGCGACGGGCTCAGCCGGTGCCCGGATGCTGCTCCTCAGCTACGACACGAGGCTGCCCGCGCTCGCCCAGAGCGGGGCCTGGACCGTCGTGCAGACACCCGCCGGGGGGCGTGCGCTGATCGCATCCTCGGCCGTCAGCGTGCGCTCGCCGGGCACGGCGCCGCCATCGCCCACCGGCGCCGAGCTCGTGTCCGCCGCCGAGCGGTTCCTGGGCGTGCGCTACCTGTGGGCCGGCACGTCGGCCTTCGGCTTTGACTGCTCCGGGCTGACGTACACCGTCTATGACGCCTTCGGCATCCTTTTGCCACGCACGGCCGCCCTCCAGGCCGAGGCCGGCTGGCCGGTCGCTCGGCGCGAGCTCCAGCCCGGCGACCTGGTCTTCTTCGCCACCGAACCGCCGTCGCGGGCGATCACGCACGTCGCCATGTTCGTCGGCGGCGGCCGGATCATCGAGTCGCCGAACTCCGCGGGCGCGGTGCGCGTCATTCCTCTGGCCGCCAGGGGCGGGGAGTACGTGACCGCGCGCCGCTACCTTCCCGCGGAATGAGGCTGGCGCCGCCCAGGGGCAGCGAGTCGATGCTGCCGGCGCCGCTGGCCATGCCGGTCGTCGTCGGCGTGCTGACGCTGGCCGGCGACCGCGCGCTCGCCGTCGGCTCCGCGACCGTCTCGAGCCGGCCCTCCTCGCAAGCGGGCGGCCAGCTGATCGTGGTGAGCGCGCCCGCCTACGGCGACACCTACGCGACGCTCACGGCCGCCGGCGGCGCTGCGAGCGCGCGCCCGCGCTCGTCAAGATCGTACGCTACAGCGTACCATTAGAGCAAGAATGGGAGGAAAACTGGCTAATATCGGCTCAATCCCTACGATGTAGCGTAGAGATATGTCCGAACAGACCCCAGCCTTTGCGGCCGCTACGAGTCTACGCCGGGGGACGATGCGCCTCGGCAGGAGGTTGCGGCTGGAGCGTCCCGAGCGCTCCGTCGCGAGCGCCGAGCTGAGCGTGCTGGGGCTGCTCCACCGCAAGGGACCGATGTCGGCCGGAGAGCTCGCGCGGGCCGAGCGCGTCCAGCCGCAAACGCTGACGCGGACTCTCGCGGCGCTGGAGCAGCGCGGTGAGATCGACCGCCATCCCGACCCCGCCGATCGCCGCCGCTCGGTCCTGTCGATCAGCCAATCCGGGGAGGCGATCCTGCACGCCGACGTCGCCCAGCGCGACAGCTGGCTGGCGCTGGCGATGGCCGAGCAGTTGAGCCCCGCCGAGACGCAGCTCTTGATGCTGGCCGGGGAGCTGATGGAACGACTCGCCGACGCCCGGGCCGGGGCGCTGCGCCGCGCCGCTTCGCCGCGCGAGCGGCCCGTCGCCGGGGCAGCGCAGCGGCGCCGCGCGGCGAGAGGCGCCTGAGCCGTGGCGGAACGCTCTCGGTTCGCGCTGCGGCGTTTGGACGGCAATCCGATCCTGCACCGCGACACCACCGCCGGGGTCGGGCGCAACGTCAACGGGCCGTCGCTGATCGCCGCGCCGTCGTGGCTCGAGCGGCTGCTCGGCCGCTACTACCTGTACTTCGCCCACCATCGAGGGACCTTCATCCGGCTCGCGACCTCCGATCTGCTGGAGGGGCCGTGGCGCGTCTACGAGCCCGGCACGCTCGCGCTCGCGCAGTCGCATTTCCCGACGGACGGCCGCCGCCCTCACATCGCCTCGCCCGACGTGCACGTCGATGAGGCGAGCGGCACTGTGCGGATGTACTACCACGGGCTCGACACCGCCACCCGCGAGCAGCACACGCGAGTCGCCGTCTCCGCCGACGGCGTCCACTTCCAGGCGCGCCCCGAGCCGCTCGGCCGGCCCTACTTCCGCGTCTTCCTCCATGACGGTTGGTGGTACGCGCTCGCGATGCCCGGCGTCCTGTATCGCTCGGCCTGGACGAGCTGGCGCGCCGGGCCGGCAATGGAGGTGCTCGAGCCCGGCGAGCCGTGGGAGGGTGCCGATCTGCCGCTCGAGCGCTCCGTGCGAGGCTGGGTGGACGAGCCGGTGCGCCAGCTGCGCGACCCGGCGATCTTCCAGGAGGGCGAGCGGGTCTACCTGCTCTACTCCGTCGCGGGCGAGTCGGGGATCGCAATCGCCGAGCTCGACCCGATCGGCGGGCCGGCCGGCTCGGCGCCGGCGGCCGCGAATAGCTCGAGAGCGGCGACGCGGTCAAAGCTCGCTGCCTTCGTCGCGACGCTCGACCCCGGCCTGCTCAACATGCGAGAGGCGGCGGTCACGATGGCCGCCACGCTCGCAAGCTTCGCGACGGCGCTCGCGATCGAGCACGAGACGCGGCTCTCGACGAGCGTCGCGATCCTGGCCGTCGCGCTCGCAATCTCGCTCGGCCGGGCGGGACAGCGAGAGGACCACCGCACCCGCGGGGGCCGGGCGCTCGCCGCCGTGGTGCTGCCGTTCGTCGCCGTCGCCGCCAACGAGATCGGCACCCGGATCTTCCGGCAGCCGGACCTCGGCGACGCGCTCTTCGTGCTCGCGATAAGCGCCACGATCTGGGTGCGGCGCTTCGGCCCGACGGCTCGCCTGATCGCGAGGTTCGCCACGTTCCCGCTGATCGCGATGCTGATCGTCCCGGCGCCGATCATCGCCGCCAGAGGCACGCAAGCCGACGGGCGCTGGTGGGCGGCCCTGATCGCGCTCGTCGCCCTTGGCTGGGTCACCCTCAGCCGATTCGCCGCCGAGCGCGGCGGCATCCTCGAGCCCGCCGCAGCTCCACCGGCGGCGTCGCCGCCGATGACATCCGCAGCGCGGCCCGGCCGGAGGGTCGCCCCAAGCACGAAGATGGCGCTCCAGATGGCCGCCGCGCTGGGCGCGGCATTCGCGCTCGGGCGCAGCCTCTTCGGCACCCACTGGACCTGGGTGGTGCTCACTGCGTTCATCGTCTGCGCCGGCAACCGGGGGCGCGGCGACGTCCTGCACAAGGCCGCGATGCGGATCGCCGGCGCCGCCGCCGGGACGCTCGCCGCGACGGCACTGTCCGGAGCGTTCCCCGCCGGCGACTCGTGGTCGATCGTCGTCATCTTCGCCGTGTTGGCCGCGGCGCTGTGGTTGCGACCGGTCAACTACGCCTTTTGGGCCGGCGGGATGACCGCCGCGCTGGCCCTGCTCTACGGCTACTACGGACGGCGCGGCGTCGGTCTGCTCGCGACGAGGCTCGAGGCGATCTTGCTGGGGGCGGCGTTGTCCGTCGCGGCGTCGTGGTTCCTGCTGCCGGTTCGCACGACCGACATCATCCGCCGAGACCTCGCCGCGGCGCTCGCGGCGCTCGACAGCTACCTCGCCGGCCTCCACGAGGACCCGGCCTCGGCGCTCGCGCGCCAGGAGCGGTTCCGAGGCGCGGTCGGTGCGCTCGCGCACGCCGGTGCGCTGCTGCGCGCGGTGCCCGCGCCGCTGCGCTCGCGCCTCGACCAGCTACCCGCTCTGCGGGCCCTCGAGCACTGCGCCCGCGAGCTGCCGTCGGTCACGGAGATACTGGTGGGCCGCCGCCCGGAGGATCACTGGCCTGAGCACCTCGACGGCCTTCGAGCGCGTGTAGCGGAGCTCCGCCGGGCGAACGGGCAGCGCCTGCTCCCGGACGCTCCAGCTTGGAACCGCCTCGCAGACGGCGTGCGGGAGCTTCCTCGAACCCTCGCCACGCCGGCGTCATCGCCGAGGACCGCCAGAGACGGACTGTGGGAGTCGAGCGAAAGGTCCTCGCCTACGCCAACCGCATCCACGCGACGGCGTACGAGATCGTCTCCGAGCTCGCCCGCGACGACAGGTCCCTGACCTACCTGGTGAAGGACGGCTCCGGCCGCCAAGCGGAGCTCGGGTGGAGCCGGGACACCGCCGCGGACGGCCTCCCAGGCTTTAGAGGTGGCTTACCTGCGGCAGTAGCCTCGGACGGCGTGAGCAGCGAGAGCGTCGGCGCGGGGCGCCGTCAGGGAGTCGATTGGCGGCGCGCGGAGTTCGTGCTCACGCTGCTCGGGTTCCTCGGCTTCCTCACCCTGCCGATCCGCATCACCACGATCTACGACGGCCTGCCCGCGCATCCGCTGTTCGTGCACGTGCCCGTCGTGCTGATCCCGACGACGGTCGTCGCGGCGGTCGTGTTCGTGTTCAAGCGCGAATGGCTCTCGCGCTACGGGATCGCGCTGGCCGTCGTGTCAATCGTCGCGATGAGCTCGATCTTCCTGACGATGCAGGCCGGGGCGGCCTTGCGCGCGGCGCTGCACCTGCAGGGGCAGGCCGCGAAACTGATCTCCGAACATTCGCAGGCGGCGCATATCCTCGCGATCGTCTACGTGGTCTTCACCGCGACGCTGATCGTGACGTTCGCCGCGCAGCGCATCTCCGGCGGGATGCCGACCGGGCTGGCGATCCTCGACGAGCTGCTCTCGCCCAAGCCTGTGCTCGCGGCGCTGCGTGTCGCGCTCGTCGCGCTGTCGATCGGAGCTGGCTACATGGTCTTCAGGACCGGCGATCTGGGCGCCAAAGCGGTGTGGGAGGGACGGATCCAGGCCGCCCAGCACAGCGGCCCCGGCCCGGGCGGCGAATTCGCGCCCGGGCCGCCGGCGGGCGGCGGCCCGCCGTAACGGCGACCGCGACGGCGTCTCACCCGTCCGCGCCTGCGCCCGCGCGCGCTCGCCCGGCGCTCGGATCAGCCCCGCCCGGCGGCGGCGGCCGCGGCGGCGGCCGGGCCGACGATCGCCTGCTGCAGCCGGCACGCCGCATCCAGGTGATCGCCCGTCCAGATCATCCTCACGGCTGTCGCGCTCGCCGTGCCGTCCTCGCCGGTCAGGTCGTGGCGCACGGCCTCGATCAGGCGCCCGTCCGCGGCGCTGTCGTGAGCGAGCGGCGCCGGCAGCGCCCGCCGGCCGAGGAGGTTGCCGGCGAGCTCCTCATACCAGCGCGTGACGCGGGCGCTGGCGCTCAAGAGCTCTTGGCGCGCGGCCGTGAGGTCGCCCGCCGGCGCGCTGTCCTCGCGCTGCCACAGGTCGAGGACGGCGTCCGCGGCCAGGCGCAGCCCGCCGACCCCGGTCACCAGGCTGGTGATGTCGGCGAGCGGCACCGGTTTGGCGCCGCGCTCGCTCAGATAGCCGCGGAACGCGTCGTCCAGGCGTCGCGCTGCGGCGGCCGCCCGGTCGGCGTGCTCGAGCGGAGCGAGCGCGGGCGTGGCGGCGCGCTCACAGCGCGCCAACCCGAAATCCACGGCGCGCCCGAGGTACTCCGCGCTGTCGGCGTACGCGCTCGCGAGCGCGCGGCGCAGCGCCGCCCTCGCGCCGCGCGGCCAGAACAGCAGCCCGACGACGACGCTCACCGCGCAGCCGAGCGCGATGTCCTCGACGCGCACCAGGCCGACCCGCCATCCGGCGGGCTGGATGATGTTGAACAGGAACACCAGCGTGAGCGTGAACGCCGCCTGCCCCGCCGCGAAGGAGATCGCCGCCGGCGCGAACCCCGCGAACAGGATCGCCACGGGCAGCAGCAGCCACAGCAGCGTGGCGTTCGTGCCGATCACCGCGACCAGCCCTCCCCCGGCGATGAAGCCGGCGACCGTGCCGGACAGGCCGCTGAGCGCGGTCTGCCCCGTGCTGAGCGCGTTCGAGCGCAGCACCGAGAGCGTCCCGAGCACGACCCAGAAGGAGTGCTGCACGCCGGTGCGGTAGGCGACGAACACCGCCAGTCCCAGCCCGACGGCGCCGCGCACGCTGTTGTGAAGCCACACCGAGTCGCGGTCGACGTACGCGCTCGCGCGCTCCTGGGCGGCGGACAGCCTGCCGGCGATCCCTTCCGGCTGGCGGCCGAGCACGCGCTCGCGCCAGCTGCGCCGCTCGGCCGCGGCCGTCAGATCGATGTTGTGCGCGATCGTCGAGACGGCGAACGCGAGCTCCTGCGCGCGAAAGCTCGGATCGAGCGAGCTGATGAGCTCGCTCGCGTCCTCGCCCGCGGCGTCCTCGCCCGGCGCCGCCGCGGCGTCTCCCGCCGCGGCGTCGTCTCCCGCCGCCGCGGCGTCCTCGCCCGGCGCCGCGCTCACGCGCGCGACGGGGAGCTCGCTCGTGGCGTGGTCCTCGAGCCCGCTCGACGCGCTCGCGAGCTGCGCGAGCGCCGCGCGCAGATCGCCGCAGTCCCCGCCCGTCAGCTCGAGCAGCTGTGCGCCGCGCTCGAGCACCGCCGCGGCGGCAGCCACGACGGCGCAGGCGGCGCGGTCGACCGTGGCCCGCTCGACTGGCCGGGCGGAGTCGACGACGATCGCGTTCAGCCAGTTCAGCTCGTCCACCAGACGCACGATCGTGCGCGCGGATGTGTCCAGGCTCGTCGGGCGGTACGGCGTCGCGAGGAAGCCGCGGTGCATCGCGGCGACCGCCGCGTCTGCCCGCGCGACCGCGCTGTCGCGATCGCGTGCCAACGCTTCGTCCCGGTCGCTCAAGTCGAACGCGACCTCCGCGCGCAGCCTCGTCGCGAGCGCCCTGCAGGCGTCGGTCGCCGCCGAGCGCAGCGCGCTGCGCGCCGGCGCAGGCCACAGCAGCCCGACCGCGAGCAGCGCCGCGCCGCCCGCGAGCGCCCATCCGGCGAGGCGATCCGGGATCGAGGAGACCGGCCCGGCGAGCGTCACCGGCAGGATGAACGCGAGCAGCAGCGAGGTCGCCGCGCTCGCGAGCACCGAGCTGACCACGCCGGCGAAGATCACGACGAAGCCCACGAGCGCGGTCGCGCCCGTCGCCAGCCAGACGTTCTGCGAGGCGAGCGTGCCGAGGCACACGAGCGCGCATCCGGCGAGCGCGAGCGCGGCCTGCGCCTGCAGCCGCTCGCGCAGCGGCCCGCCGAAGTCGACGAGCAGCAGCATCGCAAACGAGCCGAACGCCGCGAACGTCGCGAGCGCGGGGTTGGCGATCAGCTGATCGCCCACGGCGAACATCGCGGGCATGACGATCGCCGCGCGCCCCGCCCGGCGCATAGCGGCGAGGTCGCGGTCGCGCCCACGCAGCCACCGCAGCGGATGCGCGAGCGCCGACGCGGCCGGCTCGCGGCGCTCGCGGCGGCGAAGCCGCTGCGCCGGATGGGCAGGCGGCAGCCCGCTCACGCCGCCTTCGCCGCCAGCAGCACGCGCCCGCGCGCGGCGGTCACCGCGGCGCTGAGCGTGTGGATGTCATACACGCCGTAGTGGCGGCGCCCGTTGATGAAGAAGGTCGGCGTCCCCGAGACGCCGCTCTCGTCAGCGCTCGCCACATCCTCGCTCACGCGCGGCGCGTACTCGCGGCGGCGCAGCTCGGCTTGCATGCGCTCGGCGTCGATCCCGATCTCGCGCGCGTAGCCCGCGAGGTGCGCCGGGCGCAACTCCCCCTGGTGTGCGAGCAGCACGTCGTGCATCTCCCAGAAGCGCCCCTGGGCGGCGGCGGCCTCGGCGGCCTCCGCGGCCAGCTGGGCGCTGGGATGGACGTCGTTGAGCGGCAGGTGCCGCCACACGTAGCGCACGTCATCGCCGAATGAGGCGAGCAGCTCGCGGATGACCGGCTCGGCGCGGCCGCAGTACGGGCACTCGAAGTCGCCGTACTCGACGAGCGTCACCGGTGCGTCCTGGGCGCCGCGGATGTGGTCTCGCGAGGGGTCTACGTCCTCGGAGAGGTCGAGGATGTCTTCGGCCGTGCCCGCGATCTGGCGCGCGCGCACGCTCGCCGGCAGGCGCCGCACGACCGCCAGCACCGCCGAGGCGACCAGCGGCGCGAGCACCACCGAGCCGAGCGCGCCGAGCTTGGCCTCTTCCAGTCGCCGTCCGCTGAACGCGAGGCTCGAGATCAGCAGCGAGACCGTGAAGCCGATCCCCGCGAACGCGCCTGCGGCGGCCAGCAACGGCGGGCTGAGCGGCGAGCGCGGCCCGTGCAACGCCGGCCGCGAGGCGAGCCACGAGGCGGCCGTGATCCCCACCGGCTTGCCGACCACGTAGCCGACGAGGATGCCGAGCGTGATCGGGGAGCCGATCGCCGCTTCGAGCAGCCGGCCGGTGACGTGCACGCCGGCGTTCGCGAGCGCGAACAGCGGCACGATCACGTAGCCGGTCCACGGGTGCAGGTCGTATTGCAGGCGCTCGTTGGGAGAGATCGCGGACATGACCCCGAGCTGGGCCGAGCGCGCGAGCTCGGGAGTCGGCTGCTCGCGAAACGAGCGCGCCAGGTCGGTCGCGCGCTCGAGGTCCGCGCGCGAGGGCGGGTACGCGCTCGTCGCGAGCCCGATCGCAAGGCCCGAGATCACCGGATCCACGCCGGACTCGAACATCGCGATCCACAGGCCGACGCCCAGCGTCAACGACAGCGGCCGACGCCACTGCGGCAGGTATCGCAGCGCGAGCAGGAGGGCGAACAGGACCGCCGCGACCGCCAGCGCGAGCAGCGACACTCCGCTCGTGTACGCGACCGCGATCACGAGCAGCGCGCACAGGTCGTCCACCACCGCGAGCGTCAGCAGGAACACGCGCGTGCGCGTGGCCCGCCGCGGGGTCAGCACCGCGGCGGCTCCGAGCGCGAAGGCGGTGTCCGTCGACATCGCAGCTCCCCAGTCGTGCGCGCCGGGGCCGCCCGCGTTGAACGCGAGGTAGATCGCGACAGGGACGCTCATTCCTCCGAGCGCCGCCATCACCGGGATCGCAAGGCGCCGGCGCTCGCGCAGCTCGCCGAGGTCGAACTCGCGCTTGGCCTCGAGCCCGACGACCAGGAAGAACAACGTCATCAGCCCCTCGTTGACCCAGTGGCGCAGGTCCAGCGAGATCCCGCTGGCGCCGATCCTCACCGCGAGCCGGGTGCTCCACAGCGACATATAGGAGTGCGACCACGGCGAGTTCGCCCACAGCAGCGCCAGGATGGTGCCCGCGAGCAGCACGCTCGCGCCGCCCGTCTCGGTGCCGAGGAAATCCCGAACCGGCGCCGCCAGGCTTCGCGCCCAGGCGGTTCGGCCGGCGTAGGTGGCACCGTTGCCCTCCAGTTCAGTCGCCAAGGGCACCATAGGATGGCGCAAGCGGCGCCCGCGCAGAGGAGCGGGGGAGGCGTGCCCGATCAGTCGCGCTCGGCGGACGCGGCGATCCGCCGCTGTCCGTCTTCGTGCGAGCTCACAGCTGCGCGGTCTTCGTCGGCAAGCCGAGCAGCAGGCGCCCGGCGAGCTCCCAGGTGGCGGGGTTGACCTGGAAGTGCGCGCTCGCGGCGTGCGCGTCGCGGAAGCGTCGCTGCAGCGGCGAGTCCTCATAGATCGCCGTGCCGCCGCCCAGGTCGTACATCGTCCTGGCGACCTCGGCCGAGGTCCTGACCGCATGGGTTGCAGCCAGGCGCAGGCCCAGGCGCAGGGTGTCCGCCACCGGCCCCTTCTGTTGCGCTGCCGCCCACGCCTGCTCGATCGCCTCGTAGAACAGCGCCCGCGCGGCGCGCACGGCGGCCTCGGCCTCGCCGACGCTCGCCTGCGTCGCGGGGCGTTCGCCGAGCAGCCGGCTGGAGCCCAGCCCGGTCTTCCGCGCGGCCAGCTCGATCAGATCGTCGATCGCCCCGCGCGCATTGCCCAGGGCGGCGGCCGCGATCGAGAGCGCGAAGAAGCCGAAGATCGGGAACCGGTACAGCGGCGCGTCGATCCGCGGGCGCGCGCCTAGCAGAGACAGGACGCGGTGCCCGGGGACGAACAGATCGTCGGCGAGCGCGTCGTGACTGCCGGTCCCGCGCAGGCCGCTCGTGTGCCACGTGTCGAGGATCTCGAGCTCGGCGCGCGGCAGCGCGACCACGCGCAGCAGCGGCTCCCGCGAGCCGGCGTCCGCGTCCTCGAGCACGCATCCGGCGAACAGCCACTGCGAGTGCGAGATCCCGCTGCAAAACGACCAGCGGCCGGAGACCCGCAGGCCGCCGTCGGCGGCGCTCGCCCTGCCGCGCGGCGCCCACACGCCTGCCGCGATCGCGTGCGGATCGCCGAAGATCTCGAGCGCGCCCGCCTCCGGCAGGTAGGCCGAGAGCAGGCTGCTGGTCGCCGCGATCGACACGCACCAGCCGGCCGACGCATCGCCGCGCGCGATCCGCTCCGCGGCGCCCAGCGTCCTCGCGGGCGGGGCCTGCAGCGCACCGACAGCCGCCGGCGCCCCCGCGCGCATCAGACCGCTCGCGCGCAGCTCCTCGACGAGCGCCGCGGGCAGCGCCCGCTCTCGCTCCGCGCTCGTCGCGAGCTCTCGCGCGAGCCCCGCGGCGTGCTCGATCAGCTGATCCAGTCGGGTGCCCGCCGGTGTGTCGCTCGACGGGGCGGCGGCGGTTGACACGAGCTCCTCCCTCATAACTAAAAAATATTTATTAGGAGGGGACTCTTACAGCAAACCGCCGCGCGCCGCGCGCGGCAGTCCGGGGCGCGTTCAGCGTTCGCCCGCGCCCGCTTCGCCCGCGGCTCCTGCTTCTCCCTGAGCGGGTTCGGCGCGCCTGGCTTCCCGGTCGGGCCCGAGCACGAGGTATTCGCCCTGGCGCACGCGCGATTCCGTGCCGGCGTTCACTCGCGTGGGAGTCGCGGCGCTCTCGAGCAGGCGGAAGAACAGGACCAGCGTGAGGATCCCCGCGACCAGCCACGCGGCCGTGAACACGCTCCAGGACCCGCCTTCAAGGCCGCCGGCGCGCGCGCCCGTGCGCCCACGCGCGCGCAGCGGCCGCGCGGCGGCGGTTGCGCCCGGCGGGCCCGCCCGCGGCCTCCACGCGCCGTAGCCGCCCGGCGCCTCGCGGCTCGCGCGTCGCGCCGGCGACCGCAGCGGCGGGCGCGGACCGGGATGGCGGCGCGCGAGATGCTCGTCGGCGCGCACGCCCCGCAGCGCCAGCTCCCACTCGCGCGCCGCCGGGCGGCTTGCGGGCGCCGGGGACAGGGCGCGTTCGAGCATCCCGTGCAGCTGCGCGGGCACGTGCGCGCGGTGGTCCTCGAGCCCGCGCGCGTCGCTCGCGCGCGCGAACACGCGCAGCACGATCAAACCGAGCTTGTAGCCGTCCGCGGCGCGCGTCAGCGGCTGCTCGCCGAAGCTCGCCGGGATCTGCCAGTCGGCCGTCTGCACCGACGGCAGCGCCTGGCGACCGCGAAAGACCATCGAGTCGCAGTCGATCAGCGCGACCTCCGGGCCGGCGCCCGCGAGCGCGATCAACAGGTTGCTCGGAGAGACGTCGCTGACGACCACGTCGCGAGCGTGCAGGAACGCGAACGCCGCGGCGATCCGTTCGGCGATCGCCGCCCGCAGGCGGGTGTCCAGCCGCTGCGGGCGCCCGCGCTGCTGGAGGTAGTCGTCGGGGCCGAGCACGTGCTCGAGCGCCAGCATCACCGGCGAGACCCGCCCGCTCGGCATCACGAACGGCAGCTCGAAGCGCTCGCGCAGATCCTGCATGAGGATCCCCGCGAACGCCCCGTCCGAGCTCACGCTCGCGAGCGGCCACGCGCACGAGCGGTACAGCCTGCGCCGCTCCTCCGCGGCGAGCCCGCGTCCCCACGCGACCATCTCGCCGATGCGCGCGCCGCAGCCGGGGCCACGCGTCGTGCGGTACAGCTTGACCACGAGCGGCACGCTCGACAGCCGCGGCCCCTCGCTCGGCGCGTACACGCGCCCCTGCCCGCCCGCGCGCGAGACGGGCGTAAGCGCGCCCAGACGGGACAGCTCCACGTCCACGCCGCCGCCCGCGACGGCGCGCGCGGGCGTCAACACTCGCGCGGCGGCCATATCGCGACCAGCGTGCGGTCGTCGTCGTACGTGCTGCGGCTGAAGTCCAGCATCCGCGCGAAGTCGAGCAGCGCGGGTGGGCGGTGAAGCTCGCGCGCGAACACCGCGCCGACCTCGCCCTCGCCGCCCGCCAGCGGCAGGGCGAAGCCGTCGCTCGCGAGCAGCAGCACCTCGCCCGGCGCGAGCTTCAGCCGGGTGGCCGACAGCTCGCTCGCCGCGCGCGGCAGCGCCCGCACCGGGCCGCCGATCAGCCCCCGCTCGGACGGCCCGTCGCCCTGCACCTGCGTGAAGCGCCAATCCGCGAGCAGCAGCGCGCACGAGTCGCCCACGGACGCGAGCTGCGCCGAAACGCAGGGCTCCCCCGCCGGCCGCCCGCCGTCCGAGCCGCGTTCCGAGAGCTCATCGGCCGACACCTCCGCGGCCGACACCTCCGCGGCCGACACCTCCGCGGCCGACACCTCCGCGGCCGAGACCCCTGCGGCCGAGGCCGCTTCGGCTTGGGGCTCCTCGGCCGGGGGCTCCTCGGCGTGCTGCGAGATCGCGGCCGGGGGCTCCGCAGCCGGGGGCTCCTCGGCGTGCTGCGAGATCGCGGCCACGAGCAGCGTCGTCGCGAGCGATGCCGCCGCCTGCTCGGGACCAGCCTGCGGATCGCCGCTCGCCGCGCGGTGGGCCTCGACGAGCGCCCAGCTCGCCTGCGCGAACACCGCCCCCCAATCGAGCTCCGTGCCGGCGTCCAGCTGGCGGGTGACGGCCGCGACCGCGTGCCGCACGGCCAGCGCCGCCCCGAGCTGCGACCGCGCCGCTCCCGACACGCCGTCGGCGACAGCCGCCACCAGCGTGCGCGTCGGCTCGTGCAGTCCCAGGCACACGTCGTCCTGGCGCGGCCCGCCCGCCCAGCGCTTGGCCAGCCCGCGGACCGACGCGGCGCGCACCGTCAGCCCGAACGCCAGCCCGCCGTCAACCAGCGTGTCGCCCCTGTACGGGTCGCCGCCCGCGAGGCGCGGCTCGATGTGCGGTGACGGATCGCCGATCACCAGCGGGCCGCTCCCAAGTCGTGTGCGGCCCCCGCGCGCGTTCGCCGGCTGCGCCGGTCGCGTCGCCGTCGCCGCCGTCGCCGCCGTGCGCGAGCGCGTGCCCGTCCGGCCCGGTTTCGGCTTGCGCGAGCCCGCGCTTGTCGGGTCTCCGCGCAGAGACCCGGACCGCTCGCCGGTGCGTGCGGGGCCCCGTGGCTGACCGTCGCGATCCACGGCGCCCGTCTACAGCAGCGGCGCGTCCAGTTGGACGAAGCCCTCGGGCTTCTCGAACTCGATCGTCTGCTCGCCGCGGTCGAGCCGCTCGGCCGAGGCGACCATCGAGTTGAGCATCGAGGTCGCGAACTCCGAGATCGCGCCCGCCGTCGACGCGCCGTCGCGCATCATGAACGCGTACCGCGGAGAGCTCGCGATCTGGCGGATCACCTCGGGGTCCGCCTCGCCGACGCCGAACGCGAGAATGTTCGGGCGCTCCCTGAAGCCGTCCTCGCCCAGCTCCGACAGCCGTGAGCGCCACTTCTTCTCGCGCTCGGTCGGCTGGCCGTCGGTCAGGAAGAACACGACCGGGCGGTGCACCTGGTAGCCGCTCGCCTTCAGCGCGGCGATGTCGCCGGGGATCGTCTGGCGCAACAGCGCGAACGCGCTCGCATAGCTCGTCCCGCGGCCTCGCGGCGCGAGCGTCGGCAGCGCCAGGTCCTCGCTCAGCTCGGACAGCGGCAGACGCACCTCCGCGGCGTGCGCGAACGTCACGATCCCGAAGCGCACCTTCTTGCCGATCAGCGGGTGCTTTGCGACCTCGTCGCGCAGGTCGGCGAGGCCCTGGTTGACGGCTCCGATCGGATCGCCGGACATCGAGTGCGACTCGTCGCCGACGAAGTAGATCGGCAGCACCTGCCCGATCGCCACCCGCTGGGACTGCGGGGCCGGCGGCGGGGCGGCGGGCTCCGGCATCGGCGGCAGCGTGAGCGTCGGTGGGTCCGCGCTGGCGGCTGGCTCCGCTGGGGCGGCCGGCCCCGGTGCTGCGCTCTCAGCCGGCGGCGCGGCTTGCGACACGGCCGCCCCGTCCGGCTCCGTGTCCCGCGCGTGCCCGGCCGCGGCCGCGCTCGGGTGCTCGCCCGCGGCGGTCTCATGGGCCTCGGCGGCCGTCGGCGGGCTCGCCGCCGCCGGGGCCTCGACGGCGGTGGGCGGGGTCGCCGCCGGGGGAGTCTCGGGGGCCTCGACGGCGGTGGGCGGGGCCGCCGCTGCGGGGGCCTCGACGGCGGATGTGGGGGATTCTGGGCTCATGAGCCAAGATTGTGGTTTGCGCTGCTAACGAGCCACTAAGCCGGCGATAAGAATCGAGCGAGCTCGCGCTCCGCGCCGGCGGGATGTAACGCCTCGCGCGCGGATCGCCACCTATAGCCTATGGAGCGCTTGAGCAAGCAATCGGTGGCCGCCGTCGAGAAGCCCGCTCCGACGCCGCGACGGCCCGTCGAGGGCAACCAGTTCGAGGCTGTGTACAGGGCCCACGTCAGGGGCATCACCGCCTATTTCGCGCGCCGGGCGCGCGACCCCCAGACGGTGGCCGATCTCACCGCCGAGACGTTCGTGGAGGCGGTCGGCTCGTTTCGCCGGTCCTCGCCGCGCCGTGGAGCCGAGCGCGCGTGGGTGTTCGCGATCGCGCGACGCGTGTACGCGCGGCACTGCGAGCAGAGCTCGCGTCGCTTGCACGCGGCGCGGCGGGCCAGCGCCGGCCGCGAGCTTGGCGAGGAGGCCGTCGAGGACCTGCTTGTGCGGATCGACGCGGAGCGTGCCGCGCGTCAGCTGCTCGCGCGCCTCGCCGCGCTGCCGAGCGGCGAGCGCGAGGCGCTCGAGCTCGTCGAGCTCGCCGGCCTGACCGCGCGCGAGGCCGCCGACGCGCTCGGAGTGTCCGCGGGCGCGCTGCGCGTCCGGCTGTTTCGGGCGCGCGCCCGTTTGCGAAGGGAGCGGGAAGATGTCCAGATTCGAGGATGACCTGTGGCAGCTGCTCGTGCGCGAGCACGCGGCGGGGGCTGTGCGCGCCGCCGGCCCCGGGCGCGCCGCCGACCGCCGGCGCCGCGTGCTGACCGTGGCCGCGGCGGCGCTGAGCATCGCCGCGGTCACTGCCGCGCTCGCGCTGCTGCTGTCCGCCGGCGGCAGCCCGCCCGCGGCGTACGCCGTCACACAGAACCCAGATGGCAGCGTGACGCTGACGCTCGATCAGCTGATCGGCGTCCGGCCCGCCGACGAAGAGCTCGCAAAGCTGGGCGTGCGCGCGGTCGTTCGCAAGCTCCAGGCAGGATGTCGCGAAGTCGGCACGCTCGTCAGGCTGACGCACCCGGGCGCGATCTTCGAGATGGTCGAAACGGCGCGCGCCGGCAACGGCCTCGGGGGTCTGAGGTGGATCATCCATCCCGCGGCGATCCCGCGGGGCGACACGCTCGCGCTGTCGGTGCAGGTCGACCCGCACGGCCGCGTCCCCGCCGTCGGCGGGAGCATCGGGCTGTTCCGCGGCCGGGCGCCCGGGTGCTCACGGAGCGGCGTCCAGCGCTCGGCGTCGCGTGTGCCGCGGCTTCGCCGCAGGCCCGCGCGGTGAGCGGCGTCGGACTGGCGTAGGATTCAGGCTGACGGTGAGATGGCGGCTAGCCTGCCGCCACCTCCTTGACCGCGAAGCGGGGGGTTCTCGCCAGTGACGCAGTCCGAGCCGGTACAAGCGCCAGGCGCGCAGGCTGGGTGGGAGGGTCTCTTCTGGCTCGTGTTCGCGCGTTCGGCGAACCCGATTGTGCTGCTCGACGACCAGCGCCGCGTCGTCGAGGCCAACGACGCGGCTCTGAAGCTGTTTGGCCGCGAGCGCGAGGAGGTGATCGGAATGTCGATCGTCGAGAGCATCACGCCGGCCGACCGGCCGGCGGCGGCGAGAGAGTGGCAGGAGTTCCTGCGAACGGGGGAGTACGGCGGACGGCGGATCCTGATCCGCGGCGACCGCTCGAGGGTGGACGTAGACTTCGCGGCGCGGCTGGAGGTGATCGGCGGGCGGCGGCTGGCGATCTACGTGGCGACCCTCGACGAGCGCTCCCAGCGCTGGCCGTCCTCGCGCCGGTCCGCGGAGCTTCCGCTGACGAGTCGCGAGCGCGAGGTGATCACGCTGATCGCGCTCGGGCTCGAGACGCCACAGATCGCGCAGGAGCTGCACATCTCCGCGCAAACGGTGCGCACGCACGTCCGCAACGCGATGTCCAAGCTGGGCGCGCGCACTCGCGCCCAGCTCGTCGCGCGCGTCATCTGCAACGAGCGCGCGATCCACGTGCCTTGCCTCATGGAGTAGCTGGCCGGAAATCAGCCATACGCAGTATTGCCATAGGGCTGGGCTCAGCCGAGGATTCCGCGATGCGACTGACGCTCTCGATCGGCCGGCGCTCGAGCTCGCGGCGGCGGCTTCGCGAGGACCGAAGCCTGCTCAATGCGCTGCTCGAGACAGTTGACGTCGCGATCGTCGCCTGCGCGGCAGACGGCAGGCTCACGCACGCGAACAGGCGGGCGTGCGAGCTGATCGGCGCCGACTGCTCGCTCGGCACAGCGCCCGAGACCTGGATTCGAACGCTGCGACCTCGCACGCCTTCGGGGATCGCGCTGCCGTTCGAGGACCTGCCGCCGGTGCGCGCCCTGCAGGGCGAAATGCTCCGCGGGGTAGACGTGCTCGTCAGCATCAGGGATCGGGACGTGCTGCTGAGCGCGACCGCCAGTCCCGCCTTGGACCCGACGGGCCGCCCCGGCGGGGCGCTCGTGCTGCTCGAGGACGTGACCGAGCAGCGACGATCCGAAGCAGGGCGACGCCAGGGGGGTCCTTAGCTTGGAGAGCGTCCGGCGGGTTCGGTGCAGCGCGCCGGCGCGTGCTCGCGCCTGTCACTAGACTCGCGTCGGTGGACTTCGGAGTCGGATATTTCGCGACTCACGACGGCGTCGCCCCCGGGGCGCTCGCCCGCCTGGTGGAGCAGCGCGGACACGAGTCGCTGTTCTTCCCCGAGCACACGCACATCCCGGCCAGTCGCCAGACCCCCTATCCGGCCGGGGGCGAGCTGCCGCGCAAATACCTCCACACATACGACCTGTTCGTCGCGCTCACCGCGGCCGCGGCCGCGACCTCGAAGCTGCGCGTCGGCAGCGGCATCTGCCTGGTGATCGAGCGCGATCCGATCACGACCGCCAAGGAGGTCGCGAGCGTCGACCACCTCTCCGGCGGGCGCCTGGAGTTCGGCGTGGGAGCCGGCTGGAATCGCGAGGAGATGCGAAACCACGGCACCGATCCGCGCGTGCGGATGGCGATCATGGCCGAGCGGATCGCCGCGATGAAGGCGATCTGGACGCACGAGCAGGCCAGCTACCACGGCGAGCATGTCGACTTCGAGCGGATCTGGTCCTGGCCCAAGCCCGCTCAGCGCCCGTATCCGCCCGTGCTCGTGGGCGGCAACGGCGCGACCGTGCTCGACCGCGTCCTCGATTTCGGTGACGCGTGGATGCCCAACTACACCGGCGAAGACCTGCTCGCTCGCGCGCGCGAGCTGTGGGCGCGGGCCGAGCGTCCGATCGAGGTGGTCGTGATGGGCGTGCCGGCTAAGCCGGAGGTGCTCGAGGAGTTCGAGCGGGCAGGCGTGCGCCGCGTCGTGCGCTGGATTCCCTCGACGGGGCTCGCGCCGATCGAAGACGCGCTCGATCGCTGGGAGCGCGCGCTCGCCGAGCTGCACGGGGAGTGAGCCCGCAGCAGGCGCGACGCCGCTTTGCGGCGGCCAGCGTCGCGCGCCTGGCGACCGTGGACGTGCACGGGCGCCCGCATCTGGTGCCGATCGTCTTCGCCCTCGCGGGCGATACGGTCTACAGCGTCGTCGACGCCAAGCCCAAGCGCACGACCGACCTGCGCCGTCTGCACAACGTCAGGTCCAATCCGCGGGTCTCGCTCCTGGTCGACCACTTCGACGAGGGCGACTGGGGCGCGCTGTGGTGGGTGCGCGCCGACGGCACCGGCAGGGTGCTCGAGCAAGGCGAGCCCGAGGCGCGCGCCGCCATCGAGCTGTTGCATGAGCGCCATCCGCAGCAGCGCGCCACCGGCGCGGTGCTCGCGATCGACGTCGAGCGGTGGTCGGGCTGGTCGGCGGACGACGCCGCCGGCTACCCGTTCTCGTAGGCGCGCGAGCGGGAGCGCCGAACGCGCCTGCCGGGGAGCGTCGAGCGGGAGAGCCGAACGCGCCTGCCGGGGAGCGTCGAGCGGGAGAGCCGAACGCGCCTGCAGGGGAGCGTCGAGCGCGCCGGAGCCAGGGCCATCAGCCGTCGCGCGACGGCGAAGCCATCCGGCGCACGAGCTTGTCGAGCAGCGTGTAGTAGTGCGTGGGGGTTATGCGCGTGAGCGCGTCGAACACGTAAGCGTCGGCGCCGACGAGGATCCGGGCCTTGCCCGCGTCGACGCCGCGGTGGATGATCTCCGCGGCGCGCTCGGGCGTCGTGCGCGACATCGCCTCGAAGTCCGCCGCGAGCTGGTCGCCCGAGCGTCCAAGCCCCTGTGGGTCAGAGCGCATGCGCCCATTGCGCACGATGTTCGTTTTCACGCCGCCGGGGTGGACCGTGATCGCGCGCACGCCCGTGCCCGCCAGCTCGTGGCGCAGCGACTCGGTGAAGCCGCGCACCGCGAACTTCGACGCGCAGTATGCGCTCTGGTGGGGAATGCCCGCCAGGCCGAACACGCTCGAGGTGTTCACGATCGCCCCGGAGTCCTGCTCGAGCAGCAGCGGCAGGAAGGCGCGCACGCCGTGGACGACGCCGTCGAGGTTCACCGACAGCAGCCACTCGTCGTCCTCGGGCGAGGCCTCCGCCACGCTCGAGGACAGCGCGACCCCGGCGTTGTTGAACACTGCGCCGATCGGCGCCGGCGTCCATGCCGCGACGTCCGTCGCGAGCACGAGGTTGCCCTGGCGGTCGCGTACGTCCAGCTGGCGCTCGAGCGCCGGCCCCGAGAGCATCGCTGCGGTGTCCTTGAGCGCCGTCTCGTTCGCGTCGACGATCACCACCGGGCAGCCGTGGGCGGAGAGGCGCACCGCGAGGGCCCGGCCGATGCCCGAGCCAGCTCCGGTGATCACGGTCGTCTGCCCGGCCAGCGGCGCCGGCGCCGTGCGCCCGGAGCGGAAGCGGAGCCTCGTCGCCATCAGCGGGCAAGCATCGCAGCTATGTCGCGCCGGCGCGGCCACGCGAGGGGCCCGTCAGGGATGCGGCGCGGCTATCTCGCGCGGGCGCTGCCACGCGCAGTGGAGCGATCAGGGGATCCGGATGTCGTGCACCGACGCCGCCGCCTTCAGCTCCCGGCGGGAGGCCTTGGTCCGGTCCAGTGGGCTGACGGTCGTCCAGTGACGACCGACCGGACAGTACTGATAGCGCCGGCCGCCGAGCCGCGCAGCCTTCAGCGAGCCCAGCGGTATCCAGATCGTCGTGAACAGATGGCCCGCCCTGCAGCGCACCGGCCGCTCGAAGCGCTCGAACATGCTCACGAGCCGAAGCGTACCTTCTCGGCTTTCGGATCGCGGCCGGCGAGCGGCGCGGAGCGCCGGCGCTCAGCATCTCGGCGGCCCGCCGCGGTTACGGGCGCGCGCGCCGGGACCCGATCGAATCAGCTCGAGCCCGACCCTGAGCCGACCGATCGTTCCCAGTGCGCACGTCCCCGCTGCCCGGCGCTCTGCGAGCGCACGGCCCCCCGTTTCGCGCCTGGCAAGTTATGGCAGCGGCGGCCGCTTAGCATCGGGCGAACGCCCTATTGCTTGCGCGGGTTGCCGTGTTGGTTGCCGTGTTGGTTGCCGTGTTGGTCGTTGGCCTCGTGGGTCGCGCGGCGGATGAGCTCGCGTCGCGAGTCGATCCCGAGCTTCGCGTACACGTGCTGGAGGTGATGCCCGACGGTCTTCGGCGAGAGGTGCAGCGCGGCGCCGATCTGGGCGTTGGTCATCCCGCTTGCGGCGAGCTCGCTGACGCGTCGCTCCTGCGCTGTGAGCTCGCGCGGATCGTCGCCGCGCCGCCTGCGCCTGCCCCCGCAGGCTGCGAGCTCGGCGCGTGCGAGCCTGGCGACGCGCTCCGCCTCGCACTCCTCGGCGAGGTCGAGCGCGTTTGCGAGCGGCCCGCGCGCCTGACGCGGCCTGCCGCTGCGGCGCAGGTGGGCGCCGTGGGCGATCAGCGCCTCGGCGCGCACGATCGGCATCGGCAGCTGCGCGAGCTCTTCGAGCGCGTGTGCGTAGCGGCGATCGGCCTGCTCGTCCTCACCGAGCGCAGCCGCGAGCCTCGCGCGCCCCAGCTCGAGCGCCGCGCGCGGCCAGCGACAGCCGAGCGGCTCGGAGATCGTGTCCAGTTCGTCGATCAGCGCGCGGGCGCGATCGAGCGCGCCGGCGGCGATGTGCGCTTCGATGCCCACGCTCGCCCACGGCACCACGCACGGCTCGCGCCAGCCGGTGATCTGCGTGACGTGCGCCGCATCCAGGGCGAGGTTCGATGCTTCGCGGGGCTGGCCCGCCGCGAGCAGGCGCCTGATCTCGAGCAGGTCCAGCCACAGCGAGACCGGCGCGTGATACTCGGGGGGCACCTTCGCGCGGAATCTCGCGAGCGCCTCGATGTGCGGCTGCGCGGCGTCGTCTTCGCCGAGCTCGCTCAGCAGCACGGCCTCGGAGAGTTCCGCCCACGGAGCCATCGCGAGGTCGCTGAGCGCCGTCGTGCGGCGCACCAGCGCGAGCGCCTCGCTTGGGCGCCCGAGCCGGTGCAGCGCGTCCGCGTAGGCGACGGCGAGGGCGTTCATGAGGATCGGAGCGCCGTCCTCGACCGCGCGCGCAAACTCTCGCTCGAACACCTCGCTCGCGCGCGCGAGGTCCTCGATCACCTTGCACGCGTTGAGCGAGTGCACGGCCATCGTCCAACCCCAGCCCTCGTCGCTGCCCAGCGGACGGGCCGCGAACCGGCGTATCCCGGAGTCGAGCACGTCGCGGCCGGAGGGGTCGGCGCCGAGCATCTGGGCGTAGGCCCGCAGGAATGAGATGCGGCTGCGATTCGGTTGGCCGGGCGGGATCAGGGCGAGCGCGCGCGAGGCGGTCTCGATCACCCACGAGACGGGCGAGGAGACCTGGCAGCTGACCGCCGCCTGCGCGAGCGTCGCGGCCTCGAGCTCCGGGCTGGCGAGCGCCGCGGCCCTAGCCGCCTCCTCGTAGCGCTGCTCCGCCTGGCGCGGACGGCTGACGAGGATCTCCATACGTGCGAGCAGCGCGAGCACATGCGCTCGCAGCGCGGGCTCGAGCGCCGGGCGTGTCAGCAGCTGCTCGCAGACGCGTTCCGCGTCGGGCACGCGCGCGTGCGCCGCGAGCGCCGAGGCGTAGTCGAGCAGCAGCGCGCTGTCGGGCTCCTCGCCCGCGAGCTCGAGCGCGCTGGCGAGCAGGGCGGTGGCGCTCTGCAACGCTCCCTGCGCGAGCGCCGCGCGGCCCGCCCGCGTCGCGATCTCCACGGCGCGCGGCTCGCCGATCAAGCGCGCCGCGATCGCGTGCTCGGCGGCCAGCGCGTCGGGGGCGCCGTCGGCGCTCAGCAGGTGGAAGGCCTCTGCGTGCAGGCGCTCGCGCTCGGACACGGGCTGGCTTTCGAGCAGCGCCTGGGCGAACAGCGGGTGCACGAACGCCGCGCGGGCGCGCCCGAGATCCTCGACCAGGCCGGCGACCAGCAGGCGCCTGTGCGCGGCCCTCGCCTCCGTGTCCGCCAGCCCGGCAAGCCGCCCGGCGAGCGGCGTGTCGAAGCGCACGCCGAAGATCGACGCGGCGCGCACGTACGCGAACGCGTTCGCGCCGAGGCCGACGAAGCGCTCGAGCAGCAGCGGACCGGCCACGGTGACGCCCGTCCCCGCGTCGCGTTCGCCGTCGGCCTGCGCGGGCGCCCGGCTGTCCGCGTCCGCAGGCGCGGTGCGAGCGCCCGCCGCGAGCGCGGGCGAGCCGCCCGCCGCCATGCTCCCCGCGACGAGCTCGAGCAACAGCGGTGTGCCGGCGCACGCTCGCCATACGCGCTCGCTCTCCTCCTCGTCGAGCCCGGCCGGAAGCAGCCGTTCGAGCAGGCTCCTCGACGCCCGCAGGCTGAGCGGCGCGAGCCGCAGCAGCCGCGCGTGGCCGGCGGCCGTCAGCTCGGTGGCGACGTCGTGTGCGCGCCGGGGCTGCGCTCGCAGCGAGCCGAGCACGGCGATCCGCGTGCCGCCCAGCCGGCGTGAGAGGAAGGCGAGCAGTTGCAGCGAGTCGCGGTCGGCCCAGTGCAGGTCGTCGAGCGCCAGCAGCAGCGGCGCCTCGGCGGCGATCTGCGTGAGCCAGCGGAAGGTGCGATAGAAGCGAGCCGGCTGACCTCCCAGCCGCTCCAGGTCGACGACGTCCTCGACGTCGCTGCCGCCGAGCGCGACGATCGCCTGGCCGATCAGCCCGAACGGCAGGTCCGCCTCCATCGGGCTGGCGACCGCCGATCCGACCTTGAAGCCGGCGGCTCGCGCGGACGTCCTGGCGAGCTCGAGCAGCGAGGTCTTGCCGATGCCGGCGGATGCGAGCAGGAACAGCGCCGTGCCGCTGCCGTGCGCGACGACGTCGAGCGCGCCATCGATCGCGTCTATCGCAGCGTCACGCTCGAGCAGGTCCCTCATGTATCGATCCGGCTTGCGCTTCGTGTTCGCGGCGCAGTCTACGCTTCGGCTACCGTGAGGTGCGATGCTCTTGCGCCGCCCGCGTTCGCTGATCAGGCTGGCGACGCTCGTGGTGACGGTCGCGTTCTCGTGGTTCGCGCTCAGCGGCGTGCACCTGGGCGAGGCGTGGCGCGCGCTGCGAGGCAGTGACTACCTGTGGCTCGTGCCCGCCATGCTGGTGCTGGCGCTGGCGATGGGCGCCCGCGCGCTGCGCTGGCGCTCGCTGTTCGCCCCGGGACGGCGTCCGCCGCTCGGCGCGGTCGCGAACGCGATGATGCTCGGCTACCTCTACAACAACATCCTCCCCGCGCGCTCGGGCGAAATCGCGCGCGTGCTGGTTCTGAGCAGGCGCAGCAGCGCGCCTCCGATCGAGATCGCCGGAACCGCGGCGCTCGAGCGGCTCTACGACGTGGTCGGCGTGCTGCTGATCTTCTTCCTCGCGACGCCGTGGCTGCCGGCGGTCGCCTGGCTCGGGCCGGCTGCGATCGCCGCCGGGGCGCTCGCGCTGGCGATCGTGGCGGCGGCGCTTGTGCTCGCGCGATACGGCGAGCGCGCGCTGCGCACGGTGCTCTCGCCGTTGCGCCGGCTGCCGCGCGTCTCCGATGCGCGGCTGGCGCGCACGAGCGCGGAGCTCGCCAACGGCCTCAGCGGCCTGCGCCACCCGGGAGTCGCGCTGCTCGGCCTCTTGTGGACGCTCGTCGCGTGGATGCTGACCGCGCTGCTCGCCTACCTGGTGAGCGTCGCCTTCCACCTGCAGCTGCCGTTCGCGTGCGGCCTGCTCGTGAGCGTGGCCGTGGGCCTCGCGATGATTCTGCCCTCGCCGCCTGCGGCGCTCGGCGTCTTCGAGGCCGCGGCGCTGATCGGGCTGAAGGCGTACGGGCTGTCCCACTCCGCCGCGCTCCCCTACGCGCTCGTGCTGCACCTCGTCAACTTCCTGCCGTTCATCCTCGTGGGCGTCGCGCTGCTGCACTACAACTCCCGCCACCCGCCGGCGCAGGCCGCCCCGGGCTCCTACCGCGGACCTTCCTTCGGCGGGCTGCGGCGCTACGTGCCGCGCTTTGCCTCGGGCGCCGCGCTCGTGCCGCGGCGCGCTTTGGAGTCTCTAGGCGACGGGCTAGGGCAGGAACTTGCGGCTGGGCAGCCCGAGCCGGTGCAGCTGCAGGCGAGCGAGCGCGCCGAGCGTCTTCAGGCCGTATACGACGGAGGCGCTCAGGCCGACGGATGAGGCCTCCTCGGAGTAGATCGTGCGGGCGGGGACCTCGGTGATGCGAAAGCCGAAGTGCACGACCTGCATGAGCAGCTCCGAGTCGAAGGAGAAGTCCAGCGAGTTGCGCAGGAAGGGGATCGACATCAGCAGCTCGCGCGAGTAGGCGCGGTAGCCGGTGTGCAGCTCCGACAGGGAGGTCCCGAGCGCCAGGTTCTCGATGCTCGTGAGCGCGCGGTTGGCGAGGTACTTGTACAACGGCATGCCCCCGGCGAGCGCGCCGCCCCTGACCATCAGTCGCGATCCCAGCACGAGGTCCGCGCGCCCCTCGAGGATCGGCCTGACCAGTTCGGGGATCAGCGTCGGCTCGTACTGGCCGTCGGGGTGCAGCATCACGACGACGTCGGCTTCGTCCTGCAGCGCCTGCAGGTAGCAGGTCTTCTGGTTGCCGCCGTAGCCGACGTTGTGCGGATGCCAGATCACGCGCAACGGGAGCGTGCGCGCGAGCTCGACCGTCCCGTCGCTCGAGCCGTCGTCGACGAGGATGATCTCGTCGACCCACTCGGTCGGGATCCCCGAGACGGTCGCGGCGAGCGTCCGCGCGGCGTTCAGCGCGGGCATCACGACGACCACCTTCGCGCTTCCCTTCTGAGTGGGCGCTCCGTGCACGTCCCCGGCGCTGGTGTCGGCAGAGGTTCTTCCCAGAGCGCGCGGGACCATACACGATGGTCGGGGGCTCACACTAAGGTGGCGGACCGCATGCCCCGCCTCGACCGCACGCGCGTTGATCGCTTCGACCTGGTCCTGCTGGCGATCTTCGCGGCCCTTTCGCTGTGGGTGCTCGCGCTGGCCCTGTGGCAGGTCCTGGCTCACGGCCTGGTCTGGACGGGCAGCGAATCCGTGTTCTTCGAGGACGGCTTTCAGTCGATGATGTGGATCCGGGGCGTTCTGGAGCACGGCGCGAGCCCCGACCTGTACGTGCTCGGCCCCACCCCGGCCGACTTCTTCCAGCCGCTGGTCGCGATCTCGGCCGTGCTCGCGGCGCTCGGGGTCGCGCCGTACATCGCGCTGCTGGTGTGGAAGCCGCTCGCGCTCGGCGCCGTGTTCTTCGCCATCCGCGCGTACGTGCAGCGCGCGGTTCCGGGGCGCTGGCCGCGCCGCGCGGCGCTCGCGCTCGCGCTGTTCTTCGGCTGGGGCGCGGTCGTGGGCGACTCGTGGCTGGTGTTCTGGTCGTGGGGCTACCCGTTCGCGCTGCTCGGGCTGGCGTGTGCGCTCGGCGCGCTGCTCGCGTACGCGCGCGATCGCGCCCGCGGGCGCCTCGGCTGGCTCGCGCCGCTACTCGGCGCGCTGGCGAGCTGGCTGCACCCGTGGCAGGGGGAGACGCTGATCCTGCTGTTGATCGGAACGGAGCTGTGCATGCTGCTCGCCAGGCGCGCGGCGCGGCTATGGCCGCTCGCCCTGACCGTCGCGGCGAGCGCCCTGCCACTCGTCTACTTCGGGCTGCTGGTCCGCTACGACCCGGTGTGGCGGCGCGAGCACGAAGTCGCGCTGACCACGTATCCGCTCTCGCACGTGCTCGGCACGCTCGCGCCGCTCGGGATTCCGGCGCTGCTCGCCTACCGCGTGCGACCGGCGAGCTTCCTCGCGCTCACCGCGCGCGTGTGGCTGCCCGTGACACTCGTGATCTTCCTGTTCTCGGAGTGGAAGGGCAGCGGGCCGACGCACGCGCTGCTGGGCGTGAGCGTCCCCCTGGGCGTGCTCGCGGTCGAGGGCGTGCGCTCGCTGCCGTGGCGAGTGCTCGGCGAGCGAGCTCCAGGGCTGCGCGCGCTGGCGCTGCCGCTCGCATGCTCGCTGGTCGCGCTGCTCACGATCCCGGGGACGATCTTCATGCTCGAATACGCGCAGAAGCACACCGAACCGAAAGCCGGTCGCTCGACGTTCATCCGGCCCGGCGAGAACGCGGCGCTTGCATACCTCGCGCACGACGCCCGCGCCGGCGGGGTGCTGACGCGTTTCTATCTCGGCATGCTCGTGCCGCCGGCGACCGGACGCCGCACGTACGTGGGCAACTGCTATTGGTCGGAGCCAAATTGCGACTACCGCATGGAGATGTCCGAGAAGCTGCTGACCGGCCGGCTGCGCCCGGCTCGGGCCCGTGCCTTCGTGCGCGACAGCGGCGCGCGCTTCGTGCTCGGCGACTGCCGCTCGATCGACCTGACGCGCGCGCTCGCGCCGCTCATCAGCGAAGTCCGCAGGTTCTCGTGCGCGACCGTGTACGTGCTCCGCTGAGCGGGCGCAGCGCCGGACGAGCCGGGGGCCGCGGGCGGCAGCGACACTCTACGCTGGGCGCTTGCTGTTGTACGACTCGAAGGTCTCCGGCAACTGTTACAAGGTCAGGCTGCTGCTGGCGCACCTGGGCTTGGGCTACGAACGCCGCGAGGTGGACGTCGTCGACCGCTCGGGCCGCGAGCAGCTGCTCGGCGCGCTGAACCCGGCGCTGAGGGTGCCGACCCTGGTTTTGGATGACGGCCGTCCACTGGCCGAGTCGAACGCGATCCTCTGGTATCTGAGCGAGGGCTCGCGCTACCTCCCCGAGGATCGCTTCGAGCGCGCGAAGGTGCTGCAGTGGATGTTCTTCGAGCAGTACAGCCACGAGCCGTATATCGCGGTCGTCAGGTTCTGGGTGGCGTTCGCCGCGGTCCCCGCGCCCGAGGAGGAGATCGAGACGCGGCGCGCGTCCGGCTACCGCGCGCTGGCGGCGATGGAGCGCGAGCTCGGCGGCCGCGAGTTCCTGGTGGCCGACCGTTACACGATCGCGGACATCGCGTTGTACGCCTACACCCACGTCGCGGGCGACGGCGGCTTCGAGCTCTCGGGCTATCCGGCGATAGGCGCGTGGCTCGATCGCGTCGCGGCCCAGCCCGGGCACGTTCCGATCACCGCGTGAGCGCGCTCGCGAGCTCGCTGTGGGCGTCGCTCGGCGGCGAGCCCGGCGCCTTGCGCCGCCTGCGGGTGACCGACGCGGGCGCCTGGCTGGGCGGCCCGCTGGCGGTCGACGAGCTGGCGGTGGGCGCGGTGGCGAGCGCGCTGCTGGCCGCGGGCGAGCTCGCGCGGGCGGGCGGCGGCGAGCCGCCCGAGGTCGAGCTCTCGGGGGAGCACGTCGCGCTGAGCTTCCAGTCCGAGCGACACGCGCTGCGCGCGGGCACGCCGGCCGGCGCCGGGTTCGCGCCGCTGTCGCGCTTCGTGCGCTGCGCCGAGGGCGGATGGGCGCGAACGCACGGCAACTATCCGCATCACGCAGCGGCGCTGCTCGGCGCGCTGGGCCTCGACGCGGACCTGCGCGGGGCGAGCGCCGTGCAGGCGCTCGAAGCGGCGGCGCTCGCGCGCGAGCCGGTCGCGCTCGAGGACGCGGTGGCCGCGGCGGGCGGCTGCGCGGCGGCGGTGCGCACCGCGCAGCAGTGGCGCGTGCACCCGACCGCCCGCGCGCTCGCGGGCGAAGGGCTCATCTCGTGGCACCCGGGCGCCGTGAGCGCCCCGCGGAGCGTCGCGGGGCGCGGCGATCCGGCGCGAGCGGCGGCGGGCGTTCGCGTGCTCGATCTCACCCGCGTGATCGCGGGCCCGGTCGCGGGCAGGACGCTCGCTGCGCTCGGCGCGGAGGTGTTGCGCGTCGACCCGCCCGCGATGCCCGAGCTCGAGGCCCAGCACCTCGACTGCGCGTCCAGGTGTGGCTGAGCGCCTGGGGCGTGAACGGCCCGTGGGCGCGAAGACGAGGGTTCGACTCGCTCGTGCAGGCGGCAAGCGGCATCGCGCGCGAGTGCGCGGCCGCGGACGGTGCGCCCGGTGCGCTGCCGGCACAGGCGCTGGATCACGCGAGCGGCCACCTGATGGCGGCCGCGGCGCTGATCGGGCTCGCGCGCCGCGCCCGCGGCCAGCCCGCGCCGATCGCGCGGCTGTCGCTCGCGCGCACCGCCCTGGAGCTGCTCGACGCGCCCCGACCGCGGCGGATCGCGCAGGAGCTGACGGGCCGCGCCGACCCGGCGCGCTATCGCGTCGCCTTCGGGACGCTCGCGCTGGTCGCGCCCCCCGGCAAGCTCGATGGCAGGCCGCTGAGCTGGCCGCACGGCCCGCGGCCGTTTGGCGCGGATGCGCCCGAATGGAGTGCGTAGGTCCGAGCGGCCCCGGCTCGGCCGGCCCGCCGGCGGCGCGCGACGTGGAAGTCCAGTCACGCTTGCGGCCAGGCGCGCGGCGTGAGCAGACGCTCGCGGCTCAGCGGGGCTGGAGCTCGAGGCCGTGGCCGAGGAGCGCGGGGACGCCGCCGTCGACGACGTGGATGACGTCGCGTGCGCCGTGATGCTCGAGCAGGCTGGCGGCGGTCGCGGCGCGCGCGCCGGCGGCGCAGATCACGGCGATCGGGCGCGTGGGGTCGAGACCGTCGGGGATCGCGCGGATGTCGTGCCAGGGCGTGAACAGCGATCCGGGCACGTGCCCGGCGTCCCACTCGTGGCGCTCGCGCACGTCGAGCAGCTGCAGGCTCGGCTCCTGCTCGAGCCAGCCGGCGAGGTCCCCGGCGGCGACGCGCTCGGTGTGCTCGGCGGGGCGGCGTTCCTGGCGCCAGTTGGTCATGCCGCCGGCGAGCAGGCCGGCGATGTTCCGGACTCCGACGGCGAGCGCGAGCTTGGCGGCACGGCGCCCGTCGGCGTCGTCGCGGCCGATGAACACGATCTCCCGGTCATGGTCGGCGAGCCACGCGAGCTTGGAGCCGAAGCCCGCGCTGAAGGAGGGGATGCAGATCGAGCCGTGGATGTGCACGTCGTCGAACTGCAAGTCGGTGCGCACGTCGACGAGCAGCGCGCCATCCTCGCGCTTGAGCTCGACCTGGCGGGGGTAGAGCGCGAGCAGCTCGACGCCGCCCGTGAGCAGCGGCCCGCGGTTGAGCGCGACGATCCGCTCGAAGTTGGGCGGCTGGGGACCAAGTCTTGCGATCGCTTGCGCGACGAACTCGTGCTCGTCGAGGATCGCGAGCACGGGGTTGTGCAGGCGCTCGAAGCCGATCGTCGAGCAGACCTTCATGTCGATGCCCGGGCCGCCGCACATCGAGCCGCCGAGATGCGCGGGCCACAGCTCGCACTCGGCGGGCAGGCTCAGCAGCCGCTCGCGCACCGAGGCGAAGATCTGCGCGGCGCCGGCGGACTTCTCGACCGCGAGGTCGGTGCGGGCGACGTCGCCGACGAACAGGCTGTCGCCGCTGAGCACGGCCCACGGCTCGGGGCCGCGGCTCGCGTCGACGAGCAGGAACGCGGTGTGCTCGGGGCGGTGTCCGGGGGTGTGCAGCGCGCGCACGGTGAGCGAGCCCAGCTCCAGCTCCCAGCCGTCGTCGAAGGGCTCGTGTGCGTACGCGGGCTCGGCGGCGCGGTGAATGTGGATGCGCGCGCCGGTGGCCGCGACCAGCCGCCCGTGCCCCGAGACGTGGTCGGCGTGGTTGTGGGTCTCGAGCACGTGCTCGATGCTCACGCCGCGGTAGCGGGCCAGCTCGAGGTACTCGTCGATCTCGAAGCGCGGGTCGACTACGGCGGCGAGGCCCGCGCGCTCGTCGCCGATCAGGTAGGAGGCGCAGCCTAGGTCGTCGTGGGTGATCTGCTTGAACAGCATGCCGCTTCGCTCCTGTCGCTCGCTCAGGCCCTGTCGGGCGCCCTGATGGCGATGTTGGCACAGCGCTGGCACACGTCGGTCGGTATAAACCCGACGCCGGCTGCGACCAGGCGCGCGGAGACCTCGTTGATCCGCCGGCGAGGCGTCAGCCGCTGTCGTCGGCGAAGTCGGTCGCTTCTACGCCGAGCACGCCGTCGATGCCCTGCAGGGCGAGCGTCAGCTCCTCGATCGAAGGTTTGCCATGGACCTCGAAGCTCACGGCGACCGCGGGGACGCCGGCGATGCGCCGGCCCTCGATCTGCTGGGTGACCATGCGATGTATCGCCAGGCCCAGCCCGGTGCTCTCGGTGACGATCTCGCGCAGGATTCCGCGCCCGTCCTCGTAGACGACGCGCATGCCGAAGCCGAGGTAGCGCGACGGCGGCAGCCGGGCGGAGAGCTCGGGGTAGAGGAACACGACGACGAAGTGCGCGGCGGTGACGACGAGTGCCAGCAGGATCAGCCCGGCGCCGCAGGCCATGCCGATCGCGGCGGTCATCCACACGATCGCGGCGGTCGTGAGCCCGCGCACGACGTCGCCGCGGACGAAGATCAGCCCGCCGCCGATGAAGCCGATACCGGAGACGACGCCGGCGGCGACACGCGAGGGGTCGAGCACCACGCGCCCCTGCAGGAGCACGTCGCTGAAGCCGTACTTGCTGATGATGATGAACAGCGCCGCGCCGACGCCGACAAGCGTGTGCGTGCGCAGCCCGGCGGACTTCTGGCGCCACTCGCGCTCGAGCCCGATCAACGAGGAGAGCACGAACGCCATGCCGAGCTCGCCGATCTGCTTCCAGCCCTGGCCGGTCACGGACGCGATCACCGAATGTGAACGCAACAAAGTCAATCGAAGATATCCAAATCTCTGTTTTGCGCTCGACTGAGCGGTTCGTCGATCGCGCGACTCGCCGGGCGCGCGGCGCTTGGGTAACGCCGGCGACCGTCCATGCTAGCCGGCGCCCGCGCCCGCGAAGCGCGCGAGCCCGGCGCGAATCCAGTCGGGCAGGTCGGTCTTCTGCCAGGTGTCGGTCGCGACGCACACGTGTCGCAGCTGCCCGGCGACGAGCAGCTGCCGCTCGCGCAGCACGTCGATCTCGGTGGTGATCGCGGTTTGCCCGAGACGCGTGATCTGGGCGCGCAGCTGCAAGACGTCGTCGTAGCGCGCAGGCGCGTGGAAGTGCAGGTTTGCCTCCGCGACGACCGCGTCGAGGCCGCGCTCGACCATCTCCTGCCACGGTCCGAGCGCCGCGCGCCAGAGCTCGGTGAAGGCGACGTCGAAGTACAGCAGGTAGTTGGCGTTGAAGACGATGCCCTGCGGGTCGCACTCGCCGTAGCGCACGCGCAGCTCGTGGACGAACGGGGTCGGCACGAGGCCGCACGCTATCCCGCTTCACGCGGGCGCGCAGCGCACCGTCGCGGCTCGCTGTCAGCGCGCGGCGGCGCTCAACCGGCGGCGATGCTCTCGCTCACGAGCTGCGCGAGCAGAGCGTCCATGCGCGCGAGCACGTTCGCGTGCTCGCCGAGCTCGTAGCTTTCGGCGAGCTCGCTCGCGGGCCGGTAGCCGATCATCGTCTGCCCGTCGCGCTCCCACACGAGCAGTCGCAGCGGCAGCTCGTAGCCGACGCGCGCGTCGCTTTGCATGAGCGGCGTGCCGGCGCGCGGGTCGCCGAAAACGAGCACCTGCTCGTCGGCCAGCTCGAGCCCGGCGGCGCGCGCGCCGGCCGCGTGGTCGATGCGCGCGAACAGCCGGATGCCGCGAGCCTCGAGCGCCGCGAGGACCCGCTCGGCGGTGGCGCTGACGCTGTGGGGGCTCTTGCTCGCGACCATCGACATGCGCGCCAGTGCAGTGTTTCAGCTGCGCTCGCGCGCGGCGGCGCGCCGCACGCTATCGCCGAAAGATCTCCAGGTCCGGCCGCGGCGGTCCGGGCTCGCCGGGGCGCAGGTCCAGCTGCATCCACAGCACGTCCTGCCACGCTCCGGCCTTCCAGCCGATCCGGCGATAGGTGCCGACGGGCACGAAGCCCAGCGCGCGGTGCAGGCCGTTGCTCGCGTCGTTGGGCTGTGTGATGCCTGCGCACAGCGTCCACAGCCCGGCCGCGCGCAGTCGCTCGAACAGGTCGGCGTAGAGCGCGCGCCCGACCCCCGCGCGGTGATGGGCCGCGTCGATGTAAACGCTGACGTCTGCCGACCAGCGGTAGGCGGCGCGCTGCTGGTGGCGCGTGCCGTACGCGTAGCCGATCGCGCGCCGGGCGTCGTGCGCGATCAGCCATACGTGCGCCGCGCGTATCCGCTCGGCCATCTCGCGGGCCGATGGCGGGCGCTCCTCGAAGGAGATGACCGAGTCGGTGACGTACGGCGCGTAGATCTCGGCGCAGGCCCGCGCGTCGTCGCTGTCGGGATCGGCGGTGCGGATGTGCACGGGCGTATCTATGACATCCTCGACGGCGCAAAGCGACGAGAGGACCTGCAATGGCGAGCACCGCAGCTGCGCCCGCGAGGATCGACCCGAGGGACTTCCTCGAGATCGATCACGTGCTGAGCGACGAGGAGCGCGACATCCGCGACAGCGTGCGCGCGTTCGTCGCCGATCGCGTGCTCCCGAATGTGGGCGAGTGGTTCGAGCGGGCGCAGGCGCCCACGCGCGAGCTCGCGGCCGAGCTGGGCAAGCTCGGCGTGCTCGGCATGCACCTGCAGGGATACGGGTGCGCGGGCGCGAGCGCGACCGCGTACGGGCTCACGTGCCTCGAGCTCGAGGCGGGCGACAGCGGCCTGCGCTCGCTCGTGTCCGTGCAGGGCTCGCTGGCGATGTACGCGATCTGGCGCTGGGGCTCGGAGGAGCAGAAGCAAGAGTGGCTGCCGCGGATGGCGGCCGGCGAGGCGCTCGGCTGCTTCGGGCTGACCGAGCCCGACGCCGGCTCGGACCCCGGCGCGATGCGCACGCGCGCGCGGCGCGACGGCGGCGGCGACTGGGTGCTGCACGGTCAGAAGATGTGGATCACGAACGGCTCGGTGGCCGACGTGGCGATCGTGTGGGCGGCCACCGATGAGGGCGTCCGCGGCTTTCTCGTTCCGGCCGGCACGAAGGGCTTCACGACGCAGGACATCCACCGCAAGCTCTCGCTGCGCGCGTCGGTGACCTCCGAGCTGTTGCTCGACGACGTGCGCCTGCCGGCGGGGGCGATGCTGCCGGAGGCCTCGTCGCTGCGCGGCCCGCTGTCCTGTCTGAACGAGGCGCGCTACGGGATCGTGTGGGGCGCGGCGGGAGCCGCGCGCGCGTGCTTCGAGGCGGCGCTCGAGTACAGCAAGGAGCGGATCGCGTTCGGCCGCCCGATCGCGGCGACGCAGATCCAGCAGCACAAGCTCGCGCACATGGCGCTCGAGGTCAACCGTGCGACGCTGCTCGCGCTGCACCTGGGCAGGCTCAAGGACGAGCGGCGCCTGGCGCCCGAGCACGTGTCGATGGGCAAGCTCGCGAACGTGAACGCGGCGCTCGAGGTGGCGCGCAGCGCGCGTCAGGTGCTGGGCGCGAACGGCATCACGCTCGAGTACCCCGTGATCCGGCACATGAACAACCTCGAGTCGATCGTCACGTACGAGGGCACCGCGGACGTGCACACGCTGGTGGTCGGCGGCGCGCTCACGGGCATCGACGCGTTTCGCTGAGCTCGGCCGGCGGCGTCTGCCGCGCGTGGTCGCCGAGGTGAGTCGCGGAGGTCAGCCGCCGGCGCGCGCGCGGAGCGCCCGCGCCGCCAACGGGCTCGGCCCGAGGCGCACGCGCGTGCGGTCGCCGCCGGCGAGCCGCAGCGCAGCGGCGATCGACACTGCGCCGGCGATCAGCTCGTCGAGCGCCGCGGCGGCGCGCTCGCCGGGGACCCCGTCGACGAAGTCCGCGGCGCTGAGGTAGACGGCGACGGGCGTGACGAGCGCTCCGAAGAACGACAGCACGTCGCGCAGGTGGCGCTCGGCGCCGAGGAAGTGGTGATCGCTGGCGCCGAGCGCGGCGAGCGCGGCGACCTTGCCGTGGAGCGCCGGGACGGGGAGCAGGTCGAAGACGTTCTTCAGCGCTCCGGTCATCGAGCCGCGGTAGATCGGCGTGGCGAACAGCACCGCGTCGGCCGCCTCGACGGCGGCGATCACGGCGGCCGTGTCGTCACTGAGCTCGCTAGGATCGCGGCCGTCGGCGAAGGACACCCGGCGCTCGGCGAGGTCGATCAGCTCGGCCTCGAGGCTCTGCTGCGAGGCGGTTCGAGAGAGCGCCTCCTCGAGCGCGCGGCGCAGCCGCCCGCGGGGCGTGACGCTGCCGAGCACGACGAGCAGGCGCACGGCAGCGCGAGGCGCCGAGCCGTTGCCCGACGCGGATGCCTCAGCGGCCATTGACCCCTCCGACCGCCTCGGCGGGCGCGCCGGCGAACGGGACGCGCGCGCGAGCGGCGGCGCCGGGCGCAGCGGCGTGCTCGCGGGCGGGGGGGAAGGGAGCCGCGCTCGGAGGGCCGGGCGTCGTCCAAAGCAGGCGCTGGGCGAGGATCGGCAGGACGCCCTCGGCGAACCAGTAGGCCTCCTCGAGATGGGGGTAGCCGGAGAGGACGAACTCGTCGATCCCGAGCTGGGCGTACTCGTGGATGCGCGCAGCGACCTCCTGGTGGCTGCCGACGAGCGCGGTGCCTGCGCCGCCGCGGGCGAGCCCGACGCCCGCCCACAGGTTGGGGGCGACCTCTAGGTCGGTGACGGAGCTGTTGCCGGGGCCGCGGAGCGAGCCGTCGTGCAGCGCGGTCATCCGTCGCTGCCCCTCGGACTCGCTGCGGCGCAGGCGCTCCTGGACGAGCTGGATGGTGCTCGCGTCGATCCCGTCGAGCAGTCGCTCGGCCTCGCGCCACGCCTCGGCGGCGCTGTCGCGGCAGACGACGTGCAGGCGGATCCCGAGGCGCAGCTCGCGCCCGGCGGCGCGCGCGGCGGCGCGCACCGCGTCGAGCTTCTCGCCGAGGGGCCCGGGCGGCTCGCCCCAGCTGAGGTACACCTGGGCGTGGCGCGCGGCGACGGCGAGCGCGGCGGGGGAGGAGCCGCCGAAGTAGATCGGCGGCGGGGGCGAGGGCGGCTGCTCGAGCTCGGCGGCGGCGACCGTCAGATGTCGCCCGTCCAGATCGACGCGCCGGCCGCGCCACAGATCGCGCACGACGCCGAGAAACTCGGCGGTGCGCTCGTAGCGCGCGTCCTTGTCGAGGAAGTCGCCGAGCGCCCGCTGTTCCTCGCGATCGCCGCCGGTGACGACGTTGAGCAGCAGACGGCCGTAGCTGTGGCGCTGGAAGCTGGCGGCCATCTGCGCGGCGAGCGTCGGGCTGACGAGCCCGGGGCGCAGCGCGAGCATGAAGCGCAGCCGCTCGGTCCTCTGGCTGAGCATCGCGGCGGTCACCCACGCGTCCTCGCACCACAGTCCGGTGGGGGTGAGGGCGCCGGCGAAGCCGAGCTCCTCGGCCGCGCACGCGACCTGCGTGAGGTACCCGAGCGACGCCGGCCGCGGGCCGCCGGCGATGCCGGCGGGGCGCACCTGCTCGATCAGCCGGCGGCCGTCGCCGTGCGTGGGCAGGAACCAGTGGAACGCCAGGCTGACGCTGTCACGATCGCCACTCACCGGATGACCATCGCTGTCGCTGTCTTCAGTGTGAATGCCACCGGGCGCCCCTGTCAGAGCTGTCCGTGCTGCGGGGGCAGGGTGCCGTTGAGCGTGTAGCGGCCGATGTGCTGGAGCTTCCAGCGCACGGGGTCGTGCAGCGTGTGGGTGCGCGCGTTGCGCCAGTGGCGGTGGAGGTTGAGCGGCTCGGCGGACGAGCGCGTGCCGCCGAGCTCGAACAGTGCGCTGCCGGTGTGCACGCTGACGCGATCGGTGAGCGCCTTGGCGGCGGCGACGGCGATGGAGGCGCGCGCGGCATCGTCCTCGGAGACGGAGCCCGTCTCGTCGGCCCCGCGCCGCTCGACGGCGTCGATCGTGCGGGCGGCGTCGCCGAGCAGCGCGTCGGCGGCGCGCACGTCCACGGCGAGCTCGCCGACACGTTGGATCAGCAGCGGGTCGTCGGCGGCGCGCTGGACGTCGGCCTCGAACCACGGTCGGCTCGAGCTGCGCACGAACTCGCACGCGTCCTCGAGCGCGCGGGCGGCGATGCCGGCGTCGATGGCCGCGTGCAGCAGCTGTGCGCGCGCGCCGTAGAGGTGCGGCGCTTGGAAGATGCGGTGATGGGGGATGACCATCTCGGGCGTGACGCGCACGCGCTCGAGGGTGACGGTGCCGCTGGCGGTCGTCCGCTGGCCCATCCCGGCCCAGTCGTCGAGCACGCTGACTCCGGGCGCGCCTGCGGGGACGATCGCGACGAAGGTGCGCCCGTTCTGGCCCTTGGCGAGCACCATCAGCCAGTCGGCGAGCAGCGAGCCGGTGCAGTAGAACTTCTGGCCGTCGAGCACGAACGCTCCCCGGCCGTCGGGGCGCAGGCTGGTGCGGATGTCGGCGATCGTCTTGGATCCGGCCTCGGACTGGGCGTTGGCGAGGCGCCGGCCGGCGAGCACCTCGCCGAACAGCAGCTCGCGCTGGGCGGCGCTGCCGAGCCGGCGCACGAGCTCGAGGTAGACGAAGTGGCTGTGCGGGATCTGGGCGACGTTCGGGTCGGCGCTGGCGAGCAGGCGCATGACGTGCGTGAGCGTCCGCATGGACACGTCCGCGCCTGCGTGCTCGGCGGGCACGGTGATCGCGAGCAGGCCTTCGCGCGAGAGCAGCTGGAGCTCCTCGGATGGCAGGCTGCGCCGGCGGTCACGCTCGGCGGCGCCGGCGGCGATCGGCTCGACGAGCGCGCGGGCGCGCGCGAGCGCCTCCTGATCGGAGGCGATCCGATGGGCGCCGTCCGGCGCTGGCGCGTCCGCCGGCGGGGCGGTGGCCGTGGCGGGCGGGGCGTGGGTGGCTCCGGCGGCGCTCATGCGGTGATCGGGGGTCGTGCGGCGGCGAGCTCGGGGGGCTCGTGGACGCCGAGCTCGGCCTCGAGCTCGCGGACGATGGGCAGCACGTGCAGGCCGAAGTAGTCGATCTCCTCCTGGAAGTGCAGAAAGCCGCCGAGGATGAGCCCGACGCCGAGCTTGCGGTACTCGAGGATCCGCCGGGCGATCTGCTCGGGCGTGCCGATCAGGCCGGTGCGAAAGCCGTCGTTGTACTGGACGAGGTCCTTGAACTCGGAGTCCTGCCACATGCCGCGCTTGTCGGCCGTGGACTGCCCCGCCTGCTTGACGGCGGCGCCGAAGCCCTCGACGGCCTGGCGGTCGGCCTTGGCGATGATCTCCTCGACGACGGCGCGCGCCTGCGCCTGGGTGCGGCGCGCGACGATGAACGCGTTCAGCCCGAAGCGCACGTCGCGTCCGGGCGCGCGACCGGCCTCGCGCGCGTACTCGGAGACCTCCTGGATCTGCGCGCGCACGCCGTCGAGCGAGTTGCCGTTCATGAAGTACCAGTCGGAGACCCGCGCGGCCATCTGTCGCGCGGCGGTGGAGTTGCCGCCCTGGAAGATCTGCGGGTGGGGCCGCTGCAGCGGCTTGGGTTTGAGCGTGTAGCCGTGCAGGTTGTAGAAGTCGCCGGAGAACTCTGCCTCGTCCTGCGTCCAGCTGGCCTTGAGCACGCGGATGAACTCCTCCGAGCGCCGGTAGCGCTCGTCGTGCTCGAGCCAGGGCTCGCCGAGCGCGTGGAACTCGCCCTTGAACCAGCCGGAGACGACGTTGACGGCGAAGCGCCCGCCGGAGAGCACGTCGGCGCAGGCGCCGAGCTTGGCGAACACGCCGGGGTGCCACAGGCCCGGGTGAATCGCGGCGATGACCTTCAGGCGCTCGGTGGCGAGCAGCAGCGCGAGGCTGAAGCCGGTGGACTCGTGCTGGTGCTCGGCGCCGTAGCTGGCCATGTAGCGGACCTGGCTGAGCGCGTACTCGAAGCCACGGAGCTCGGCGAGCTGCGCGAGCTCGCGGTTGTACTCGATGCCCCAGTCGGTGCGCTGCTCGATCTTGCTGACGACCAGACCGCCGCTGACGTTGGGCACCCAGTAGGCGAACTTGATCGGATCATCGCTGCTGACGGTCATCTAGCTGCTCGCTTTCTATATTTCTTCGATTATTTTTATGATGATTATGGGTGTGCGTTCGCTGTTGTCCTCAGGGGCAGGCCGCACTGTCAGCCGATGCGCTCGAGCACGGCCAGCCGCCTGCGAGTGGGGGCGCGTGAACGCTCGCTCGCGCGTTCGGGCCCGACTTGCGCCGATGCCGGCGGCGCGGGCGCGCCGACGGGTGCGGCCAGGTGCGCGGCGGGCCGCGCATGGGCGAGCTGCGAGTAGGAGCCGCGGAAGAACAGCAGCGGCGCGAGCGCGCGCTCGGCGCTGGAGGAGGCGAGCGCCTCGCCGATCACGATCACGTGATCGCCGGCGGGGTGGATCTGGCTGACGCGGCAGGCGATCGTGGCGAGCGCGCCGGGCAGGTAGGGCACCTCGAGCTCGTGTTCGCCGAACTGCACCTCGTGGGCTTTGGCATGCTCGCCCTTGGCGGCGAAGCGGATCGAGTGCTCGCGCTGGTGGGCGGCGAGCACGTTGACGGCGAAGCGCGCGCCGCCGCGCAGCGCGGCGAGCGTGTGGCTGTCGTGGGCGAGGCAGACGAGCAGCAACGGCGGGCGCAGCGAGACGGAGCTGACGGCGTTGACGGTGGTGGCGACGGGGCTGCCGTCGGGGCGGCGCGCGCTGATGACGCACACGCCGGTGGCGAAGTGGCCCATGACGGCGCGCATCTCCTGCTGGCTGGCGCTCATGCGACGCCCTCCGCAATCTCGACGCCGAGGGACAGCGGCGCGGGGGCGTCGAGCGTGGGCGCGCGGTGCTGCTCGAGCGCGAGGGCGGCGTCGATCGAGCTCAGCCGGTGCCCGAGCCGCTGGGCCTTGGAGCGCATGTACGCCTCGGTCTCGGGGTGCGCGTGCACCTCGATCGGGATCTGGCCGGTGACCTGCAGGCCGTAGCCGTCGAGGCCGATGATCTTGCGCGGGTTGTTTGTGAGCAGGCGGATGCTGGACAGGCCGAGGTCGGCGAGGATCTGGGCGCCGATGCCGAAGTCGCGCAGGTCGGCGGCGAACCCGAGCGCGAGGTTGGCGTCGACCGTGTCCAGCCCCTGGGTGTCCTGGAGCGCGTACGCGCGCACCTTGTTGAGCAGGCCGATGCCGCGCCCCTCCTGCGCTAGGTACACGATCGCGCCGGCGCCCTCCTCGGCGATCTGGCGCATCGCCTCCTGCAGCTGCGGGCCGCAGTCGCAGCGCAGCGAGCCGAAGACCTCGCCGGTGACGCACTCGGAGTGCACGCGCACGAGCACGTCGGGGACGCCGGCGACCTCGCCGTAGACGAGCGCGAGGTGCTGGCCGCCGTCGAGCAGCGAGCGGTAGCCGTGCAGGCGAAAGGCGCCGTGGCGTGTGGGCAGACGCGCGCTGGCGACCCGCTGCACGAGGCTCTCGCCCTGCCGGCGGTGCGCGATGAGCTGCGCGACGGTGATCATCTTCAGGCGGTGGCGGCGGGCGTACGGGATCAGGTTGCCGACGCGCGCCATCGTGCCGTCCTCGTTGAGGATCTCGCAGATGACGCCCGCGGGGAGCACGCCGGCGAGGCGCGCGAGGTCGACGGCCGCCTCGGTGTGCCCGGAGCGCTCGAGCACGCCGCCCGGGCGGGCGCGCAGGGGGAACACGTGACCCGGCTGGACGAGGTCCTCGGCGCCGCGCTTCGGGTCGATGGCGGTCTGCACGGTGCGGGCGCGGTCGTGCGCGGAGATCCCGGTGCTGACCCCGTCGCGCGACTCGATCGAAACGGTGAAGGCGGTCCCGTGCAGCGACTCGTTGCGGCGCGTCATCGGTCGCAGGCCGAGCTCGTCGCAGCGCTCGGCGCTGAGCGCCAGGCAGATCAGCCCGCGCGCCTCGCGCGCCATGAAGTTGATCGCCTCGGGGGTCGCGAACTGGGCGGCCATCACGAGGTCACCCTCGTTCTCGCGGTCCTCGCCGTCGCACACGATCACGGTGCGGCCCTCGCGGACGTCCGCGAGAGCGTCCTCGATCGAGTCGAAGGGCGAGCTCATGCGCGCCGTCCTGAGAGCATCGCGATCACGCATACGAGGATGGTGCGCGCGCGCGCGAGCGTCAAATAGGGATTCTGGAAGCGGCGATAGGACTTCCCTGTCGCCGCTCACGCGGCCGGCGCCGGCGGATGCTCGCGCGCTGCCGGCCGCCGGCGCGCACGGCGCGCACGTCCGGTCCCTGCGCCGGCGGCTGTCGGCGCGGGCGCCGCGGCGGCGCCGGGCGGCTTGGCGGCGCCGGGCGGCGTGGCGGCGCCGGGCGGCGTGGCGGCGCCGGGCGGCGTGGCGGCGCCGGGCGGCGTGGCGGCGCCGGGCGGCGTGGCGGTGGGCGGCGTGGCGGCGCTGGGCGGCGTGGCGGTGGGCGGCGTTGCGGCGCTGGGCGGCGCGTGGGCCTCGCGAGCGGCGGCGGCGCTCGCGAGGGGCGGCTCGGCGGTGTTGGCGGCGTAGGTACGCGCTTGTGCGACGAACAGACCGTGCAGGTCGCGGGTGGCGCGCGTGGGCGAGCCCGCGCGCCGGCGCTGGAGGACGAGCCGCACGCTGGTGTGGTCGTCGTGGATCTTGCGGTAGGTGATCGCGCCGCGCTGCTCGAGCGGGTCGCCGATGACGCTGTAGCTGGGAAGGACGGTCACCCCGAGCCCGGCCGCGACCATCAGCTTGCCCATCTCGGCGCCGTCGGCCGAATACGAGAAGGAGGGCTCGTGCCCGTCGAGCAGCCGGTCGAGGTAGCGATGCATCGCATAGCCGGCGCGCATCGCGATCAGCGGCTCGCCGGTGAGCGCGGCGGCGGGCACGGTCGAGCGCACGGCGAGCGGGCTCTCGCTGTGCATGCACACGACCGGATGGCCGCGCAGCAGCTCGACGGTGTGCAGCTCGGCGAGCGCCTCGTCGCCGTCGAGGTAGTTGACGAGCCCGAGGTCGAGGCCGCCGTCGAGCAGCGAGCGGTGCAGGCGCAGCTGCTGCACGAGCACGACCTCGATCTGCGTCGCCGGATGCGTCTCGCGAAAGGCGCGGATCGTGGCGGTGAGCAGCGGCGAGGTGGCGGCGCTGACGGTGCCGAGCCGCACCGTGCGAGTGCTCTCGTGCTGCTCGTCGGCGGCGTGGCGCAGGCGCTTGGCCGCCTCGACGACGTCCAGCAGGTGCGGCAAGAGCTCGCGTCCGGCGTCGCTGATGGTCGCCCCGGTGCGCTGCCGGTCGAGCAGGTCGACGCCGAGCTCGGCCTCGAGCTTGCGGACGGTCTCGCTCAGCGCGGGCTGGGATATATGCAGCTCTTCGGCGGCCCGCCGGAAGGAGCCGAAGCGCGCGACGCCGGCGGCGTATTCGAGCTGCTCGATGCGCATCCCGTCAGATCACCAGTAATTTCGATCATAAAACTGAGAAATAGTGGGGTGAGCGTACCACTTCGACTCGCCTCAGCCGACCGGAACCGCGACTCCGGCTTCGCGTGTGCGCTCGTTGGCGAGCGGCCGCGCGGTGCGCAGCGCGACGGGCAGCAGCACGGCGAGCGTGCCGGCGATCACGGCGAGCACCAGCCACGTGTGAACGCCGCTCCATTCGCCGAGCAGCAGCAGGAAGCCGGGGATCGTGCAGGTGGTGAACGAGAGGATCAGCGTGGCCCAGCCGGTGAGCGCGGTCAGGCGCTCGATCCCGAGCCCGAGCACGAGGAAGAACAGCCCCCACAGCACCGACCACTGCAGCCACAAAAGACCGATCGTGGGGTCGCTGAACTTAACGATGTCGGTGATCCCGAAGGCGCACGCCATGATCGCAACCCAGGCCGAGTACCAGCCGAGGCCGACCGCCTGGTAGCCGGCGAGGTTGCAGATGCCGACGTACAGGTAGGTGAAGCCGAACAGGAAGATGCCGGACGCGAGCAGGATTTCGTCGGTGCTCTTGGCGTGGGAGATCAGATAGAAGGGAATCGCGGTTTGCAGGCCGCCGACGAACAGGTTGAAGACCCCCGCGCTCTTCGCGTCGACCCTGCCGAGCAGCAGCAGCCCGTTGACGAACAGCACGGCTCCGACGAACATGAGCCCTACGGACGACATTTGATCTTTACCTCCATCGTGTGGTTTGCACGGTCCGACGGTCTTGGTGCTCGCGCCGCCTAGTTGTAGGAGTCGACGGGCGGGAGCCGGTCGTTGAGCAGATAGTCGCCCGCGTGCATCGACTTGAAGTCGAGCGGGTTGTGCAGCGAGAGCGTGCGCGCGTTGCGCCAGTGCCTGTCGAAGCCGTAGCGCTCGAGCAAGCTGCCGGCGCCGCAGACCTTGAAGAGCGTGGAGCCGGCCTCGAGCGCCGCCTCGGCGCCGGCGCGCCGTGCCTCGCCCGTTACGACCGACGCGAGGCCGCGCCGCTCGAGATCGCCCGGGTGCGCGACCGCGTCGTCGCACAGCTCGGCGGCGCGCATCGCGAGCAGGTCGGCGGCGAGCACAGCGGTCTTCATCTCGCCGACGCGCAGCTGCGTGTACGGGTCCTCGCCGGCGCTGGACCCGGGGCTCTCATACCAAACGCGCGCGCGCGTGCGCACGAAGTCGACCGCGTCGTCGAGAGCGTTCTGGGCGATCCCGACGAACACGCCGGTGTGCACCGCCTGATAGTTCAGCGAGGTGATCTGCCCGCCGCCGCCGCCGCCCTCCTGGGCAGTCGAGAGGCACAGCTCATCGGGGATGAGAACATCCTTGAAGTCGGTCGTGCCGCTCGCGGTGGTGCGCTGGCCGAAGCCGCTCCAGTCGTCGTGGACCCTCACGCCGTCGGCGTCGGTTTTGGTGAAGAACACCCGTACCTCGTCGGAGTCGGCGACGCGGCACGGCCCGAAGGTGACGTCGCCGGCGAGGCTCCCGGTGCAGTAGAACTTCGTCCCGTTCAGGCGCCAGCCGTCGTTGACCTTGGCGACGGTCGTGTTGAAGTCGTTGACGCTCGGTGTGCCGATCTCCGAGTAGGCGTTGGTGATCCACAGCTCGCCGTTGGCAAAGCGCGGCAGCCACTTCGCTTGCACCTCCGGCGAGGCGAACTCTTCGAGCAACCTGATGCCGCCCGTGTGCAGCTGGTACATCTGCCCGATGTTCGAGTCGCCGGCGGAGATCAGGATCACGACCCGCATGAGCTCGCTGAACGTGCCGCCGTAGCCGCCGAACTCGCGAGGCACCATCAGGCCGAGCAGGCCCGACGCGCGGAAGGCCGCGCACTGCTCGTAGGGGAATAGCCGCTCGCGGTCGCGCTCGGCGGCGCCGACGCGAAACTCGTCGCGCAGCTGAGCGGCCAGCGCGATCGGGTCCTCGAGATCGATGCCCGCCGTCGGGCGCGCGCCTGCGTGTTGGATCGTGCTCATCGCTTGGGTGTCTCCTTGTGTTGGGTGGTCGCGGGCACGAGACTCGCTCGCCCGCCGGTTCGCCCGCTCTCGGGCGGGAGCTGTGCCGCAAGCGCGGAGGGACCCAAGACCATGAAAGCAATCGACATAGTGAGGAAACTTGGCAGCGCGCGAATGGACAGTCAAATAGAGATTCGCGACCCCGCGATAGGGAAGGCCGATGCGGGCGCGCCCCGCGCCGCTAGGGGTCCCGGCGGCGGCGGACCTGGTCCTGGCGCGCGCGCAGCGCCTCGTGGCGCTCCTGCAGCTTGTGGCGAAACGCTTCGAATGCAGCCTGCTGGGCGAGCTCCTTGGCGGCTCGTCGCAGCTCGCCGGGCTCGCGCCTGGCGTCGGCCCGAGCGTTGCGCGTCTTGCCGCGTTCCTCGCGTCTGCGCCGGCCGCGCTCGCGCGGGCCATCGCCGGGCTCCCCCAGCGGCTCGCCGCGTGCCCCTCGGCGATCGCCCCGCTCGTGTCCGGTCAGCTCGTGCCAGGCGGAGCGCGCCTGCTTGAGCGCCTCGAGCACCTGGCGGCGCGCGTCCTCGGCGGCGGCCGCGGCTTCGCGCAGCTGCGCGCGCGTGCGCGCGCCCTGGGTCAGGAGGTTGAACGACCACAGCCCCGCGTCGAGCAGCCGTGCGGCACGCTCGAGGTCGCCGAGCACCGCCTCGCGGAGCCGCGCGCCGCGCAGGCCGTCTTCGATGTGACGCATCTCCGACGTGAAGGCCACCTCGTGCAGGGCGCCGATCGCGCGCGCGGCGATCATCGGCTCCGGGTCGCGCGGGTCGACGTCGGCGAGCGACGCGAGCTCCTCGGTCGCGACCTGCACGACCCGGCCGTTGAGCTCCAGCCAGGCCGCCCGCAGCGAGGGCGTCGCGGCGACCATCTCGTTGAACAGCGGCAGGAGCACGAACAGCTGGTCGGGCATGTCCACGACGTCGTCCATGTCCTGCGCGAACGCGCGCAGGATCGCCCTCGTCGGCGACTCGCCCTGCTCGCGCGTGCGCAGCGCCGAGACCATCCGCTCGAGCGCCTCGTCGGTGCGGTCGAACAGAAGCGACTCCTTGGTGGGGAAGTAGTTGAAGACGGTCTTCTCCGATACGCCCACGATCTCGGCGATCTCTGAGACCGTCACGCGGTCGAAGCCGCGCACGAGGAACAGCACGGTCGCCACGTCTGAGATCTTCTGGCGGGTGCGCCGCTTCTTGCGCTCGCGCAGCCCGTCGTGCGGATGGCGGCGGCGTTCCCAGCGCTCCTGCGTCTCGCGCGCGAGCAGGAACGCGTCCGCCAGCTCGCCGCCCAGCTCGCGTGTGAGCACGCGGTGGATGCGCGCCTCGTCGGAGAGCGTGGACAGGTCGCCGTCGTCCCCGGCCGCGTCCTCGGGCGGCGCGCCGTCGTCCCCGGCCGCGTTCTCGGGCGGCGCGCCGGCCGAGGCGAGGACGGCCGCCTCCGTTCCGGTGGAGCGCTCACCCCTCATGCTCGAAGTCTAGCAAAATACAGTTGCATAATTTCTTCAGTTACTGTAGAGTTGCTGTCCATGACCGATTTGATGATCGAAGCGAACGACCTGCGCAAGCGATTTGGAACGACGGTGGCGCTCGACGGGATCGACCTCGAGGTCCCCGCCGGCTCGATCCTGGGCGTGCTCGGACCGAACGGCGCGGGCAAGACGACCGCGGTGCGGATCCTGACGACGCTTTCGATCCCCGACGGCGGCCGCGCGCGCGTGGCCGGGCATGACGTCGTCGAGGAAGCCGGCGCGGTGCGCCGGAACATCGGGGTGACCGCCCAGGATGCGACGCTCGACGAGGTCCTGACCGGCCGCCAGAACCTGGTGATGATCGGGCGCCTGAGCGGGCTGCGCGTTGCCGAGGCGCGGGCGCGGGCGCACGATCTGCTCGAGCGCTTCGACCTCCTCGATGCTGCGGACCGCGTTCTCAAAGGCTACTCCGGAGGGATGCGCCGCCGTCTGGACCTCGCCGCCGGCCTCGTCACGCGCCCGCCGGTGCTGTTCCTCGACGAGCCGACCACCGGGCTTGATCCGACGAGCAGGGTGCGCATGTGGGACGTGATCAGAGAGCTGGTCGCCGACGGTGTGACGCTGCTGCTCACCACGCAGTACCTCGACGAGGCCGACGAGCTCGCCGATCGCATCGTGGTGATCGATCACGGGCGCGTGATCGCAGGCGGGACCGCCGGCGAGCTGAAGGCGCAGACCGGCGGCGCGCGGCTGGAGCTGACGCTCAGCGAGCCGAGTCCCGCGGCCTCGGAGGCGCTCGGCGCGTTCGCCGCCGGGGCGGTGCACGTGAGCCACGACAGGCGGCGAGTGCGCGCCCAGGTGAACGGCGCGCCCGGCCTGGCGACGACGGTGGTGCGCGCCCTCGACGCGGCCGGTGTGAGCGTCGATGACGTGCAGGTCCATCAGCCCTCGCTCGACGACGTGTTCTTCGCCCTCACCGGACACCCGACGGACGCAGGACCGGAGCACCCCGTCCCCGACGCGCTATCCGAGACAGATCTGGAGGTTGCCCGAGGATGAACGCCACCGCGTCCGCCCCGACGCTTGGCCGTGCGCCGCTCGCCGGCCAGCGGCGCTCGAGCCGCATGGCCCGTCGCCTCACCGACGTGCTGGTGCTCACGGGGCGCAACCTCGTGCACATCGCGCGCGAGCCGCTGCAGCTCTCCGACGTGACCGTCCAGCCGGTGCTGTTCACGCTGCTGTTCGTGTACGTGTTCGGCGCCGGCGTGGTGCTGCCGGGCGGCGGCAGCTACAAGAGCTTCGCGATCGCCGGCCTGCTCGCGCTGAACCTCACCACCTCGTCGATGGGTACGGCGGTCGGGCTGAGCACCGACCTCGGCAGTGGCATGATCGACCGCTTCAGGACCCTCGCGATGTGGCGTCCAGCGGTGCTGATCGGACGCACGTTCGCCGACCTGCTGACCGCCGTGATCTGCTCGGCGTTCGTCGCCGCGACCGGACTGTTGGTCGGCTGGCGCCCCGAGGGGAGCGTGCTCTCGACGCTCGCAGGCTTCGGCGTGTTCCTGCTGTTCAGCTATGCGCTGTCGTGGGGCTGCGCGTGCCTGGGCGCGATCAGCAAGGGCCCGGAGTCGGCGCAGAGCACCGGCCTGGTCGTCGTGTTCCCGCTCGCGATCGTCTCCAACGCGCTCGTCCCGACCGAGCGCATGCCCGCGGTGTTGCGCACGATCGCCGACTGGAACCCCGTGAGCGCCGTGACGTCGGCCTCGCGCGAGCTCTTCTCCAACCCCAATCCCTCGGCGAGCATCCACGCCTGGCCGATGCAGCACCCGGTGCTTGCGTCGGTTTTGTGGTCGGTGGCGCTGATCGCCGTGTTCGCGCCGCTTGCGACTCGCCTGTATCGCCGGCGCACGACCGACTGAGCGCCGCGCGCTCATACGATTGTCGATTGACCGCTTGACGTGTTCGGTGGTATAAGCGGGAGCCTTGGAGGCGGCTCGCGTGCCGTTGGCGGCGCGACCGGGAGACGCTGGAGGTCGTGGTGAAGCCGGGCAGGGACGCTGAACGAGAATCCAATCCAGGCTCCGCTGGCGGGCCCTCGCGCGGGCTTGCGGCGCTTGCGCTGCTGGTGGTTGCGCTCGGCGCGGCGCTGGTCGTGCTCGCGAGCGCCGCGAGCGGCTCGCCCGCGCCGGTGCGCGTAGGGCTGGCGCCGCGGGTTCCGATCGGCGCGCGTGCCGTCGGCGCCGTGCCCGCGTCGAGCGCGATCAGCGGCGCGGTCGCGCTCAAGCCGCGAGACGAAGCGGCGCTCACCAAGTTCATCGGCGAAGTCACCGACAAGAGCTCAGCGACGTTCGGGCAATACCTGGCGCCGGGCGCCTTCGCGAGCCGCTTCGGCCCGACACAGGCGACGGTCGCGGCCGTCGAGTCTAGCCTGCAGGCGGACGGGCTGCGCGTGAGCTCGGTCTCGGGCGACCACCTGCTGGTGGGCTTCAGCGGCTCGGCGGCGCAGGTCGAGCGCGCCTTTCGCACGGGCCTCGAGAGCTACCGCCTGGCCGACGGCTCCGTCACGCGGGAGGCGACCGCGGCGGCCGCCGTCGCGCCCGCGATCGCGGGCTCGGTCGTGGGCGTGCTGGGGCTCAGCGACCTCGTGCACGAGCACCCCGAGGGCCTCGTGCGCGCGCCCGTCTCGGCGGAGGGCAAGATCACGCCGGCCAAGAGCGCCGGCTTCGAGCATCCGGCGGGCTCGCCGACGCCGTGCAAGGACGCGAGCGAAGACGCGATCGAGTTCGGCGGCCTGACCGACGACCAGATCGCGCACGCGTACGGCGCCTTCGGCCTGTACTCGGACGGCGATCTCGGCGCGGGCCAGACGGTGGGGATATACGAGCTCGAACAGTTCGCGCCGTCGGACATTCGGCACTTCGACCAGTGCTTCTTCGGGGCCAAGCGGGCGGCGAGCATGGCCTCGCGCTTGAGCGTGATCCCGGTGGACGGCGGCCAGCCGAAGGGTCTCGGCGAAGTCGAGGCCGACCTCGACATCGAGGACGTCTCGGCGATGGCTCCCGGCGCGAGCATCGACGTATACGAGGCGCCCAACAACGCCACCGGCGCGATCGACGAGTGGGCGGCGATCATCGGCGCCGACCGCGAGCGGGTGATCACGACCAGCTGGGGCGACTGCGAGCAGGAGGTCCAGCTCGGCGAACCCGGGATCCAGCAGGCCGAGAACTTCCTGTTCGAGCAGGCCGCCGCCCAGGGTCAGACGGTCTTCTCGGCCGCCGGCGACACCGGCTCCGACGACTGCAACGCGTTCAGGACGCCGAACGTCGCGCCCGGGCAGAACCCGCTGTCGGTGGACGACCCCGGCAGCCAGCCGTATGTCGTCTCCGCGGGCGGCACGACGATCACCGACGCGGAAACGCAGCCGGCCCAGGAGCACGTGTGGAACGACGGCGCTGAATGGGGCGCCGGCGGGGGAGGCATCTCGATGTCGTGGGCGATGCCGAGCTGGCAGCTGAGCTCGAAGGTCCCCGGGATCGTGCTGCCGGGGAGCGCCGACTACACAAACGCGGACAGCATCGAGAAGCAGTTCGGCTACCCGCAGAACTTCTGCCAGGCGTTCCTGCCGGGGGCGACCGCGACGACGCCCTGCCGGACGGTGCCCGACGTCTCGGCACAGGCCGACGAGTTCACCGGCGCGGTCACGATCTACAGCAAGCTGTTCAAGTCCGAAGTGCCCGACGGCTGGATCACGATCGGCGGCACCTCTTCGGCCGCGCCGACGTGGGCGGCGATGCTGACCGAGGTGAACGCCTCCGCGACGTGCGCCGAACACCCGGCGACCGCCGACGGCGTCGGCTTCGCGGCGCCGCTGCTGTACGGCGTCGCGTCCAACCCCGCCGAGTACGCGGCCTCGTTCAACGACATCACCGAAGGCAACAACGACATCTACGGACTCGACGACGGCAAGACCTACCCCGCGACCGGCGGCTATGACCTAGCGTCGGGCCTGGGCTCGCCGCGCCTGACCGACGCGGGCGGCACGGCAGGACTCGCCTACTACCTGTGCAGCCTCGCGACCAGCGCCGAGCGGCCGGTCGTCTCGGGCCTCAGCCCGAGCAGCGGCAGCACCGCAGGGGGCGAGAGCGTGAAGGTCAGCGGCAGCGGCTTCGAATCCGCCGCCGGCGCCGACGTCGCCGGCGTGCAGGTCGGCAGCGCGCACCTCTCGGCAGCGGACTTCCGCGTCAAGAGCTCGACGTCGATCACGCTCACGATGCCACCGGCAAAGGAAACGCTGCCGCCCGAATCCCCGGGACCGCTGGACGGCGCCGGCCCGGCGAACGTGATCGTGACGCTCAGCGACGGAGAATCGAGCGCGCCCGGCCCCGGATCGACCTTCCAGTACGTCGACACGAGCGAAGGCGAAACGGTCCCGAGCATCACCGGCGTGAACCCGAGCGGCGGCCTGGAGAGCGCTCCGCAGGAAGTCACGATCCTCGGCTCGGGCTTCAGCGCAGCGAGCAAGGTCAGCTTCGGCGGCGTGCCGGCGGCGAGCTTCAAGGTGCTCAGCCCGTTCGAGATCGCGGTCACCCCGCCCGCGTTCTCCTCGCACACCGCCTGCGCGCCGCTGCCGAACACCGGCGCCTACGAAGGCGAGGACGCGGCCAACGACATCTGCCAGGCGCAGGTGCGCGTCTCGGGCCCGCACGGCGCGAGCGCCGCGAGCACGATCGTGCCACCGCTCGAGGGGCCGATAGCCGTCGACTCCGAGGGGGCGTTCGTGACGCCGCCCGGCTGTGGCTGCGAGGTGCGCCCGGCCCCGAGCGAGTTCGACTACGTCCCCGCACCGACGATCACCTCGGTCTCGACCTCCGCGGGCCCGGCGGACCTCGCAGACGAGCACGGCGGCACGCTGGTCACGATCCACGGCGCCGGCCTGAACTTCCTGACGATGGACTGGGCGAGCCTGGGCGATCCCGCGCGGGAGGCGGGACAGCTGACGGTGTTCCCCTTCTTCACGTTCCTGACGGGCACCGAGGCGCAGATCGTGCTGCCGGCGGTAGTCGCCCCCGGCGAAGCCACCGTCAACCCGGTGTCGCTGCCGTTCAGCTTCCACACCCAAGCCGGGCAGGGGCCGCCCGCGAGCGTCAGCTACGCCGGTGTTCCAACGGTCACCCACCTCACCAACAGCGCCAACCACCTACGCCTGAAAGGCGCGATCGGCGCGCTCGACACGGGCGGCACGCCGATCGAACTGAGCGGCGAAGGCTTCAGCGGCCAGCTCCTGCGCGTGCAGTTCATCGACAGCATCGGCCCGTACTCCGAAGGCACCCAGTACGTGTTCGACGCGAGCTCCGGCACGAGCCTCAGCACGCAGACCGTCTCGCAGAACCCCGGGCTCGACAACACCCAGGCTTGCACCGTCAGCGGCTGCAGCGAAAGCTCCTCCGCCAACCTGATCTATCTGTACCCGCCGGGCAACCCCCAGGTCGAATCGATCTCGCCGGCGTCCGGCAGCGCCGCGGGCGGGACCGAAGTCGCGATCCACGGCCAGAACCTCGGCTGCGCGCTGGGCGCGTTCTTCGGCGAAGCGCGAGCGGAAATCACCCCCGTTGAAACGATCCTCGACTGCGGCTCGACGACCGTCCTTTATGCCACCTCGCCGCCGGGCAGCCCCGGCACCAAGGCGCCCGTGACGGTCACCACGGTCGAGAGCTTCTTCACCGGCTCCGGGCACGGCTCGACGACGGCCGACTTCACCTACAAGAAAGCCTGACGGCGCGCGCAGCGCTCGCGCGAGCCCGCGCGGCGCTGATAGCTTGCGCGTGTGAGCCGCGGGAGGCCGCTGTCGCTGGACCCATTGCGGGTGCTCGTGGTCGAGGACGACGACGGCGATGCGGCGCTCGTCGAGGACCATCTCGCGGCGGCGCTGCCCCGCGCCGAGGTCACCCGCAGGCGCACCGTGGAGGCAGCGCTCGCCGACCTGCCCGCCGGCCGGGACTGCGTGCTGCTCGACCTCAACCTGCCGGACGCCGGAGGCCTGGAGGCGGTGGTCAGGTTGCGCGAGCGCGCCCCCGGGATCGCCCTGATCGTGCTCACCGGGCTCGATGACGAGGCGGCGGGGATCGCGGCCGTCGAGGCCGGCGCCCAGGACTATCTCGTCAAGGGCGCCGTCGACAGCGCCCGTCTGGGTCGCACCGTGCGCTACGCGATCGTCCGCCGCCAGGCCGACGACGCCCAGCAGCAGCTGCGGCTCGCCGAGGTCCAGGCGCGCGAAGTCGCCCGCCTGGAACGCGGGCTCGCGCCGCCGCCGCTGCTCGGCGATCCTTCCGTGTGGGTCGCCTCGCGCTACCGCGCCGGCAGGAGCCGGGCGCTGCTCGGCGGCGACTTCTACGACGTCGTCGAGACGCCCACCGGCACGTTGTGGGCGGTCGTCGGGGACGTCTGCGGGCACGGGCCCGACGAAGCGGCGATCGGCGTCTCGTTGCGCACGGCCTGGCGAGCGCTCGCGCTCGCCGGCGCGCACACCGAGCTGGCGCTGCAGACACTCGAGCGCGTGCTCGCGCACGAGAGCCAGCTGCCGGGCATGTTCGCGACGCTCTGCCTCGTCGAGGTCGAGCCCGCGCGGGCCCACGCGCGGGTGACGATCGCCGGCCATCCCAGGCCCGTGCTGATCGACGGCGACCACGCGACGGCCGTGTCCGCCGCGCCGGCCGGGCTGCCGGTCGGGCTGGCGAACGGGCGCTGGGTGAGCGAGCGCGCGCGGCTGCCGCCCGGCTGGACGCTGCTGCTCTACAGCGACGGCCTGATCGAGGGGCGCGTGGGCTCCGGGCCCGAGCGGCTCGGGGAGCAGACGCTGCATCGCATGGTCGGCGATTACCTGCGCGCCAACCCTGGCTGGCCGCGTGCCCCCGGGGACCTGCTCGACTGGCTGATCGAGCGCGCCGAGACGCTCAACGGGGATGCGCTAAGCGACGACGTGGCGCTGCTGCTCGTCGGCTCGCGCGCCGAGTGAGGCGCCGTTGCGCGAACGCCACAGGACCCTGCGCGTCGGCCAGTGGCTCGGGCTGAGCATCGGCCTGCTGCTGGCGCTCGCGACGCTCAGCATCGGCGTGGCGCTCGCCGTCAACCAGCGCCTGAGCGATCGCCGGCACGTCGTCCTCGACCAGATCGAGCCGGCGCTGCAGGCCGCGCTGCGCTTGGAAAACGGCTTGATCAACCAGGAGACGGGGATTCGAGGCTTCCTGCTCACCGGCGAGCCGGAATTCCTGCAGCCCTTCTACAAGGGCCACGAAGCCGAGAACAACGCGTACAGCGCTCTGCGTGCCCAGGCGATGGTCGCGCCGTCGGACCTGCTCGCCGAGCTCGAAGCGGTGCGCTCGCGGGCACACGCGTGGCGGCTCGAATTCGTCGAACCGGCGCTGCACCGCCAGCGCCGCGAGGGCCGCTCGCTGGCGGCGAGCAAGCTCGGCAAACAGCGCTTCGACGCCGTCCGCGCGGCGCTCGCCTCGCTGCAGGGCGATCTCGAGCGAAGGCTCGCAAGCGGCAATCGCGAGCTCGAACGCGACGCGCGCCTGCTGCGCCTGGTGCTGTTCGTGGCCGGCGGCCTGATCCTGCTCAGCGTGCTCGCCGCCGGCCTGGTGCTGCGGAGCATCATCACCAGGCCGCTCGCCCGACTCGGCGGCGAGGCCGGCCGGGTCGCCGCCGGTGAGTTCGACGCGCCGCTGCACAGCGCCTCCGGCGCGCGCGAGATCGTCGAGCTGACGGAGCGGATCGACGTGATGCGCCGGCGGATCCTCGACGAGCTCGGGCAGGTCCGGGTGGCGCGTGCGACGCTCGAGCGCCAGGCGCTCGAGCTGCAGCGCTCCAACAGCGATCTCGAGCAGTTCGCGTACGTCGCCTCGCACGACCTGCAGGAGCCGCTGCGCAAGGTCGCGAGCTTCTGCCAGGCGCTCGAGCAGCGCTATCGCGGCCAGCTGGACGAGCGCGCCGACCAGTACATCGAGTTCGCGGTCGACGGTGCGCGGCGCATGCAAGTGCTGATCAACGACCTGCTCGAGTTCTCGCGCGTTGGCCGCGGCGGCGCGCCGAGCGAGCGGGTCGAGCTCGACCAGGTGCTCGCGGAGGTCGAGCGCTCGCTCTCCGGGCCGCTGCGCGAGGCGCACGCGCGGATCGACGGCGGGCGCCTGCCGGTCGTGCGCGGCGAGCGCTCGCTGCTCGTCTCGTTGTTCCAGAACCTGCTCGCCAACGCGATCAAGTTCCGCGGCGCCGAGCCGCTGCTCGTGCGCCTGACCGCGCGGCGCGAAGGGCAGCACTGGCAGCTCGCGTTCGCCGACAACGGCATCGGCGTCGACCCGCAGTACGCGCAGCGGATCTTCGTGATCTTCCAACGCCTGCACACCAAGGACGCCTACGAGGGCACCGGCATCGGGCTCGCGCTGTGCCGCAAGATCGTCGATTACCACGGCGGTAGGATCTGGCTGGACACCGACTACCACGGCGGGGCGTGCATTCGCTTCACGCTGCCAATCGCGCACGAGGAGGACGAATGACCGACACCGCACTCTCAGTGCTGCTCGTCGAGGACGATCCCGGCGACGTGCTGCTCGTCAAAGAGGCGTTCGCCGGGCGCCGGGCGGCAGAGGCGCTGTCGGTCGTAAGCGACGGCGTGCAGGCGCTCGCGTTCGTGCGCGCCGAAGGCGACTATCGAGCGGCCCGCCGGCCGGACCTCGTGCTGCTCGACCTCAACCTGCCGCGCAAGAACGGCAGGGAGGTGCTCGCCGAGATCAAGGGAGACCGCGAGCTCGCGACGATCCCCGTGGTCGTGCTCACGACCTCCGAGGCCGAGGAGGACGTCCTGCGCTCATACGAGCTGCACGCAAACGCCTACGTCACAAAGCCCGTCGATCTCGACCGCTTCATCGCGACCGTGCGCCAGATCGACGAGTTCTTCATCGACCTCGCCAAGTTGCCTCCGCAGAGGCCCGCTCTGTAGCGCGAGCTCGGCCCGGAGGACCCGCTCAGTCCCCGCTCAGTCCCCGCCCTCGCGCTCGCTGCTGCGCTCGTGGTCACCGGCTTCCTGATCGTCTGACATGTCGGGCTCCTCCGGGGGGCCCTGGTGATGGAGGATCGCGTGCGCCGACTGCTGGTCGCCGTGCGAGGCGTGGTCGATCAGCTGCTGCTCGGCCTGCTCGAAGCCCTCGCTCTCGCCGCCGCCGCCCTCGATCACCGCGCGCTCGGCCGGCTCGAGGAACTCGTCACCCGAGATGCCGCCAATGCCCGCGGCTTCTCGCGCCGCCTCGTCCTCTTGTTCGGTCTCCCACGGCTCGTCCTCGTTCACGTCGCATCTCCTGCTCCTGGCGGTTTACCCGCAATGGGTGTCCGCCTACCAAAGCCGGGCGGACAGCCAACAGGGTATTGTCAGCCGATGCCCGGTGAGGCTGGCAGCGCGGGCGCCCACGGCGGTGCCGGCACGCACGGCCGCGCGAACGCCGCGCGAGCCGCCGGCGAGCACGCCACCGAGAGCCTCGTGTGCGTCGTGGAGATCCCCAAGGGGACGCGCAACAAGTACGAGCACGATGAGCAGCTCGGTGGCATCAAGTTCGACCGGCTGCTCATGAGTGCGGCCACGTACCCGACCGACTACGGCTACCTGCGCGGGACGCTCGGCGAGGACGGGGACCCGCTCGACACGCTCGTGTGCCTGTACGAGCCGACCTTCCCCGGCTGCCTGATCCCGGTCAAGCCGGTGGGCCTGTTCAAGATGCGCGACGAGAAGGGCATCGACGACAAGATCATCTGCGTGCCGCTGCACGACCCGTACTGGAACCGCTACGAGCAGCTCGAGCAGCTGCCGCTGCTGCTGCGCCAGGAGATCGAGCAGTTCTTCTCGATCTACAAGGACCTCGAGGAGGGCAAGCGCGTGATCATCGACGGCTGGCGCTCGCGCGAGGACGCGCTGGGCGTGATCGAAGCGGCGCGCGAGCGCCGCGCACGAGTCGCCCCGCCGTCACGCGGGTGAGCTGGCGCCGGCGCGAGCGCCATCGGCGGCCCCGGCGCGCGGAGGCCGCCGGGGAGCGCGCGGCGCGAGCAGGATCACGCGCGCGCCGGCGCGCAGCTCGATGTCAGGGCGAGCGGCGACGATCTCGCGACCGTCGGTGATCGCGACGGCGAGCGCGCCGCGGGGCCACTTGATCTCGCCGAGGCGACGACCGAGCGCCGGCGAGCGGGAGCCCACCGACAGCTCGACGATTTGATAGCTATGCAGCGCCGTGCTCGGGTCGTGCAGATGCGATTCGGGGTGCTCGACGGCGAACTCGGCCGCAAGCGCGCCGCGCTCGATCTCGCGCGGGGCCGCGCTGAGCCGCTCGTGGAGGGCGCGTAGCACGTTGTTGCGGGTGATCCAGCCGCACAGCCTGCGGCCGTCGTGTGAGAGCACCGGCAGCCCGTCGCGACCGAAGAGGACGAGCTGGCGCAGCGCTTGCTCGAGATCCTCGTCGGCGAACAGCGCCTGCGCCTCGCGGGTGGCGCTCACCGATCCGACGAGCCGCTCCCACGGCTCGCTCGCGGCGCCCGCGAGCTCCCGTCCGTCGGGCGCCTCGGGATCCGCCAGGGCGGCGCCGGCACCGTCGGCAAACGGCTGCATGACGTCGGCGACCGTCAGCTTCTCCAGCGCGCCGGTCGCGCGCGGACGCTCGATGTCGATGCCGCGGCGCAGCAGCTTGGTCGTGTAGATCGAGCCGTAGCTCAGCCGCTTGGAGAGGGCCGCGGCGACGCCCGCGGCGAGCATGATCGGGAGCGTGATCCCGAAGTTGCCGGTCATCTCGACGACGCTCGCGATCGCGGTCAACGGCGCCTGCGTGGCAGCCGCGAACACGCCGCCCATCGCCACCACGCCGTACAGCGCCGCTGGACCGACAGCCGGCCCGAACACGCGCCCGGCCACGATCCCGAAGGCCGTTCCACCCGCGGCCCCGGTGAACAGAGAGGGCGCGAACACCCCTCCCGAGCCGCCGATCGAAAGCGTGACGCTCGCGGCGAGGATCTTGCCGAGCATCAGCACGAGGATGAGCCACAGCGCTTCGTGCCCGGCGAAGACCTTGTCCATCACCGGATAGCCGACGCCATACATCTGCGGCAGCGCGAGCAGCAGCGCGCCGAGCGCGAGGCCGCCGACCGCGGGCCGCGCCCACTCGGGACGCCCGTGCCAGAGCTCGTCGGCGAGATCCTCGAGCTTGTACAGAACGGTCTTGAAGCCGACGCCCACGAGCCCCGCGCCGAGGCCGAGCAGCGCGATCAGCAGATACACGTAGTCGTGCGGCGCGAGCAGGTTGTGCGGGACCTCGGCGAAGAACGGCCCCGAGCCGAGGAACGCCCGGCTCACGAGGTCCGCGCCGACGGCCGCGAGGATCGTGCCGAACAGCGCGTCGAGCGAGAACTCGCGCAGCACGATCTCGAAGCCGAAGAACACTCCGGTTATCGGCGCGTTGAAGGTCGCCGCGATCCCGCCGGCGGCGCCGCAGGCCACGATGATGCGCAGCCGCGACTCGGACATGCGCACTAGCGCTCCGAGCGTCGAGGCGAGCGCCGAGCCGATCTGCACGATCGGGCCCTCGCGGCCCACCGAGCCGCCCGTGCCGATGCAGACCGCCGAGGCGAGCGCCTTGACGATCGTAACCTGCGGGCGGATGCGCCCGCCGTTCTCGGCGACCGCGAGCATCACCTCCGGCACCCCGTGGCCCCGCGCCTCGCGGGCGAATCGTTGCACCAGCGGTCCGTACAGGAGCCCGCCGATGACCGGGATCAGCAACAGGAACCAGATTCCCAGCCACGGGAGGTGCAGGCTCGCGACGCGGCCCTGCTGGCCGAATTGCCGATACCCGGTGGCCAGCCACGTGAACGCGTAGATCAGCCAGCGGAAAAGCACCGCACCGAGCCCCGCGACCGCGCCGACGAGCAGCGCCATCGCCACCAGGCCGAGGCGCGAAGCGCCGAGCCAGGCCGTGACGGCCCTGATTCTGGACGTGGACACCGAGGGTCTCACTTACCAACCGCTCCCCGGCCGGACAACGCGACGCGTCAGAAGAATGACCGCCGGCAATGCGCTGCCCGGGGCGCATACTGCGCGGGTGCTGGCAAACAGACGGCGGATTCGCGACTGACATGACGGGCGGCGAGATCGCGGCGCGGGCGGCATCCGCCGCGTGGGCGCTCGTGGGGCGCGCCGCCCGGCTGGCGCGCGGCCAGGTCGTCGAGGTCGTCGGCGGCCCCGCGCGCGCACGGGTGATCCTGATGTTCGGCGCCGTGCTCGGCCTGAGCGGCGCCGACGCGGCGACGGTCGGCGCGGTGGCGCCGCAGCTCGAGCGCGCGCTGCACATCGGCAACGCCAAGATCGGCCTGCTGAGCTCGGTCGCGCTGCTCGTCGGCGCGCTGTTCGTGATCCCGGTGGGCGCGCTCGTCGACCGCATCAGGCGCATGCCCCTGCTGGCGATCAGCGTCGCGTTGTGGAGCGTCGCATCGCTCGTCAGCGGCTTCGCGGGCAGCTACGGGACCCTGCTGCTCACGCGCCTGGCGCTCGGCGCGGTGACCGCCACCGCCGGCCCGGCGATCGCATCGCTGACCGGCGACTACTTCCCCTCCCACGAACGCGGCCGCGTCTACGCGTACATCCTCGGCGGCGAGATCGCCGGCTCGGCCGCCGGTTTCATCGTCGGCGGCACCGTCGCGAGCGTGATCTCATGGCGGCTGGCGTTCATCCTGCTGGCGATCCCCGGCTTCTGGGTCGCGCGCACGCTCTGGCGCACGATCCCCGAGCCGGTCCGCGGCGGCCAGAGCCGCCTGGAGCGCGGGGCGATCAGCCTGCGCCAAACGGCGGCGCCGGCGCCGGGCGCCCAGAGCGACGCGACCGGCGCGCACGCGGAGCAGGAGCTCGCGCCGGAGCGCGCGATCGAGGAGGCGGCGGTGCGAGAGGTGCTGCGCCGCGGCGTGGCGCCCGACCAGGAGCGCGTCCTCAGCGAGGACCCGCGCGCGATGGGGGTGATCGCGGCGATCCGCTACGTGCTCTCGATCCCCAGCTATGTGCTGCTCGTGATCAGCTCATCGCTCGGCTACTTCTTCTTCGCTGGTCTGCAGACGTTCGTGCTGCTGTTCATGCGTGGGCACTACCACGTGGGGCAGGCCACCGCCGAGCTGGTCGTGGCGCTGCTCGTGCTCGGCGCTCTGCTCGGCACGCTCGTCAGCGGGCGCCTGACCGACCTGATGCTGCATCGCGGCTTTCTGCGAGCCCGGATCGTCGTGCCCTCGGTCTGCTACCTCGGTGCCGTCGTGCTGCTCGTCCCCGGCCTGCTCGCCAGCCACCTGACGCCCGCGCTGTGGTTCGACCTCGGCGGCACGGCTTTGATCTCCGCGGCCAACCCGCCACTGGACGCCGCCAGGCTCGACATCATGCCCGCCGGTCTTTGGGGACGCGCAGAGGCGACTCGCACCTTCGTGCGCTCGCTCGCGCAGGCGCTCGCGCCGCTCGCCTTCGGCGCGCTGGCCGACCTGGTCGCGGGCATCGCGCCCGCGCAGGCGCCGATCGGCACCCACCCCAGCGGCATCTCCTCCTCGACCGCCACCGGCCTCGAGGTCAGCTTCCTGATCATGCTCTGCACGCTCGCCGCGGCCGGCGTCTTCATGCTGCGCGCACGCGACACATATCCCACGGACGTGGCCACAGCGGCGGCCGGCGCGGGACAGCCGGAGGTCTGAGCGGCGCCCGCGCGGGGAGCGGCGCCCGTCGCCCCCCGCGCGGCACCACTCCTGTTCCCGGTCGGCTTCGCGGCCCTGCCGGGCCGCTAGCACGAGATCCCCTCACCCGCCCTCACCGCGGCGAGGCTCAGCGTCTTGGTTGTGCGCCGTAGGTGATGCGTGGTGCTGATGTGACGATGCTGGGCCTTACCGTGAAGTGCGGGAATCGAACCCGCGGGCGCTGCCCCCGCGCCGCCCTGAGCCGGTTTCCCGGCGTGCAACTTTCGGGCAGTTGCCGCCCTGACGCTCGCCGTCTCTATGCGGCTACCGACTCGTGCTAGTCGTGTGTTTCGTTCAATTCCACCGTCCAATTCGCCGCCTGTATCTCGACGTCGAGTTGGCGCTGCTCCCGCGCGAGCGAATCAACGCGCTTACGTACGCAGGCAACATCGAAGGTGCGCACAAGACGGATCTCGGAGCGGCTATAGCGTGCCTGCTGTTGGATCGTCGCATCGGCCACGGCCTTGAGTGCGCTGTACTTCACACCGAGCACGTCCCGGTGCGCGAGCGCCTCCGTTAGTGTGGCGCCCGACGGAAGTCGCGTCTTTGCGTTCGTCCTGTTGATGTCGCTGATCAGGTGCTCGAGCTCGTCGGCGATCTGGTCGAGTTCGGCCAACAAAGGAGCTGGGTCCTCGGGTGGTTGGTCGCCCTCTTGGATCAGCGCACTGACTCGAAGGCGGTCGCGAACCTGTCCGAGACGGCTTTGCAGCTCAGCCCGTTTCGCGAGTGCCTCTCCTAGCTTCATGGATTACTCCGTTCGTGGACTGTCAGCGAGCTTACCGTGCCGGCCGGGACACCGACGTTTGGGAGTGTCCGGGCTGTCGCCGGAGGGCTTATGCGTAGCTGAGGGCGAGCGTGAAGTTGGTGCGCTTGCGGCGCGGGTGCTTGCCGCCATCGTGAGAGCTGATGCTCGCTGCCGTGAGAAGGCGGTGTGCTTTCCTTAGTTCCGCGAACAGGCCCGCTGCAAGGTTTATGGTGATCCGGTCGACGAACCCGGGCATGATTGTGAAGCGCTTGCGGATCACGATCGCCGGGTGGCGTCGGTGCGTGCGGATCAGCAGGCTGCCTGCGCACCTGCCCGTGGTTATCGCCGGGCATTGCAGCTCCAAGACGCCGCGGCCGGTGCCCGCCTTGGATCTGTGGCGCCGTCTGCTCGCCGCTGAGGCGGAGCTGCTCGACGCGCTGATCGCGACGGTGCGCGAGGTTGGCGTGACTCCGTAGAGGTTGTACTTACGCCCCTTCCCGCCGATCTGAAGGCAGGGCGAGAACTCGGAGGTGCTTCCGTCCGGCGCCGTCGCTGTCGCGGTGATCGCGTGCTGCCCGGCCGCAGCGGAGGGAATGTGGACGGTGAATTCCTTTTCGCCGATCACGTTGACGACCTTCGCGCTGCCGAGGAGGTGTTCTCCTTCTCCTGCGAGTTCTCTCGGGCAGGAGGTGCTCATGCTGTAGATGTCCACGGTGAACGTCGCGCCGGTCGGGACCGTCGGAGGTTGGGGGAGGCGGCCGGTGACCTCGATCCCGGAGTGCTCGCGCGATTCGTCGAGGATCGGGTACCACTCGTAGTCGTTCGGTGCATCGGCGTTCGGCTGCCTTTCGCCGTCGAGCCAGTAGCCTTCGCTGCCCAGGATGATCCCGTTGCTGTTGCCCATCATCTGATTGTCGGTGATAGTGTCACGGTCGCCGGCTTCGATCGTGACAGCGCCGTCGTTGCCGTTGCGTTCGAACGTGTTGTGTTCGATCAGCGCATAGCCGCCGTCGTGCGCGGTGTTGATCACGATCGCCGCCCTCTGCGCGGCGGGTGGGTGTGCTGACTCGGTGGCGGAGTCCTGGATGAGGTTCCCGAGGTCGGGCTGCGACCCGCCGACGGTTACGTGGTCGGTTCTGATCATGATCGCGGATTCCGACTCTTCAGCGATCTTGTTGCCCTGGATCACGGTGCCCTCGCCGCCTTCCTCGATTTCGTCACCCTCCGACACTTCGATCTGCGATCCCAAGAGCGTGTTGCCTGGTCCGGTCCCGGGGGCGCTGGTCTGCCCGCCTATCGTCGCTTTCCCGTACGCGCCGACGAGTGATCCTACGATCGTGTTGCCTTGCAGGACCGAGGCACCTCCGAATAGCACAGTGCCCCTGATCACGTTGCCGTCACCGGGCGCTGAGCCTCCGACGGTCGCGGACCCAATGAGCTGGAGTGCCAGCCCAGGGTAGCCGGGGGGAAGCGGGACCGTGCTCGCGGCGCGCACCCCGATCGCGTTCCCCTGGATCACGTTTCCGCTCTCGTGCACGAAGGGTTGGGCGTCGCTGATCGCCGCGAAGCCGATGGCCATGACGTTGCCCTGCTCCGGCCCGGGGCCGCCGATCTGGTTCCCGGAGCTCTCGACCTCTACGGCGATCTGACGCGACGGTCCCACAACCGGTGCGGGCGGGCCGCCTTCTTCTTCGCGCGTCCCGGACGTGTTCGTGCCGAGGTAGTCGCCCTGGATCTTGTTCGAATCCGCCATGAGCACGATCTGCTCGTGATACCCGTTGATCACCATCCCCTCGATGGTTGAACCGGCCGCGTCGGGTCCCACCACGATGCCCTTCGACGCCGGCTCATCCGGCTCATCCCATCCGGTCCCGCTCAGCTCGACGCGACCCGTTTCTGGCTGGCTGTAGCCGTCGATGACTACCGGTTTTTCGATGTCCACGCCGAGATCCGCACCACCGATCTGTGGCACGCCGGTGCCGGGGATGTCGAACCCGATCGTCTTGCCGGGGACGGGGGAGTGGTTGACGACTTCGATCGCCTGCGCCAGCGTGCACGTCTGCGAGGCGCCGCCCGGTGTGACGTCGCACACGCCCTGTTCGGCCTCGCTCGTGTTGGTTGCCGTTTCAGTGCTGTTGACGATCAGCGGGTCGCGCCGGAAGTTGGCGCTCCCTGTCGGCTGGCTCTCGGTGAGCGTGATTTCGCACGCGCCGGGCACGATCGTCCCCGAGCAGGAAGTCACGAGGATGCGTCCGAGCGAGGGTTCGCTCGGCTGCGTGGGCGTGACCGTATAGGTGCCCGTCGGCACCGCGAAGACGTAGCGACCCTGTTCGCTGCTGCTGATCGTCTGCTGGTCGATCGATTCGCCGGTTGCCGTCGTTCCGGTCAGCGTGAGCGTGATCCCGGCGAGCGCGCCACCACCTGCTTCGGTGACCGTGCCCGAGATCTCGCTGCCCTGCGTGAAGAGGAAGCTCGCCGTCGCTTGCTCTCCGCTCAGCAGGCCGATCGCGCAGGAGCCTTCGCCGGCGCGCCCGGAGCATTCGGTGACCGCGAAGTCCGACGCGGGTTTCGGTTCGACGTGCGGTTCGACCAGGTCCGGCCCCGGTTCGAACCAGAACGCGTAGCTGCCGTCGGCCGAGGTGTGGGCGATCGCCCGCACTTCCTGGCCCCCTGCCACGCCGGGCGCGGCCCCCCGAACCCCCACATCGGCGAAGGGCACACCCGGTGCGCGTTCAACGACCCCCGATATCGACGGCGTCTTCTGCGGCGCCGCGTTGACCATGACCAATTCGCCGCAGCCTCCCACGGGTTTTTCCGAACGCATTTCGAGCGACGGGCTCACGCGAGTCAACGTCATTCGCGGGAGTTCATAGCCGGACGGGTACACGAAGTCGCCTTCGTCCTTGCCTTCGACTTCCCAGTTCCCGCTTTCGTTCCGCCGGTCTTCGAAGCGCCCCTGTTCCAGCGGTTCGAGTTCGGTGTCGCCGGTGTAGCCATACCAGCCCCGAACGCTCAGCGTGTAATTGAATTCTTCCGCTCCGCAGACCAAGCTCGCCGCCCACGTGCCGTCCAGATCAACCGGGGCAGGGATCGCTGCAACGGCGCTGGGCGCGCGCGCGGCGAGGCACGCGAGCAGCACCGGGACGAGCACACCCGCACGCCGCCACCCACCAATGCGGCGCCCGCGGCCCTCCGCCTCGGTTGCCATCTGCCCAGTGATCTCACCCGCTACCTCGCGCCGCCACACCGCCGCTGAGTGTACTTGGATAAGAATACCTGGACCCACCAGATGCGCTCGGCGCCCGAACGCCCGACGACGGCCTCAGCGCACGACAGTCACGCCAGCGGACGATACCGGCGGACTTGCGTGCCGTTCGTGGCCGCGACGCGGTCCTCGAGCAGTAGGGTGCAACGATGGGAAGGCAGACAGGCGTCGTGCTTTACGTGGTCGCGCTCGTAGCCGTCGTGGTCGGCGTGGACGTCTTGTTCTTCAGGCATCGATTCTGGGCGCGCCTGATGGTGAACGTCGGGATTGTCCTGGTGTTCGCCGCGTTCTATTTGAGGTTCCTGAAGCGAGCGTGAGCGCAGCCGGCGTCCCGGCTGATGCCGCTCCGGCCGCTGCCCGGTCAGCCGCTACGCGGCCGACCGGCGTCGGCTCGTGTGGCCTCAGAACGCGACGGTGATATCGCGGCACCGCTACAGCCGAATCTCGATGCGCGCTGTCCACGGCGCGCCCGGTCACGCTCGAACCTGCGACGGACGAGCACCCGCAAGCTTGCGGGTGACGCGGCCAGCGAGGCAACGATCTGCGAGATTCAAGTGATGCATGCAGGCGCGCAGGCCTCACCGGAGCTGTGTCGCGTGCTCGAGGAGGACGTCGAGCTCGTGGACGCGATCCCGATCGCCCGCAGGGAGCAGGCCAGCCGCGAGTGCCTGGCGCGGGCGCTCGACCTGCCGGCGGGGCCGTGGCGCGCCTCGCAGGAGATCTCCGCGCGAGATGGCATCGGCCTGCTCGTGACCCGCGGGCTGCTGATCCGGCGCGTCGGCATCGACGGGCGCTTCGGCGCGGAGCTGCTCGGCGCCGGAGACCTCTTGCGGCCCTGGCAGGGCGAGGACGAGCCGCCCACGCTGCCCCTGACGACCGGCTGGCGGGTGATCGACCCGGCGCGCATCGCGCTGCTCGACGAGCAGTTCGCGCGGCGCCTCGCGCGCTATCCGCAGGTCACCGGACGGCTGGTCGCGCGCGCGCTCGAGCGCTCGCGAAACCTCGCCGTCAACATGGCGATCGTCCACCAGGCGCGCGTCGACGTGCGCCTGCACATGCTCTTCTGGCACCTCGCCGGGCGCTGGGGCAGGGTGCGCCGCGACTGCGTGCTGTTGCCCTTGCGACTCACGCACAACGTGCTCGCCGATCTCGCCGCCGCGCGCCGGCCGACGGTCACCAGCGCGCTCTCAGAGCTTGCCCGCCAGGGGCTCGTGCTGCAGGTTCACCACGGCTGGCAGCTGCACGGCAGGCCTCCCGGCGAGCTGCTCGAGCTCGGCGCGGTCACGCCGGCGCTCACGCCCCCGGGCGCGCCGGTCGGTCAGGGTGCCGACCAAGACCTTGACCGGACGCTCCCGGATGCTGTTTAGTTACTCGCCTTGATTGTCCTGCCAATCGCCGTCGACAGCGCCCGAACGGATCAGGGAAGCGAATGAAGCGCAGACCGAGTGCAACGATCCCCGCAGTCGCGCTCAGCGCGCTCGTGCTAGCAGCGATGCTCGCCGGGTGCGGCAGCAGCGGCTCCCCCTCGCCGAGCTCGTCGAGCACCTCCGCCACGACGGCCGCCGCGAGCCCCCCAAGCACGGCCGCCGGCGCGGCCGGGGTCTCCACGCGGAGCTTCGCCGGCCTCGGCGAGGCGCTCGTGAGCTCCAAGGGACAGACGCTGTACGTGTTCATCCCGGACGCCCACGCCAAGGTCACGTGCGTGGCCGCTTGCGCCCAAGTGTGGCCGCCGTTGAAGCTCGCGAGCGGGCGCGCCGCGAGCGCCGGCGGGCAGGCGAAGTCCTCGCTGCTCGGCAGCGACCCCGACCCCGAAGGCGGTCGCGTGGTCACGTACGCCGGCTGGCCGCTGTACACCTACACCGCCGACTCGGTCCCGGGCGAGGCGGCCGGACAGGCCATCGAAGCCGACGGAGGCCTGTGGTACGTGATCGCGCCGGACGGCAAGCCGATCACCAAGATGCGCTGAGCTCAAAGCCCGGCGCTCCGCATGCTCGCCGCGGCGATCGCGCGGCTGGGCGCGCACGAGCTCCGTTGCGCGCCCGCACGAAAACGAACCACCGGCCACGCCTTGGGCGTGGCCGGTGGTTCTCGCCGGCCTCCTCCAGCGCTGCTCCCGTCATGGGAGACCAACAATCTCGCAGGCTCCAGCCCGCTCGCCAATCCGTCAAACGGCGGACGTCAGAACTCTGACCGGTCGAAGCGCGCCGGCCGCGCGCGCGCTCACACTGTCGCCGCGACGATCTCGGTCAGCAGCTCGCGCAGGTCGTGGTTGGCCTCGAACACCATCCGCTGGCGGCTGGCGCCGTTGCCCGCGCGCAGCAGGTCCTCGACCCCCGCGAGCTGCCGCTCGCAGCCCAGCTCGCGCGCGTGCGGCGCGAGACGCTCGAGCAGCTCGTGGGCGAGGTCGCGCACGCCGCGGCGGGTGCCGCTCGCGAGGTCGAAGAGCTCGGCGTCCACGCCGTGGCGGGCGGCCAGCCAGCGGTTCTCGTCGAGCAGCTCCCACGGCGGGTCGGGCGCGGTCGCGCCCCCGCGAAACTCCTCGCTGAGGAGCTTGACGAGCGAGACCACGAGCGCGCACAGCGCGAGTGAGTGCTCGCTGCGCGTCTGGCAGTCCATCGCGCGGACCTCGACCGTGCCCAGGCGCGGATGCGGCCGCACGTCGTACCACAGGTAGGTGTAGTCCTCGATCAGGCCCGTGTCGCTCATCGCCTGCACGCGGCGCTCGAAGTCCGCCCAGTCGGCAAAGCGCGGCGGCAGCCCGACGCGCGGCAGCGCGCGGAAGATCGGCACCCTGCTGGACATCAGCCCGGTGAGCTGCCCGCGCCACAGCGGCGAGTTGGCCGCCAGGGCGATCAGCAGCGGCACGTGGACGCGCACGCCGTTCGCCACCCCGATCGCCTCCTCGGCGTCGGCCATGCCCACGTGCACGTGCATGCCGAACACCAGCTCCTGGCGAGCTATGAAGCCGAGCGAGCGCACGAACCCGCGATAGCGATCCTCGCTGACCACACGCTGGTCCTCCCAGCGAGCGAACGGGTGCGTGCCCGCCGCGCCGATCTGGAGCCCGTGCGCCCGCGCGCGCTCGCCGGCCAGCCGGCGGAGCGCGAGCAGCGCTGCGCCGGCGCTCGGCACGTCCGGGCACGGCGGCGTGGCGATCTCGAGCACCGACTCCAGCAGCTCCGGCTTGATCGCCCCCGCGGGCGGCTCGTCGGCGGTCATCGACTCGACCGCGCTGACCAGGTCCAGCGAGGAGGCGTCGAGGATCATCAGCTCCTCCTCGATCCCCACCGTGTACCGGGGACCTGTGAAGGCTTGATCCATGCCGGCACACTAGCGAGGCCGGCCGCAGTCGAGATTAGGGAGCAGGGCAAACGGGAAGATCTGTGGTGATGGATCGAGGGCGAGCTCGATCCAGCCCCGTCCCTGTGCTCAGTCCGCGTATACACGCTCAGATTGGCGCTGACAACCCCGCGACGCTTGACCCGTGACTTGAGCGACATGACGTGCATCGACTGCTCCGGAGTGCGGGCCTGGACCGAGCTGGACGAACGAGCGCGCGAAGGCGTCCGCGGCGCTGCGGCGCTGCGGCTGAGCCTCGAGCGCGAACCGCGGGCCGCCTCGCTGGCGCGCGCGGCGGTGCGCGAGTTCGGCGACGTGTGCGCGATCGCGCCCGCGGACTGCGCGACGCTCACGCTGCTCGTCTCCGAGCTGGTCTCCAACGCGGTCCGCCACTCGGATGCGCCGTCCGCGAGCGCGATCACGGTGCACGCGCGCGAGCTCGATTGCGGCGGGGTGCGGGTGGAGGTGATCGACCGTGGCAGCGGCTTCACGGTCAGGCTGCGCGAGCCGGGCGGGATCAGCGGCGGCTACGGCCTGTGCCTCCTCGACGAGCAGGCCACGCGCTGGGGGGTTGATCGCGAGGACGGGACGCGCGTGTGGTTCGAGCTGGAGGTCCCGGCGAGCGCCGGCTGATCGCACCCGGAGGCCGGACCTCGGGGCGCTCGCGTCGCGGGCCGGCCCCTGCGCGGGGTTCACGGTAAAATGCCCCGCATGGGGGTGTCCGATCAGCTCCGCATCGACCTGAGCCGCGAGCCGGAGCGGATCGTGCTTTCGCTCGCCGGCGAACTGGACATGGCCAGCGCCGAGCTGCTTGCGCAGGCGGTGGACCGGGAGGACGCGCGCGGCGCGCCGCTGCTCGTGCTCGACTTGCAGCAGCTGCAGTTCATCGACTCGACCGGGCTGCGCAGCATCCTCACCGCGCTCGAGCGCTGCCGCGAGCGCGAGCAGGAGTTCGCGATCACGCCCGGCTCCCAGCAGGTGCAGCGCCTGCTGCGGATCACCGGCGTGGCCGAGCACCTGCCGACGATCCCGCCGACCGGCGAGATGGTCGCCTAGCGGCGAGCGCGCCGAGCGAGCCTCGCCCGGCGACACGACCGAGCCGCAAAGCCGCGCCGCGCCGCCGCGAGTCGCTTACAGCCGCGGCCGCGGCGTAGCCTGCTCCGGCGCGCGATCCCGAAGCGCTGCCGACAGCCCTCGTTGAGCTCGCCCCAGCCCTCCGGCGGGCGCTCCCCGGCCGCTGCGCCGTGGGTCCTCGAACGGCCGAGGCCGCCGGACGCGGGCGCGCGTCACGGCAGGCGCTTGTGGACGCGCACCGTCGTGGCGCCCCTTGCGGAGCGGATCTGCACGAGATCGCACAGCTGGTTGACCAGCCACACGCCGCGCCCGCTGCTCGCGTCCGCCGCGGGCCTGCGACGCCCGAGCAGCGGCGCGTCGATCGTGCCGGAATCGCTCACCTCGCACAGCAGGCTGTGCCGCTCGCGCCAGCAGCGCAGCGTCCCCCCGCCGCCGCCGTGGCGGATGCTGTTGGCGGCCAGCTCGTCGATCGCGAGCACGAGGTCGTCGGTGCCGTCCACGTCGAGGCCGTGAGCGCTCGCCCACGCGGAGGTCTCGCGCCGCAGCCGTGAGAGCTCGCCGCCCGCGAACGCCAGCTCGCTGACCGCCCCGGCCGGCGCCGGCAGGGTCCCCGCGAGCGCTCGGGCCGGGTCGTGCGCACGCGCGTAGCGGTCATTCGCGCCGCTCGCGCGCGCCGCCGCGAGCGACGGGTGATTCGCACATGCCGCGTCGATCACCGCATCCTCGAGCCGGTCGGCGTCGTACGCGCACACGAGCTGCCACGCGGGATCCGCCGCGAAGGCCACGTTCACGAGCGTCTCGTGGCGCTCGCACTCTTCGAGCTCCGCTGTGCTGCGCTCCGGCCACACGTGCTCGCCGATGACCAGCGCGCGGTGCGTCTCGCGCTCGCCCGTCGCGCGTCCGTCGCCGTGCGCGGATTGCTCGCCGCCGTCCGCGGCCGGGCGCTCCCGCTCGCCACCCACGCCCTGCGCATCGACGAACTCGCGCCACGCGGGGATCAGGCGGGCGGGGTTGCGCGCGAGCTCGCGTGCGCCGGCGAAGCGCACCTCCGCGGCCTGCTCGCCCAGCGCCCGCGCCAGCGCGCACGCGCGCGCGTCGTCGACCGCTACCAGCACGCCCGCCCCGTCCGCCAGGGCCGCCCTGATGCGCTCGAGCGTCGCGTGCACGAACCCGTGGTCGCCGTCGGAGTACAGCAGCAGCTCGTGGCTGAAGCCCGCGCCACGCGTGTGCGCGTCTGCACTCGTGCAACTCGTGGCTCCTGAGCTCTGCGGCATGCCTTGTGAAAGCGGTCGGCTCGCGGACTTCCTGTCCTGAGGGAGAACCCTAAATGGGTCGCACGACGAACCAATGCTAGCCGTGCGCCGCGCCCGCCCGGACGGCCGGCCAAAAGATTTCCGCATTCGAGGTTTAGAGCCGCCGCGGCCGGGGCAACTCTACTGTTGCAGTGTCGTCTCACCGAGCGGAGTCGCTTTCCCCCGGCGGCGTTCGCCATATATATCGGGACGGCACGGCGGCATGCCGGCCTGGTTTGCCTCCCGACGGTTGCCGGCCGGCATGCCGCCTCCCTGACAAGGAGCGCAGAGATGAGGTTCCGAACAAGACGCGAAGCGGCCGCGGGGTCACGGCCGCGCAAACCGCCGCACGGCGGCCTGCCGTCGAATCGCCGGCTCGCCGCGCGCGCCGGCAACTGCTAGAGCACGGAGGGCGGACTCGTGGGCGCAGGGATGCGAGCGATGGTCAGCGGGCGGGCGCGCCGCGCGGCTCGGCGGTCGGGCATCGGCGGAGCGCGGTCGGGCATCGGCGGAGCGACGGCTCGGGCCGTGCCGCCGGCGAGGGCCGTGCCGGCGGCGAGGGCCGTGCCGGCGGCGAGGGCCGTGCCGACGGCGACGCTCGTCGGCGTGCTGCTCGCCGCGGTCTGGATGGCGTCATCGGCGCACGCGCTCGGCGTGAGCAAGTGGGAAGCCGGCACTTGCAAGGAATCGAGCTGCACCGACGGGGGACCCACATCGTCCTTCTACACGCAGGCCGCGGGGCATCCCGACTTCGGGATCACTGACTTCAGGTTCAAATCCAAGGTGGTGGGGCCCGACCACGAAGAACCGGAAGGCAAAGTCAAGGACGTCCGTGTCGATCTGCCCCCCGGCCTGGCGATCAACCCGGAAGCCACGCCGAAGTGCAGCGAACAGCAGCTGAACGACCTCGAATGCCCCTCTGACACGCAGGTAGGCGAAGACGAAGCCACGGGGACCGCCTCGCTGCTCTCGCTGCTCGGGTTGGGGCTCACGGTCACCGAAGACTTCCCCGTCTTCAACATCGAACGCCGGCCCGGCCAGCCGGCGCGCTTTGGCGTCGAGATCAAGAGCCCGACGCTCGACACCCTCGCGGCGCTCGGACACGACATCGAGGGCCACATCTACCTCGAAGGCGGCATCAGCTGGCATCACGAACCCGAAACGAGCGAAACCAGCGGCGTCCCGAGCGGCGACTATCACGAGTTCTTCAAGATCCAGGACATCCCCGAGGAACCGGAAGTGATCGAGTCCAGGCTGATCTTCTGGGGCGTGCCGCAGGACCACCAGGAAGCACCGACCGAACCGCCGAGCGCGTTCATCACGCTGCCGAGCACCTGCTCGAGCAGGCCCGTGACCTATCTGCACGTCGACTCCTACGAAGAACCCGGCAACTTCCAGCGCTACACGAACGAAACGCCGGTCGCGGCCACCGGCTGCACGAGCCTGGCGTTCGACCCGACGCTGTCGCTGAGCCCTGAAACCAGCCAGTCCGACGCGCCCGACGGCGTCAGCGTCGGTCTGCACGTTCCGCAGAGCACCGCCGAACCAGCCAAGCCCAGCTCGCCGGACGTGCAGAGCGTGCAGGTGACGCTGCCGGAAGGCATGACGCTCGACCCGTCGGCGGCCAGCGGCCTGGTGGCGTGCAGCGACGGCGAATACGAAGCGGGCGGCTGTCCGGAAGCCGCGAAGATCGGCGCAGTCAGCGTGGACGCGCCGGGGATCCCCCCGGGCTCGCTCGCCGGCGGCGTGTACGTGGGCGCGCCCGAAGCCGCAATGGGGCCCGAATCGGGCGGCATGTACCGACTGTTCGTGATCGCCGACGCCAGCCAGTACGGCGTCGGGCTGCGCCTTGAAGGACGCGTCAGCGCCAATGCCCGGACCGGCCGCCTGACCGCGACCTTCTCGGGCGCGCCGCAGTTGCCCTTCGAAGACTTCACCCTGCACTTCGACGGCGGGCCGCGGGCGCCGCTCGCCAACCCGTTGAGCTGCGGGGCGCTCGCGCCCACGGGAGCGGTGCTGCCCTACGGCGGCGAGCCGGCGAAGGCGCCCGGCGCGAGCGGGTTCGCCGTCGGCGGTTGCGCCTCGCCGCTGCCCTTCTCGCCAAGCCAGAGCCTCACGCCGCTGACCGCGCGCGCGGGCGCGTTCAGCCCCTTCACGTTCGACCTCGCGCGCGCCCCCGGCCAGCAGTACCTGTCGCAGATCACCACCACGCTGCCACCGGGGCTGGTCGCGGCGATCCCGTCGGTGGCGCTGTGCGGCGAACCGCAGGCAAACGCCGGCAGCTGTCCCTCGAGCAGCCGGATCGGCACCGTCACCGTTGCCGCGGGCGCGGGCAGCGCGCCGTACACGTTCAGCGGCCAGGCCTACCTCACCGGTCCCTACGGGGGCGACCCGTACGGGCTGTCGGTGCTCGTGCCGGCGAACGCCGGCCCGTATGACCTCGGCGACGTGGTCACGCGCGCGGGGATCGGCGTCGGCCTGTACAGCGGCCGCGTGACCGTCACGAGCGCGCTGCCGAGCATCGTCGGCGGCGTGCCGCTGCGCCTGCAGAGCCTCCGCGTCGACGTCAACCGCGCGCGCTTCGCCTCGAACCCCACGAGCTGCTCGCCGCTGGCCGGCGAATCGACGCTGCTGTCGACGTTCGGCGCCAGCGACAGCCTGTCGAGCCCATTTCAGGCCACGGACTGCGGCGCGCTTGCGTTCAAGCCGAGCCTCGGCATCCGCACCAAAGCCCACCCCACGAAACTCGGGGGCGCGAGCATCGAAGTGACGCTCACCCAGGGCGCCGGCCAGGCCAACATCCGCGAGCTTCAGATCCAGCTGCCAAAGCAGCTCGTCGCGCGTTTCGCGACCCTGCAGAAATCCTGCCCGGCCGCGACCTTCGAAACAGGGCCGCCGCCCGGCGGCTGCGCGTCCGGCGCGCGCGTCGGAACCGTGTCCGTCACCACGCCGGTGCTGCCGGGGCGGCTGACCGGCAGCGCGTGGTTCGTCTCGCACGGCGCCGAAGCGTTCCCCGACCTCGACCTCGTGCTCAGCGGCGACGGAGTCGAGGTGGTGCTCGTCGGGCACACCCACATCGCGCACTCGAGCGTCACGACCTCCACCTACGAAGACCTGCCCGACGTTCCGATCTCCGACGTCACCGTGAGCCTGCCCATGGGCCCGAACTCGGCGCTCGCCGCCAACGGGCAGCTGTGTCGCGCCAAGCTGCTCGCCCCCAGCACGATCGTCGGCCAGGACGGCGCGAAGCTCGCCCGCAGCACGCGGGTCGCGGTCAGCGGCTGCTCGATCGAGCTGCTCTCCCACCGGATTCGCCGCCGGCGCCTGCAGCTCACCGTGTGGGCGCCCGAAGCGGGGCGCATCAGCATCGGCATCCCGGGCATGCGCACCCTGAAGACGGCGCAGGTGCGCAAGCCGGGCGACGTGAAGCTCGGCGCGCTGTTGCCCCCGCGGGCGATGACCGCAGCGCCCGGCCACCACGGGCCGAGGCTGCGCATCGACTTCGCCCCAAGGTCGGGGCATAACGGCTCCGCGGTGCAGCTCGTGCTGCGCTAGCGTGCGCCCACGCGGCGCGGGGCCGGCTGGCGGCGGCCTTCAGCGCTGATCGATGAGCCGCAGCTCGAGCGTCTCGCCCGCGTCGCCGACGGCCACGCGCGTCGAGTCGGTCAGGCGTTCGACCACCGGCGCCAATCCGTCGGCGGCCGCGGCCATCAGGCTCTCGCCCCGACCCGTCTCCAGGGGCCCGATCCGCAGCTCCAGGCTGCGGGGCGCCACCGAGACGCCGACCGCCAGCGTGTCGCCCGGCAACGAGTCGCCGGCGTTGCTCGCGAGCACGTCGGCGACGATCTGCACGTCGGAGATGCGATCCGTCGTGAAATGCGCACGCACCGCGAGCGCGCTCAGGACGCGCGGCAGCACCGCCGGCGCGAGCGCGCCCGGCACGACGCACAGCTCGACCGCGCTCGCCGCCTGCGGGAGAACCTGCGCTTCGAGCTCGCCCGCAGCGTCCGCGACCGCTGGCAGCGTCACGCGCGCCGGCGCCGGGAAGCACATCCTCACCTCCGTCCCGCCGCCCGCCGGCACCGTGAACTCGACCGCCCGCGCCAGCGCGTCGATGACCGCCAGGCCCATGCCGCCGCCCGGTCCCGCCTCGCCGCCGTCGCTGGCGAGGCTCTCACGCTCGTGCGCGTCGATTCCCACGCCGCGGTCGCGCACGACCACGGCGAGCGCGTCCGCGTCGATCTGCACCTCCACCTCCAGCGGGCCTTCGTCACCGTCGTACGCGTGCATCACCACGTTGTTGCACGCCTCGGTCACCGCCGTGTTCAGGTCGTTCGTCTCGATCGCGTCGAGCGCCAGGTACCTCGCCAGGCCGCTCAGCGCCTGGCGGACGACCAGCACGTTCTCCGGTCTGCCCGGGAGGCTCAGGCGGACATTCGGCGTGGCGGCCATCCGGCGGCGATCGCCCGTTTGCGCTCAGTCGGAGCTCGTGCGCCCGCGGCGGCTCGTGTGCCCCGGAGCGGAGCGGTCGCGATCGAGACTCCTCTCCGCGGCGCTGTTCTCAGCCGGCATGCGCGAGCGTCCGCAGCTGCTCGAGCGAACGCCGCAGCAGGCGCGAGACCTGCATCTGGGAGATCCCGATCCGCTCGGCGATTTCTGTCTGCGTGAGGTCGTCCACGAAGCGCATGCGCAGGATCGCGCGCTCGCGCGCGGGAATGTGGCCGAGCACCGCCGTCACCGTCGCGTCGAGCTCGACGAGCTCGTAGCGCTCGTCGTCCTTGCCGACGGTCTCTCCGTACGCGACCACCTCGCCGTCCGCTCGCGGGCGCGGCGCGTCGAGCGAGAGCGTTTCATAGGCCCGGATCGCCTGCAGCGCGTCGACCACGTCCTCGATCTCGAACTCCAGGTACTCGGCGAGCTGGCTCACCGTCGGCGCCCGGCCATAGGCGTTCGCCAGGCGCTCCTGCGCGTCGCGAATCTTCAGCGCGCGCTCCTGCGCCCCGCGCGGCACGTGCACCGCCCAGCCCGAGTCGCGGAAGTAACGGCGCATCTCGCCGAGGATCGTCGGCACCGCGAACGATGCGAATGGATGCCCGCGCTCCGCCTCGTAGCGGTCGATCGCCTTCAACAGTCCGAGCGACGCTACCTGAAGGAGGTCCTCGAACGGCTCGGAGGAGCGCCCATAACGGCGCGCCAGTCCGCGTGCGAGCGGCATGTACTTACGCACCAGCGCGTCGCGCGCGTGCGTGTCGCGCTCGCGCTGCCAGCGCACGAAAAGCTCGCGCGAGGGCTCGCCCTTGCCAGGTGCGGCGCACGATGTCGACGGTGGATTTGCGGCCACTGCAGGCATTCTCGGCTCCTTCCTGATCGCGATCGCGTACGACGACCCCGGTCCGAGCCGCCGACCCCGGATGATACCCCGTTTGCGCCGAGCTCTCTCCCGCGATCGAGCGTCCGTCCAGCCGCGAGCTAGGCTCAGGTCATGCCCCGCGAGCCGCCCCCCGGCGTGCGTGAGATCCTGCAGGCGCGCGCGGGCGAGGAGCTGGCGCTCAACGATCGTCACCTGAACCCCCAGATCGGACGGATCCTGCGCACGCTCGGGTTCGACAAGGCCTGGAGCGGCGGCGAGGGGGCGCACCTGATCGACGCCGACGGCGAGCGCTATCTCGACCTGTTCGGCGGCTACGGCGTGTTCGCGATCGGCCGCAACCATCCACAGGCGATCGCGGCGATCCAGGAGCTGCTCGCGGCGCGCACCGGCAACCTGCCGCAGCTCGGGGTGACGCTGCTAAGCGGCGTGCTCGCCGAGCAGCTGCTCGCCCGCGCGCCCGCGAGCGTCGCGGCGATGGTGCCCGCGAACACCGGCACCGAGGCGGTCGAGGCGGCGATCAAGATCGCGCGCGCCGCCACCGGGCGCCCGCGCGTGCTCTACGCCGCCCACGCCTTCCACGGGCTGACGCTCGGCTCGCTCTCGCTCAACGGCGGCGCCGAGTTCCGCGAGGGATTCGGCCCGCTGCTGCCCGGCTGCGCGGAGGTCGGCTTCGGCGACCTCGACGCGCTCGCGCGCGAGCTCGAACGCGGCGACGTCGCGGCGTTCGTGGTCGAGCCGATCCAGGGCAAGGGCGTCAATCTTCCGCCCGCGGAATATCTGCAGGGCGCGCAGCGACTGTGCCGCGAGGCGGGCACGTTGTTCGTGTGCGACGAGGTGCAGACCGGCGTCGCTCGCACCGGGCGCTTTCTCGCGCTCGAGCACTGGGGCCTCGAACCGGACATGGTGTGCCTCGCAAAGGCGCTGTCCGGGGGGTTCGTGCCGATCGGCGCGCTGCTCGTCTCGCGCCCGGCGTTCGACGCGGTGTTCGACGGGATGGAGCGCGCCGTCCGCCACGGCTCGACGTTCGGCGGCAACGACCTCGCCGCCGCGGTCGCGCTCGCGACGCTGCGCGTGATCGAGCAGGAGCGGCTCGTCGAGCGCGCCGAGCGCGTCGGCGCGCTGCTGATGGAGCTCACAAGGCCGCTCGTCGACCGCTTCGAGGTCGTCAGCGACGTGCGCGGCAAGGGCCTGATGTGGGCGATCGAATTCGGCCCGCCCGCCGGCGCCGGCGCCCGGCGGCTGTGGGAGACGGTCGAGCGCCGCCAGCCCGGCCTCTTCTCCCAGCTCGTCACCGTGCCGCTGTTCCACGAGCACCGGATCTTCTGCCAGGTCGCGGGCCACCGCATGAACGTCATCAAGGCGCTGCCCGCGCTGGTCGTCGAGGAGGAGGAGATCAGGCGCTTCGCCGCCGCGCTCGAGGACACGATCGCCGCCGCCGAGCGCTACCCCGCGGCGCTCGCCCGCTTCGGGCTGCGCGCGGGGTTGCGCGCGGCGGGCGCGCGTCGCTAGACGCTCGTCGCCGAAGGCCGGCGCGCCCACGCGGGCCGGGTCGCGCGCCCGCGAGCGGCGCCCGCGAACCGAGGCGAGCCGCTCTACTTGGCGGCCGTGAACACGTCCGCGCCGAACGTCGCGGGCACGCTCGCGGCGTACGCGAGCCGCGGCAGTCCCAGCAGCGACTCGAAGCTGGCGAGCGCCGAGTAGTGGTTGTAGGACACGTCGCTGACCGTCCCCGGCTTGATGAACGGCGAGAGCAGCACCGCGCCGATGCGCCCGCCGCCGGGGCCGGTGATCCCCGGCAGCGGCGAGGCCGGGCCGGGCTTCTCTTCGCAGCACGAGGAGGAGTCCGACTGGGGCCCGTCGGACTCGTCGAAGGTGATCATCAGCAGGCCGTTCTTCTTGAACGCCGGCGAGCTCGTGATCTTCGGGACCCACGTTTCCAGGAAGCGGTCGATGTCCGCGAGCGCCGACGCGCCGCTCGGCTCGTTCTTGCACGGGTAGTCGTGGCCGTCTTCGCACAGGTTCGGGGTGATCAACGAGAACGCCGGCGTGCTCGACACGTGCTTCAGGTCCGTCGCGAGGCCCGTCTCGCCCTTCAGCGCATCCGCCGGCATTTCCCCGTTCGGCCCGCCCAGCGCGACCACGTGATCGTCGCAGTAGCGCTGGTCGTCGATCACCGAGTGGAAGTACACGAACGGGTCGTGGCGGGCGGCGTAGCCGTCGCCTTCGACCGCGTCCTGGGTTTCGTCTTTGCCTTCCAGCGCCGGGTGCCCGCACGCCGCGGCCTCGCGGTCGGGGTCGTTGCCCATGTCCTGCTCGTACGCCTTCCACGTCTTCTTCGCGGCGCTCAGCTGGGTGCCGATGTTCGCGATCGCCGCCGGGTACACGCAGCCCACGCCCGTCTCGACCCCGTCCGCTTCGGTGCCCGGATCGAGGAAGTTGTCGTAGAGCTGGCAGTCCGCCTGGTTCTCCGGGTTGGGCGGCTGCCCGGAGACGAGCGCCACGTAGTTGTCGTTGCTCTCGTGGCCGATCGCGAAGTACTCGCTCAGCAGCGCACCCCGCGAGGGCAGCGCCTGCGCCAGGTACGGGTCGGCCGACGGTTCGCCGAAGGTGCTCGCGTAGTCCTCGTTCTCCTCCATGATCACGAAGATGTGGCGCACCGGCGGGAGCTCGAAGGGCTTCGCACGCGCCGAGCGGCGGGCGAGCGCGCGGGTCCCGCCCACGGCGTGCGGCGTGCGCGCGGCGCGCTGCGCGCGCGCGGCGCGGGCCGAGCCCGAGGCGCGCGCGGTGCGCGCGTCGCTTCGGCTGCGCGCGGCGCTCGAAGCCGAGCCTGCGAGCGCGAGCGCCAGGACCGCCAGCCCGGCCGCGAGTCCCGCGAGGACGCCCGCGCCGCGCCGTCTCACGCGCTCGCCGCCGCTTCGCTCGGCACCGGCGGTTCGGCGATCGCCGGCGGTTCCAGCAGCGCGGGAGGACCGACCAGATCGAGGAAGTCCTCGACCGTGCGCGCGTTCGCGTCGCGGTAGGTGAGCGCCGGCAGGTTCCACTTGGCCTCGATGCTCGCGAGCACCGAGGTGTGGTCGTGGACCACGTTCGTCACCGCGTTCGGCTTGGAGTAAGGCGAGGCCACGATCCCCGGGACGCGCGGGCCGTACAGGTCATAGCCGCCCGGGTAGTCGCCGGGTTCGAGCTCCGGCTGGATTTCATCCGGCGGGATCGCCGCCGGCGGCGGTACGTGGTCGTAGTAGCCGCCGTGCTCGTCGTAGGTGTAGATCAAAAGCGTGCGCGGCCACGCCGGCGAAGACAGCACCGCGTGCACCACCTGGTAGGCCCAGTACTCGCCGTAGCCCATGTTCTGCGGGTTCTCCTCGTCGCCCCCCGTTTCCGTCAGCTTCACGCCGAGGGCTTCCATGCCCGGGACCTTCGTCAGCGGTTCGCCGATGTCCGACAGCGCGCCGAACTCCGGGTCCACGAAGCTCACCGACGGCAGGCCGCCGCTCGCGCACGCCGCGAAGAACTCGGCGATCGGCGTGATGCTCGTCGGGTATTTCTCGATCACCGACGGGATGATCCCCGTCTGCGGCAGGTCCGTGAAGTAGTTGCGCCAGCTGATCCCGTACGCGTTCAGGCGATCGAAGATCGTGCCGTTCGGCGGCGGCGGGTCCTCGAGGCTTTCCTCGTCCGTGGCGATGTCGCCGTACGCCGTGCCCGCCATCAGGAAGCGCCGGTTGGGATATGTCTGGCAGGGGGCCGAGCAGAACCAGCGGTTGGCCAGCGTGAAGCTACGCGCGAACGAGTACGCGAACGGCAGCACCTCCTCGGTCCAGTAGCCCATCGGCTGAACGGATTGCACCGAGCGCACGAAGCCGTCCATCCTGCCGCCGTCGATCTGTTCGTGCGTGTGGTTCCACGTCTGCGACACGCTCGGCATCTGCGCCGTCGTTCCGATCACGAACGAGCGCACCGGCCCGTCCGGGCCGGGGTTGCCGTTGAGCGCTTCGCCCGCGCGGTCGAACTTCAGCCCGTGCGCCCTCGGCTGGCCCGAGCGCGCGATCTCGCCGAGCAGGTTGTCGAACGAGTGGTTCTCCATCATCACCACCACGATGTGATCGAACGGCAGCGCTTCGTTCACCGTGCCCGCCGGCACGCGCGGGTCGGGCAGGCTGTCGGGGGCGCGCAGCCGCTTCGCCGACGCGGCCGCCGTGCGAATCAGCCCGCCCGCGCCCGACAGGCCCGCCACCGCCGCGCCGAGCGAGCCGCCGTAGCGCAACAGCGCACGCCGCGTGAGCGCGTGGTCATGCAGCCTGCGCAGCGGGTCGCTCATGCGCACCGATGTTTCCCGCGCGCGAAACCCCTACTCGTAAAAATCTGGTTATCGAGCACCCGGCGGGGCGTCGCTAGCCTGTGCGGCCGTGCTCGCAACCCGGGAGGACATCCGCAACGTCGCGATCGTCGCGCACGTCGACCACGGCAAGACGACGCTCGTCGACGCGATGCTGTGGCAGTCCGGCGCGTTTCGCGCCGGCCAGGACGTCGCCACGCGCGTGCTCGACTCGATGGACCTCGAGCGCGAGAAGGGCATCACGATCCTCGCCAAGAACACCTCGCTGCGCTACCGCGACGTGAAGCTCAACATCATCGACACGCCCGGGCACGCCGACTTCGGCGGCGAGGTCGAGCGCGGGCTGACGATGGTCGACGGCGTGCTGCTGCTCGTCGACGCCTCCGAGGGGCCGCTGCCGCAGACGCGCTTCGTGCTGCGCAAGGCCTTGGAGGCCAGGCTGCCCGTCATTCTGGTCGTCAACAAGGTCGACCGCTCCGACGCGCGCGTCGCGGAGGTGATCGACGAGGTCTACGAGCTGTTCCTCGACCTCGACGCCGACGAGCAGCAGATCGAGTTCCCGATCGTCTACTGCAACGCCAAGGCCGGCATCGCCTCGCTGGACTACGAGCCCGGCCACGAGCTGCGCGGGAGCACGCTCGCGCCGCTGCTGGACCTGCTGCTCGAGCGCATCCCCGCGCCCACCTACGACACCGAGCATCCGCTGCAGGCGCTCGTCACCAACCTCGACGCCTCCCCGTACGTCGGGCGCCTGGCGATCTGTCGCGTGCGTCACGGCACGATCCGCAAGGGCCAGCAGATCGCCTGGTGCCGCGCCGACGGCGCGATCCAGCGTGCGACCGTCGCCGAGCTGTACGTCACGCAGGCGCTCGAACGCGTCGACGCCGCCGAGGCCGGCCCCGGGGAAATCATCGCCGTCGCGGGCATCGCCGAGGTCACGATCGGCGAGACGCTCGCCGACCTCGGCGACCCGCGGGCGCTGCCCGTGATCACCGTCGACGAGCCCGCCATGTCGATCACGATCGGCATCAACACCTCGCCGCTGGCCGGCAAAGACGGCGACAAGGTCACCGCCCGCCAGATCCGCGCGCGGCTCGACCAGGAGCTCGTCGGCAACGTCTCGCTGCGCGTCATCGACACCGACCGGGGGGGCGGGGATCCCAATCAGTGGGAGGTCCAGGGCCGCGGCGAGCTGCAGCTCGCGATCCTCGTCGAGATGATGCGCCGCGAGGGCTTCGAGCTGACCGTCGGCCAGCCGCACGTGCTCGAGCGCCAGATCGACGGCAAGCGCTGCGAGCCCGTCGAGCGCCTGTCCGTGGACGTGCCCGAGGAGCACGTCGGCACCGTCACCCAGCTCCTCGCCGCGCGCAAGGGCCGCATGGAACACATGACCAACCACGGCATACCCCCTTCGGGGCACAGGCCGGCTTGGGTGCGCATGGACTACCTCGTGCCGGCTCGCGGGCTGATCGGCTTTCGCACAGAGTTCCTCACCGAGACCCGCGGCACCGGCATCATGCACCACGTCTTCGAGCGCTGGGAGCCGTGGGCCGGCGAGATCCTCACGCGCACCACCGGCGCGCTCGTCGCCGACCGCCGCGGCGAGACCGCCACCTACTCGCTGATGACCCTGCAGGAGCGCGGCTCGCTGTTCGTCGGCCCCGGCGAGGAGGTCTACGAAGGCATGATCATCGGCGAGAACGCGCGCGCGGACGACCTCGACGTCAACCCCACCAAGGAGAAGCATTTGACGAACATGCGCTCCTCGACCGCCGACGTGCTCGTGCGCCTGGACACCCACCACAAGCCCACGCTCGACGAGGCGCTCGAGTTCGTGCGCGAGGACGAGGCCGTCGAGGTCACGCCCGCGACCGTGCGCCCGCGCAAGCTCGTGCTCTCCAAGATCGAACGCCAGAAGGCGCTCAAACTGGCCCGCAAATGACGGCCTGCCAGCCCGGATCCGGCGCGAGCCCGGCCGCGCGCCCGACGCCGCCGGGGGCGCACGCCCTCGCGCACGACGCTAGGGTACCGGCGATGCTCGTACAGACAACGGTCCCCGCCGCCCGCAAGCTCGGCCTCGCGCTCCTCGTTCTCGCCTGCGCGTCGCTGTTCGCGCCGGTGCTCGCCCCCGCCGGGGCCGCGACGCAGATCCACTACAAGAAAGAGACGCTCGGCCAGTACCAGAAGCAGCTCGCCGAAGCTCAGATCCAGTCGATCCTCATCAACAAGCGGATTCGCTCGCTGCGCATGACGCTCAAGGACGGTCGGCACGTCGACATCAAGTACAACGCCAAAGAAGAGAAGAAGTTCGCGGCCTCGCTGAGGGCGCACCACGTCCCGTTCAGCGTGCTCTCCCCCGCGGCCGCGCTCGCCGAATACAACGCCAAACCCGTCCACCACAAACTGCGCTACATCGTCGGCGGGATCGTGATCGTCGTGATCGTCCTCGTCGTCGCGGGCCTGCTCTTCTACCGCCGGCGACGGTACTCCGAAGAATAGGCCCGTTTGGCGGTGCGTCGGTTTCGCCAGGCGGCGCACAGGCGCCCGACGGTGTAGGAGACGGCGCTCCCGGCGCCGACGAAGAACCCCACGGGGTAGTTCGTTCGATAGGAGGCCGCGATCGCGATCCACACGATCAGCAGCGCGATCGCCACCGACAGGCCCATCGCCACGAGCGGGCGGTCGGTGAACGAGCGCGCGGCTGCCGGGGCGCCGATCATCAGGCTGAAGATCAGCAGCGTCCCGACGACGGGCACGGTCATCGTCGTCGCGAGGGCGAGGACGGCCAGGAACAGCATCTCCATGCGCAAGCTGCTGATGCCGCGCGCCTCTCCCACCTCGGGGAGCAGGGAGGAGAGCAGCAGCGGCCGGTAAAGGACGGCGGTGGCGATGATGCACAGGGCGCCGAGGATCGCCGTCGGTGCGATCTCGTTGGGGCTGATCCCGAGGACCTCGCCGAACAGCAGCGAGTAGACCTCGGGGGCGTACTCGACGCTGAAGCTGAGGAACAGCGCGCCGAGGGCGAGCATCGCCACGAGCGTGAGGGCGGTCGCGACGTCGTGGCGTCCTTTGCGGCCGAGCAGGCCGATCGTCATCGCGCCGCCGAGCGAGAAGACGCCGAGGCCGAGGAGTGTGCTCGCGCCGATCAGGATCGCGCCGGCGGCGCCGGCGAAGGACCCGTTGGGGATCGCGTGCGCGGCGAACGCCGAGCCGCGCATGACCGTGAAGAAGCCGACGACGCCCGCGACGACCGCGACGATGCTCGCGACCTCCCAGGCGTTGACCATGAAACCGGCGAACATGTCTGTGAGCCCGCTAGCTCGCTGTCGCCGGCTGCACTGCCGAGGACTCGCGCGGGGTGCGGTCTGTGCGTCGGCGGCGTTTGGCTTCGGGGAGCCCGGAAAGCAGGTAGATGATGAACACGAGGGTCACGACGAAGAAGCTCACGGGCCAGATGGTGCCGTGCGGCGGCCAGTAGTAGCTGTCGTACGCGAGCACCACGCCGAGCCACATCGCGCTGATTCCGATGCCCGCCGCGACGGCCAGCGCGGTCAGCGGGCGCCTGGTGAGGCGTAGCGCGCTCGCGGCGGGCCCGACGATCAGGGCTGTCGAGAGGATCGTCCCGATCGTGATCGCCGCCAGGGCCGCCGCGAGCGCGAGCGCGAGCAGGTACAGCACGCCGATGACGCGCACGGGGATCCCGCGGGCCGATGCCATCTCGGCGTTCACCGAGCTGAGCAGCAGCGGCCGGTAGATCGTGAGCGTGATCGCGAGCACGACGGCGCTCAGGAGCACGATCAGCGGGATCGTGGTGCTTGAGATTGCGAACACCGAGCCGAACAGGATCGTGACGGTCGCTCCGGTGGTGCTGTGGCCGGTCGTGTACAGATGCAGGAACAGGGCCGCGAGGCCGATCCCGGCGCCGAGCACGATCCCGGTGGCGAGATCGCGTCCGCGTGCGCGTTGCACGCCGATCGCCTCCATCGCGCTCGCGGCGATCACGTTGCCCAGCACGAACCCCCACAGCGGCCCGACGCCGACGAGGTACGCGCCCGCGCCGCCGGTCGTCCCGAGGTCGCCGAAGGCCTCGCCCGCGAAGGACTGGCCGCGCATGACCGTGAACACCCCGACCACGGCGGTGACGATCGCGACGAGCGCTCCGACGGCGAGGGCGATGTGCACGGCTTCGCTTTCGAAGAACCCGGACGCGAAGATCGGCGACAGGAAGCGGCTCACGACAGGACCCCCGCTCCAGGGAAGACGCCCTCGTGCCCGGCCAGGTCGGTAGCCTCGCCGGCGCCGGCGACGATCAGCACGCGACCGTGTACGTGCAACACGTCGACGTGGTGGCCATAGAGCTCGCTGAGGACGTCGGGGCGGACGACCTCTTCGGTGCTGCCGCTGACGGCGCGCCCGGCGGCGAGGTAGACGATGCGGTCCATCACGGGCAGCAGCGGGTTGATCTCGTGCGCGGAGATCAACACCGCGATCTCCTGCTCGCGGGCGATCCGCGCGAGCAGCGCCACGACTTCGTTGGCGCTGCCCAGGTCGAGGTTCGCCAGCGGCTCATCGAGGAGCAGCAGCCGCGGCCGGGCGATCAGCGCATGAGCGATCAGGATCCGCTGCTGCTCGCCGCCCGAGAGCTTGCCGACGCGCGTGTCGGCGAAGCGGGCGGCGTCGACCGCGTGCAGCATCTCCTCGACACGCGCCCGCCTGCTCCGGGAGGGCCGTGGCACCCCGAGACGCTGCGCGTCGATCCCGAGCGCCACGAGATCGCGCGCGCGCAACGGGACATCCGGGTCGAACAGGAACTTCTGCGGCACATATCCGATCAGGCGGTGGCGGCGTGCGTGCTCGCGGGAATCGGCGGGCCCGCCAAAGAGCACGCGTCCCGCGCTCGCCGCCTGCAGCCCGAGGATCACCCGGAACAGCGTCGTCTTTCCCGCCCCGTTGGACCCGATCAGGCCCGTGAACTGGCCCGCCGCGATCTGGAAGCTGACCCGATCGAGGATCGTGCGGCCGGACAGCCGCACGCAGACGCCGTCGACCCGGAGGACCTCCTGGCTCGGGCTGGCCGGCGGCGCCTTGTGCGGCGCCTGGCTCGGGCTGGCCGGCGCCTTGTGCGGCGCCTGGCTCATGGCACGAGCTTCTGCGTTGACACCTTGTCCTTCACGGCCTTTTCGAGCGCCTTTACCTCGGCGAGCATCCACGACTGGTAGTCATAGCCGGGGACCGGCATCGTCTCGTACACGCCGACCACCGGAATGCCTTCCCTGAGCGCCAATTCCCTGAAGGAGTTGGTCAGCGAGTCGGTCACCTGCTGGTTGTAGACGAACACCTTGACCTTGTGCCCGGTGAACAGGCCGTTCTGGAGCGTCACGTCCTGAGGCGCCGGGTCGGTCCCGTTCATGATCGCGGCCTGCAGCGAGAACGGCGTCATGTTCTTCGTCTCGGTGGCTTCGAGCATGTAGTCGCCTACCGGCTCGGTCGTCGCGACCGGCGTCCCCGGGTAGGCGGCCTTGAACTTCGCGATCGCCGCGTACCACGGCTTCAACGCTTCTTCGAACTTCGTCGCGTTGGCCTGGAAGTACACCGCGTGCGCGGGCGCCAGCGCCGAGAGGTCGCTGACCAGCGCCTTCGCGACCGCGGGCATCGTTTCCGGTTTGTACCAGAGGTGCGGGTTCGGGGTCGAGTCCGGCAGACCGAGCAGCTTCTGGACGTTTATGACCTTCCTCGAAGAGCTCGGCGACGCGGACTCGATCTTTTCCATCCACGTGTCGTAGCCGACGCCGTTTTCGATCAGCAGAGTCGCCGCGCTGACCGTCTGCGCGACGCTGGGGCTCGCTTCGAAGGTGTGCGGGTCTGTGTTCGGGTTGCTCTCGATCGCCGTGACCTTCACGTACTTGCCGCCGATCTGTTCGATCACGTTCGCATACTCGTTCTCGGCGCCGACCGCATCGATTGCGGCGTTCGTGGAGCCGGCGCCCGAGGACGCCGAGGGGCTTCCTGCGCATCCGGCGAGCAGGACGGCGAGGAGAGTCGCCGCGATCGGCACGGCGAGCACGACGAGACGGGACCTGATGCGGCGAGCGGCGATCATCATTGGCAACCTCGATCGGATGGTGGACAGCGCATCCGGCCCGCAAGCCGGGCCGGCGGGCGAGACCATAACATAGTATTGAGTCTGATTCTTATTTAGCTTCGCGTGGACGGCCACGCGGCCGGCTGGTGTGTTCGCGCCCCCGCTCAGCCTTGGCAGGCCGTGCAGTCGCCGCGGAGGACGACCTCGTGATCGTGCGTGCGAAATCCCAGGCGGCGTGCGACGCGGTCGATCGAGCGCTCGAGATCGCCGTCGTCGAACGGCACGAGGTTTCCGCAGGAGTCGCAGACCAGGTGATGATGGTGACCGCCGGCGGGATCGACCAGCTCGTAGCGGGCAGTGGCGTCACCCAGCTCCAAGCGCGCGACCAGCCCACGCTCCTGCAGCAGCTCCAGGACACGGTAGATGCTCGCGCGGGCCACCCGACGTTCGCGCTCGCGCAGACGATCTTCGATCTCAAGCGCCGTCAGCGCACAGGTCTGCTCGGCCAACAGGTCAATGATCGCGTTCCGTGCGCCACCCTTGCGGTGCCCCGCTTGACCCAGCACCAACCGAGCGTGCTCGGCCCACTCCGATCTGGCGATAGCTGCCACGGCCTGCCATTCTAGGTCCCGACGCGTCGAGTAGCCGGGAGTGAGAACCACTCTCGCGACGCGGGCGACCCCACAGGTAGCTGAGCACGCACCCCAGCGCGAAGGTCGCGACCACCAGCAGCACCGGCCCCGAGTCCTCTACGAGCGCGCCTACGATCCCGGCCGCGAGCCCGCCCGCGAGCGCCGCAAGCCACGCGGGATCGCCCCCGACGGGCGCCAGCAGCCGCTCGCGCCGGAGCAGCGCGAACGCGGCGCACACGAGCGCGAGCGCGGCGGCCACGGGCATCGCGTGGTTGTGCAGCTCGTCCCAGGCGGCGCCGTAGCGGCGCACGATGATGTCGCGCACGTCCCCCACCGAGCGCGCGTCCAGGACGCTGCCGGTGAAGTGCCCGGCGCCGTGCGCGGTCGCGAGGTCGAGCGCGGCGAGGGCGACGAGCCCGACCACAGGGCTGATCAGCACGAGCAGGGCGCGCCTGCGCGTGAGCGCCCCCGGCGCCAGCATGACCGTGGCGAGCGCGAACGCGAAGCTAACGAGGATCACGCCGCCGACGCCCGCCCCGATCCGCGCCGAGCCCTCGATCAGCGCGAGCAGCACGCCGGCGCCCGCCATCGCGAGCGCGGCGCGCGAGCCCCGCACGGCCGGGTACAGGGCGGCGGCGACCGCTGCGGCGACGAGCACCGCGAGCCCGGACTTGAGCTCGTTGCCGATGCCGTAGAAGCGCGCCCCGAGGATCGGGTCGGGGCCGAGCAGCGAGCGCATCAGCAGCTGCGTTCCGGCGAGCGCGTCGACGCTGAGCGCGAGCAGCGCCGCGAGGGCCGGGAGCAGCGGCGCGCGCGGCCAAGGCAAGAGCGCGTCGGTGAGCGCGCCGAACGCGATGCACGCGAGCGCGATGATCGCGTACTCGACCGGGGCGCTCGGCTCGAGCGCCGCCGGGATCAGCACGGCGACCGGCGCCCACAGCACGCCGAGCGCGCCGGCGCGCAGCGCCCACGCGCGGGCGCGCGCGCCAGCGCGGTCGCGCTCGCGGCCCGGTGTCCGCTCGCGCGCCCTGCGGCTCGCGCGCGGCCAGCAAGCGGCCCCGACGAGCAGCAGCGCCCAGGCCCCCAGCAGGAATCCGAGCGCCTTGAGCCTGCGGGCGCTGATCACGCGCAGGCGCGCCATCAGCGCGCGCAGGCTCGCCGAGCGCAGCGGGCCGTCGGTCTCGATCGGCTTGCCGCGCACGTCCGCCGGGATCGCCAGGCCGAGATGCACGAGGATCGTCGGCGCGAGGTCATACGCGGCGATCAGCCCGCGCTCGTCGGTGCTCTGCGAGCTGAGCTCGCGTCCGCCACCCCCGGCCAGCCCGGCGGCGGCGCTCCACAGCAGTTCGTGCCCTGGAGCGTCGGCTGCGCGCTGGATCACGAGCAACAGCTCGCTCGCCGGACGCCGCCCGGCGAGCGCACGCAGGTCGGCGTCGCCTTCGGCGCCCCCAGGCAGATCGGCGACGATCAGGCGCGCGTGCCGGCGCAGCTCGGCCACGCGCGCGAGCAGCGTTGCGCCCGATCCGAGCGACACGGCGGCGATCCGCCCGTCGCGGCCCGTCGCGAGGATCGCGTCGAGGTGATCGGCCGCGGCGATCCCGGCATAGCCCGCGCCGCCGGGGACCGCGCTCGCGAGCAAGCCGGGCTCGAGCAGCTGGGGCGCGTCCCGCGCGCGCGCGCGCGCGGCCGGCCAGCCGGCGATCAGCCCGCCGGCGCCGGAGAGCTCGAGCGAGAGCGACGGTGGCGTGGGGCGCGGATAGGAGGAGGTGGCCACGCGTGCGCCCTGGCTCGCATCGAGCAGGAACTGCGCGGTCGAGTAGCTGCCCTGCGCCGCGGACATGATCCCGACGGACAGGCCGGGCGCCGCCGCGAGCTCGCGCTCGCCGAGCGGTGCGAACACGACGAGCGCCGAGCGCGCGCCCCCGGCGACGGTCGCCTCGCTCGGCCTCGCCGCCACGCCGAGCGCCGCCGCGCACGCGAGCAGCGTCGCCGCCAGCCGCCGCGTGGTCGACCGAACGGCGGGCGTCAGCACGCAGCTAAGCCTAGCCGCAGGCTCGAGCGCGGTTCGCCGCCGCCGCTCTCCGCCGTGCGCGCGCAGCTTCAGTTGACGCTCGGATCGGGCGGCATGCGCGCGACCAGCGCGTAGCCGCCGCCCTTGCGCGTGAGCACCTCGCTCCAGAGCTCCCCGGGGATCTCGGTGAAGACGTCGCGCGGCTCGGCGGGGTGCGAGATCCAGTCGCCGTCTGCGATCTCGGCGTCGAGCTGGCCCGGTCCCCAACCGGCGTGTCCTGCGAACAGCCGCCGGCGCTCGGTCGCGCCGGCCAGCTGCTCGAGGTCCGTGTCGGGCGCCGGGAAGCCGATGCGGCCGAGCACGAGCACGCCCGCGAGCGACGGGTCGAGGAACTCGGCGAGGAACACCACCGAGCTGGGCTGCACGGGGCCGCCGACGTACAGCGTCTCGGACTCCCCGATCACCTCCTGCAGCTGCGGCACGGCCTCGCCGACGGTGAGCGTCGACGGACGGTTCAGCACGACGCCCATGGCGCCGTCCTCGCCGTGCATGCCGACCAGCACGACGGTGCGTTTGAAGTTGGGGTCGTGCAGCGACGGGGCGGCCAGCAGCAGCTGACCGCTCAGTGAGTCCTGCATGATTTCACCGTAGCGGCCGGCGAGCGCTCAGTGCGCGGCGTTGCGGCCCGCGAGCGCTCGGTGCGCGGCGTTGCGGCCCGCGAGCGCTCGGTGCGCGGCGTTGCGGCCCGCGAGCGCTCAGTGCGCGGCGTTGCGGCCGGCGAGCGCTCACTTCGCGGAGGCTGGCACGCTCGAGAAGATCGTGAGCGAGCCCGACAGCTCGTGGTTGTTGGCGTCGCCCTGCGGCTCGACGATACGCCCGTCGACCACGATCGGGCTGTTCCAATGGCCCGGTGCGCCGGGCAGCTTTGCGATCGGGCGCGGCGAGCCGGGACGGTAGACGTAGATGCCGCCCGCGACGTAGTCATAGACGTACAGCAGCCCGCCGACCATCACCGGACTGGTCCCCGGCGTCGAGCTCTGCCATGCCAGGTACAGTCGCCCGCCGCGCAGCACGTACGCGCCGGTCGCGTGTTCGTCGGCGACGAACAGCGTCGTGCGCCCGTCGCGTCGCCACACCGCGGGCGCGCTGAACAGCTCGCCGCCGCCGGGGATCGACAGGCGCTGGACTTCGCCGCCGAGCGGATGCACGCGCGCCCGGGCGCCCGACGGCGGGTGGCCGTCGAGGCGCGAGAGCACGAGCACGCGCATGATCCCGTCCTTGCCCGCCAGCACCACGCGGTCTTCGCCGAGCAGCGCCGGGGCGCTCGAGCCGAGGTCGACGTCGCCGGTGTTCAGTTCTTCCTGGTTGGTCGGCGTGAACGACTGGCGCAGGCCCAAGCCGGGAACGGTCAGCTCGAGCACGCTGTCGCCGAAGTCGGTCGTGCCGTTCCACGGGCCGTTGCCGGTGTCGATCAGGATCCGCCGTCCGCCCGGCTCGACCACGGGGCCGCCGCGCGAGAGGATCGCCGAGTCGCTCGCCGGGCAGGTGCTCGGGACCTGCAGGTAGCGGCGGTTGGCGCACAAGGTGTTGAACACGCTCAGCAGCCGTCCGCTCGCGCGGCTGATCAGCACGACGTGCCCCTGGTAGGGCGGGATGTCGCCGATGTAGCCGCTGGTGGCCGCGACGAGGTACGGCCCGTCGATGTTGAGCGCGGCGCCGAGCTTCTCGTGGACGGGTTCGCGCGTGATCCGCGCCGGCCAGCCGCCGCTCATGTCCTCGCGGCCGTCGGCGAGCGAGAGCTTGTGGATCAGCCCGTTGGGCGAGGCCGCGTACACCCACTGGTGGTCGGGGTCGGCGAGCGGGCTCGAGACGGTGATCTGCGCGCTGCCCGCCCAGCTGCCATAGCCCGGGGGCGTGAACGTCCACAGGATCTTGCCGCTGCCGGCGTCGATCGCGAGCGTCTTGCCGTACGTGGTGGTGACGACGATCGCGTCGACCGTCGCGCCCGCGACCGAGACTTCGTGCAGATAGATCGGCGAGGAGTCGACGGTGCCGGGCAGCGAGACGCTCAGCTCGCGCAGGTGCCCGAGCTCAGATCTCGTGATGCCGCTGGAGAGTTCGCTCACGTCGCTGCGCTGCGGGTTCAGGCCGAACTCCGGCCATTCGAGCAGCTCGACGGTGGCCGCGCGCGTGGCCGCCGGGATCGCGCCGACGCGCGCCCTCGGCGTGCGCACGACGGCGCCGACGCCGCCGCCGCAGGCCGCGAGCAGCGCGCACGCGAGCCCGCCGAGCGCGCGACGGACGGGCGCGGCCCGTCCCGTGCGGATGAGGCGACGCGCGCGCATCCGCTCAGGTTCTAGTCAGTATGGATGCCGAAGGTGGGGCTGGCCCTCGGCGTTCGTAGGTTCGCGGGTTAGCCTCGCGGTTGTCAAAGACCGCCGCGGCCAGTGCCGCATACGAAGGAGGACCAGCCATGCCAGACG